>Ga0335070_10011047_pt1 | contig 10554 bp, 9 predicted proteins | sample Lox_Sample_13_FD_206722 | JGI IMG/M metagenome (GOLD analysis project Ga0335070, IMG submission 206722) | Soil microbial communities from Loxahatchee National Wildlife Refuge, Florida, United States - Lox_Sample_1.3 | ecosystem: Environmental > Terrestrial > Soil > Wetlands | place: USA: Florida...
GTTACATCACTCCCTCCCTAACCCTCCCCCCTTGAGGGGGAGGGGAGGGTGGGGGGTAACATAAATTAATACGTTTGTATTAGTGCATTTCACGTATGCCAGAAACCAGAAGCTTCAACTTGAGCGGCTGAGATAAAAAAAAGGGAATCAAGAAAATCTTGATTCCCTTTTTTTTATCAATATCCGTCTTCAGAAAATCTCAGACTACTTCGCTTTCACGTGGCACTGGGTGCACATCGTTGGGCCGGCAGGCTTGTTGGCCTTCTTCAGCTCATCATGGCAACCCTTGCAGGTTTTATGAAAAGCATCCTTGGCCGAAGGTGTGTTTCCTTCTGCGCTGGCTTTATGGCAGTCTAAGCACTTTTTGCCCGATGTTTCACCTGCTTTCCAGGTGTGGTGGCACTTCAAACAATCGATCTTGAGTGTCTCGCTATGCTTCTTATGGTTGAACGTCACTTTCCCGTTCATAGCCTCAAAGACGATTTCGTCTTTAGCAGCAAAAGCACCCGTCGCCATCAGACCGCCAAGCACAAAACCTGAAAGAACTAAAACGCAAATCAGCCTCTTCTTCATCTTTCTTGTTTCCTCCTTTTTTTGGGTTTTTAGACGATTTGAATAATTTCTGGAAGTCTAGACATCCTAAAATAATGTATGGAAGTTTTCAATAGTTGAAAATTTTTTTATTTAATGTCTGGGACGATATTGGGAATAGAGGGGATTTTTCATCGGAGCTCGGTTCTCCGGACTATTTCTAACCAGGATCAAAGGAGGCCAAGTCCTCTTAGATGATGCAGATCGACGGCTGTGGACCGGATACCACTTCACCAACCCGAGCAGCAGCATCCATACCCGCTCTCTTCAATTCAGTGACAATCCGGTCCGCCTCAGCAGAAGGAATGGAAAACAGGAGCCCTCCGGAGGTCTGAGGATCGAAAAGTAATTCTTCTTCCACCTTGGAAAGCCCTTTGATCTTCTTAACGAATCCTTCAGCCAACTTTCTGTTGGCCTTGTTGCTTCCTGTTGTCTCTCCTCTGCGATACATGAGGAGCGCATTTGGATAAAGAGGAAGTTTTTCATAGAATAGATTGATCTGGACGTTGCTTCCTTTAGCCATCTCGAGAGAATGGCCGACGATTCCAAAGCCCGTGATGTCGGTGCATGCATGGACATCAAAATTCAATGCAATTTCGATCGCTTTCTTATTGAGAGAAGCCACTTCGGGGAGAATGACTTGCAGATCACGCAAGGACAGCTTTTTGGATCGGCAGGCATTAAACAGAACGCCTGTGCCGAGGGGTTTCGTCAGAATTAAGGCATCCCCCTCTTTGGCACCGCAATTGGTCAGGATCCGATCGGGATGGACCACACCTGTAACAGCCAGTCCATACTTGGGCTCATTATCATCAACCGAGTGGCCGCCTGCTATCGAAGCGCCTGCTTCAGAAACCTTGTCGCAACCTCCCCGGAGCATCTCCCTCAATATACTCGATTCAAGTTTTTTAGTCGGGAACATTACAAGATTTAAGGCGGTTAGAGGCTTGCCTCCCATGGCATATACATCTGAAAGAGCATTGGCAGCGGCAATCTGCCCAAACCAATAGGGATCATTCACCGGAGGCGTGATGAAGTCTACTGTGCTGATAAAGGCCATTTCATCCGACAGGCGATAAACTGCGGCGTCATCACAGGTCTCAAAACCAACCAGGAGGTTTGAATCCTGGGATGGGTGGAGTGCTTTGAGTGCGTCCGACAGATCTGTCGGGCCAATTTTCGCTGCTCAGCCGCAGGTGCGGGAGAGTCCCGTCAGGGTCTTCTTTTTTCTCAGGAAAGACATACCGCGCCTCCTATTCCATGAGTTATAAAAATGTTTTCCCCCGGACTTTCAGATCCAGACCACCCACGCATCCTGGATGTTCTTCATGAGCCAGTCCCCTCCGGCCAATTCTACCCAATCATACTTGTCACCGCCACTCGCTCCAAAATAGTCGGCACAGGGTGGACAAACTCCGAACCACCCACTCTTATCTTTTATTTTTTTCATAATTTCAAGGGCATTTCCGAATTTCTTATAAATTGGAGATTCTATTCTTTCTGTCTTCTTCTTGTTGGCCAGGTCAGCCCCGTCTAGTGTCATCCACACATGCACCTTTCCCCATCCCTTATCGGCGACCGTTTGAGCCAGGAGAAGGCCCAATATGGCCCTGTTGGGGTCATTGCCGCCATGCGTAATAACGATAACATAGTTTCCCTTCTTGTCTCCTTGTGCAAGCGATTGTCCTCCCATCATCGAGCCGAGGCCTGCGATCCCAAGTCCTGCCCCAAGCACTTTAAGAAAATCACGCTTGCTGGTTCCTTCGTTCTCCTCCGCAATCTTCTCTTCCTCTTTCTCCTTCATCTGTGTTTCCTCCTTTCCAGAGTCATTTTGTGCTTCAACTCAAAATTAGAAAAGATAATTCCCGATAAGTCAAATCGGAATTTTCGATAACGGTTACTACAATTATCGAGAATTCTTATAACCCTAAGTATGCTCATAAAGGTGATAGTAAACGGACAGAGGATTTGCAGTTCTCCTGTCTTAATCTTAGAATGATTTTTAGAGGACCTCTCTCTGGGATACCGATGAAAGAACAATTCCATATCCAATGGCATATCACCAACGTTTGCAATCTTCGTTGCCAACACTGCTATCAAGACCACTTTTCGAAGAAGAACGATTTGGATTGGGCAGGGCTTGAGAAGGTGTGCGATCATCTCCTCCATGCAATGGAGCAGTGGGGTAAGACAGCCTGTATTCATCTGACAGGCGGAGAACCCTTGTTAAAGCCTGATCTGTTCCCCCTCCTCGCTCATTTGGACCGGCATTCGATGGTTGAAGAGCTGGGAATTATCACCAACGGCCTGACCATCGACCAAGAGATGATGAGAAGGTTGTCCGGGTTTTCAAAATTGAAGAAGATGAAAATTTCTCTGGACGGAGGAGATGCAGAGACGAATGATTCCATTCGTCAAAAGGGAGCTTTCGATAGGGTGATCCAAAATCTTCCTCTGATCAAAGAGGCGGGAGGGTTTGAGATTCTTTTCATGTTTACCGTCATGAAAAGGAATTTTAGGAGCCTCCCATCCCTTTTTAAACTCTGTCACGACATAGATATCGATGGGTTAATCATCGAACGATTCATTCCTTTGGGCAGGGGTAGAAAGGTTATGGGTGAGGTACTTGACAAGGAGGAATGGAAGGAAATGGTAGGGATGCTTGTAGATTTTATCTCAACCGAGGAAGCAGAGCAATCACTTCTTCCCTATCAGGCCTTTCAGATTAGGTTTAGTGGAGGAGAGCCTGAACTCTTGGGCGCTCCTTGTGTCATAGGAGTGGATGGGCTCTGCGTTATGCCGGAGGGAAATGTTTTTCCTTGTCGAAGACTTCCCGTTTCAATAGGAAACCTTTTGGAGACTCCCCTGAGTGAGATATGGGCGAAATCCGAGATCTTAGGGAAGTTGAGGAAGAAAGAGAACCTCAAAGGCAGGTGCGGAAGCTGTGGAATCATCGGCTGTCGCGGTTGTCGAAGCTTGGCTCTCGCTTTGACCGGTGACTATCTCGAAGAAGACCCTCATTGTTGGTACCATGATGTATTCTTGGACTAAGAATGACGAGAAATAGTATCCTCGTGTAGCTTTCTATTTTCTGAACCCCTCGTGGCAAACCACACAGTTATCTAAGAGTTTATGGGTCTGGTCTTTTACGATCTTCTTCTGTCCTTTCTCTGCTGCTTTTTCTAATGCCCGAAAACAGTCGTGGAATTTATCATCTAACTCAACAAATTCTTTAAACTTAACCTGATTCTTGGGAAGTGTGATCCTCTGACCTGCACTGATTGCCTCCTCAATCTTCTTCCTCGCTTTATGAAATCGGGCTGCTGCGGGTTTGATCAATCCCATGTTAGCAAAGATGACAGCATCAATGATTGTTTGGAAAGCCTGTTCAAGGGCCACCATCTCTTCCCTGAGGAGGTTCATTCCTTCCGTTGGTTTCGTCTGACCCGCAGCAGATATTCCAACGAAACAGGTGCCAAAAACACCTACAACTATAATGATGATTGGAATAAGTCTTTTACAGTTCATAGTAATTCTCCTCTTCTGGTTAATTTCTAATGTGCCCCTAGGCTTGGTTAATCATTCCTGCCTGCCAGGGAACTACTGGAAGAATTACATTCCTGGATACGTGTCACCCCCTCTTTTCAGTTTCGCTTTGGTTGGGACGGTTGTTTTTTGAGACCCAATATGTCGATAAGAGCCTACTCATTCCATATGAAAAAGTCAACAGGAATTATGAGAATAGGAGGCATCCCATAACGTCTATGTCTCCCAGCACCTATTATCCGGGTAAGGTTCCACAAAAAAAACAGAGCCATTGGGACCCTGCCTTTGATCTTTGACAATTTAGTTACTGGAACCTTGCCGCAATGAAGTAGGCCTTCACCCCGTTGGACAAGATACCCCGCTGGAATTTCTAACAGGGTTTACTTCTTTTCAGATTTTTCTTCTTTTTTCTCCTCCCGTGGGCCAATTGTCAATTGATAGGCGATGTACACCGAAAAGCGATTCTGACCATGAATGTCCCTCCCTGTCGAGAGCAGAAGATGGTGCTCATCGGTAAAATTGACAATCGTTCCCACATTGAATCCCGTTCGGCCACCTTCTTCTCTTGCGGTGGGTGTGTTGTAGAACGCTTCTGCCCCAAGTGTTATGACCTTGGAAAGCTCGCGCTGTACTTGCCATCCAAAGAACCAATAGTCTTTGTTTTCGGAGCCGGGATTGATCCAGTAGCCACCACCCCCATAGCTTTGCCATGGGCCCCAACTTTTTTGGAGCCATATCGGAAGGAATGCCCTAACGTGTCCACTTCCTAACCCACGCGAGCTGCTGCCCGTTGGCACCTCGAGCATCGTAAAAGTTCCTACTTGGGGCCGCCAGTCGGTCTCCTGGATGAACCGGTATTTCGCTCCAAGTTCCAGGTCTCCGAATCCGTAACGCGCTGAACCGTCATTCGGCTTTGCGTATGCAAGCGGGGCAATCATGTGAAGTTGTAAATTGGACAGAGCGCCATAGTTGACCTCGAAGTGGGGGGCCGTACCCGACCATCCGTCCTTATCCTTCGCGTGTTGCGAGGCTAAGTAGATCTCCCAATGGCGGTATTCTACAGGCTCGGGGTCATCTGTCAGAAAGGGTGGGCCCGCCCAGGCGACCATTGGTCCCAGGACTAACGGGAACAGCCCGGCTACAGTCGCTGCGAGCAAGATAGAGGTCACGTTGACAAACAGATTACGTTCGGCTACGCGGATTGTGCGACTAATTCCGAAAAGCAACTTCCCTTGCGTCACCCATTCCATCTTTCTCTTATACAGGGATGACAAAAATAGACTTTAAGTGCAACTATACCACAGATTCCAGTCCCGTCAGTTCAATAATTTAATGGTTAGTATTGGTTTCCTATTTTTCTCTCAATAGGGAAAAAACCATTTCTTACATCTTTCAAACTTTTTCGACTGGTTTCTTCAGCGGGCCGCGATCGTCCAAAAATACACTATTTCTCTCCGCAAAATACACTTTTTACCCCATTTACTTTCCAGGCCATTCTTAATAGTTTACGGGGAAAATCACACTCTTAGTCCGAACACTCAATCCAAACAGTAGGGCTCATCAAAAAAGGGAGAAAAGGAGGTGGCGATATGTCGAGAAGAGTTATGGTTTTTTTATCCATATTCTTTGTCCTCGCTTTAGTTCCCATTTCCCAGAAAACTTTAAGAGGAGACTCGGGGTTTGTCGGTTCTGAAACCTGCAAAGACTGCCATGGGGCCTATTACAACAAATTTATGAAATCCATCCACGGCAAGAAGGCAATCCCCGGAACGCCCATTAATCGCGATGGATGCGAATCATGCCACGGCCCCGGTGCTCAGCATGTCGAAAAGGGAGGAGGAAGAGGTGTGGCCATCTTTGTTTTTACCAACAAGGTGTCTGCAACGGAGAAGTCCGCAAAATGCCTCGCCTGTCATGAGGATTCAAATGTTTTGGCATTCTGGAATATGAATAGGCATAAGTTTGCTGGCAATTCCTGCAACAGCTGCCACTCAATCCATAAGGGAGGAGAACATTTCCTGATCGCCCAGGAACCTGCTCTCTGCTTCACTTGCCATAAGAACATCAGGGCTCAGGTGAATAAGCAATCTCATCATCCGTTAAATGAGGAATTTGTAGGCCGCCAGGCATTGAAGTGCTCAAGCTGTCACAATACCATGGGCGCTTTCGGCACGGAGCCGGTCAACAGCTTCAGCAGCTCAGGAAGATCTGGAACGGATAAGATGTTAAAGGCGGATTCGGTCAATGAGCTCTGTTACAAATGCCACGCAGAGAAAAGAGGGCCGTTCATGTGGGAGCATCCTCCCGTGTCCGAGAACTGCCTTGCCTGCCATGAAGCCCACGGGAGCAATCACTCCAAGCTTCTTGTCAGAAAGGTGCCTCTTCTTTGCCAGAGCTGCCATAACACCGGCCAGCATCCTGCCACTCCTTACACCAACCTTCAATCCTTTCAGGGGCGTGCCACCTCGGGGAAAAACAGGTTCTTTGGGCGTTCGTGTTTAAATTGCCATACAAATATTCATGGGAGCAACGGTCCGGGTGAAAGAGGAGAAACTTTCATACGATAGGGGGTGAGACAATGAAATGGAGAACTGCAATATTTACGCTGATCACAATTCTTGCACCATTTTCTTATGGTTTTTCAGAAGAGGTCACGGTTGAGGGAGAAGTTGGAGCCGAAGGGGTATATGCCGGGGTGAGAGCAGGCGGAGGGGGCAGAGCAAAATTTACTGAATATAGAGACCTCAGACAGGGCTTCAGCATGTTCGGAAAGATCGGTCTGGAAATAGATTCAGAGAAGTATTTTCTCAAATTCAGAGCGAACGACATGGGATACGAGACGCAGTCTTATGAGATCGAGGATGGCATGTGGGGAAAATTCAAATTTAACCTATTTTACGATGAAATACCCCATAATTTGACGTTTGACGCCAGGACCTTTTTTCTGGGAGCGGATTCGCACGATCTCATTGGTAGACCCACTACGACTTTTAATGCATGGAATACCTTTGACTATTCGGTCGACAGAAAGCAGTACGGAGGCGGTTTCAAGGTCCTTGCGCTAAAACCCTTCTATTTCGATGTCTCATTCCAGAGGGAGAACAGGGATGGGATCAAGCCAGCAGGCATCGCGGCTGGAAGTAGCCCCGGCACCTTCGACGTGGAGCTTCCCGAGCCGGTTCACTATGCAACGAACAATCTGAAGGTCGAAGGGGGATATGCGAAAAAGCCTTTCTTCCTTTCCTTCGGCTTCATTTATAGTGACTTCAACGACGGTCAGGATAAGTTGAATTTCACCCATCCTGTCACGCCATTTCCCACAGATACCCTTACTCTTCCTCCGGACAACAGGTACTATAAGGGGTTCTTTAAAGGTGTTGTCAAGCTCCCTTTTAACAGTAAGTTAAATGTGAACGTCGGGTATTCGAGTGCGATGTCGGATGCAACGTTGCTGAGTCAGTTTATTACAGACGGGACGATTAATCCAGTCATCCTGAGCAGCCCTGACTTTAATGGGAGAGTCGATACCCAAAACTATTCTTTGGTCCTGACCTCCAACCCCGTCCGTTTCATCGATACTAAAATATTCTACAGCTACTATAAGAGAAACAATAAGAACGACGTGATCTTCCAAAATGAGGTCAACCAGGGGGTAACCGAGTTCAACAAGCCTTTTGGATACAAAAAGCAAGAAGCCGGGATCGATCTCGGAGTGCGGCTTCCTGCAAGTCTGTACCTGAGCGGCGGTTATAAATTTGTGGATATGAAGAGAAACGTGAAAGGGATAGAGTTATTTGAGGCGATAGAAGGCCCAGAAGCAGCAGCAGAGGTCGCTTTACCCGATAATAAAGATTATATCGAGTCAGTCGACCTGAAGTGGACCGGGTTAGACTTTCTCTCAGCTAGGGTTGGGTACGAGAGACTCAACAGAAGTGCGGATTTCCCGTTCGCCACGCCAACGAACAGGAGATTCGCTTACGCAGGTCAAGGCAGAGATACCTACAAAGCATCCGTCGATCTCTTCCCGGTAGAAAACTTCAATTTCAGTTTCGGGTACCAGCACAAGAATACGGATTATAAAGAAATTCTTGGGCTTCTTTCCGACAGGAGGGATGAATTCGAGATCAGCACCGACTATACCATAGGTAAGATCGCAAAATTGTATGGATTTTTGGATTATGAGAGCATCAGATTTAATCAAGCCCAACAGAGAACTGAAGGGATCGCTACGCCTGGAAATTGGCAGGCAAGACAGAAGGACAGATCGTGGGGATACGGGATAGGAACGGAGGTTTACGTCATTCCCAAGAAACTGAGTCTAATTTTTCAACATGAATATTTGAAGTCAAACGGAAATGTCGACCTTACCCTTGATCCGGTGCTTTTCGCCGCGTCCGGAATTGCCGGGGCCAACAATGACATCATCGATATCATGAATTGGGATGACTACACAAAATACAGCTTCAAAATAAAGGCGGTCTACAATATCTCAAGATCCCTGACCGCTTTGATTGGGTATGCCTATGAGAGATATCATTTCAGCGATGCGCAACTGGATGGGTACAATTTCACTCCCACCGGTGGAACTACGAATACCGCATTTCTTACGGGGGCCTATAAGGATCAATCGTACAAGGCAAATTTGATATTCGGAGGTATGACTTACAAGTTTTAACTGGCAGAAACACATTCCTGAATTGACATTCGGCCTCTCACCCGCCCTCTCCCCATCAGGGAGAGAGGCGAGGAGGAAAGGTTTTTTTCTCTAGCCACGTCAAAGACCACGGGGTCGGTCACGACCCCATCTTCTCGTTTTGTTTTGGAGATATAAACAAGACCTTTCTTGAGTCCTTTCAGAACTTCCTGTATGGGCCTCCCTGAGGGAAGGCTCTTCTATTCCCCTCATTGGCAATTTCATCAAGACTATAGTTTAAAAAGATTGTTTGAGTCGCTGATTTGTGCTAACATTTCAGACTAAATTCCGACGGAGGTGTGCTTTCTATGGATATTCAGGAAATTTTGAAAAAGATTGAAAAGACCGAGACTCCGAAAGTGAATAACGTGGCCGTGGCTTACTCTGGAGGTCTGGATTCTTCACTTGCCATCGAATTGCTCAGGAGAAAATACCATGCCAAGAAGATCCTTCCGATTACGCTTGATGTCGGGCAGGGAGAGGAAGAGGTTCTTGAGAGCAGAAGAAAAGCCAAGATTCTCAAAATCAAGCCTCTCTTTTTCGATCTTCGAAGCGAATTTACCGAAGTCTGGATTGCGCGGGCCATTCAGGCCAACTCCGATTATCTGGGTTATCCTGTTTCCACCTCCATGACCCGACAGATCGTAGCGCGAAAGGTGGCAGAGGTCGCCCGGGCCAAGGGATGCGATGCCATCCTCGAAGGATCCAGTGGAAAAGGAAACGATCAATATCGCATGCACAACGTCTTCAAGATGTTCGCGCCTCAGCTGAGGATTCTGGTCCCTGTGCGGGATTTTGATTTAACGCGATTGGAGGAAGAAGCGTTGTGCCGGGCGTGGGATGTTCCGGTGACCGAGATGATTACCGGCGGGGACGATAAGACGATGTGGTGCCGATCCATCGCTAGCGGAGCGATCGACCTGAACCAGGCCCTTCCTGATGATATCTGGATGTGGTATCGGCCCGTTGAGAAGTCTCCTGACGAACCTTCTTTTGTCACCCTGGAATTCGAAAAGGGAATTCCCATTAAATTGAATGACAAACGGAAGCCCCTTGGAGAAATCATTCCGGCCCTCAACGCGGTCGGCGGCATGCATTCCATAGGCAGGATAGACATGTTTGAGGACGGGATCATGGATCTGAAGAGCCGGGAGATCTACGAGGCCCCGGCCGCGACGATCCTCCTTAAGCTGCACCGCGACCTGGAACAATTCTGTCTCACCAAGGACGAGATTCAGTTCAAGAAAGGGATCGACCAGAAGTGGGCTTACTTAATCTACCACGGGATGGCTTACCATCCCTTGCGATATGACCTGGATGCGTTCATCGAGACCTCTCAAAAGTTGGTCAACGGGAAATATAGAGTTAAACTCTTTAAAGGGAATATTGAGATCGTCAATCGAGAATCGAAGACGAGTCTTTTCTCGCCGGAGATCCGTTCCATCAAGAGCACGGGCTTTGACCAGAGACGTTGCGCGGATGCAGCCTTCGTTCGCGGGCTTCCCTTTGAAATCTTAGCGAAAAGGAAAACAAAATAGGACCTTAAGAGTCGGGTTGTTTTTGTTTGGGTCATTCGGCATTGGTGTTTGGGATTACGTAGAAAATAACTCCGTTATCCCCTCTCCCCTGGTGGGAGAGGGGACGGGTGAGGGGGGACCATACGATATTCACCCCTCTCCGAGCCAGAGGCTCTCTGAGCCAGCGGCCACCTCCATCCTCCCCCA
>Ga0335070_10011049_pt1 | contig 10552 bp, 8 predicted proteins | sample Lox_Sample_13_FD_206722 | JGI IMG/M metagenome (GOLD analysis project Ga0335070, IMG submission 206722) | Soil microbial communities from Loxahatchee National Wildlife Refuge, Florida, United States - Lox_Sample_1.3 | ecosystem: Environmental > Terrestrial > Soil > Wetlands | place: USA: Florida...
GCAGCGACGCCGGTCTGGCACAAGGAGAAGATGTGTATCTGATCGGTGCGGGCAATTCGGCCGGCCAAGCCGCGATCTTCTTCTCCAACCACGCCCGATCGGTGACGCTGCTCGTGCGAGGCGAGTCGCTCGCCGAGAGCATGTCTCACTACCTCATCGAGCAGCTCGCAACGAAAGCGAACATCCGGGTGGAAACGCGATCAGAGGTCGTCGCCGCGCACGGGGACGAACAACTCGAGGCGATCGAAGTGATCGATCGAAGCACCGGCATCGCCTCTCGACGGGATGCGAAGGTGCTCTTCGTGCTCATCGGCGCCCAAGCCGCGACCGATTGGCTTCCCCCGGAGATCTCGCGCGACCAACACGGCTTCATCTTGACCGGAAGCGACGCGATGAAGGCGGGACAGTGGAACGCCGATCGGGAGCCGTTCGCTCTCGAAACGAGCGCCCCGGGGATTTTCGCAATCGGCGATATTCGCTCGGGATCAGTGAAGCGCGTGGCTGCATCCGTGGGTGAAGGCGGCATTGCAATCGATCTCGTGCACCGCTACCTCCAGTCCCCCTCCTAGCCGTGGCGAATCTGCCCCTCGATTCCGCAATCACGGAGGCTCTCTCCGCCGCAGCCTCAGCGCACCGCGAATACGAACGGACTGCCCTCGAAGGCATGCGCGATGAGCAATGGGCAGGCTTCTATGCCGCCTTCGTCCTCGGTCGGCTTGGCCATTTTCACAGCGGCGAGCAGGCCGCCGGCTCTGCTTGAAGAGGTCGACGCGCCGTCGAATTGGTCACGGGCTGCGGCCGCACACGTGGCCACCACGGTGCATGCGCAATGAGACGCGAATCAAGTAGCCGGATTCCGCTAGCCTCAGCGGAGCAGTAGGCAGTATCTGCTGGTAATCGGAGCCGCCTGGGGGAATCGAACCCCTGCCTTGACCAGGCAAAATACCCGGTTTACCTGCGGTTTCGTTACTTCTCGTTCCCGTTCAGTCCCGTTCGTTACCTGCGGTTTCGTTTTCGGGTCTTGACGCCGTCAAGACGCACTCGTCCGTCATATTGGGGTCGGCGTACTTTTGTCGCCATGACTCTGCGAACGTCTGACGAGATGTCAACCTTCATCGTGAAGGTCCGGGAATCCCACCATAGCGTCGCCTGGGACAGTGAGGATGGCGCCGCTGCCCCGACCCGTCGAGGAAGCCCCAGGTCCTAGCCACACTAGCCGTGCGCTGGGGGTTATCGTGGTGGTCACGTGACGCGGAGTGCCAGCGGTGATCAGCGCCGATCTACACCCTGGCGTGGGTGCTGGCCGTCGGCTGCTCGATGGTGCCACATTCAAGGGGTAGTCACCAACACCACAAAGTAATTCAAGGATTCGCACATGGCCTTTGAACCACCCCCGACGACAAAGCAACTCCGCGCCGTTGAAGTGGAGAACGTGGGGCGCCTGCCCTACCTACTGAAGGCGGTGGACGAGCCCGACACTGAGTGGAGGCTCGTTGTGGAGAAGTCCCTAACCACCGTGATGCCGACCCCCGACAAAAGGGGACTCTTGCCACAGAACACCGTATTCAAGATCGAAGACGGAACCACCCGGTATTTCAGCGCTGACGATCAAGTCCTGATCGCAAGCGTCACCGCTCGAAAGGGCGGCGACCGGCAGCAGATCCGCGAGATGGCCGCAGGCCACGGCTGGCGCTGGGAGTGGTTGCACGAAGCAGGCGAAGATCGGGACGAGTTCGTGCGAGGGGACTGGACCGTCGAGGTGATTTTCTACGACCAGGAGGACACGCCCTACGAAGCGAAGCGCACCCACCCGACTCACAAAACCATGCCGGTCACGGGTCAAGTGACAACTACGGTGCTGAGCTGGCTGGCCGCCGCGAGATAGGGCTCCTAACCCCGGATACATCGAAAAGCCCCGGGCAGCCGTAGAGGCTACTGGGGGCTTTCAACGGTTCGCCGCATCAAGGGCTGGTGCAGACGCGCGGCGGATTGCTGGCACTGGGCTTCGGGATCACCACCGTGGCCCTGACTAGCGACCGAACGGCATGGCCCCGCCACGGAGCCGATACGGGAATGTTCGCATCTCGGAGCATTTTGGAAATAGACTTGGGGTGATCAACCCCGCAGTACTCGGCCACCTGGTCGATGGTCATCCACTGGGGACGCCGTCGAGGCCGAGATCGTTGACGATGGCGAAGCGACTCGGTCCTGATGCCGACCGGGAACTTCCCAACCCGGCGCGGCGCCGCACAACTGCCGGGCGGACGCTTTTAGTCTGCGTCGTGTGAACGAATCGATTGGCGACGGCTGCTGACAGTAGGGCTGGCAGACAATGCTTCGAGTGGGACCGGTCGCAATCACCGCAGGGGGTCAGATATGACCATCGAGGCGCCATACCACGCCGCGACATTCCCGATCTCGGCCCTGGTTGATCCCCGGGTAGTCGCCAGAGCCATAACCCAACACCCGCCGATTCTGTATCACTACACAGACGAGGCAGGGTTGAGGGGGATTATCAGTCCACCGTCGTGGGACATAGAAAATCCACCGCTTGAGTCGATGCTTGAACGCGCCGCACAGCTGCGGGCGTCTGACGTGAGGCGCATGAACGACGCGAAAGAGCTGCTGTTCCTGGCCGAGCCGCTTGTGCAGCGACTTCGCGTGGCTGCTGCCGACTCGTCCGCGCCCCCCAAATTTGGCAGCTGCATTTGTCCGGCTCGCCGACGCATTCAGTGAAAAGGATGTTTTGCGTTGGACTTTAAGGTGTTTCGCCGCATGCTTCTGCGAGTCGGGTGATCAGGTCACCATGTGGCAGCACTACGCCCGTGGCGCCGGTGGGTATGCCATTGGGTTCTCGTGGGAGGCATTGGCTGAGCATTCGTTCGCATTTCACCCGGGAACAACAGTCATGGGCAACACCCCGTTTCCAGCAGGGTTGCGGCGGATGGCATACGACACGCCAGCGGCGGAGGCTATCGCGGATGGTCTTGTTGGCGGGCTGCGGAATCAGTATGAAACCGGCGGATGGATTCGGGGGCAGGTAGAAGGCGGGCCGATGGGACTGTTTTTCCTGGCGACTCTCCTAATGGTCGAGCCTCGCGGCGGTCAAGCACGGTGCGTGGCAACACGAACGCGAATGGCGGTTGGTCGCTGTGGGTGAGCCGCAATACCCGGTCAAGTCTCGACAGGACCGGGATGGAAACGAGCTGCCGTATCTGGATATAGCAGTCAACATGAATACCACGGGCGAGGTTCTTCTTCGTCCGACAATCGCGCAGCTTGTTGTTGGCCCAGGTCCCGATCAAACGGGCCGGATCACGCTGGCGCGTGAACTTTTGGAAGAACGCGGCCACGACCCGAATGTCGTCGTCGGCTCAGAAGTCCCACTCAAGTGGTGAGGACATCGCGTCGGGAGGTCTTAAGCTCACGAGCGACGGGAGGATTGCGCTGATGAGGAATCCTATGGTCGGCGGTCTGGCCGTACACAAGCAAATTGATAGCCTTCGGCAGCTGGTAAACGGGCCGAGGTTCTGAATAGCTGGCACTGGAGATCCATGACAACACCGAATCTGGGCCGCCTGACCACAGTCGCCCCCCGTAAAGTGTGGCCGCACGAGGCGCACAGCTTCACGCCCTGGCTGCTAAAGAACGTCGATGTTCTCAGCGATTTGCTCGGAATGGAACTTGAGCTTAAGGAAGCCGAGCACCCCGTTGGGGGGTTCTCCCTAGACCTCCTTGGCCGAGACCTCTCCGACGAGAGCGTCGTCATCGTCGAAAACCAGTTAGAGCAGTCCGACCATATGCATCTCGGCCAAATCCTCACCTATGCAGCGGGGACCGATCCAAAAACCATTGTCTGGATCAGTGCCGGATTCCGGCCTGAGCACCGCGCCGCACTCGATTGGCTGAACGAACACACCGACCCCGACACCAGGTTCTTCGGCATCGAAATCGCGGTTGTCCAGATAGGCGAGTCCATCCCTGCGCCAAACTTCAAATTGGTCGCACAGCCGAACGATTGGGGCAAGCAGGTGAAGGCCGCGACCGGGACGGGCGCGGTGAGTGAGCGGTCGAAGCGCTACTGGGAGTTCTGGGAGAAATTCCTCAACCGCATACAAGCCGAGCATCCGGGATGGAGGAAGGCGAAGACCCCGACAACCTATGGATGGGTCGATCTACCCACCGGCGTGGGCGGGGTTGCTTACGAAACGGCTTTCGCCCAGCAAGGGCTGCGCGTTCAGCTCTACTTCCTTAGTGCTGACGCCGCTGTCAACGAAACTCGCTTCCGGGCTCTTCATGCGGTGAAGGAGCAATTCGAGGACTCGCTGGGCGAGAAAGCTACATGGGATGACAAGCCCGGCAAAAAAGCCGCCGCCGTATACGTACAGTCGGAGTTCGAAAGCGTTATGCACGTGGACCAATGGCCTGCGATGCTCGACTGGGCTATAGATCGAAACGTGAGGTTCAGGCAAGCCGTTGAAGCTATTGGAGGCTTGGCGTCCTTAGCTTGACCACAACTCGCGGATATTCGGTGGAGCTGCCGAAAATCCCTCGTGAATCGCGATGCCTTACTCCTGTGTCAGGTCACTGTTTCGAACGGAAAGGGGTCCGGGCAGCTCAGTCGTGGCCGGAAGCGTCATCCCGCTTTCTCGTCACGAAATGGTCGAGTTCTTCGGCCTGGACGAATGACCGGCGGCCGATCTTAACGAGCGACAGTTCGCCTTCCTTGACCAGTGTGTAGAAGGTAGTGGGGCTGATGCCGCCCAACCAGTCCCTGGCCTCGGCGACACTGATTAGCCGCCGCTCCCCCCAGACCTTAGGCGCGGGTTCTCCGAATCTCTTCTCGTACTCCCGCCGGATCTCCTCATCGACCGATCGCCCGGCGCTTGGCCCCGGACGTGCGGGGTTTTGTCACGCGGCGCTGGCCGGTGGGCGATGGCTTCCTGCACGGCTTGCTGCACGGCCTCGTTGATCAGGTCGCGCAGCGCCTGGGCGAGCCGGTCAGCGGCGCTTTCGGTTCGTATCAAGGTTGCCTTCGGACGGGCTCGAAACGCGCGCGTCCTCGACACGCCGAAGGTCTCGGAGCCCGGTGGGACCATGACTCCTATGGAGGCAACCCAGGACGGCCCTAACGATGACGATCAGGAAACCGTCACCTCGTGGACAAACCCGTGGATCGCCGAGTACAAGCGACGCCAGGCGATGCTGGTGGAGATGCGATCGTTTGAGGTCATCGCGATGCTCCGCGATTTGAACCTGACGTCGTACGCCTTCAGCAAGAACGCCGAGGAGCTACAGACTCATATATCGCGATACCCCGAGATTGGCCAACGCCAGCCGTTCAACCCCGACGTGGGCGACCCCTTCGGTATGGAGCTGGCGCGGCTGCTGGCGAATCTGCTGGCCTCGGTGAAGTCTCTTGTCGCAGGTCAGCGCGCGGTTCTGCGCGACATCTGGCCGAGGATCGGAGGGCAGCTCTCAGAGTTCGAGCGAGGCGAATACACGAAGAAGCGCCTTGCCGTATTCGAAGCAGACGAGGCAAAGCTGCTCGAAGAGCTTCGTAACTACTCCCAGCACAAGTTCCTCCCCTATCTGAACCCGGCATGGCAGTTCTCGCAGACGATGCCGATGGCGGAGTTCCAATTTCGGTTACATGTTGAGCCGCTGCTGAAATGGGACAGCTTGACGGCAGACGTTCGCAAATACCTTGAGGAACACGGTGATTCGATTGACCTGCTTCCGATCATCGGCCGCTACAGCGTGTCGGTAGGCGAATTCTACAAATGGTTCTGGCTCAAGATCGATGAGAAGATGAAGCCAGAGCGCGTCGGATACGATGCCCATGTGGCCGAGTTGATGGCCTATGGCGAAGAAGTGTTTTTGACGCCGGATTGGATCCGAAAAGCTGGCGGGGAGCCGCCGCCTGGGTGGAACGGCGCGCGTTGGCGTCGCCGGTCGCTCGCCGAGCTTCGCCAGAAACGATGGGCGCTAGGGCATAGATCATTTCGCGGCGTCACCGTAGACAGCCAAGGCGTTGCCGTAGTAGGCGACCACCCATGGACGCCAATACTGCTGCGAGTTCCCTAGCTCGCGGCTTCAACCGAACGGCGGCACCCCATCGCTCGCGGCCTCGGCGGGCTTCGCCGTGGCGGGTGGTTCAGGCAAAGATGTTGAGTGCGCCGCCCTCCTACTCGAGCATGTAGTCGCCATACACGTCCAAGGTCAGGGTAAAGGTGCTGTGCCCTAACCACTTCGACATCTGTGTGAAGCGCTTGCCCGCCGAGAGCTGTAGCGCGGCGAACGTATGGCGGAGGTCGTTTGGAGCCGAGCGCCTACCCAGCCGCCTTGAACTCCTTGTAAATCAACGGCACAAGTTCACCCAATAGCCGCTACGGACACGCCCCGCTTTAACGCACTCGCCTGTCAAGCTCAATGCGCCATCGGCTTGTCTAATGTACGAATTCTGTTGCCCCCCAAGGATGTCCCGACACCGATCACAATATGGCGAACTGTGCTGCCTTGGATGCCTAGGCACATCTGGGATGGGATGCCGCCGTGAGTCTGTCTCTGCGAAGACGGGCGTAAGGCAAAGCCTGAACACAGGCAGACCTGCGCGACGTAGCCGACGAGTCTCACATCGAGGCAACTCTGGCCGGGCAATCAGCCCAGGCCCCGCTGGCCTTAGTTCGATGACGCTGCCTTCCAGGTCCAGCCGGGCAGGTCCTGGAGTCGGCGTTCGCGGTCAGCATCAAGGGTGCCTTTTCTGTGGCTTTGGCGTTGAGTTGTGACCCACGCGCCGAGCCGATAGTCATCGACCGTGTAGGACTGCGGGATGCGGGTGTCACCGTGGCGTTCGACGTAGTGCAGCAGTCGGCTGAAACCCTCCTCCCACTGGTCGGCGCGGGTGTCCCATGTCCAGCCGGGCAGGTCTTCGAGCCGGTCTTGGCGATCGGCGTCAAGCGTGCCATTGGCGTGATCGGTGCGTTGGCTGTTGATCCAGGCACCGAGCCGGTAGCCATCGACCGTATAGGACCTCGGGACGCGGGCATCACCGTGGCGTTCGACGTAGCGAAGCAGTCGGCTGAACCCCTCCTCCCACTTAGCGGCACGGGTGTCCCACGTCCAGCCGGAGAGGTCTTGGAGTCGGTGTTGGCGGTCGGCGTCAAGCGTGCCTTTGGTGTAGCTGAAGCGTTGCACGACGACCCAATTACCGAGCCGGTAGCCATCCACGGTGTAGGAGGCCGGGACGCGGGCATCACCGTGGTGTTCGACGTAGTGCAGCAGTTGGCTGAACCCTTCCTCCCACTTAGCGGCACGGGTGTCCCATGTCCAGCCGGAGAGGTCTTGGAGTCGGTGTTGGCGGTCGGCTGCAAGCGTGCCTTTGGTGTAGCTGAAGCGTTGCAGGACGACCCAATTACCGAGCCGGTAGCCATCGACCGTGTAGGAGGCCGGGACGCGGGCATCACCGTGGTGTTCGACGTGGTGCAGCAGTCGGCTGAACCCCTCCTCCCACTGGTCGGCGTGGGGGTTCCATGTCCAGCCGGGCACCTCCTCAAGTCGGCGTTGGCGGTCGGTGTCCAGAGTCCCCCTGGCGCGGAAGCTGCGTTGCGTTATGACCCACGCGCCGAGCTGGTAGCCATCCACCGCATAGGAGGCCGGGACGCGGGCATCACCGTGGTGTTCGACGTAGTGCAGCAGTCGGCTGAAACCCTCCTCCCACCTGTCGGCCTGGGGATCCCATGTCCAGCCGGTCAGGTCTTCGAGCCGGTGTTCGTGGTCGGCGTCCAGGGTGCCTTTGACGTGATTCCTGCGTTGCACATCGACCCATGTGCCGAGCTGGTAACCATCCACCGCGCAGGACTGCGGGACGCGGGCATCACCGTGGTGTTCGACGTAGCGCAGAAGCCGCCGGAAACCCTCCTCCCATTGGTCAGTGCCGGGGTTCCATGTCCAGCCCGGCAGGTCCTCAAGTCGGTGCTGGCGATCGGTGTCCAGAGTGCCTCTGGTGTGGAAACTGCGTTGGTTGTGGACCCAATTACCGAGCTTGTAGCCATCGACGGCGTATGAGAAAGGGACGCGGGCATCACCGTAGTGTTCGACGTACTGCAGGATTCGGCTGAACCCCTCCTCCCACTGGTCGGCGCGGGGATCCCATGTCCAGCCCGGCAGGCTTGCGAGTCGGCGTTGGCGGTCGGCGTCAAGGTGTCCTGCGCCGCGAAAGTCACGTTGTGTGTTGACCCACTCGCCGAGCTTGCAGCCATCCATCGTGTAGGAGACTGGGACGCGGGCATAACCATTGAGTTCGATGAACTGTTCCAGCAGCCCGAACCAGAACTCCCAGGAGGCGGTGGTCTGCTCGACTAGGCGCACATCGAAAGCCCAGGCGAAATCGGTGCCCACCCGTGCGGGCAGGTCGAGATGGATCTTGCCGGGCAGCTCTGGCCGTCGGCGTTGGCGGCCTAGCTGTCGTCGGAGTTCGTCAAGGTGTTCGCCAAGCTCATCGTCGTGTGACCGCAGCGCCTTGATCACGTCCCACACCGGCTTGAACGCCGAGTCGTCGAGGGCGATCGCAGGGTCTTCGTCGGTGTCGATAAAGACTGGGATGACGATGGTGCCGACGGTCTTCTCTGCCGCCAGTCGGATGGCGCGCCCGACTGCCTGCACAACGTCGACCTCGGAGCGGCGCGGGTCGATGAAGGCCACGCTGTCGAGGGTGGGGACATCGACTCCCTCGGCCAGGCAGCGTGCGTTGGCCAGCAGCCCTCGTTCGCCGTGGTCGAGTCGGCGGAGGTGTTGCAGGAGTACATGCCGCTGCCCGGCGGGCATCTCACCGGATGCGTAGTCCGACCACAGGTGTCCCGTGGGCCGCTGGCGTGTGGGCATCCAGGCGATCACTTCGGGCAATGAATGGGCGAACTCTCGGGCACCCTTAACCCGCGAGTGGAACGTGATGGTGCGGTGGAGGTCGTAGCGGCGCATCGCCTTCGCCAGCCCGATTTGTCCGGCCAGGGTGCGGGCATCGGTCACCTTGGTGCCGTCGAGGGTGACGAACCGGCCCCGCTGTGCCCAGTCACGGTAGGTGGCGTCATCGACGCCGACAACGACCACCTGATAGTCGGTGAGCAGGGCACGCTCGATGGCCTCAGCGAACCCGAGCCGGTGAAACACCGGACCGAATGCTGCCTCGTTGTCCATCGAGGCGATCTCGAAGTCGGCCTCTTTGGCTTCCCGCACCACCCGCCCGGTGAAGTAGCGCGGGGTGGCGGTCATGAACAGGCGGCGGTGCGCCTTGATGGCCTTGGCGTCAAGGATGGTGGCGAAGTCGGAGGAGAGTGGTGCGGCGCAGCGATGGGCCTCATCGGCGATGACCAGATCGAAGGCAGGCACCCCGCCCAGCAGGAACGCTTGGGCGATCTCAGGCGACGATTGGTAGGTGGCGAAGACGACACGTGGGCCACACGACTGGCGCTGAAACGTCGCGATCTCCTGGGGGTTGGTGGTGACCGGGAAACCCAGATCACTGGTGTTCGCTACGACCGCATCGGGTCCAGCGACAGGCTCGGCGACCGTCTGGTCTGAACACACCGGAAGGAAGTCAAATCCGATCGTGGTGTTGGCCGTCCACTCACGCAGTGTCTGCGCCAACAGCGACAGCGACGGCACCAGCACCAGCGTGCGCTTGGCGGCCAGCTTTTCGCGGATAAATAACGCCGCCAGCGTTTTACCGGTCCCGCACGCCATGATCAACTGGCCGCGATCCGCCCCGTCAAAGGCCTTCACCACCGCCTTTATCGCTTCGCGCTGATGAGGCCGGGGCCGTTTCGGTGGCAGTGCTCGGGCATACAACGCCGAGGGCGAGGCGGGCCAGTCGACCTCGGCGGCTTCCAGGTCACCGAGCAACAGGACGCTGGCTTGCTTCTCCTGAGCCTCGATGGTGCGCCTGGCGGTGTGCCCGATCAGGTTGGTTGTTGCGATCAACAGTCGGAACGAGAACTGCGGCCGCCCCGACTCGGACAAGAAGGTGTCCACGTCGCGCTTGGTGATCCAAGTCGTTTCGTCATAGGCCTTGGCCTGGATCGCCCACAGGTGCCCCTGGTTGTCCTCGGCGACGAGATCAATACCGGCATCCGCACCCCACCTGCCAGGCCACTCGCCCCACAGCCACACCCGGCGAAGCTCACGCGCATAGACCGGATCATGCGTGAGGAACCATCGGCAGATGCGCTCAAACTGTTTGCCGCGTCGACCTGTGTCAGGGTCACACCGGCCCAACAGATCACCGAGCGTCGCCATGACCACCAAGACTAGAGGTCGAGAACTTGCGCGACGGTTATTGCGTCACAGTGGCCTTGGGCGTCACTCCACAGCGGGTGCAGGTCCTCGGCCTGCGATGCTCGCGATACCGCGCAACCCGCCAACCAGAGTGTTGGCCTGTCGAGATTGCGCGTCGACAACCTTCGTCAAGTACTGGTCGATGCCACCCCCGATGCCGTTGCGTCTGGCTTCGCTCGGTCATCAGGAGCTTGCTTAAGGCCGGACGACAGCACCAGCA
>Ga0335070_10011050_pt1 | contig 10552 bp, 8 predicted proteins | sample Lox_Sample_13_FD_206722 | JGI IMG/M metagenome (GOLD analysis project Ga0335070, IMG submission 206722) | Soil microbial communities from Loxahatchee National Wildlife Refuge, Florida, United States - Lox_Sample_1.3 | ecosystem: Environmental > Terrestrial > Soil > Wetlands | place: USA: Florida...
GCTCGAGGGTGATGCATGCCGTCAGTATCCGTGTCTCCGCCGGACGCCAGTTGCGCGACTCCCGTCTCGACGGGTTGTGCGCCGAGCGGGCAAGCGGCGGCAGACTGGTCTGCACCATGTGGATACATACAGGGGTACGGACTGCGCGTGCGAGAGGATCGACCAACGCCAGCCAGTCCATCCGAGAATGACTTCACACTGGCCGCGGGCTTCATCTTCGTGCGTCGCTGCACGACTCCCGAGGCAATGCTGACGCCAATCGAAGACGAGCGGCGATTCCTTCCAGGCAGCCATTGCTGGAATCCAGATTTCATCCTGTATGCGGGAGGTTACGGTCGATTTCGGTCGTCCAGGCCGTCGACGCGAGGCGAGCCGTCGAGTATGTCGTGCAGCGGCGAGTCGTTCATCCCAGACGACGCGGCCGGCTCCCGTATATGTATGGATTTACAGTTTCACGCACTAACCCTCGCTCATCCAGTCACTTAGGAACGAAGGCACGGCGATTGCACTTAGCGGCTGCGGTCAGACATCGCAACACGCACCGAAGCCAACATGCTGCATTCCGAGGTCAAGCAGTCTCGCAGGTTCATCGGACCAATCATCGCGCTTGTCGCCCTGGCCTTACGCTCCATCACCGCGTACGCTGGTCACGTTGCCCTGGCGTGGGACCCTTCCGCGAGCACGACCGTCACCGGTTACATCGTGTACATGGGGCAGGCGTCGGGAAGCTACAGCACCAGCTTCAACGCCGGGAACACAACCAGCTACACGATTAGCAATCTGACGGACGGCGCAACGTACTACTTTGCGGCCAGGGCTTACGACGCCTCCGGTAGCCAGAGCGCGCCGAGTAACGAACTCGCGGTAACGCTTCCGGCGATCCCACCGACATCCACCCCGCCACCCCCCACGGTCTCATACGTCATCACAGCCGATTTCACCGTCAAAAACACAACAGGCAGAGCGCCCCTTGCAGTTGCGTTCACCAGCACGTCGACAGGCACGATCGCCAGCTACTCATGGAATTTCGGCGACGGCACGACGAGTACCGCGCGCGGCCCGAGCCATACGTACGCGGCAGCCGGAACGTATTCGGTGAGCCTTCAGGTGATTGCCCCTGATGGAAGCCAGGCAGGAACCACCAAGCCCAATCTCATCACGGTCAGGCCTGGGACGGTTACGTGGAAGAGGAGCAGGCGCTGAATGGCGAGATGCCCGCCCTGCTGCCTGCATCGGTTCATCCCGGCGAGGCGCATGTCTTCGCGAGCCTGGTAGGCGACAGGGACGCATTTGCCGGCGCGCTCATCGAATCGCCGTCCATCGGGCAGCCGAGCGAAGCGTCAATAATCGCATCCGATGACCCTGACCTGGGTCTCCTGATGGATCGAGTCCCGACCCCCAACCGTTCTCCCCCTTTCGGGTGACTCCAAGCTCCCGCTAAAGTCGCCGGCCGATTCCCCCCTGTGCCGGATGCAGCGCGCCGGCAGGGCCCGCAAAATCAAGCTGCTGCATCGCATGACGAGGTGATGCCCACGGGCGCACCCGCCGATGCCGGTTTTTCCCTGCCCCTCGAAGGAGACTGCGACATGCCGACACTCACGATCAACGGTCAGAGCTTCTTCTCTGACTCCCCACCCGACACCCCGCTGCTGTGGGTGATCCGCGAGGAGCTGCGGCTCACCGGCACCAAGTTCGGCTGCGGCATGGCCCTGTGCGGAGCCTGTACGGTGCACATCAACGGTCAGGCCGTGCGTTCTTGCGCGGTGAAGCTCGGCGACGTCGGCAACGCTGCCATCACCACGATCGAGGGTCTGGACCCGGCTAACGCGCATCCGGTGCAGCAGGCCTGGGTCGAACTGCAGGTGCCGCAGTGCGGCTACTGCCAATCGGGCCAGATCATGCAAGCCTCCGCACTGTTGGCGCAGAACCCCAACCCCAGCGACAAGGACATCGTCGACGGCATGAACGGGAACCTGTGCCGCTGCGCCACCTACCCGCGCATCGTCGGTGCGGTCAAGCGCGCCGCCCAGATCATGAAGGAGACCAGACATGGCTAAGACCACCGAGCAAGGCGTCACCCGACGCGAGTTCCTGGTGCGCTCGGCCACGCTGGCCGGGGCCGGATTCCTCAGCGTGGCGGTCCCGCCCTCGCTGATCAAGGGCGGCGAAGCGCAGGCCGCGATGGCGGCGACCCCGGCATACCAGCCGTCCATCTGGTTCACCATGACGCCCGATGGCATGACCACCATGCACATCATCAAGGCCGAGATGGGCCAGCACATCGGCACCGCCTTCGCGCAGATCATCGCCGAGGAGCTCGAGGTGCCCTGGGACAAGGTGCGCCTGGACACGCCGCTGGAAAGCACCGAGAACTTCGGCATCTACGGGCTCGCGTATACCGTGAACAGCGGCAGCGTCACCACCGAGTTCGACCGGTTGCTGCGCGCCGGCGCCCTGGGCCGCATCGCGCTCACCGAAGCCGGCGCCAAACTGCTGGGGGCGAAGCTCGCGGACTGCTATGCCGAGGCCGGCCGCGTCATCGACAAGACGTCCGGCCGTTCGATCGGCTACGGCGAGATCCTGCAGAAGGTCAAGATCGACCGCAAGTTCGCTTACCCAGGCGACTTCAGGAAGGTCAAGCTCAAGGAGCGCAGCCAGTACAAGATCATCGGCCAGTCGGTCGCCGCGCTGGACATCCCGGCCAAGACCAACGGCCAGGCCAAGTATGGGATGGATGTGTTCATCCCCGGCATGGCCTACGGCTCGCTGGCGATCCCGCGCACCCGCTACGCCTCCAAAGTGCTCTCCATCGACGACAGCGAAGCGAAGAAGATCCCCGGCTACCTCAGGTCGGTGAAGATCGACGACTCGATGGGCAAGTGCACCGGCTGGGTAGTGGCGCTGGCGGAGACCTTCCCGGCCGCGGTCAAGGCGAGCCGCGCGCTGAAGATCCAGGCCGACCCGGGGCCCTACGGGAAACTGAGCCTCTCGAACATCATGGAGGAGTTCTCCGAGATGTCGAAGAAGACCGAGGAAAGCGCGGCCTGGGTCCTGGAAGGCGACGTCGACGCGGCCATGTCGCAGGCGGACAAGACCCTGGAGGTCGAGTACACCAGCGACATGGTGTGCCATGCGTTCATGGAGCCGATCAACTGCGTGGTGCAGCACGCGGCGGACGATTCCTGGCATGTGCACGTGGGCACGCAGAGCACCGGCTTTGCCCGCATGACGCTGACCGGCTACCTGTCCAAAGTGCTGAACAAGAAACCCGAAGACCTGAAGGTCTTCGTGCACCAGTACCTGGTCGGCGGCGGCTTCGGCGGCAAGCAGGACTACGACGAGATTCTCGCCGCAGCCTACTGCGTCAAGGAACTCGGCCGCCCGGTCAAGCTCATCACCACCCGAGAGGCTTACTTCGCCACCGCCTTCCCGCGCACGCCGACGTTCCATCGCCTCAAGGCCGGCATCAAGAACGGTCAGCTCACCGCGATGAATCAGGACATCGTGTGCGGCTGGATGGGCCCGCGCTTTTCGGTGGGCAAGAAGTTCAACAACGGCACTGACTGGCTGCAGCTCGACTCCTGGGACGCCAAGAAGGTCGACATCGACCAGTGGTCGATCGGCGGCAGCGACCACTGGTACAACGTGCCCAACCATCGCGTGCGCGCCTGGAACAGCGATAGGACCACCTGGGCGGTACAGGCGAGCGCGCTGCGCACCGTGTCCAACTCCTACAACATGTTCGTCGTGGACTCGTTCATGGATGAGTGCGCGCATGCGGCAGGACGCGATCCGCTCGAGTTCCGCCTGGCCATGCTCAACGGCAAGGGCGGCAACCGCGGCATCCCGAACAGCGGCTATCCGGCGGGCACGCCGTCCGACTACTACATGGATCGGCTGTGGATCTCGTTGCCCTGGCCCAACGAGGACAGTTGGCCGCTGTATGAGTCCGGCACGGTCGGCGGCGCGTTGCGGCTGGCGAACTGCCTGCGCGTGGCGGCCGGCAGGGCCGGCTATGGCTCGAAGCTGCTGCCACCCAATACCGGCATGGGTCTCGCAGTGTCGTCCGCCGAGGAGCGCCAGAGCCCGACCTGGGTGGCGTGTTGCGCCGAGGTCACGGTCGAGCCCGCCAGCGGCAAGTATCGCATCAACAAGCTCACCATCGCCATGGACATGGGGCTAGCCGTCAACCCCAACAACATCAAGGCGCAGGTGATGGGCGCGGCGTTATGGGGCACGAGCCAAGTGATGTCCGAGCGGCTCACCTACAAGAATGGCGCGATCGAGCAGACCAACTACCACGAGTACCGCCCGATCCGGCAGGTGGACGTACCCGAGTTCGATATCGCGCTGATCGAGTCCGATCGCCATCCCGTCGGGGTAGGGGAGCCTGCGTCCACTGTGGTCGCGCCCGCGGTCGCCAACGCGATCTTCGCCGCGGTGGGCGTACGCGTCCGGCATATGCCGATCACGCCCGACGCGGTGCTCGAAGGGTTGAAGAGCAAGAAGGCGTAACACGCGCCACGGCGTCCGGCGCCCTGCCTCGCATTCTCCTCCAGGCCCCGGCCCTCTCCCCCGCAGCGGGGGAGAGGGCCGGGATGAGCGGGAGATTTCCCCGATTTTCCGCTTTCTCCCGCGGGAGAGAGCGCCGGAGCGAGGGGCGGCGACACACCACAACCTGGTCAAGGCAATCGCATGGATGTGCTCTCCCTCTCCGCCGCCGAGCTGATCGAGCACTACAAGAAGAAAGCACTCTCGCCGGTCGAAGTCGCGCGGGCCGCGCTTGCTCGCATCGAGAAGCTGCAGCCCACTTACAACGCCTTCGCGCTGGTCGGTGCGGAGGATGCCCTGCGTGATGCGCGTGGATCCGAAGCGCGCTGGATGCGCGGCGAGCCGGCGGGCCTGGTCGACGGGCTGCCCACCACCGTCAAGGACCTGCTGCTGGCCAAGGGCTGGCCGACGCGCCGCGGCTCGCTGACTGTCGATCCGAATCAAACCTGGGACGAAGACAGCGCCTCCGTCGCGCGCATGCGCGAGCAGGGTGCGGTGATCCTGGGCAAGACCACCACTCCTGAATTCGGCTGGAAGGGCGTGACGGATAGCCCGCTCACCGGCCTGACCGTCAATCCCTGGAATACCGCCGTCACGCCCGGCGGCAGCAGCGGCGGCGCTGCCGTGGCGTCAGCGCTGGGCATGGGCGTCATGCACATCGCCACCGACGGCGGCGGCTCGATCCGCATCCCCGCCGGCTTCTGCGGGCAGTTCGGCTTCAAGCCGACTTTCGGGGTGGTGCCAGTGCATCCGCATCCACCGCCCTGGACCCTGTGGCATCAGGGCCCGATCTCGCGCACGGTGAGCGATGCCGCGTTGATGCTCACGGTGATCTCGCGCCCCGATGTGCGCGACTTCTATGCCGCCCCGCCGCTCGGCATCGACTATCGCGACGGCCTCGACAAGGGCATCCGCGGCATGCGCATCGCCTACAGCCGCACGCTCGGCTACGCGAAGGTGGACTCGGAAGTCGCCGCGCGAGTCGATGCGGCAGTCAAGGATCTGGGCAGCGCTGGCGCGCAGGTAGAGGAACTCGATCTCGAACTGAGCGATCCGATCGAGACCATGCAGCCGTTGTGGTCGGTTGCGCTCGCCATGGCGGTGCAGCCGATGACCGAGGCACAACGCAAGCTGGTCGAGCCTCCCCTGCTCGCGCTGGCGCAGCCCGGATTCGCGCTCAGCGCGTTGGAATACCGCGCGCTGGAGAAGCAGCGCGAAACGCTGGCGCGCCGCATGAACCTGCTGCACCAGCGCTACGACCTGCTGGTTACGCCGCAACTGGCGACCACCGCCTTCGCGGTGAACCACGAAGTGCCGCCCGGCAACCACATGAAGCGCTGGTGGGAATGGTCGCCGTTCACCTACCCCTTCAACCTCACCCAGCAGCCGGCGGCGACCGTGCCCTGCGGGTTCGCATCGAACGGGCTGCCGGTGGCGATGCAGGTGGTGGGGGCGAAATTCGAGGACCGCAAGGTGTTGCGGGCGGCGCGTGCCTACGAGCAGGCGCGGCCGTTCGAGATGCCGCCGCTGCCAGCCGCGGCTTGACGGGCGAGCTGTCCCGAAGGCCGGGCAATCGCCGCTAGAATCGGGGCCTTCGATGCCACTGGCTGCCCTGACGGGCCGGTCCGCGGATGCTCCGCCGCCTTGTCATCCTCGCGCTCGCCTTCGCGGGCACCCTGCTCGCTGCCCACCTGCTGCTGGACACGCTCATCGCGCCGCTCGCCACACCTGCCTTCTGGGCCGGCCCGTCGCCGCGCGTGATCGCGCATCGCGGCGGGCGCGGGCTGTGGCCGGAGAACACACTGTATGCCTTCGAGCACGCCGCGGCGCTCGGCGTGGACGTGCTCGAGATGGACCTGCGCCGAACCCGTGACGGCGAGATCGTAGTGCTGCACGACGAGACCGTGGACCGTACGACGGATGGTCGGGGCGCGGTCGCCGCGATGAACATCGCGGACATCAAACGGCTCGACGCCGGTTACCGCTGGACCGCGGACGACGGCGCAACCCACCCCTTTCGCGGCCAGGGCGTGTCCATCCCCTCGTTACGCGAAGTCCTGCAGGCGCTGCCTGGCGCGAAGCTCAACCTGGAAATCAAGCCCGGGGACCCGAGCATGGGGCGGCCGCTGTGCGAGCTGGTCGGCGCCCATGGCGCGCAGTTGCGCGTGGCCGTGGTGTCAGTGGAGCAAGCCGCGATCGACGCTTTCCGCACTGCTTGCCCGACAGTGGCCACTGCCGCGAGCAAGGATGAGGTGGTGTGGTTCGTGCGCCTGAGCAAGCTGGCGCTGCTGCCGCTCTACCGGCCCACCGGGTATGCGCTGCAGATACCCGAGCGTGTGGGCAGCCTCCAGGTGCTCACGCCCGGTCTCATGCGCGACGCGCGCCGCCTCAACCTCAAGCTCGAGATCTGGACCGTGAACGATCAGAGCGACATGCGGCGACTGCTGGCGATGGGCGTCGATGGCCTCATGACAGACTTTCCCGATCGTCTGCTGGCGCTGCTGCGCCGCCCGGGCCGGGAGCGGGCCGACTCGCACGCTGCGACCCCGACGCCCGGCCCTGCGCGCTACGAGGAAAATTGAGCCCGCATCCGCGGGCCCAAGGGAGGAGCAACGACGGACGGTCTGTCAGTGCTTCGCTCGCCAGATGCGCTTGCTCTGCTGGTTCTCCGCGTGCTGGATGCGTTGCTGCTCGTGCCGGCCGACGTGGCCGTTGGCCCCCGCGTTGGATTCCATCCTATCGGCCCGGGACTGGCCGCGCTCGAGGGCGCCGACTTGCTTGTCGTTGAGCGCGCCCGACTTGATGCCTTGCTCGATGCGCTGCTCCTGGTTGATGTTGCGCTGGACGTCGGCTTCCATCCGCTTGGCAGACGGCGAGCTCGGGTTGCCCGTCTGGGCGTCGTGCTTCTCGCGATAGATGTCGCGGCTGACCTTGTCTTCCATACGGTTGATCTGCGCCTGCTCCTTCGGCGTGAGCGGTCCTTTGGACAGATCCTTGGCCTCCAGTCGATCGATGCGCGCTTCCTCGCGCTCGAGCTTGCCGGCTTCCTTCGTCGTGAGCTGGCCGGATTTGAGCCCGCTTTCGATGCGCTGCTGCTGATTGATGTCGCGCTGAACGACTTCCGACGGATTACCTTGCTGGGCCCACGCGGCCACCGAGACCAACGCGCCGACTGTGGTTGCGGCGATAGTCTTGCCAATCGTCATGAGTCGACTCCTGTGCCAGGAAAGTGGGAATGGCCCCACGCGCACAATAACGACCGAGATCGCGCAGGGAATACAGCTCATGTGTAGCAGGATGTGTCACGCGCAAGAGACCTGACTCGGCCCTTACTTTCGGAGCTGAAGCAACGCGCATCGTGTCACCGCCAGGAGACGCATGCGTACCGCGCGCAAGTCCGCCGTTACCCGGCAGCCGTCGTTCCGCGCCCGGCTGACCACTGCTTTACAATGCGCGCCACAAACCATCCCGCACCGGAGACTATCCATGGACGCGAGTGAGATCAGGCGCATCGCGCGCACCACCGCAGCCGCCAACTACGACCTGAAACAGGCGCGCATCGACCTGACTGCCGCCTTGCGCACTGCCGCGCGCCTGGGCCTGGGCGAGGGCGTGTGCAACCACTTCAGCCTGGAAGTGCCGGGCGAGCCGGACAAGTTCCTGATCAACCCGCAAGGCCTGCACTGGTCCGAGATCACGCCGGGCGACCTGATGGTGGTCAATTCCAAGGGCGATGTCGTGGAAGGCAGGCACTCGGTGGAGCCCACGGCCTTCTTCATCCACTACGGCGTGCACACGGTCGCGAAGAAGAAGTGCGTGCTGCACACTCACATGCCCTGGGCCACCGCGCTCACGCTGCTGGAGAACCCGACGTTGGAGACCCGCGTCAACCAGAATGCGATGCGCTTCCATGGGCGGGTGGCCTACGACATGGACTTCGGCGGCCCGGCGCTGGCGATGGACGAGGGCGAGCGCATCGCGCAAGCCACTGGCGGCAAGGACATCGTGTTCATGGCCCACCACGGCGTCATGGTGTGCAACGACCGCATCGACTATGCCTTCGACGACCTGTATTACCTGGAGCGCTCGTGCATGGCGCAGGTGATGGCGTTGAGCACGGGGCGCAAGCTGAGGCTGGTGTCCGAGGAGATGGCTGCCAAGACCGGCGCGATGATCGAGGGCGAGCGCCAGCAGTCTGCGCTGCACTTCGCCGCGCTCAAGCGCATCCTGGACCGGGACGAGCCGGGGTGGTCGAAGCTGGCTGCCAGGTCAGTACGGTAGAATTTCATGGTCTTGAAATCCCTCCCGCGCTGATGTCCACCCCGAAAGCGCCGGCGCCCACCGGCGAAGGTCACGTCACCAACTTCATCCGCAACATCGTCGAGGCCGATCTCGCCACCGGCAAGTACGAATCGCGCACCTGGGCCGGCCATCCCGGCCCGGCCGCTGTGCAGGCCGCGGGCGCCAAGGACGCAGCGCGCATCCGCACGCGCTTTCCGCCGGAGCCCAACGGCTATCTGCACATCGGGCATGCCAAGTCGATCTGCCTCAACTTCGGGCTGGCGCGCGACTACGGCGGCGTGTGCCACATGCGCTTCGACGACACCAACCCGGTGACCGAGGAGACCGAGTACGTCGACTCCATCCTGGACGCGGTGCACTGGCTGGGCTTCGACTGGGGCCCCAACCTGTTCTATGCCTCCGACTACTTCGATTATCTGTACCAGTTCGCGGAAGCGTTCATCGAGCACGGATTGGCCTACGTCGACAGCCTGAGCGCCGAGGACATGCGCGCGCATCGCGGCACCCTCACCGAGCCTGGCAAGGCGAGCCCGTATCGCGACCGGCCGGCGGCGGAGAACCTCGACCTGTTCCGGCGCATGCGAGCGGGCGAGTTCCCCGACGGCACGCACGTGCTGCGGCTGAAGATCGACATGGCCTCGCCCAACATCAACCTGCGCGATCCGGTCGCCTACCGCATCCGCCATGCGCACCACCACCGCACCGGCGACAGGTGGTGCATCTACCCCAGCTACGACTACACCCACGGCATCTCCGACGCGCTGGAGAACATCACCCACTCGATTTGTACGCTGGAGTTCGAGGACCATCGCCCGCTGTACAACTGGATCAACGAGCGGCTGGCGGAGTTCGGCATCCTCGAGCAGCCGCTGCCGCAGCAGTACGAGTTCGCCCGCCTGAATCTGACCTATGTGGTGCTGTCCAAGCGCAGGCTGATCCAGCTCGTGGAGGAGAAGCACGTGGACGGCTGGGACGACCCGCGCATGCCCACGCTGGTGGGCGCACGCCGGCGCGGCTATACGCCCGAGGGCTTCCGGCTGTTCGCGGACCGCATCGGCGTGTCGAAGGCCGACTCGTGGATCGACTACTCGGTGCTGGAAGACGCGATGCGCGACGATCTGAACGAGCGCGCGCCGCGCCGCGTCGCGGTGCTCGATCCGATCAAGCTGATCGTCGACAACTACCCGGCCGGCAAGTCGGAGAGCACGCAGCCTCCCAACCACCCGCAAAAGCCGGAGTGGGGCAAGCGCCAGGTGCCGTTCTCGCGCGAGCTGTGGATCGAGCGCGACGATTTCATGGAAAGCCCGCCCAAGGGCTACTTCCGCCTGTTCCCGGGAAACGAGGTGAGGTTGCGTTACGGCTTCGTGGTGAAGTGCACCGGTGCCGACAAGGATGCCAGCGGCAACATCGTCGCGGTGCACTGCGAGTACTACCCCGACTCGAAGTCCGGCACGCCCGGTTCGGACAAGTACAAGGTGAAGGGCAACATCCACTGGGTGTGCGCGAACAGCGCCTACCGGGCGCAGGTGCGCCTGTACGACCGCCTGTTCAAGGTGCCGCACCCCGGCGCGGGCGAGCGCAACTTCCTCGACGACCTGAACCCGGATTCGAAGAAGCTGATCACCGCCTACCTGGAGCCATCGCTGCGCGATGCCCAGCCGGAGGAGCGCTTCCAGTTCGAGCGGCACGGCTACTTCGT
>Ga0335070_10011053_pt1 | contig 10551 bp, 9 predicted proteins | sample Lox_Sample_13_FD_206722 | JGI IMG/M metagenome (GOLD analysis project Ga0335070, IMG submission 206722) | Soil microbial communities from Loxahatchee National Wildlife Refuge, Florida, United States - Lox_Sample_1.3 | ecosystem: Environmental > Terrestrial > Soil > Wetlands | place: USA: Florida...
TCGCTGAAGTGGCCCGTTCCCGTCAACGGGCGCAATCGGGACTCTGATGCGGTCGCGCCTGGGGTGTTCCCTGGTTCGCACCGGATCGGGAACGCGGTGCGCGGAGCGTATAGCGACGATGGATCATGCTAGGGCGGCAGCGACATCGAGGCCGCCGAGCCGCGCAGTTCCCGGTCGGTCACGGCAGCGGCCGCCGGCGCGGGCGCCCGGTTCAGGAAAGGCCGCTCGCAGAGGTACCAGAACACGCTCGCGATCCCGAGTTGCGCGCCGACCGCCAGCGTCGTCCGCAGCCAGGGCGGGCCTCCCGCGGACAGCGCAGCGGCGATCCCGTTGGCGAGCGTCAGATTGAACTGATGGACGAGATACAGGCTGTACGAGATCGTGCCGAGGAATGCCAGCGGCTTCCACAGCCGCGCGTGCGCGATGCGAGGGCTCAGCGGACGCATGAGCAGCAGCACCAGCCCGACGAGGCCCAGCAACGCGAACTCCGGCCCGAGCCGCGACGCGCCGTCCTGCGTCAGGCCGGCGGCCGACACCCCGGACAGCGCGAGCAGCACGGCCAGACCGAGCGCATACAGGGTCCGCGCGCGCCGATCGGTCGAATGGCAGAGTACGACGAACAGGCCGGCGCCGATCGCGAAATGCGGCCAGAACTCCAGAAACAGGCCGCGGAAGATCTCGCTGCCGGCGAGCACCAGCCACAAGGAGCTCGCGATGGTCACGAGGCCCAATGCGAGTGGCAGACGTTCGACCCGCGATCCGCAGAGCAGCAGCGCGGTCGCCACGACCAGATAGAACTGTTCCTCGTAGTTCAGGGACCAGTAGGCGGTCACGAGCAGGGCCGGATTCTGGACCGGCTCCGCGGCCGGGTGATGCAGGAGGGTCAGCCACTGCGTCAGCGACACGTTCTGCAGCCAGACGAGCGCATCGCCCGGCAGACCGTCGCCGCGGCCGAGCCACTGGCGCGCGATGCGCGTTGCGGCGAAGAACCCGAGCGACAGCAGATAAGGGGGATAGATTCTGCGCGCCCGGCGCCACAGGAATGCCCTGAACCCGCCGACCCCCGGCGTACCGAGGCGCAGTGCCGTAGCGGCGGCACCCGCGACGCAGTAGCCGCTGACGACGAAGAACACGAGCACCGCCTCGTGCCCGAGCACCGCGACGCCGTGATGCGCAAGCACGACCGCGAGCGCAGCGAGGCCGCGTACGCCGTCCAGCAGCTCATAGCGCGACGAGAACGGCGGAGCGCTCCCCGGCGTCGGATCGAGGGCGGCGGTCAGCCAGCGAACGCCCGGGAGCCGTCGGGGCGTCGGCGCCGCGTTCGCCAGGCCGCCGGCCATGTCGGTCGCATTCGGCATCGGCCGGGTCCCGTCTTGCTCATGGAAGGTCGTCGGCACGCGCTCCGCCGGCCGAGTGCCGGCGGCCCCTCGGCATTGTAGGGATGCGGGCAGTGCGGTTCCGTGGCAGCTTTGTGACGGCCGACGCTGCGCGGGGCCGCGCGGGCCGAACGTGGCTAGTCCTGGATGACGGGCCGTTGGCCGACGACGCGTGCCGGATTCCCGGCCACGACCGCCCACGCCGCCACGTCCCGGACCACCGTGGCCCGCGCTGCGACCACCGCGCCTGCGCCGACCCGTACGCCGGGTCCGACGAATGCGCCGGCCGCAATCCAGCAGCGGCGCTCGAGGGTGATCGGCGCTGCGATGAGCGTCATCGCGGCATCACGGATGTCGTGGCTCGCGGTGCACAGGTACGCGTACTGGCTCACCGTGACGTACTCGCCGAAGTCGATCGGCGCGACGCAGTAGCAGTCGGCCGAGCTCGCGATGCAGCTGAAGGCGCGCATGGTCAGATTCCAAGGCGCCCAGATGCGAGCACCCGGGTAGGGCTTCGCGGTCCGGTCGATGCGGGCGCCGAAGCAACGCAGCAGCAGCCGGCGCCAGCCGAACAACGGAGTCGGGCTGGGCCGATACAGTAGGTACCAAGCGAGAGCCCAGGCCAGCCGCAGCGCGCGATTGGCCGCGGAGATCGCCGCCGGCGCGGGATCGACACGTGCCCGGGGGCGTCGGTCAGACATCGCCTCGCCCCGGCGCAGAGCGCAGTGAATCGAGATAGGTGCGTTCCATGCTCGCGGCGACGGACGCCCACCCGAGGTGTGCACGGACGTACGCGCAGCCGCGCAGCCCCATGTCGCGCGCCCGTGCCGGGTCGGCGACGATGGCGCGGACGTCGCGCGCGAACTCGGCCGGCTCGCCGCTGTTGGCGAGCCCGGCACCGGCCTCGCGCGCCAGCGCAGCCGCGCCGACCGCCTCGGACAGGACCACCGGGCACTTCATCGCCATGGCCTCGATCACGACGTTGCCGAAGTTCTCGGCGTAGGAGGGCAGGACGAACACCGACGCGGCGGCATACAGCGCCCATTTGTCATCGTCGCTCGCCGGCCCGACGAACCGGACGCGGTCGGCGACGCCGGTCGAACGGGCGAGGGCCTGCATCTGTGTCTGGTAGCCGTCCTCGTCGTTGCCGGCGACGATCAGCGGCAGGTCCGGGACGTGGCGCCACGCACGGATCAGCCGGTCAAGACCCTTCTTCCAGTTGATGCGGCCGAGGAACAGCGCGTATCGCTCCGGGAGTGCGGCGAAAGGGCCATCGGCCAGCGGTGCGTAGTCGCCGGGCCAGCTGAAGCCATTCGGGATGACGCTCACCGAAGTTGCGCTGATCCCTGCGTCGGCGAGTTCGGCCGCCTCGAGCGGCGCCGTCACGTGAACGGCGGCGGCATGACGATAGGTCGTCCGCTCGACCAGCCGGATCCAGGCGCGCTTGACGAGCCGGCTGCGGCCCCGGATGGCGTCGCGCATCAGCATCCCGCGCGGCGACGCAATGTACGGCACTCCCGCCGCACGGGCGGCGCGCGCCGCGGACCGCGTCGGCAGCAGGAACACGGAGTGCAGGTGCACTATGTCGAACGCAGCGACCTGGTGTCGCAGGAACCGATCGAGGTCCGGCGACCAGCAGAGTCGGCGTAGGGCAGGAACCCGGAAGTAGTGCACCGGAATGCCGTCGAGGTCCACCGGCCGGTCGGTCGGGACCCGCAGATCGTCATCTCCGTCCACGCTGGTCGTCGCGACCTCGACCAGGTGCCCTCGGCCGCGCAGTGCGACGGCAAGTCCGTGCACGGACCGGATCGGGCCTCCGTAACGGACCGCAGGAAAGTAGGCCGGAACGACCTGCAGAATGCGCATCGATTATCTGTGTTCTCGAGCTGATCGGTGCGAATCATACGGCGAATCGGCCTCCGCCATCGGAGCCGCCGAGAGCGCGGTGTCACGAATCTGTAGTCTGCGGCGGCTAGCCTCGCTCGCCTCTTGCAGGAGATGCCGTGGACCTGTCCGGACCGACTGCGACCCGCCTGCGAGCGCTCGGTCGGCGCCTGCGCGTGCTGCCGCCGCTGGTTCGCGCCTACCGCGCCGTCGTCGGCGTGCGTTACGAGGACCGCTTCGACCGCGCCCTGCAGGGCGCGGTCCGTCGCGGCGACGTCGTCTGGGACGTCGGCGCGAACGTCGGCCTGTACACGGCGAAGTTCGCGAGCGCGATCGGCGCCGACGGCAGGGTCGTGGCCTTCGAGCCGTCGCCGCGCAACGCGCGGATACTCGAGCAGCGTTTCGCCGGGGCGCGCACCGTGACGATCGCCGCGGTGGCGCTGTCCGACCGCAATGGCGTAGCCCCGTTCTACGAGAACGACGACGAAACGAGCGTGACCGACAGCCTGGTCCCGCGTGCCGCTGGAATCGCGGCGCACTCGGTCGTCGTGCGCCGGGGCGACGAGTATCTTGGCCAGTACCCCCCGAACGTCATCAAGGTCGACGTCGAGGGCTTCGAGCCGGAGGTGCTCGACGGGCTCCATGCGACGCTCGCCGATACGCGGCTGCGAGCAGTGTTCATCGAGGTGCACTTCGGGATCCTCGCGGAGCGCGGCCGGGCCGATGCCCCCGCCGGGATCGCGGCGTTGCTGCGCCGCGCGGGATTCGCGGTCGCCTGGGCCGATCCGTCGCATCTGTCTGCGGTCCGGCCGAGCGCCGCCTGACGGGCCGGACGCATGCGCCAGGTGTCCCTGCTCGACGGGCGTTTGAGCGCGTCCCGGGTGGGCTTCGGGACCTCGGCCCTGCACCACGCGTGGCGCGCCGCAGGCCGCGCCGCGCTGCTGCACCGCTGCCTGGACCGCGGCATCACCTACTTCGACACCGCGCCGCTCTACGGACACGGCCTGGCCGAGCGCGAGCTCGGCCGTCTCGGCTTCGGGCGGCGTCGCGAGCTCACGCTGGCCACGAAGTTCGGCATCCCGCCCGATCCGCTTGCCTCGCGCGTGCCCCTGCTGCGATATCCGACGCTGGCGTTCGGCGCCGCCGTGGTCAGGGTCAGGCGCGGCGCCATGATCGCGCGAGCACGCGACTTCCGTGCCGCCGCGATGCGCGCCAGCCTGGACCGGTCGCTGCGCAATCTGCGCGCCGAGCACGTCAGCATCCTGTTTCTGCACGATCCATGGCCGGATGACCCCGGAATCGGCGACGAATTGCTCGTCGAGCTCGAGCGCGCCCGCGCCGCCGGCAAGGTGGGCGCGTTCGGGGTCTCCGGCCACCCGGCGGCGTGTCTCGCGATCGCGCAGCGCTATGCGCCGCTGGGAGAGCTGCTGCAGGCCGACGCCGGCTGCGATGCCGCCGCGTCGGACCGGCTTCGGGATGCCGGCCTGCCGCCACACATCACCTTCGGCCATCTGCGCGCCGCGCTGGCCGGCGAATCCGGTGCCGAGCGCAGCGCCACCGTGCGCCGGCAGCTGGCGCGCGCCGTCCGCGACAATCCTCAGGGCGTCGTTCTCTTCAGCACCCGTCGAACCGACTGCATCGACGACACGGTCGCGCGCATCGAGGCGCTCGATCAGGTGGCGGTGGCCTGACGTGCTGGCGCGGGATCTGGCCGCCGCGAGCGGGCATCTGCACAGCACGGCCGATGTCTGCGTGGTCGGCAGCGGGCCGGTCGGGCTCGCGGTGGCGCGCCGGCTCGCCGAGCGCGGCGTTCGGGTGGCGTTGCTGGAGCGGGGCGGCCGCGCGCCGGTCAGCGAGGACGGCGATCCCGGTGTCGCGTTCGACGCCGGTCCTTACGGCGGCGCCGGTGTCGGGCGCGCGTTCGGCCTCGGCGGGACGTCCGCGTTGTGGGGCGGGCAACTGCTGCCGCAGCGCGCCTCCGAGTTCGAAGGCGGATTCGGTGCCCAGCGTCCGCATTGGCTCGTCGATCATCACGAGCTGGAGCCTCATTATCGGACGCTCGACCGGTGGCTGGGCGTCGCCGAGGGACCGTTCGAACTCGCGGCGCACCCGGCGCACCCGCTCGCCGCGCTCAATTGGGATGGATGGTCGCCGCGGCTGTCCAAATGGCTGCCGTTCCGCCGGCGGAACATCGCGGCCGCGTGGTCCGGGGCGCTGGCGCGGGCCGGGCACGTGGAGGCCTGGTTGAACGCGCGCGTCACTGACTTCGAACTCGATCCCGCCGGCCGCCGCGTGGTCGCGGCTATCGCGCAGGCCGGGGGCGCGCAGCTGCGCGTCGCTGCGCGGCGCACGGTGCTGGCCGCCGGCACGATCGAGTCAACCTCGCTGTTGCTCGCCCTGTTCGCGCGGCCGGCCCTCGCCGGCCGGGCCTCGCCGACGCTGGGTCACTACCTGCAGGATCACCTGTCGATGCGCGTTGCGCAGCTGGAGGTGCGGGACCCGGCCGCGTTTCGCCGGCTGTTCGAGCCGCGCTTCGTGCGGGGCACGCTGCGGACGGTGCGCCTCGAGCCCGCGCCGCAGTTCCTGCGTGCCGCCGGCTTGCCGCCGTCCTATGCACATCTGGTCGCGGAGGTTGGCGAGGGGTCGGGATTCGGCGTGCTGCGCGACCTGCTGCGGGCGTCCCAGCGGCGCGACGCGAGCGGTGTCTGGTCGGCCTTGCGGCGAGTGCCCCGGACCGCGCCGGGGCTCGCGCGGCTCGCGCTGACGCGCCTGGTGCGCAATCGCCTGGCCTACCCGGCCGGTGCCGGGTTCTGGCTGCACGTCGACTTCGAGCAGCCGGTCGACGCCTCGCGACGGATCTACAGGGGACCGGCGGCTGGTGCCGCCGGGTCGACGGTGCTGCGGGTGGACTGGCGGCCGGATGCCGATGCTGTCGCCGTGGCGGTCGCCGAAGGCTACCGGCGCCACCTGGGCGAGTTCTGGGCGCGCAACGGCCTCGATCGCCTCGCGCGCCTCGATTTCGGTCGGGGGCGTGCGACGGGCGACTGCTCGATCCGCAACATCTACGACATCTACCATCCGGCGGGCACGACCCGCATCGGCGACGATGCCGGCTCAGGCTGCGTCGACCGGCATCTCGCCGTGCACTCGCTGCACGACCTCTACGTCGTCGGGGCCTCGGTGTTTCCGGCGCTCGGTGCGGCCAATCCGACCTATACGGCGATGGCCCTCGGCCTGCGCCTCGCCGACCACCTCGGGCGGCCCGGGGCGGCGCCATGACGGTGTCGGTTCTGGTTCTGACGCTGAACGAGGAGGCAAACATCGCGGCCTGCCTGCAGTCGGTGGCATGGAGCGACGACGTCGTCGTGCTCGATTCCGGCAGCGCCGACCGGACCACCGAGCTGGCAGCTGCGGCCGGCGCCAGGGTCGTCGTGCGGCCGTTCGACGATTATGCGGGCCAGCGCAACTTCGGCCTGCGCGAGATCGCGTACCGTCATCCGTGGGTGCTGATGCTCGACGCCGACGAATGCGTCAGTGCGGATCTCGGCGCGGAGATCGCCGCTGCCGTCGCCACCGCGCCGGCGGCCGTCTGTCTCTACCGAATGCGGCGCAAGGACTTCCTGTTCGGAACGTGGATCCGCGGCAGCGGCGGTTACCCGACGTGGTTTTCGCGGCTGGCACGTGTCGGGCGCGTTTGGGTCGAGCGGCCCGTCAATGAGGAGTACTGCACGGACGGAGCGGTAGGGCGGCTCGAGGGACACCTGCAGCATTACCCCTTCAACAAGGGCTTCGCGGCCTGGATCGACAAGCACAACCGGTACTCGTCGATGGAGGCCGCGCTGCTGGAGGCGGGCGCAGAGGCACGGGCGGGCCGGGCACGACTCGGCCGGGTCTTCTCGACGGACCCGGTGGAGCGGCGCCGCGCCCTGAAGCGGATCCTGTACGCCTTGCCGTTGCGGCCGCTGATGGTGTTTCTGGGCGTCTACCTGCTGCGCCTCGGTATCCTCGAGGGCCGGGCCGGGTTCACCTTCGCGGTGCTGCGTTCGTGGTACGAGTTCGCCATCGACTGCAAGCGGCGCGAGGCGCGCCGCCGCCGGTGCGGGGAGCCTGTCTGACATGAGCGACGGCGTCCCGACCGACGGTCCCACCGCCACGGCGAGTTTCCGCGCGCTGTACCTGGCGATAAACCTGTTCGCGGTGGTCGCGCTCGGTGTCGGTGCGGCCCTCGGCGGCTCGAAGGACCCGCGCTACCTGTACCTGCTGCTGCTCGTCGCCGCCTGCTCAAGCCCGCTGCTGCAGATGCGTTCGCTAAACGACCGCTACGCGCTGCTCGGCGTGTTCCTCGGCATCTACTTCATCTTCTACGGCAACGTCGACCTGATGGCGCTGCTCGGGCTCGGGGAAGACCAGACCGTGTCATCGGACGCCCTGACGGCGTCGGAACTGCTCGTGTTGCTCGGCGCTGCGGCATTCATCGCCGGCTACCACGCGGCGTCGGCCGCAGTCCGCGGCCTGCGGCCGGCCGGGGGCGGGCGCCGGTGGCGGGACTGGTCCGAGCGCAGCCTGCTGTTGACCGGGCTCGCCCTGTGGGCGGCCGGCACCGTCTCGGTCATCATCCTCCAGGTCGTGCTGGTGCCCGACAAGACGGCGTACACGGCGGCGCAGGGATTCGCGCGCATCGGGCAGGGGGCGACGTCGCTCGTGATGCTCGGCAACTACCTGCCGACGCTCGGCATCGCGGCGCTCGCGTACGGCTACGCGCGCTACCGGTCGCGCGGCTGGCTGATGCTGATCCTCGCGCTGATCGGCGTGCAGGTCGTCGTGGCGCTCGCGGCGGACATCAAGAGCATGGCCCTGCAGGCGCCGGCGCTCGTGATCCGTGCGAGGATCATGCGCGGCGGCAGGATCCCGTACGGGTGGATTTTGGCGGCTGCCATTGGGTCCGGCCTCGTGTTTCCGGTGCTGCAGGCCTATCGCGCCGTGCTGAGCGAAAGCGGGGCGACGCGCCACGAGGCGGTCCAGCAGTTCGGCAAGACGGTCGGCGCCGCGATCCAGCAGAGCCGGGCGGTCATGAAGGGCGCCCGCGAGGAACGCGCACAGACGGTGCTCGAGCGTTCGAACCTGAAGCCCAGCATCGACATCGTCATCGGGCACGCCGGGCTGGACGTGCCGTTCCAGGCTGGCAACACGCTGCGCCCGCTGTGGCTCGCGCTCGTGCCGCGACTGATCTGGCCGGACAAGCCCGACCTCGCGGTCGGCATCATGTTCAACAAGGAGTTCCACCTCGGCGCGGGAGACGAGACCTACATCTCGCCCTCCCATCTCGGCGAGCTGTACTGGAACTTCGGCTGGCCGGGCGCCGCGCTCGGCATGCTGCTCATCGGCGCGCTGTTCGGGGTCGTCGGCACGCGCTGCGACCTGTCGAGCGGCGTCAGCGTGACGCGCGTCCTGCTGCTGCTGGCCACGGCGGCGCTGATCGGGATCGGCTTCGAGAGCAGCATCGCGACGCCGTACGCAGTCTGGATCCGAACGCTGCTGGTGATCGGACTGCTGCACGTGCTGCTGGCGCGCGTGGCGGGCCCCGGCCGCAGTCCCGTGCCGGATCCGGCCGCAGCCGGTGCCGCTGACCAACCGCCGCGCGTCGGCGCGCGCTATCCCAACGTGCTTCGCTGAGGGCGGTCGTGGCAGTCCCGCGGCTCGCGATCGTCTCGACCCATCCGATCCAGTACTACGCGCCGGTCTTTCGTGCCCTGACGACCGAGCGTCTGGTCGAGCCGCGCGTGTTCTACACCTGGTCCCAGACCGAACACGGGGCGGTGTACGACCCGGGCTTCGGCTGCCGGATCGCGTGGGATGTGCCGCTGCTCGACGGCTACGCGTCCGAGTTCGTGCCGAACGTCGCGGCGCGGCCGGGGATCGGCTTCCTCGGCATACGCACGCCGTCGCTGCCGGCGCGAATCGCGGCCTGGCAGGCGGATGCGATACTCGTCTATGGCTGGAACAATGCATCCCACCTCGGCGTCATGCGACACTTCAAAGGGCGCGTGCCCGTGCTGTTTCGCGGCGACTCGACACTGCTCGATCCACAACCCGCCTGGCGGCAGCTGGCACGCCTGGCCTTGCTGCGAGGCGTGTATCGCTACGTCGATGCCGCGATTGCGGTTGGCGAGAACAGCCGCGACTACTTCCGCGCCGCAGGCGTGCCGGAGGATCGGATCGCGATCGCACCCCACTCGGTCGACAACGAACGCTTCGCGGATCGGGACGGCGCCGCCGCGCGGCACGCGGCGGACTGGCGACGCGCGCTGGGCATCGAGCCCGACGCGGTCGTGCTGGGCTTCGCCGGCAAGTTGCTGCCGAAGAAGGCGCCCGAACTGCTGCTCGAGGCGTTCCTCGCCGCCGGCGCACCGGGCCACCTCGTGCTGACCGGCGACGGGGTGCTTGACGGGGCGCTGCGCGACCGAGCCGCCGGGCGCCGCAACGTGCACTTCCTGCCGTTCCAGAACCAGAGCCTGATGCCCAGCGTCTATCGCATCTGCGACCTGTTCATCCTCCCCTCCCGCGGGCCGGGCGAAACCTGGGGCCTGGCGCTCAACGAGGCGATGGCCAGCGGCCGGGCGGTCGCCGCGACCGCCCGGGTAGGAGGCGCGCGCGACCTGATCCGGCAAGACATCGACGGCTGGGTGGTCGCGCCCGACAGCTCGGCCGCCCTGTGCCGGCTCATCGAGCGTGCCGCCACGGCCGGCCGCGCCCGGCTGGCAGCCATGGGCGAGGGCGCGCAGCGGCGCATCGCCGCGTGGTCGACCGCCGAATCGGCACGGCGGATCGCGGCCGCCGTGGTCGAGCTGGCGCTGCCGGCGCGCGCCGCCTAGACCCGGGCGCGGCGGTGGCCGCGTACACGCCGCTGTCACAATTCCTGCCGACACTAACGGGCCCTGTCCTGACCGGGTCCTTAAGATGTGCGGGATCGTTGGTGCCGTTCGGTTTAGTGGAGCCCGGCCCGGTGCGGCGGCGCTCGCCGAGGCCGTCGCGAGCCTCGCGAACCGCGGCCCGGACGATGCCGGAACGTGGCTCGACGACCACGCGGCGCTCGGCCATCGGCGCCTGGCGGTCCTCGATCTGTCCGTCGCCGGTCATCAGCCGATGGTGTCGAGCGACGGCCGTTACGTGATCGTGTTTAACGGCGAGATCTACAACCACCTCGACGTCCGCCACGAACTCGGCGGTGCGGGCGGCTGGCGCGGCACGTCCGACACCGAGACCATTCTCGAGGCGTTCCGCACGTGGGGCC
>Ga0335070_10011054_pt1 | contig 10550 bp, 8 predicted proteins | sample Lox_Sample_13_FD_206722 | JGI IMG/M metagenome (GOLD analysis project Ga0335070, IMG submission 206722) | Soil microbial communities from Loxahatchee National Wildlife Refuge, Florida, United States - Lox_Sample_1.3 | ecosystem: Environmental > Terrestrial > Soil > Wetlands | place: USA: Florida...
TCTCTCCTGATTTCGGAACACCAAGGCAGCAAGGACCCCCAGTGTTTTGGCGGCGAAGCCGCCGACCCTTTCTCTGCGTCCTCTGCGCATCCACCGCGGCCTCTGCGCGGAAAACTCACTTTTGAGAATCGCGCAGAGGACGCAGGGGTTTCGCAGGGGACGCCGAGGAAGGAGGTTGCGGCTTCGCCGCTCATCACGTCATCGGGGGCATCACGTTCTTGCGGTAGGCGGGGCGCGTCGTCAGGCGCTCGTACCACGCGCGCAAATGCGGGAGGTCGGCCCGCTCGATCGGCAGGTTGAACCAGCGGAAGGCGAGGCAGCCGACGGGGATGTCGCCCATCGTGAAGGTATCCCCGCCGACGAAGGCGCGGCCCTTGAGATGACCGTCGAGCCGCGCCCAGAGCCCATTGAGCGACTTTGCGGCCTGCGAGATCGCCCCGAGGTCGCGCTTTTCCGGCGGCGTGCGCACGAGGCCCCAGAAGACCGTCGTCATGTCCTTCTGCGGCACGCTGAGCTGCCAATCCATCCAGCGCTCGACGTCGGCGCGTGCCGCGAGCTCGCGCGGCGAGAGGGTGCCGAGCCCGTGCTTCGCCGACAGATACCGCACGATGGTGTTGCTCTCCCAGAGCACGAAGCCGTCGTCCTCGATGGTCGGGACGAGCGCGTTCGGGTTCATCGCGAGATATGCCGCCTCCTGCACCTTGCCGAAGGCGCCGCCGGCATCGACGCGCTCGTATTTGAGTCCGAGCTCGTCGGCGCACCACAGCACTTTCTGCACGTTGACGGAGTTCGTGCGGCCCCAGATCTTCAGCATGGTCCCTCCCTCAGGAAAGCGGCACCGCCGGCGGGCGCAGGCGCTTCGCCGGCTCCGGATGATCGCACGGCAAGAACCTGCCGCGGCCCGCCGAGGCTACGAGCTCGCCCTCGCGGCAGACGACCTCGCCGCGCGAGAGCACCAGCACCGGCGCGCCCTTGATCGCCATGCCCTCATAGGGCGTGAAGTCGACGGCGTGATGGAGGCGGCTGTTCGCGATCGTGCCGGTGCGCGCGGGGTCCCAGAGCACGAGATCGGCGTCGCTGCCGACGGCGACGGTGCCCTTGCGGGGATAGAGCCCATAGAGCCGCGCGGGATTGGCGGCGGTCAAGGCGACGAAGCGCGGGAGATCGAGCCTCCCCTCGACGACGCCCGCGGAGAACAGCAGCGGCAGCCGCGTCTCGATCCCGGGAACGCCGTTGGGGACGTAGCGGAACGACGCCTTCGTGCCACGGATCATCTTCCCCTTGGGATCGTCGTAGCGCGTGGGCGCGTGGTCCGAGGAGAAGACGTCGAAGAGCCCGTCGCGAAGCCCCTGCCAGATCGCCTCCTGATTCGCCTTGTCGCGGGGCGGCGGGCTGCAGAGGCATTTGGCGCCCTCGAAGCCGGGCCTCGCGAGATCCTCCTCCGTGAGGAAGAGGTATTGCGGGCAGGTCTCGGCGTAGATCGAGAGGCCGCGCGCGCGGGCCCAGCGGATCTGCTCCACCGCCTCGCGGCCGGAAACGTGCACGATGAGGATCGGCACGCCCACGATCTCGCTGAGGCTGATCGCGCGATGCGTCGCCTCGCGCTCGACCGCCGAGGGCCGCGAAGTCGCGTGATGCCGCGGCGCCGTCATGCCCAGCGCCTCGAGCCGGTCGGTGAGCCAGCCGATGACCTCGCTGTTCTCGGCGTGCACCATGGTCATCGCGCCCTCGCGCCGCGCGAGGGCCAGCACGTCCAGGATCTGCCGGTCGCCGAGCCTGAGGTCGTCGTAGGTCATGTAGATCTTGAAGGAGGTGTAGCCGTCGCGGATCAGCGCCGGCAGCTCCTGGCCCAGCACCTGCTCGGTGGGATCGGTGACGATGAGGTGGAAGGCGTAGTCGACGACGGCCTTGCCGCTCGCGCGGCGGTGATAGTCCTCGACCGCCGCGCGAAGGCTCTGCCCGCGCATCTGCAGCGCGAAGGGAATGACGGTGGTGGTGCCGCCGAAGGCCGCGGCGATGGTACCGCTGCGGAAATCGTCGGCGCAGACGGTGCCGTCGCTCGTGAGCTGGTCGAGATGGCAGTGCGCATCGACGCCGCCCGGCAGAAGATAGAGCCCGCGTGCATCGATCTCGTGCTTGGCGGGCCCGAGCGCGCTGCCGAGCGCCGCGATCTTGCCGCCGGCGATGCCGACCTCGGCCTTGAACACGTCGGCCGCCGTCGCGACCGTGGCGCCGCGGATGACCGTCTGGAATTCCGCCATGACGCCGAGGATGCTAGACGAGCGCGCAGCAGTGCGCCAGCGGCCTCAGCCGACCTCGCGGAAGAGCCGCCCCCAGCCCGCGATCGCGCGCGGGCTCGCACCGGCGAGCCGAAGCGAGCTCCAGAGCGCGGTCGCGACGGTGTCGTAGATGGGAATGCCGGTCTCGTGCTCGAGCTCCTCGACCATCGGCGCCGCGCGCAGATTGGTGCAGAAGACCGTGATCGCCTGCGGCTTCGCCGCCGCCACCTCGCGGATCATGCGCGCGAGCGTTTCCTCCCCGACCTCCGAGAAGGCGAAGTTCTCGCTGATGCCGAGATGGCGCTCCACCATCACCGGGGATCCCTCGCGCGCGAAATTCGCGGCGATGCGCTCCTGCACCGCGGGAATGTAGGGCGAGACGAGGCCGAGCCGTGTGACGCCGGTGAGCCGCAAAATCTCCGCGAGCGCCAGCACCGAGGAGGTCGCGGGAACCCGCGTTGCCTCCGCTATCGCCCGGCACAGCGCGCGGTCGCGCTCGAAACCGAGCCAGCCCGCGGAAGTGCCGTTCCAGCAGATGGCGGAAACGCGCGCATCCGCGAGGAGCCGCGCCGCCGCCAGCATCGGCTCGATCTCGAATTGCCCGAGCGCCTTGTCCGCGAGCGAGATCTCCGTCACCGGAAACCGCGCGAAATGCAGCGAGAGCCCCGGCACGCCCGCGACCATCGCGCCCAAGACCGGCTCCAGCACCGTGTTCGACGACGGCGTCAGCATCCCCAGCATCACGCGGCGGGTCATCGCGTCTCTCCAACGTTTCTCGCGTGCTCATTGAAGCGCCAAGGCGCCAAGACGCCAAGAGGTGACCGCCATTCGCTCTTCCGACTTTCCCTCGAGGCGATTTTCTTCTCGGCGTCACGGCTGACACGAGGCCAGCCATGACAACGGAAGCGAGCAACGGCCACATGCGCCGCTTCTGGACGCCGGCGGCGACGCGCGGGATCGCATCACGCGGTCATTCGGTCGATCCGGTCGCGCATGCGGTAATAGACGCCGACGAGCGGCAGGAACCACGGATTGCCGCCGTAGAGCGGCCGGGTCGGGAACTCCCGGCCATCGAAGGCGTTGACCCGGTTGGCGCCGCCGATCAGCTTGCGCGCGGTCTGAGTCCCCAGATAGCTCATCATCGCGATTCCGCTGCCGTTGCAGCCGAGCGCGTAATGCATCCCGTCTTCCTTGCCCATGTGCGGCAGGAAATCGAAGGTGAAGGCGACGTTGCCGGTCCAGGCATGCGTGACGCGCGTGCCCTCGAGCTGCGGGAAGCGGTCCGTCATGAACCGGTAGAGCGCGGGCGCGCTCACTTCCGGCCGGACCTGCGTGAAGCGCGCCCGGCCGCCGAAGAGCACGCGTCGGCCGTCGGGCGACATGCGGTAATAGGTGAGAACGCGCGGCGTGTCGCTGATCGTCTTGCCTCGTGGAATGAGGCTCTTGGCGAGATCTTGCGGCAGCTCCTCGGTCGCGATGATGTGGCTCGCGACGGGAATCACGCGGCGCTTCAACCTCGGCGTCGTCTCGCCGGTATAGCCGTTGGTGGCGATCACGACCTCCTTCGCCTCGAGGTCGCCGCGGCCGGTCGAGAGGAGAAAGCCGCTCGCGGTCCGGCTGATACGGCCGACGGCGGTCTCGGCGCAGAGCGTCACTTTCTGGCGCCGGCACGCCTCGAGCAGGCCCTTGTAGTAAAGCGCAGGATGCAGCTTCCCGGAGCGCCGCACGAGCATGCCGCCGTAATAGAAATCCGATGCGATCTCCTCGTGCTGGCGTTCGCGCGTGAGCATCTCGGCCTCGGTCGAGGCGTAGCGGTTGAAGGGCTCGAGCTTGCGCCGGAGATCGTCGAAATGCTTCGGCGTGTAGGCGCCGATGAAGCGGCCGCTGCGCTCGTAGAAGCACTCGATTTTCTCGCGCGCCACCAGCTCTTCGACCAGCAGCAGCGATTCCGATGCGTCCGTCAGCATCGCCGCGACCTGGCGCTCCCATGCCTCGCGGTCCTCCTTGCCTTCGCGTCCGGAGAGGCCCTTGCCGAGGCTCACGCCGCCGCTGACGGCGCCGCCGTTCCGTGTGCTGGCGCCGTGGCCGAAGGCGTTCGCCTCGAGCACCGCCGCCGCGACCCCGTTGCGCGCGAGCTCGAGCGCGGCGGCGAGGCCGGCATAGCCCGCCCCCACGATCGCCACGTCCGTCTTGCTGGGCACGGGCATCGAGCCTTCCGCGCTCGGCTCCCATGCCTCCCACCAAAATGGCTTCGCCTTGAATTCCGGGTGGAAGATCGTGCTGGACATCCGGGAACTCCATTGCCCCTGCGCGGCGGACCGGCCCGCCGCGTTCATTTCAGCGTCGCGTCGGTGCCGATCCTACGCCCGAAGCGCTGAGAGACGACGACCGCCAGCGCGATCAGCAGGATCTGCAGCACGGAGACCGCCGCTATGGTCGGATCGATCTCCATGCGGATGTTGTCGAACATCTTCTTGGGCAGCGTCATCTGCGATCCCGCGAGAAACATCGCGACCACGAGCTCGTCGAAGGAGGTGATGAAGGCCAGCACCGCCGCCGAGACCAGGCTCGGGCGGATCTGCGGCAGCGTCACGCGCCGGATCGCCTGCCAGCGGCTCGCCCCCAGCCCGATCGCCGCCCGCTCCTGGTCGATGTCGAAGCCGCGGAGCCCCGCGCCGACGACGATCACCACGAAGGGAAGCGCGAGCACCGTGTGCGCGAGCGCGATCCCGTACCACGCGCCGATCAGCTTGAGCTTCGCGAACACGCCGTAGACCGCGACGGAAAAGATGATTGCGGGCACGATCATCGGCGCGAGCGCCAGGCGGTCGATGAATGCCCGGCCGAAATAGCGCCCGCGCACCACGCTGAAGGCGACGGGCACGCCGACGAGAAGCGCCACGACGGCGGTCGCGACGCCGATCCCCAGGCTCCGCACCGTCGCGTCGATCCACACGGGGTCGCCGAAGTAATTCTCGTACCACCGCCACGATAGACCCGGCGGCGGAAACTGGAGATAAGGGGCCGAGCTCACCGAGAGCGGAAACACGATGAGGAGCGGCAGCATCAGGAAGAAGTAGATGACCCCGCAGGCGAGGCGCAGGACCGCGCGGCTCCAGCCGGTGCGGGACCGCCCGCGCATGGGTGCCGCGCTCATGCGCTCTCCTCCGCCGCGCCTCGCATCAGGCCGCGGGTGAGCCCATAGATCGCGAGGGTCGCGACGAGCAAGACGGTCGCGAGCGCGCCTGCGAATTCCCAATTGAGAGCCTCGTGCACCTGCTGCTCGATCAAGACGGCGATCATCATCACGTGCCCGCCGCCGAGCAGCGCCGGCGTGATGAAGAATCCGAGCGACAGCACGAAGACGAGGACGCAGCCCGCATAGATTCCCGGAGCCGTCAGCGGCAGGAAGATGCGCAGGAAAATCCGCGAGCCCGGCGCGCCCAACCCCTCCGCCGCCTGGATCAGGCTCGGATCGATCCTCTTCATCGCGCTGTAGATCGGCAAGACCATGTAGGGCATGAGCACGTGCACCATGCCGATGACGACGCCGAGCTCGTTGTAGAGCAATCCGATCGGCTGGTCCGTGAGGCCGAGATCGATGAGGATCTTGTTGAAGACGCCGTTGCGCCCGAGCAGCACCATCCACGCATAGGTCCGCACGAGGATGCTCGTCCAGAGCGGCAGCACGATGAAGACGAAGCCGAGCGCCGCCCAGACGCGGCTCGTCGTCGCCAGCAGATACGCCACGGGATAGCTCAGAAGGAACGAGACCGCGGTGACGATCGCCGCGATCCGGAACGTCGCCCAGAAGACCTGTAGATAGAGGCTCTCGCTGAGAGCCTTCTGATACCATTGCAGTGTGCCCGCCTCGATGCTGAGGCCCATCAGGCGTAGCACCGGAAGGGCGAAGAGGAGGATCAGGAGAGCGAGGGCGGGCAGGCTCAGGCTTGCGGTCAGCATTTGCCGCCGGCGCTCGATGCGGGCCCGGTGGCCCGATCCCGCTCTCGCGATCTCCGCCGCCGCGGCCATTCTCTCTCATTCCTGCCGGAAGAGATGCACGTCTTCCGGCGCGAAGCGGACGGCGATCCCATCGCCGACCGCCGGCGCGCCCCGCTCGGCCATGGCGGGGGCGCGCACGAGGAGCTCGCGCCCGCCATCGAGCCGGATGCGAAACTTGTGGGAGCTGCCGACATAGACCGTCTCGAGCACCCGCCCGCGAAACAGATTGACGGTACCGCGCCCGGCCTCGCCCGGGATGAGCCGCTCCGGCCGCACCAGCATGCCGACCCGCGCGCCCGCGGGCGCTTCGCCACGCGCGATGACGGTCAGGGCATCCTCGGTCCCGATCTCGAGATCGTCGCCCTTGCGCGCGCCCACCGTGCCGAAGAGCAGGTTCGATTCGCCGACGAATTCAGCGACGAAGGAATTCGCGGGGCGTTCGTAAATCTCCGGCGGCCGTCCGACCTGCTCGATCCTGCCCGCGCGCATCACCGCGACCCGGTCGGAGATGACGAGGGCCTCCTCCTGGTCGTGGGTGATGAAGATCGTCGTGAGCCCGAGCCGGCGCTGGAGGCGCCGCACCTCGAGCTGCATCGCCTCGCGCAGCTTCCGATCGAGCGCGCCGAAGGGCTCGTCGAGAAGGAGAAGCCGCGGATTGAAGACCACCGCGCGCGCCAGCGCGACGCGCTGCTGTTGCCCGCCTGAAAGTTGGCGCGGCAGGCGCTCTCCGAGGCCGCCGAGAGCGACGAGATCGAGCGCGCGCACGACCTCGCGGTCGATCTCCGTCCGCGCCATCCCCCGCATCTCCAGCGGAAAGGCGATGTTTTGCGCGGCGGTCATGTGCGGGAAGAGTGCGTAATTCTGGAACACCATGCCGATGTTGCGCCGCGCCGGCGGCACCGCGGTTATGTCCTCGCCGCCGAGCAGCACGCTTCCCGTCTCCGGCGTCTCGAAGCCCGCGATGACCTTGAGCAGCGTCGTCTTGCCGGAGCCGCTGGGGCCCAGAATGGTCAGGAGCTCGCCCGGCTCCACCGCGAGACCGACGCCATCGAGCGCGCGCACCGGGCCGTATTCCCTGCGGACTCCCTCGACGACGAGCCTGCTCAAGGCCGGATCGGCTGGCTTCCGGCGCTCGGGAGGAAGCGCGTCTCGAAGCGCCTCCTCCCCGCGCGCGAGCTCCGATGGGCGCACTACGTCACTTCTTGAGAAGCCACTCGTTCCAGCGCTCCTGCGCTTTGGCGCCGTTCTCCGCCCACCATCTGTCGCTGGTCCAGAACTGCTTCTTCAGGTTCGTGGGCTCGGTCGGCAGGTTGGGCTTCACCTTGGCATCGACGTATTGCAGCGAATCCGGGTTGAGGCCGGGATAAGCGAGCGCATTGGCATAGATCGCGGATGCCTTGGGGTCGGTCATGAGCGCCAGGAACTTCTGGCCCCAATAGGCGTCCTTCGCTCCCCTGGGGATGACGAAGCTGCCCTGCTTGAGCGCGCCCTGGCCCCATTCGATCGCGATGGGCGCGTCCTTCATGACGAGATCGTAGAAGCGTCCGTTCCAGCCGGTGGCGAGCACGACTTCCTTATCGAGCAGGAGCTGCGCCGGCTGCGCGCCCGTCGTCCACCAGACCGTGACGAAGGGTTTGATCTCGTCGAGCTTCTTGAATGCGCGGTCCATGTCGATGGGATAGATCTTGTCGGGCGGCACGCCGTCGGCGAGCAGCGCGAATTCGAGGTTGTCCACGGGGTGATTGCGCATGGAGCGTGCGCCCGGGAAGCGCTTCACGTCCCAGAACTCCGCCCAGGTCTTGGGGTGGTCGGTCTTGAAGACGTCCGTGCGATAGCCCAACACGGTCGAGTAGACGGAGGCCGCGAAGACGTAGGGCGAGCGCGCTTCCTCCGGGAATTTCGTGCGGTCGACGATCTTGTCGTCGATCTTCTCGACGAGGTTCAGCGCCTCCGCGCGAACCGCGTCTTGGCCGCCGATCTCGGTCACGGTCCACTCGACGTTGCCGCTCTCGACCATCGCGCGCAGCTTGCCGAAATCCGCGGGCGTCGTCTCGATGACGCGGATGCCGTACATCTTCTCGAAGAGGTCGAAGTAGGCCTTGCGCATCCAGGTGCCCATGGCCCCGCCGGAGTCGTTGACCACGATCTTCTCCGGCTTTGCCGGCTCCTGTGCGTGGGCCTGCGCTCCGAACGCTAATGAGCCGATGACGAGCGTTGCTGCAATTGCGGCGGTGGCGCGAATGAGCTTTCCGATCATGGCGGCCTCCCTTCTTGGTTTTCGGTTTGCGGTCCTCTCTTTATCTCCGCGGATCGACAGCCGATAGCCTAGGAAGGCCGCGCGGTGCGGTCAAACTCGTTCTGGTGACCTCGCGCGTGGCGACAGTGCATTCGAGTGTAGCGCCGCTACCTCGGCTCGAATCTCCCGCCGAAGGCGGGCTTGCTCTGGCCGAGGCCGGGGAGCTCCCAGACGCCGGCGCCGCCGGGGTTTAGGTCGGCGCCGATGTTGGCGTCGATGAGATAGGGCTTGCCCGCGGCGATGCCCGCGCGGATCGCGTCGGCGAGATCGGCGGCGCGGTCGACGCTCACGCCCTCGACGCCCGCCGAGCGCGCCATCGCCGCGAAATCGGGGTTGTAGGGCTTGCCGGTCTCGGGATGCTTGAAGTCGGTCGCGAGCTCGCGCCCGCCGAGATATCCGCGCTGCAAGCCGCGGATCGAGGCATAGGCGTAGTTGTTCCAGACCACCCAGACCACGGGGATCGAGTACTCGACGGCGGTGCCGAGGACGCTCGCGTGCATGAAGAAGGCGCCGTCGCCGCAGACGGAGACGCAGGGACGCTCGGGTGCGGCAAGCTTCGCGCCCAGCACGCCCGCGACCCCGAAACCCATGGGGCCGAAGCCCATGGAGCCGATGAGCGAGTCCGGCCGGCGCGGCTTGCAATACTGGAGGAGCCAGTGGTGGTGGATGCCGATGTCGCTGACGAGGATCGCGTCCTCCGGCAGCGCCTTGTCGATCTCGTACGCCGCGCGCTGCGGGTGGATGGGCGTGGTGTCGGTCGCGAAGCCCGGCGCCACGAAGGCGTTCCACTCCTTGCGATAGCCCTCGATCGCCGCGAGCCAGCGCGCGCGAGAGGCCGGGCGCTTGCCTTTGCTCTCGCGCGCCTCGAGCGCCGCCAGCATCTGCCTGAGGAAGGTCCGCACATCCGCCATGAGGCCGAGCGTCACGGGATAGTTGCGGCCGATCTCCTCGGGATCGATGTCGACGTGGATGAGCTGCGTCGGCGGGATCGTGAAGGAATAGCCCGGAAGCCACGAGCTCGAGGTGCGGTCGTCGAAGCGGACGCCCAGCGCCAGCAGCACGTCCGCCTGCCGCGCCGCGTGGTTCGCCTGGTAGTGACCGTTCCGCGCGACGAGGCCCAATGCGAGCGGATGCTCCGCGGGGATCGCACCCATGCCGCTCGCCGATGCCGCGACGGGGATTTGCATGCGCTCGGCGAAGGCCAGGAGATCGGCCGCGGCGCCGCCGTATTTGACGCCCTGGCCCACGAGGATCACCGGCCGTTCCGCCGTCATCAGCAGATCCATCGCCTTCTCGACGCCTTCGGGATCGGCGCCGCAGCGCGAGGAGATGCCCGCGCACCATTCCTCGGGCCGCGGCCCTTCCGTCGCCGCCGCCTCCTTGAAGATATCGAAGGGCACATCGAGCACGACGGGGCCCGGCCGTCCCGTCACCATGGTCTTCCAGGCCTGGCGCACCGCGATCGGCACCATCTCGCCGCGCGTGGGCTGGAAGACGCGCTTGCAATAGGCGCGCACGGTCGAGGGGAAATCCGCCTGGTAATGGCGATAGGTCTCCTGGAAGGCGCCGCGATTGAACTGGCTCGTGGGCACGTTGCCGGTGACCGCGAGGAAGGGCACGGAATCGAAGAAGGAGTTGGCGAGGCAGATCGGCAGATTGGCGGAGCCCGGCCCGCAGGAGGTGAAGGTCGCCGTGGGCTTCCCGGAAACGCGGTAGAAGACGTCCGCCATGAAGCCCGCCACGGTTTCATGGTGCACGGAGATCGTCGCGATCTCCTTCGAGCGCTCGTAGAGTGCGTCGATGAAGCCGATGTTGCCGTGGCCGCAGAGCCCGAAGGCGTAAGGCACCTTCTCGCGCACGAGATAATCGACGATGACCTGTCCGCCATCGAGCATATTTTGCGCCGCCATGACCGATCCCTTTGGGTGTGTGATCCACGATAACGGCGCGTAGTCTAACAGCACGGCGCGGTT
>Ga0335070_10011055_pt1 | contig 10549 bp, 6 predicted proteins | sample Lox_Sample_13_FD_206722 | JGI IMG/M metagenome (GOLD analysis project Ga0335070, IMG submission 206722) | Soil microbial communities from Loxahatchee National Wildlife Refuge, Florida, United States - Lox_Sample_1.3 | ecosystem: Environmental > Terrestrial > Soil > Wetlands | place: USA: Florida...
AGCCCCTTCAGGGTGAAGGTGAAGTGGGCGGTCTTCCCGGCGCGGCCGGGCTCGGGATCGTCGGCGGCGAAGGTGTGGTCGAGCTCGCGCCTCTGCCCGACCACGGTGCCCGCGAGCTCGGGGGCGATCCCCCGCATGAGGTCGCCGGCCGCCACCTCGACCGTGACGTCCTCGGCCTTGCTCCCGGGGAATGGCTGGCCGTCGATGGTGCCGACGTAGTCGACGATCGCGAAGTCACCGCTTTCCGTCAGGGTCCGGCCCTCCACCGGCTCGAGGCGGGCGACGCGCTGGCGCATCGCCTCCAGCCGCTCGTCGACCTCGGCCTCGGTGACGGTGGGCTGCACCCGCTTGAGCGGCAGCCCGCGGTAGTCCTTCGGCTCGACCTTGGGGCGGACCTCGACCCGGGCCTCGAAGGCGAAGGGCTTCTCCTGGTCCAGCCGGACCGGTGTGAGCTGCGGCGCGCCGACGGCGTCGACGTGGTGCTCCGAGATGGCGGAGAGATACGCCCGCTCGACCAGGCGCCGGGCCACGTCGTCCTCGACCTCGCCCTTGAACTTCTGCTCGAGGATGCGGCGGGGAATCTTGCCTGGCCGGAAGCCAGGCAGGCGCACCTGCCGTCCCAGCTGGGCGTACGCCCGGCCAAGCTCGGCCTGGACCTGCTCGGGGGGAACCTCGATGGAGAGCTTGCGCTCGACCGGGGACAGCTCTTCGACCTGGACCTTCATCAGAAGCACAGGGCCTTAAGAGCCCCGGTCCCCCCGTGTCAATGCGACTTCGTCCCGGACACCGTGGCAAGACAGGGGGCGTGCGCGAGATCGCGCAGGATGACCGGCGCCGGCCGCGGGAGTGCCTCGACGTCATGGGCAGACCGAGAGTCGAACTCGGACCCCTTTCGGGACTGGATCCTAAGTCCAGCGCGTCTACCGGTTCCGCCATCTGCCCCGGGGATGACCGCAGCCGAGCCTTACACCGGCCTCGCCGCCCTTGACCACTCGAGAGCTCAGCGGGCGACGCTGGCCCCGAGCTTCTCCTGCACGGCGCGCAGCGCCGGGTGGAGCGCCGTGCCCGCCGGCCCCGCGGCCTGGAGCGCTCGCCGCGCATCGTCGACCAGCGACGCGGCCTCGGACCTCCGCCCCACCTCGAGCAGACACCCCGCATGTGCGAGCTGCATCCGCACGACCGGCACGCTTTCCACGTCCGTCACCCGCTCGAGCAGGGCCACCGCCTCCGCCAGCATCGGCTCACCCTCGGCGGCGCGGCCCGCCTGGCACAGGCTCGCGCCCCGGGCCTCCAAGGCCAGAGCGCGGACCCGGGGCAGCTGCGTCAGGGGCGGCATCCGGACGAGCTCGAGCAGGCGGTCCGACGCGGAGAGCGCCTCGGTCGCCTGTCCACCGGCGAGCGCCAGCCGCGCTCTGCCCGCGCCAGCCAGCACCCGCCGGGCCAGGTCGGCCCGCGTCTCCCACCCGGAGAGGGTGAGCGCCTGGGCCAGCTCGGTATGGGCCTCGGCGGTCTCGCCACGGTCGACGGCGATGAGGCCCCGGATGAGGTGCACGTCCCCCTCGGGGGCGAGCGCTGTCCGCGGGCTCCGCTGGACGACCGAGAGGGCCTCCTCGAGCAGGCCACGGGCGCTGGCGATCTCCCCGAGCGCGGCACGGGCCTCGGCCAGCGCGATCGTCGGGGCGACCCGCAGGACGGTCTCGCCCCGCCGCGCCCAGAGCGCGCGCGACTCCTCGAGCAAGGGGACAGCCCGCTCGAACCGGCCCACCCGCAGGTAGGCCAGGCCCAGCCGCTCCACCCCCTGCGCGTGGGTCTGGCTCCCGCGCCGCACCCGCGCCAGCGCGCTGGCCGAATCCTCCACCTGACCGAGCGCCTGGTCGCGGTGCCCGCCCATCTCCAGCAGCGTCATCCCGCGCAGGCCCTCGTTCTGCACCGCGAGGAAGTGCGCCGGGCCGGTGGTGCGGGCGTAGCCGGCCTGGGCCTCGGCGAAGTCCGCGTCGGCCTCGGCCAGCTTGCCGTTGCTGTCGCGGATGGCCGCCCGCAGCGAGAAGGCGTTGGCGAGCTCGTGTCCCACGCGCCTGCGTCGCGTCGCCACCGCCACCGCCTCGTCGGCGATCGCCTCGGCCCGCCCCGGGACGCTCGAGACCCGGAAGCTCTGTGCCAAGTAGAACAGCGTCCCGAGCCGCCCGTCGCTCTCGGGGTAGCGCTCGCGGAACAGCGCCGCGGCCCGCTCGAGGAGCGCGGTCCCGGCGCGCAGGTCGGGCGTGTTCCCGCGGCGCAGCAGGTTGCCGCGGATCTTCAGCGACTGGGCGAACATCTCCGAGCTCTGGTCACCCAGGGCGGCGAAGACCGGCTCGGCGCGATCCACCCACGCCTTCGCCTCGTCGAACCGGCCGGCGAACATCGCCGCGTTGGCGATCTCGGTCAGGACCATCGCCTGGTCGACGTTGGGCACCCGTTCGGCCTTCTCCGCCACCTCCAGGGCCTGCTCGAAGAGCGCCAGGCTCCGGTCCGCCATGTCCAGCGAGGAGTAGACGCCGGCGAGCGTCACCAGCACCGAGACCTTCTCCCGGGGCTGGCCGCCCAGCGCGGAGCCGATGCGGGCCGCGGCAACGTCCACCGCCTCCTTCACCGTCCTGTCCCGGGCCGGCTGGCTCCCGGCCAGCTGCGAGTCGGCGGCGGAGAGCACCTCGGTGAGGAAGTCGCCCACCGCCCGCGCGTTTCGGGCCTCGGTCTGGGCGAGCTGCTTCTCGATGCTGGCGCGCCGCGCCTGCACCACCGCCGCGGTGGTCGAGGCCACCAGCGCGCAGGCGACCGCCGCCGACCCGAGGACCATCCACCGGTGCCGGGAGACAAAGCGCTGGACGCGATTCCAGCGGGAGTCGGCGTGCGCCTGGAGCGGCTCCCGGTCGAGCGAGCGCCGGAGATCGTCGGCGAAGGCCTCCGCGCTCGCGTACCGTGCCTCCGCCTGCTTGGCCAGGGCACGGAGAACGATGCTGTCCAGGTCTCCGGCGAGGCGCCGACGGAGCTTGGCGGCGGTGGTGCCCCTCGCCCGGGCTGCAGCGTCGCTCACCGTCTGGCTCGGAGGGGGCGGCTCGGAGGCGAGAATGGCCGAGGCGAGCTCCGCCCCGGAGCTGCCCGGGAGCTGGACCGGACGGCTGCCGGTGAGCAGCTCGAAGAGCACGACGCCGAGCGAGTACACGTCGCTCGCGGTGCTCAGCGGCGTCCCGAGGATCTGCTCGGGGCTCGCGTACCCCGGGGTGAGGGCGCGCCCGCTGATCCGGGTGAGCGGCGTTTCCAGGGCCGGCCCCTCGGGGTCAAGCAGGGTGGCCACCCCGAAGTCGAGCAGCCGCACCTGCCCCTCGTCCGTCACCAGGATGTTGGAGGGCTTCAGGTCCCGGTGGAGGACCAGGTTGGCGTGCGCGTACTGCACGGCGGCGAGCACCTGAAGGAAGATCTCGAGGCGGCTCTCGACCTCGAGCTGCCGCGCGTCGGCGTAGGCGTTGACGTGGAGCCCGTTCACCCGCTCCATCGCCAGGAACGGCTGCCCCTGCGCCACACCGGCGTCGTAGAGCCGCGCGATGTGCGGATGCTCGAGCCGGGCGAGGATGTCGCGCTCGCGGGCGAACCGCACGGCCACGTCGCGGCGACGGGCGTCGAGAAGGGGCAGCTTCAGGGCCACGTCCCGCCGGAACGCCCCGTCGTCGCGACGCGCCAGCCACACCTCCCCCATCCCCCCGGCGCCGAGGAGCTCCAGCAGGAGGTACGGTCCAACCCGGTCCCCGGGCCGGTGGCCGAGGGCGCTTCCACCGGGGGGCGGCCGCACGGTGGAGACGGTGGCGGTCTCTGCCACCCGGGCCTCGATCAGCCGCCGGACGGCGCTGGCGAGCGAGGGCTCGCGCCGGGAGAGCGTGTCCAGCCACGCCGCGCGCGCCACGGGCGTCAGGGCGAGGCCCTCGTCCACCAGCTCGGCGATGCGGCTCCAGTCCTGCGACGTGGACGGCACGATCCTCATGCCCGGGCAGACACGCCAGGGACCTCCGGTTGCAGCCTCGCACTCATCGGCCAGCGAGCTCCCCGAGCGCCTGCCCGTCGAGGCGACAGGTCAACCACTCGCGGACCACCTGGGCCCCGAGCGACTCGTAGAACTCGATGCTCGGGGTGTTCCAGTCCAGCACCTGCCAGACGAACCGGCCGCAGCCAGTGTCGAGTGCGGTGCGGGCGAGGAAGCGCATCATCTCCTTCCCGATGCCGCGTCCGCGTGCCTCGGGGCGCACGAAGAGGTCCTCGAGGTAGAGCGTGGGCTGTCCGCGCCAGGTCGAGTAGGCGTAGAACCAGAAGGCGAAGCCCACGGGCGTGCCGTTCCATTCGGCGATGGTCACCTGGAAGAGCGGGCGCTCCCCGAAGCCGTCGCGGGCCAGCGCCTCCTCGGTCGCCGTCACCGCGTCAGGATCGCGCTCGTAGGTCGCCAGCTCGCGGATGAGCGAGAGGATGAGCGGGACGTCGGCCCGCGTCGCGGGGCGAAGGTGGAGCACGGGGGCATCATGCCTCGTGCTCCACCCGGCTCGCTCGTACAGTCCGCCGCGGTCAGGGCGCCGGGGCTGCGCTGGCCTCAGCAGCGGGTGACGGGTGCGGCGATGGTCCGCCACCGGCGATCGCGGAGCGCCCAGACGTCGGGAGAGGGCCCGTGCGAGGGGCGGACCTTCGGCCTCACCCCGTCGCAGTTCCACCGGAGCTGCCGCCGGTGCCTTCCGCCACTCCCGGCCTGAGCGCAAGAGGCCCCTCCAGGGCCGCGAGGCGGGCCCGCAGGTCGAGGATCTCCTGGCGCACCCGGGCCTTGAGGGGCTCGAGGTCCGCGAGGCTCATCCCGGTCGTGGCGATGGGCGCCCCAACGGTGACCCGGCCGTCGGCGCGCCCGAACTTCCAGCTGTGCTTGGGGAGCGCGGTCCGGGTCCCTGCCAGCGCCACCGGGAGGAGGTCCGCGCCGGTCTCGATCGCCAGCCGGAACGCGCCGTCCTTGAAGGGGAGCAGCTGGCCGTCCTCGCTCCGCGTGCCCTCGGGAAAGAGCATCACCGGCATCCCGCGCGCGAGCCAGCGGGCGCAGACGCCCATCGCCTTCCTGGCCGAGTCGCTGTCCCCGCGCTCGACCGGGATGTCTCCTGCCATCCGCATCATCCAGCCCACCACCGGGATGCGGAACAGCGAGGCCTTCCCGAGCCACTTCATCTCCCAGGGGAGAAAGGAGACCAGGAAGGGGTCGGCGTTGGACTCGTGGTTGCTCACCACCACCGTCTTCCGTGGAAGCGGCGACGGCAGCGGGCCCACCACCCCGAAGCGCCAGAAGGGGTTCAGCTTCGCCGCCACCACCCCCACCAGCCGGAAGGTCCGGCCGGCCACCCGCCTGCGTGGGTCGAACGGCAGGCACACCACGAAGAGCGCCGTCTGGACGAGAAACCCCAGGAGGGTCACCAGGGTGATCTCCACCCAGGCCCAGATGGACAGCAGCGCGTTCATCGGTGCAGAAGGGCTCCCATAGCGCACTGGACGGCGAGATGCGCTCTCGCCGAGGACGTTTCTATGGCCCCGCCGCCGGACAAGAGCCGCGCCACCGAGCCCGCGCTGTGGGCGTTCGCGGTGTCGCTGGTGCTGCTGGTGGGCCCGGCGCGCGTGCTCTGGGCGACGCCGGAGCGGGGCTGGTTCGCGCCGTTCCTCCTCTGGGTGGCGGTGATTGGCCTCGGGGCGTGGGCCGTCCATCGCCCGAGCGCTCCGCCATGAGCCCGTCGATCGGCGCCCTGTTCGGGGTGGCGGTCGCCTACCTCGGCCTGCTCTTCGGCGTGGCCTACGCGACGGAGCGGGGGCTGGTGCCGGGGCGGCTGGTCCGGCATCCGCTGACCTACGCGCTCTCGCTCGGGGTGTACGCCACCTCCTGGACCTACTCGGGGAGCGTGGGCTTCGCCTGGAGCCAGGGCTACGCCTTCCTCACCATCTACCTCGGGGTGACCCTGGCGTGCCTCCTGGTGCCGGTGCTCTGGGAGCCGGTGCTGCGCCTGTGCCGCGAGCACCAGCTCACCTCGCCGGCGGACCTCTTCGCCTTCCGCTTCCAGAGCCAGGGCGCGGGCGTGCTGGTGACGGTGTTCATGCTCGCCGGCAACCTCCCGTACCTCGCGCTGCAGATCCACGCGGTGACCGCGGGGTTCACGGTGCTGACCCAGGCCTCGCTGCCGAGCGGCATCGCCCTGATGTTCTGCGGGGTGGTGACGCTGTTCGCGCTCCTCTTCGGGGCGCGCCACGTCACCCCGCGCGAGCGGCACGCCGGCCTGGGCGTGGCCATCGCCTTCGAGTCACTGGTGAAGCTGGTGGCGCTGCTCACCGTGGCGGCCGTGGCGGTGACCGGCGTGTTCGGCGGTCTGTCCGGGCTCTCGCGGTGGCTGGCCGACCACCCCGGCGCGCTCGAGCGGGCGTACGGGCCGGTGCAGGGTGGGCCCTGGACCACGCTCCTGCTCCTCTCGTTCGCCGCGGCCTTTCTCCTCCCGCGGCAGTTCCACATGGCCTTCACCGAGTCGCTCGACGGCCGGGCGCTCCGGGTGGCGGCATGGGCGTTCCCGCTGTTCCTCCTGCTGCTCAACCTCCCGGTCATGCCGCTGCTCTGGAGCGGCACCGTGCGCTTCCCGGACGGGAACCCGGACAACCACGTGCTGGCGCTGGCGCGGAGCAGCGGACATCCCCTGGTGGGGGCGCTGGCGTTCGTCGGCGCGATCTCCGCGGCGAGCAGCATGCTCATCGTCGACACGCTGGCCCTGGCGGCGATGTGCCTCAACCACCTGGTGCTCCCCCGCACCGACCTCGCCCGCTCCGGCGACCTCTACGCGGGGCTGCTCTGGGCGCGGCGGGCGCTCATCGTCACCGTGCTGGCGCTGGGCTACGCCTTCAGCCGCCTCCTCGCCACCCGGCAGGGGCTGGTGGAGATCGGCCTCATCTCCTTCGTCGCGGTGGTGCAGGTCCTGCCGGGGCTCCTGGCCCTACTCTTCTGGCGCGGGGCCACCCGGCAGGGATTCCTGGTGGGGCTCTCGGCGGGGGTGGGGGTGTGGGCAGTCACGCTCTTCCTCCCGCTGCTCGCCCGCGGGCGGCTCCTCCCGGCGGCGTTCGACCTGGCCTGGGTGTTCGGCATCCGCCCGGGCACGGAGCCCTGGAGCGCCTCCACCTTCTGGTCGCTGTTCCTCAACACCCTGCTGTTCGGTGGCGTGTCGCTCCTCACCCGCGCCACGGCGCGCGAGGAGGAGGCAGCGGTGGCCTGCACCCGCGGCGCGGCCCCGGGGCCGTGGATGCTCGAGCCGTCGAGCGCCCAGGAGTTCCAGGCGAAGCTCGCCCCGCTGCTCGGCGAGGACGCGGCGTCCACCGAGGTGACCCAGGCGCTGGCCGACCTGGACATGGTGCCGGGCGAGCGGCGACCGGCGCAGCTGGGACGCCTCCGCGAGCGGCTGCAGCGGAACCTCTCCGGACTGATGGGCCCGCTGGTCGCCCGCTGGGTGGTGGACCGGAGCATCCGCATCAACCACGGCGCGCGGGCCCCGCTGAGCGACCGGATCCGGGCGCTCGAGGAGCAGCTCCGGGCGAGCCGGGCCCAGCTGCAGGGGGCGCCGGCCGAGCTCGAGGCCTACCGCCGCTACCTGCGGCGCGTGCTGGAGGACTTGCCCCTGGGGGTGTGCGCGCTCGGGCCCGACCGCGACGTGGTCATCTGGAACCGCGCGCTCGAGCACCTGAGCGGGCTCACCGCCCACGAGGCGGTCGGCGCGCGGCTCGACGCGTTGTCGGGCCCGTTGCCTGCCTCGGTGCGCGCCTTCGTGTCCGGGGTGGCCTCGCAGGAGGAGGTGCATCTGCAGACCAACGGCAGCGAGCGCGCCTTCTCGCTGACCCGCAGCCAGGTGCGCGAGCCCGGGAGCACCACCGGTGAGACCGCGGGGGTGGTGGTGCTGGTGGAGGACCTCACCGAGCGCAAGCTCCTGGCGGCTCAGGTGGCGCACCAGGACCGGCTCGCCTCGGTGGGGCGGCTGGCGGCAGGCGTGGCGCACGAGATCGGCAACCCGCTCACCGGCATCGCCTGCCTCGCCCAGAATCTGGTGTCCGAGCTGGAGAAGGCAGACCTGCGCGACCGCGTGGGCCTCATCCTCCGCGAGACCCAGCGCATCGACGCCATCGTCCGGGTGCTGCTCGGCTACAGCCACGCCGGCGCCTCCGACGGGATGCATCGCTCTCCGGTGGACCTGCAGGCGTGCGTCGGCGAGGCGATCACCCTGGTGCGGCTGTCGCGCGAGGCGAAGGGCGTGCCCTGCGAGAACCGGGTGCCCGAAGGGGTGCACGTCTCCGGCGACCGGCAGCGGCTGATCCAGGTCTTCGTCAACCTCGTGTCGAACGCCTGCGACGCGAGCCCGCCCGGCACGCCGGTGACAGTCGGTGCGATGCCGACGACACATGGCGTCAAGGTCTCCGTCCAGGACCGTGGCACTGGAATGGACGAGTCGACCCGCGAGCGGATGTTCGAACCTTTTTACACGACGAAGCCGCCAGGGCAGGGTACGGGTCTCGGGCTTCCGCTGGTCGCGGCGATCGTCCGCGAACACGGGGGTACGCTCCGGGTCGAGAGCAGACCCGGCGCGGGGACGACGGTCGAGGTGGAGCTGCCGGGGGCTGAGGCTCCGGTGGGTCCGGGGACGAGGGTGGCCGAGGCCCTCGGGGGAGCACGCGCATGAGCCGCATCCTGGTGGTCGAGGACGAGGACATCATCCGCTCCGAGCTGGCCCGCCTGCTGGCGAGGACCGGCCACGACGTGGTCGAGGCGGCCACCGTCCCCGAGGCGATGGCGGCGGGCGCCGCCGACGGGTTCGACCTGGTCGTCGCCGACCTGCGGCTGCCGGGCGAGCTGGGGACGACGCTCATCGACACCTGCCGCCCCACTCCGGTGCTGGTCATGACCAGCTACGCCACGGTACGCGCCGCGGTGGAGGCGATGCAGAAGGGGGCGGCGGACTTCGTGGCCAAGCCCTTCGACCACGACGAGTTCCTGCTGGTGGTGGACCGGGTGCTGCGGCAGTCACGGCTGCAGCGGCAGAACGCCGCATTGAAGCAGGACCTCGAGCGCAACTACGCCGTCCACGGGATGGTGGGGAGCTGCCCCGCGATGCGCGAGGTCTTCGAGCGGGTGCGCAAGGTCGCCGCCACCGACGCCACGGTGCTCATCCTCGGTGAGTCGGGCACCGGCAAGGAGCTGGTGGCCCGGGCGGTCCACGACCAGAGCGTCCGCCGCGACGCGCCGATCATCGCGGTTAACTGCGCCAGCATCCCCGAGACGCTGATCGAGTCGGAGCTCTTCGGTCACGAGAAGGGCGCCTTCACCGGCGCACACAAGACCCACCCGGGCCTGGTGGAGGCCGCGGAGGGCGGCACGCTCTTCCTCGACGAGATCGGCGAGCTCCCCCTCCCCGCCCAGGCCCGGCTGCTCCGTGTGCTCCAGGAGGGCGAGGTACGACGGGTGGGCGCCACCGGGAGCCGGCGGGTGAACGTGCGGCTGATGGCCGCGACCCACCGCGACCTCCGGCAGATGTCGTACGATGGTCAGTTCCGGAACGACCTCTACTTCCGGCTGCGGGTGGTGGAGATCAGCCTGCCGCCGCTGCGGGCTCGCGGCGCCGACGTGCTCGAGCTGGCCGACTTCCTCCTCTCCAAGACTTGCCGGCGGCTCAACAAGCCGCCGCTGGAGCTCACCGCCGAGGCGCGCGCGGCCATCTTCGAGCATCCCTGGCCGGGGAACGTGCGCGAGCTGGAGAACGCCCTGGAGCGCGCGGTCATCCTCAGCGACGGCGGGCAGATCACCACGGACCTGCTGGCCATCGACGGCCCCCGCCCGGCCTCGGCACCGGGTCTGGAGGGCGAGGAGACGGGCAACTCCGGCGCGCTCACCGAGTATTTCCGCCGCTTCGTGCTCGAGCACCAGGGCCACCTGTCGGAGACGGAGATCGCGCGGAGGCTGGGCATCAGCAGGAAGGCGCTCTGGGAGAAGCGGGCCCGGCTGGGCATCCCCCGGAGCAAGCTCCCCGCCTGAGCCCCTCCCGTTACGTTCGGTAACGCCCTGTTCCGGAACGACACGCCGGGTCCGGGCGAAGTCCGCAAGGGAACGTGTCCCTCCCGCTGGCGTATGGCTTGCCTGCCGCGGTCGGTTTCGACCGTGAGCAGCCTCGTCGAATCCAGTCTGGAGGAACGGCTCCAGGCGTGCCAACGCTTGGCCGTGGAGAGTCTCGAGAGCCCGCGCCGCTTCTGGCTGCGCGAGGCGGGGCTCCTGGACTGGGTGCGCCCGCCGGACGACGCCTTCGTCGGGGAGATGAAGCACGGCGACGTCAGCTGGTTCGCGGGGGGCCTGCTGAACGCCGTCTGGAACGCGGTGGACCGCCACGCGGTGGCATCCCCCGAGCGCACCGCGCTGGTGTGGGCCCGGGCCGAGGGCGACATGATGACCTGGAGCTTCCGCGAGCTGCGGCAGGCCTCGGCGCGGATGGCGCAG
>Ga0335070_10011056_pt1 | contig 10549 bp, 10 predicted proteins | sample Lox_Sample_13_FD_206722 | JGI IMG/M metagenome (GOLD analysis project Ga0335070, IMG submission 206722) | Soil microbial communities from Loxahatchee National Wildlife Refuge, Florida, United States - Lox_Sample_1.3 | ecosystem: Environmental > Terrestrial > Soil > Wetlands | place: USA...
CTCTCAGAAAGTCTACTTGAAATAGTGACATCATCGTCTGTCACAAAACAACATTACAACTAACACAAAAAAACAGCGACGCGCCAACCGTGAGGCACTGTCCAGCCTTTTTTCAACATCGTTTGTCACAATGCAACATTACAACTAACCTCACAACCGCAGAGCCGGGGGGGGCCAAAACACACAACATCGCGGTTTACGCTGCAACATTACGCTACAACATTACAACGGACATGGTCATCGCAGACCGGGGGTCAAAAACATGAGCCTTACGCTGCAACATTACAATGCAACATTACAACAAGACGTAAAAACAAAAAGGAGGGAAATGATGCGTTGACTCCAACGTAATGTTAGCCATTAAACTCAAATAGAGGGAGGTCATCCTAATCGCCAAGTTATGCAGAGTTCTTGCCACACAATATGGGATGTTGTACTCCAACATAATGTTAGACCTAAACTCAAAGAGCCGGGGGGCCAACTCTTGTACACATTTCTACCGAAGCTCACGTTTACAGACTAGATTTACAGTTTACATTTACAGATTGCGTCTGACCTTGCAAATTGAGAGTAGGGGGCCGACTCTGCAGGACGGAGTGCTCCATAGCCTACTTCGCCTCGCCCTGAAAAGGGAAGCAAAACGAAACCCATGAAAAGACGAGGTCTCCTCAGCAACACGCTTCCACACGCAATGAAGGGACAAGGTACCGCGTTTTCTGTGGCTTTCTGTTTGTCCGTCTGCGTGTGATATGCTCGTATCTCTCTGTCTAGGTCTATAGCAGTAAAGAGAAAAGAAGACTTTGGGTTTGGGGATAACCTTTTAATGTAGGTTAAAATAGAAGAAATACGAGTGGAAGCAGCTTTTGCGTTCATGGTGAAACTTGCGTGCTCGGAGGCGTGCATTAGATTGCAGAACTTCGGTTCAACGTTGCCGAATGACTCTCGTTTGGGATTTTCATATCATGATTTTGGCGCTGTCAAAAACGTGTCTGTGTCGCGATGTCATCATTAATGGTAAGCAGTTGACGTATGCTGGAAGGAACGAACCTGTGGATGGATCTAAGGTTTCAATAATAATTCCAACGTTCAACGCTGGCGAGACGATCACGCGTTGCCTCAGAAGCATCCGCAATCAGAGTTACCCTCGTGTTGAAGTTATCGTTGTTGACAACTTTAGCAATGACACAACAATTGATGTTGCCAGGGCCTTTGGGGCGAAGGTCTTGCAACAGAAATCCAACCCTGCATCGGCTAGGAACACGGGCATCGTTAATTCTGAGGGAAAGTATGTTTTTTTTGTCGATTCAGACCAGGTCTTGTCCCGGGGTGTAGTTGAAGAGTGTGTCACAGAATGCGAAGTAGAAAATGCAGGAATGGTGAGGGTTCCTGAACTTTTCATCGGAGAAGGATTCTGGGGCTCCTGCTCAGCGGAATGGAAGAATTATTATGGAAAGGTCGAACGCAGGTACAGGGCACACGGTAAGATTCTGTCGGGAGAACCGCGCTTCTTTGTAAAGGAACAGTTGATCCGCGTTGGAATGTTCGATGCTTCTCTGCTTTGGGGTGAGGATTATGACCTTTATCAAAGACTAAAAGAGAGGAACGTAAAAGAAGTCTCCTGTCAATCCATACTGTATCACATTGAACCCGCTTCGGTCAAAAGAATAGTGACCAGAAACCTTCGCTACGGGGAATCTATGCCAACATTCATGCATCACTCCGATAAGCAAGTTTTTTCGCGCGTTGTCAGACACTCCTTACTGGCCTGGGGAGAGAGTCTCTCCGAGCTACCTGAGAAACCCGACATCGCTTTCGGATGCACCGTTCTTCTCGGAATGAAAGCATTCGCGATGATAGCGGGCTTACTGGCGAATTTGGCCTAGAACGAAACGCTTTTTATCCCTACATCAGATTTAGAGTTGAGCATTCTTGAAGTCAATTGCTTTCGTACAACAGGCGTTCAGTGAGCATTACACGAAAGATTTCTCTTTCAACGAAAGCCCATCAATGATTGAGAGGCGCGAATTCGGCTTCGCCTCTTTTGAGGGATGGATGCTCCGCCATAAGAGTTTTGACACAAAGAACGAGTTAACCTCTTTTCTCGGCGATTCAGTGCCTCGAGACGCCTACTTCTCATGCGCTTATTATGAAGATCCACAGGCTGAGATGGAAAGGAAAGGATGGATGGGAGCGGACTTGGTTTTTGACATTGACGCTGATCACATCCCTACATCCTGCGACAAGGTTCATGATCGATGGACGTGCGGCAAGTGCGGCTTCCCAGGAAAGGGAGTGGTACCGGAGAATTGTCCTGTTTGCGGCAGTGAAAAATTCGACGAAAGCACTTGGCCCTGCGAAGTTTGTCTAGCCTCAGCAAAACACGAGACCGTCAAGCTTCTGGACATGTTGACAAGGGATTTCGGCTTTTCCGACAAAGAACTTCGAGTATTCTTTTCGGGGCATAGAGGTTATCACGTGCACGTTGAACATGAAGCCGTCAAGGATCTTGACAGTGGCGCCCGCAAAGAAATCGTCGATTATGTGTGCGGCCTAGGCTTAGAAAACCCTTTCTTCGGGCCAAACGAGAAAGGGTCAAAGACATTGGGGATGAACGATCCCGGCTGGCGGGGACGAATCGCCAAAGGCATCTACGCCTTCGTCCTCAATGCTGAAGCAGAGGATTACAGGGGCATAGGAATGAAAGGAAATGTTGCTGAGGCTATGGTCAAGAGCAGGGCGGCAGTTTTGAAGAACCTTAGCGATTCAAAGCCCTGGGAAGCGGTGAAGGGAGTGGGCCCTGAAACGTGGAAGAAGATGGCGGAGCACTTCGCAACGTCGCAATCGGCCAGTGTGGATACGGTTGTCACAACTGACACTCACCGTCTCATCAGGCTGGGAGGCACTTTGCACGGCAAGACGGGGCTGAAGAAAACGGAGTTTCCGATCCCAACGATAGGGAACTTTGACCCGTTCAAGAGTGCGATAGCCTTTAAAAAGGGAACAGCCACAGTTCTGGTCTCCGACGCTCCCAAGTTTAGGCTGGGTGATCAGACGTTTGGCCCCTACAGAAATCAGAAGATTGAGCTTCCAACGGCGGCGGCTATACTCCTTGTATGCAGAAAAAGAGCAGAGGTGACAGAATAGGTGTATAGTCAGTTGTATGAAGTTTGGAAACAAGAGCTCGAAGACCCTGAACTGGTCAAGCTGCCACCAGACTTTTACGCAGGAATCGTTGAATACGTGAAAAAGCTCAAAGAAGAGAGCAGAATGCTCGACAAGAGAACGGTGAAGGCGAATCTTCTGAGAAAGGAAATGCAGAACACGAAACGCATGGTGAACGAGCTGGTACGGGCAAGATACCGAAAGGTCCTCAACAAAGCTGCGAGCGGACAGGAGGCGACTCGAGAAGTATTGACGGTTGAGGAAGAACAGGTTTACGCGAAGATTTCGCCCCTGGCCGAGTCAGTGTCGAATTTTGCATCAGAAACCTTGCATGGGCATGAACCTAAAACCATAAGCGACTTGAAACACAAAAGAACTACCGTGCGCCTGTTGAAGGACGTTCCAGCCATCATCGGTGCAGACATGAAAACCTACGGGCCATTCAAGACCGAGGACGTTGCGTCCCTGCCTGTCGAGAACGCAAGGATTCTGGTCAAGCAGAATTTGGCCGAAAAAGTTGAAATCAACTAGTTGGAACTAGACCATCTCTGATGGCTGGACTTTTTTCATTTTTTGACCAAAATGCTCGGCTGGCCATTATCAACAATGGATAGAAAACAATCCATCCGATAGAAAACAACTGCCCATAATAATTGTGAAAGGTGTCAGCAGCATTCCGACTGATGTCGGCTCCAATTATGAAAATTGCCGCTATCCTGAGGACGTTTATGAAATAAGTGATGGCACCACCTGTCACGAAATAGACTGTTCTTTGCTTCCAGGGAATAGCGCTATTTCTCAAGAACAACAGGATTACAACAGCGTAAATCAAAAGACTCTCGATGCCCGAGCAAGGCCAAGCTATATTGGCAGAGTAACTTCCATGGGAACCGCTGGCAAACAATGTGGGCATACCCTCAGCTATGCTTCCCCATGTTGTCCGATACCCTAAGAAATTCAAGAAATTTGCTGCAAACGAAGCCGTGGTTGGCACAAAAAACTGGAAAGGGCTGAAGCGGCCATATGGGTAGAAGTTGTCTATGCTGTATATCACTCCGATGAGCCCTAAGAAAACCCCGGATATTGAGTGCAACTTCAAACCGCGTACTCCGTATTCCAACAGGATAATGATGGCAAAAAGTGCTGCGAAAACCAAGTATTCTGTTGAGAGGGGCATCACATCCGCCCAGGTGGACTGAATGCCTCTGGCAAGCGCTAGGTTCGTAATCATGCTGTTCAGTCCGTAGAAGTTGGATATCACAACGTATGTAATGGGCAACAAAAGGGATAACATGAAAGCACAGGTTCGTATAGACCTCGTCTTTTTGATTTTCCCTGCTTGAAGTTCTTCCCAGCCTAAGATTATTTCCAGAGAGATTAGCCACAAGAAGAAAGTGTAGAATATTCTGCCCTTCCATGTTTTCTCGAAGACGACGGGGTCCAAAAAATACAACACAGTGATGGGTATGACGAAGGCGAGCAGTGGTAGAAGCTTCAACAGAATGTTGGTTGTCTTACGAGACCTAGACGTGTCGTTCAGCATTCAGAAACTCCCACGTTGACCCTTTTTGTTGTCATAGTTAAACATTCAGCAACTAATAAACCAATTTCTCCAAGAAACTGGAAACTATTCGTGATTTGCCCGCCTTGAGAAGGCGCGAAAAAGTATAAGAGTATCTGTCGTTTCTTTATGCAAAGCCGGTCGTGCCTGACGTGAACGTTCCAAAGGAAATAAAGACATACTGTCCAAAGTGTAAACAGCATCAGGCTCACTCTGTTACACTTTACAAGGTTGGCAAGCGGAGAGCCTTGGCCAAGGGTGAGCGTCAACACGCGCGAGAAAAGAGGGGTTACGGTGGGCAGAAGTATCCGCTTCAGAGAGAGTTTGCGAAGACAACGAAGAAGCAGACTTTGAAGTTGAAGTGCAAGGTCTGCGGTTTCATGAGGCACAAGGACGGCATACGACTTAGAAAATTGGCTATCGTGTGATTGTTTAAGGAGAATGCGTATGTCAGATTGGGAAAGACTCATTCCGAGACCGAGAAGCAGTTTCGTCCGTGTAAAGTGCCTGAAATGCGGGAACGAGCAAATACTTTTCAGTAGCGCGGTGAACAAAGTAAACTGCAACGTTTGCGGAATCGAGCTTGCCTCACCGTCAAGCGGAAAAGCCAGAATCAAGGGCGAAATAGTCGCGGTTTTCGAGTAGGGACGAGGGTCACGATGTCGCTTAAAAAGTTGGAGTGGCCCGAGACAGGCGACCTTGTTATGGCCACTGTGGAAACTGTCACCGATTTCGGTGCTTACGTGAAATTAGATGAGTATAACAAGAGAGGGTTGCTTCACGTTTCGGAAATCTCTTCCTCGTGGATTCGTAACATTCGCGATTTTGTCCGAGAGGGACAGAAGCTTGTTTTGAAGGTTCTGCGTGTCGACCCTGAAAAGGAGCACGTGGACTTGTCCCTGAGACGAGTGACGAAGAGGGAAAAAATCGAGAAGACGATGGCTTGGAAGAAGGAGAGGAAAGCCGAAGCTCTGATTCGAGGGGTCGCCGAGAAAACAGGTTTGCCCTTGCAGGAAATCTATGACAAAGCAGGAGGGCTCATGGAAAACGAGTTCGGGTTGTACGAAGGCTTCGAAAAGGCCGTGAAGGAAGGCGCGGAATCCCTGACGAAAATCGGCGTACCTGAAGAAATTGCCAAAGCAATCTTTGAGGTCGGTCAAGAAAGAATACATGTGCCAATGGTCAGGGTGAAAGGAACAATCGAGGTTCGATGCATGAAGCCGAACGGAGTCAAAATCATAAAGGAAGCTTTTTCGAACGCTAAGAAGGCAGAAAAACTTGGCAGCACGAAGCTTCGTTTCTATGTTATTGCCGCTCCGAAGTACAGCATAGAAGTCTTGGCTGAGGACTACAAACGCGCTGAAGACACATTTCAAACGGTAGCTCAGAACATAGTCACAAACGTCACCAAAGCCGGCGGACAGGGCAGTTTCAAGAGGGAAAAGTGATGGTCTGGTTGCTGAGGAAATGTGAGCAGTGTGGAAGCTACACGTTGAAGAGGAGTGTATGTCCATATTGCGGCGGAGGGCTCAAAGTGCCTCACCCGCCAAAATTCTCACCTGACGACAAATACCTCAGATACCGAATGGCCTTGAAAATGGAGAGTTCAAAAGAGTGAAAGAGACGATCATCAAAGAACTCAAGAAGGTCGAGTTGAACAACCCCATTTTAGTCGAGGGATTGCCGGGTTTAGGACTTGTCGGCAAAATCGCCATACGATATCTGGTGAAAATGTTGAAAGCAGAGAAACTCGCGTACATTTATTCACCGCACTTTCCCTACTTTGTGCTCGTCAGCAAGAAGGGAAACGTAAGGCTCTTGCGTGGAACGTTCTATTTCTGGAAGAACAAAAACCGAAACAGCGACCTCGTCCTTTTCACGGGTGACAGTCAAGCGCAGACTATCGAAGGGCAATATGAGATTTCTAACAGCATACTGAGCTTTGCCAGCAAGTGCAACGTGAAGACCATCATAACGATAGGTGGCTACCGAATGGAAGCCAAGGACAAACCCAAGGTTGTAGCAGCTGCCACGCGCCAGGAATTGCTGAACGAAGCACAACGGGCAGGCGCAGAGATCAGTCCAACAGGAAGCCCTATCGTAGGCACTGCTGGACTAATCTTAGGCCTCTCGCATTTCAAGAAGATAGATGCTCTCTGCCTCTTAGGGGAGACGCGAGGATACCTGCCAGATCCAAAGTCAGCCAAGAGCGTCTTGGAAGTGTTGCAGTCACTTCTTGGCACTGATGTAAGCTTGGCTGGACTTGATGAGGAAATCGCCAAGGCAGACAAGATGGTTACGCGTTTGCAGAGTATCGAAGAAAAGAGAACGCTGGAAGCTGAGGAAACGCGGAAAGAAGAAGACAAGAAAGTTACGTACATTTCTTAAACGCCATTAGGAGGCTATGTCTTTTTCAGGTAGCCTTCTCTGGGTTCGTAAATTGTTCCCTCGCGCAGCAGTTGTCCTATGAGACGATCGGCCTCTCCTCTTGGAATCTTGTATTTCGTTTCGAGTTCGTCGAACAGTGCCGTTCTTTCGACCATCCCGGTTTCTTTCTCCATTTCCATCAGCGCTGAGAGGATTATTTGCAGCCGATCTCTCATGCTTTTGGGTTTACCTGTCATGATTATGTCTATGTCAATTTTATACGAGGACAGGTCTATGCCGACTTCTTCTAGTGATTTTTTCATGATTGCCACTGCAGCCTCCGCGTCTTCGGCAGTTACTTCTTTTCTGAGAGCCACGCGGGCTCTTGCCTCTGCTGTGCGTACGAGAGACTCCAGCTGCCGAGCGGTGATTGCTACGGGTGAACCTTCTGTTTCGCTGGCTGAACGCATTGCCAAGTAGAAATCGCCCAGACGTTTGAGGGCTTCTTGGCCTAGAACAGGCTTCACTCCCTTGGCGTAGCTGATGTATTTCCGAAGGAGTTCCACCGGTATTGGCGGTTCAACAGGGCTGGAACCTTTTCTGTGTATCTCGAGGATGTGTTCCGACATCTTGGTGTCTGATTCCTTGTTAGGTACGTCTCTCAATACGAAGATGACGTCAAACCTTGAGAGTATTGTGACTGGCAGAGAGATGTTTTCAGCCACGGTACGGTGCGGTTCGTATCTTCCCAACGCGGGGTTTGCGGCCGCAAGTATGGCTGCTCGGGCGTTGAGTGTTGCAACAATGCCGCCCTTTGCAACTGAAACGGTGTGCTGTTCCATAGCTTCATGAATTGCCACTCTGTCCTCTGGGCGCATCTTATCCATTTCGTCGATGCATGCAATTCCCTTGTCAGCCAGCACTAGGGCTCCGGCTTCAAGGCTCATTCCGCCCCCCTTTTCTCGGATAACTGCGGCCGTCAGGCCTGCGGCCGTGGTGCCTCTTCCAGACGTGTACAGGCCTCGTGGTGCGATTCTCGCTACGTACTGCAATAATTGAGATTTTGCAGTTCCGGGATCCCCGACTATGAGTGCGTTTAGCTCTCCCCTTATCGAGATGTCCGGCAACGTCTTCGGCACACCCCCGAACAGGAGGTACATTATTGCCTCTTTGATGTGATCATAACCATAGATTGACGGGGCAATCGAGCTTATGATTTTGCGATGCACCCAAGGATCCTTAGCGAGTTCGAGGATTTTTTGTTCTTCCTCCGGCGATGGCTGCGCTGTTTCTGGTTCTTTGCCCAGAACCTCGATGGAGTTGGCATCTAAGTGAAGGATGAAGGTTCGAAGTTTTCCGACACCTGGCAGTGTTGGCGCGAAAGCGTGTACTATTCCAACTGTGGAGACGTCGTCGCCAGGTCTCGCGATGTCAACGATTTCGCTTCCAACCAGTTTGATGCTCAGCGTTCTGGGCAGTTGTCCCGGTGGCAGGTCTTCTGGTCTTTCTTGGACTCGTAGCTCTTGAGAGTCTATGAAGGTCGATTCCTCTTGGACGAATTCAAATGGGCCTTTTGATGCGCAATCTGGGCTGCTGCATGCGAAAGGTGCTTTCAGGTACGTGCCTGTCTGGTTCACGGGGTTCAAGGTTCCGCATCTTTTGCACTTGAATGCCGCTTGCATGACCATGGGGCGAACTGGTGATGAACGAACTACGATCCCTTCAACCATCACGAGTCTGCCAATCTGCTTTGAACCGAGTTTGCGCAGCGGCTCCGCCTCTAACAGCCGTACAATCCGAGCGTTCACAGTTGCAGCTTTTTCGGCGTATTCTGGGTCTTCTATCTGCAGCTGCGCATAGGCGGCGTTATTGGCGTGTTTAAGGTATTCTTCGGGCTTTTCCAGAAGCTCCTCTGCAAGCCTTTGATCAAAGGACAATAGATCTTCAAAGTCAATCGCCAGTGATGTCGTGCCTGCCAATACGATCTGTGAAATCCTCTGACGGTATCGTTCGGTCTTCAGGAAATCCTGGAATCGCTCTTGTGGGTCTACAGCCTCCAGTTCTTCGGTCATTTGCGTCCCTCTTGCTGTTCGATTATTTGGGTCTTCCACTGACAGATAAGCTTGAACAGCTTCTCATAGAGAAACTTTTCCTCGTCTGCAAGGTTTCTTAATGCATTTTCTGTTTGGGCAGGAGCGGAGGCGATGGAGATGATTTTCTTCATTCTTGAATTTACGATATCCTGAGCCAATTGTCTGACTCTTTCGTATTCGCGCACTTTTTCAGGGTCTCTCACGATTTCTTGTTTCAATTTCGTAAGGTATCTTCGAACTTTCGGGTAGAAATTTTCGGGCAGTCTAGATATTTGGCCAGGGCTCTGTATGCGCTCAGTCCATTGAATCTTGTTAAGCTTGGCCGCATCAACTTGTTCTTCTTCATGAATGCGGGCTATTCCGGACTTTTCAAGTTCTATAGCTGCCCAAAAATAGACTTCGTATTCGTTTCCTTCCTCAAGAGGGCCTATGCATAGGCCTCCGAGTTTGATTTCAGGGCAGGCTCTGTTTGCAATTATCCTGACTAGGGAGTTCTCGAAGCAGAAATCTTGGAATTCGATTTTTGACGCGACAGTTCGTGGCATCTTCTCCTTCCCAACCCTCGACACCGCAGCACTCGGTGCAGGACAAGATGTGAAGATTGCTGCTTAAAAGTTTAGATTAAGAAGCCTGACTGGGTCAAGATCGTAGGATTACGTTGTTGGAATAGAAAAGTGGAAGAGAATCTTTTATCCTCATGTTGTCATGGCCACAGTCCCAAGGTCTTTATTGCGTCAGCAACTCTTCCCACACCGAGCATCAGAGCGGCCGTGCGCAAATCGCTTCCTTCTTTCTTGGCTGATCTGTGGACATCGTAGAATGCTTTGACCATCTTGGTCTCCAATTTCTTGCACACATCTTCCAGCGTCCAGTGCTCGCGCGTCAGATTTTGAACCCACTCAAAATAGCTTGTTGCGACTCCTCCCGAGTTTGCCAGGATGTCCGGAATCAGCACGATTCCTTTTTCGTGAAGCGCCCTGTCTGCTTCGGGCGTAGTTGGCCCGTTTGCTCCCTCGGCTACTATCTTTGCCTCTATTTTGTCTGCGTTTGTCTTAGTTATCTGGTTTTCGAGTGCTGCGGGTATGAGGATGTCACATTTTGTTTCAAGTATCTGCTTGTTCGTGATGTTTTCGGTTCCTTTGAAGTTAAGGACGGAGCCAGTTTTAGACTTGTATTCATAGACTTCGTAGGGGTTCAAACCTTTTGAGGTGTAGATTCCTCCCGTTGAATCGCTCACTGTCAAGATTTTGCATCCCATGTCGTAAGCTATTTTGGCGGCGTTCCAGCCCACGTTGCCGAAGCCTTGAACGGCGACTGTTGCTCCTCTTAGCTTCAGTCCCATTTGTTTCGCGGCCTCTCTTGCGCA
>Ga0335070_10011057_pt1 | contig 10548 bp, 10 predicted proteins | sample Lox_Sample_13_FD_206722 | JGI IMG/M metagenome (GOLD analysis project Ga0335070, IMG submission 206722) | Soil microbial communities from Loxahatchee National Wildlife Refuge, Florida, United States - Lox_Sample_1.3 | ecosystem: Environmental > Terrestrial > Soil > Wetlands | place: USA...
GATCCCCCTGACAGCAAACAAGAAATAAACGATTAGCCGATAAACAAGCAGAGGACAAGGGCTTGACAGACATCGTTCTTGTTTTCGAGGTCCACCAACCTCACAGAATAAAACGAAGCTTCTTCTGGAAAAGCAAAATGTTCGAACGCGTTGACAAAAAAGACTATTTTGACTATTACTTTGACAACGCAATAAACAGAGAAGTCTTTGAAAGAACAAGCAGAAAATGCTATTTCCCCTCGAACAACATACTCCTCGAGCTCATCGACAAGTACAAGGGAGAAAAAAAGAAACCCAAATTCTCATTCAGCCTCTCAGGCATCTTCCTAGAACAGTGCGAAATGTTCAACAAGGACCTTCTGGAAACATTCAAACAACTCGCAGAATCGGGACAAGTGGAGTTTCTTAGCCAAACCTACTACCACTCCCTCGCAAGCCTCTACCCCGAAAGAGAAGAATTCATCGAACAGGTGAAGATGCATCAACAGGTCATGAGAGACCTGCTCGACTACACGTCAACGGTCTTCGAGAACACAGAACTGCTCTACAACAACGCCGTCGCGAGAACCGTTGAAAAACTCGGCTACAAAGCAATCTTCACCGAAGGCGTCGAAAGAATACTCCACGGAAAATCACCGAACCACCTCTACTCCCCCAAAGACTTGAAAAAAATCAACATACTCCTGCGAAACTACAAGCTGACAGACGACATAGGCTTCAGGTTCTCAGCAAGATGGTGGAACGAATGGCCATTAACCGCAGACAAATACGCAAGCTGGCTGGCAGCAACACCCGGCGACTGCATCAACATCTTCCCAGACTACGAAACCTTCGGAGAACACCACTGGCCCGAAACCGGCATCCACGACTTTCTAAGACACTTACCCCCCGAGATCCTGAAATGGTGGAACCTCAAAATGGCCACGCCCTCCGAAGTGGCACAAAAGCACACGCCCGTAGGAGAGATAGACGTCCCAGAGCTCGGAGGAACAGTCTCCTGGGCCGACTTGGAGAGAGACGCGAGCTGCTGGCTCGGAAACACCATGCAATGGGCATTCTACACGACTCTGAGACGCCTAGAACCCCTCGTCAAGGAAACCGAAGACAAAGAATTCCTGAGAACATGGAGATACTTCCAGACGAGCGACCACCTCTACTACATGTTCACCGCGGGCGGCTCACCGGGCGAAGTTCACTCCTACTTCAGCCCGTACAACACGCCCATGGATGCCTTCGTAACCGCGGAAGCAGCCATACTGGACTTTGAAAACAGGGTAAGACTCGCCGCGATAGTCGCAGACGAACCCTTCCTCTTCTACACGGGCATAGGAGAAAGGTGCTTCACGGGAACAACAGCCTGGAGCCTCAAAGGCTTCGCAAAAGCCATTCACAACGTGAGCACGAAATCCCTGGAATTTCACAACAACAGAGGAGACTTCGAACAGTGGGCACAGAAGTCCCTTCACGACCCAGCATTGGCAGGACAACTGAAGAAGGAAAGACTCTCAAAACTGGACGGCGAACCCCTCAGACAAGCAATCATAAAGGACGTGAACAAAGCCTCACGCAAACTGACAGCCGCAATGCGGTCCGCAACCCGATACTTCTAACTCGGTACACGTATGCCTTTATAAGAAAACCCGCCAACAATATTCTTCAGACACAGTTGAGGTGATTGAATGAGTGAGACACTTCCGCTTCCAGAAAAGATTCTGCAAACCCTGCACAATCTGTGTGCGACATCGCCTGATCTGGCCAGACGAAGCGAAGAGCTGTCACAGGTCATGCAGGTTGACTTAAACGAGTTAGAGAGAATTCTGGATGATTACAAGCGTCAAGGCTTTGCAGAAAGCTTCATGGACAACGAGGGGAAGAAGAGATACTACCTCACAGGAAGCGGAATAATAAAAATCTGCGCAATCTTCACGTAGTGAAACCTCAATGCTCGTCGTAATCTTCTCCTGGGAATACCCGCCCAGAATCGTCGGGGAACTCGCAAACTACGTCAAAAAACTCGCCACAGAACTTGTTAAGAACAACGAAAAAGCGTTCGTAGTCACCTATCACGACTTTCTAACCGGAGAGTATGAAGAGCCTGATGGTGTCAAGACTTTCAGAGTGACAAACCCCGTTCGCACTCACATCGGCGTCCTCACATGGGTTCTCACCCTGAACCAGGAAGTCGAAAGGGCCGCCGCAAACATCTACTATGCCTCAGACAAACAAGTTGACCTGATAGACGTGCACGACTGGCACTTCATACCCGCCGCCGTCACGCTGAAGAAGGCACTGGCCATCCCATTCGTCTACTCCGTGGAGAGTCTCGAGGAACACCGTTCACACGGTGCCAATTCGCCGTTCAACATGTCAATAAAGAGCATAGAATGGCTCGGAACGTATGAAGCCGAAAAACTGCTCGTCAAGTCCGAATGGATGAGAGACGAAATAATCAGGATACACAAAGTCCCAACGGACAAGATAAAAATCATCCAGCCCAAATCTGTGAACTGGATAAAAGAGATCCTGGAGACTTACATGACCTCGAGGGCATCAACATGAGCAAGGAATTGAGTGTCATGATGCTCACTTGGGAATTCCCACCCAGAGTCATCGGAGGGATTTCTCCGCACGTCTACAACCTTTCCAGAAACCTGGCAAAGCACGGCGTAAAAGTCTACGTGGTAACCTGCGATTTTCCAGGAACCCCTCAACACGAGACCATAGACGGTGTTGAGGTCTACCGCGTCGACTCATACAAGCACCCCGCCCCGGACTTTGCAACGTGGGTCTACCTCATGAACGTAAACATGCAGAAAGAGGCCGCCACACTTGCTCGTAGCCTCGACGGAAAAATAGACATATTTCACGCTCACGATTGGCTCGTTGCAACGGCAGGAATCGGATTGAAGCACGTTTTCAGAAAACCATTCTTTGCCACGATGCACTCCACCGAAATCGGCCGCAGAAACGGCATCCACACCGACTACGAAAGAATGATACATGAAACAGAGGCCTGGCTCACATACGAAGCTTGGAAGGTCGTGTGCTGCAGCGACTACATGATATCACACGCACGATGGGCCTTCGGCCTTCCACCCGACAAGCTGGTAATGGTTCCAAACGGCGTCAACTCCGAAGCCTACGCAAGAAAACCAGATGAAGATCTAAGCCAATTCAGAAACAGATTCGCTCTGCCGCAGGAAAAAATCGTGCTCTTCGTGGGAAGACTAGTGCACGAAAAAGGAGCCCACGTGCTCATGAGTGCAGTTCCCAAAGTGCTGGACAAAATAGACGCAAAGTTCGTCTTCGTCGGAAACGGATACATGAGAGACCAGCTCTCAGACCTCGCTCGCCACTTGGGAATAGCCCACAAAGTCATGTTCACGGGCTTCATCGACGACGAAACCCTGCGAAAACTACAGAAATCCGCCGACGTCTCCGTCGTGCCCTCCCTCTTCGAACCATTCGGAATAGTAGCCCTCGAAGCCATGGCCGCAGGAAGCCCCGTCGTAGTCTCAGACGCCGGCGGCCTGCCAGAGATAGTCAACCATGACGTAGACGGAGTCAAAGTGTACAGCGGCAACCCCGATTCATTATCCTGGGGGATAACCAAGGTGCTGACGGACGAAGGCTTCGCAAACCGCTTGAGAGCCAACGCGCACAGAAAAGTCCAAGAGAAATACAACTGGGACATGATAGCACAACAAACCAAAAACGTGTACGAGGCCGTGCTAAGCGAGTACTCAAAAAGCTTCTGGGCACAGAAAAGCTGAAAGAAATCGTAAACACGAAAACTAGGGGTACGTCAGCTTAATGGCCGCGTGTTCGCAAGCGTCGACGCACTTCATGCAGTAGATGCACTCCGGATGGCTGAATTTTTCCCAAGGCAAGTCCAGTATAGGAACGCGGGTAGGACAGACCTGAACACAATGGCCGCATCCGCTTTTCTCGCATTTGGTAGGTTCTCTTCTCAAGCCGATGAAGCTGAAGTTGTTCATGATAGCCATGATGGCTCCGTGTGGGCAGAAGTACCTGCACCAGCTTCGAGGCACGTAGGCAGCGAAGGCAAGGACCAAAATCATGATTACGAGTCGAGCCCAGAAAAGCGCGGACAAGCTCGAAATACTGCCTACGACGTCCACGCCTTGGCTTGAAAACACGTTAACGGAGAAATCGTGCACCATCGTCGGCAAGGTTGCGAACAAGGTTTCCGACGGGCTCACTGCCGTGAAAGGTGCATAGGCAAAGATGCCGAGAGCACTCTGATATCCTGCCCCGATGCCCACGATCTCTGAGGCTGAAAAAGTAACGACTATGAATAGCGTGATTCCCAGAACAAAATACTTTACGTACACCATGGTTTCATGGGTTCGCAATGACAAATCCGTCTGCTTGCGTCTGAAGGAACCCACTATGTCTTGGATGAAGCCGAAGGGACAGACCCACCCGCACATCGATTTGCCAATAAGTATGCCCACAATCAGGAATGAAGCTATTCCCACCCAGGGAAAAAGGATGCCGGCGTTCCATCCGGTAATCATTAACTGAATAGCGGTGAAAGCGTCGCCCGCGCTTTTCACCTTCAGCCCCCACGTCCAAAGAACAGGAAACAACAGCGGCAGAGCACCGAGACTGAAGACTATTGAACTGAAGAAGATGAAGGACAGAAACTGGACTACTCTGCGCGGCGTGTTATACTTAAGCAGTCTCTGCCTTAGCGTCTGTGCGCTCAAACGTTTCGCCTTCTCCATGCTCTAATGAGGGACTGAGTTATTTATTTTCCTATGACTTTAACATTTTCAACCAAGATCCATGGTGCGACGAGCTGCCCAATTTTCCTCTCGTTCTGAGCCAATACGGAAACATTCTCTAACAGGTGGAAGATATCTCCGACCAACATCGCTCCCTTAACGGGATAAGCAATTTCGCCATTCTTGATCTTCCAGCTTGGAGTCGCGACGACACTAAATTCTCCACTTGCAGGATTGCTCGTGTGTGCCCCCTGCACCGAGTTCACGAGAAGACCCTCGTCCACAACGCCGATTAGCTCTTCAGCCGATTTGCTGCCTGCCTGAAAGTGCAGGTTCGTGGCGTCAACGCTCGGCGTGGACAGGTAGCTCGCTCTTGAGCCGTTTCCCGTGCTCCCTTTCCCTTCCTTCCTAGCCGTATAATTGTCGTAGATGAAACCTCGGAGAACGCCTTTTTCAATGATAAGCGTTTTCTGCTGAGGAACACCCTCGCCGTCAAACCTCCAAGTGCGTATACCGCCGGGCAAAAGTCCATCGTCATAAACCGTCACGATTTCAGAAGCCACTCTCTCCCCAACTCTGCCCCTGAAGACAGATTGGTCTCTCTGCACGTGATCTGCGTTAATCGCGTTGATGAAGGTGTAAGAGAGGAGCTGCTGTAAAGCAAACTGGGTGAAAATTACACAAGTATCCTTTGTCTCAGTCTTTTTTGCCTTCAACGCTGAAACGGCAAGCCTTGCCGCTTCTTCACCGACCGCTGCGGGATTAATGTCGTACGTTCTTTCAAGGTTAAACTCGAAGCAGACAGGCGTTACCTCGCCAGCTTCGTGGCCTATCGTCGCAAGACTGCATTCTATCATCGTTCCGCTATCTACCACCGAAACAGCGTTCGAGTTGGCAAGCCCCGCGGACAGGTAGCTCGCCCGCACTTCACCCTCTACTGGAAAGACGCGTTTATCCTTTTTTTGGGCGGCATCCAACATTACAGAAGCCGTTTCGACCAGGTTTTCAGAATGCAGGTTCTCGATTCTGCGGTCGTAAGTGCCTTCAACCGATGCGAAGGGTTTCTCAGCAGGGAGGCCATGCCAGTCGTCGTCAGGTTTGCTTGCTTTCGCAAAACCCAGGGCCTTAAGAACGGTTTCTTCGATGGCGGTCTCGTTCTCCAGCACGTTCGTGTAACAAAAACCCAGAGACTTGTTGACTATTGCTCTGCAGCCTAAACCTCTGTCGATTACACGTGAAGTCTTTGCAATCTGTCCCCGTTCAATGCTGACGTAGTTGCTCAAGTCCTGAAAGACGCAGGTCTCAGCCTCGTCTGCCCCCTTCTTCAACGCTGTTTCGGAGGCTTTTTCGGCCAAACGCAGTAGTTCTTGTTGTCTAAGCGCTGCCACCGACCATTACCCCCTTCACCCTTGTATGGGCACCACCTTGACTCACGAAGGCAGACTGACCCTTTCCACAGACGCCGGGCCAAAGTTCAAACTCTTTTCCGACAGCATCAACCTTGAACAGAGTTTCAAGCGTGTTGCCGCTTATGGAAGCATTTCGAACCGGTTCGCCTATCTCTCCTTTAACTATCTCATAGGCCTCTTGGATGCCTATTTGAAAAGTGCCGTCCAAGTTTGCTTCGCCGCCGCGAAAACTCTTCAAGTAATAGCCGAATTTCACGCCTTCAATCAACTCTTCAAACGAGTAATCTCTAGCCTCGATGAACGTGTTCCGCATTCGGACTATAGGTTCAACTCGAAAGTCTTCGGCCCTCGAATTGCCCGTCGGACGTGCACTGAGCTGCTGCGCAGTTTCGCGGCTGTGCATCAGCCCGACGAGTGCACCGTCTTTGACGAGTAGTGTCTTCTGCGCCGGAACACCCTCATCGTCGTACTTGAAGGAACCAAAAGCACCGTTCACCGTTCCATCATCGTAAAAAGTCACGACGTTCGAAGCCACCTTCTTTTCAAGCTTGTCGGACAACACTGAGCCAGACAACGTAATGTCCGCTTCAGCCAAGTGTCCGAAAGCTTCATGAACGAACGTGCCGACCACGTTCGGGCCAAGGACCACTGGAAACGTACCCCCTCTTGGAGGTTTCGCTTTCAGCTGCGCAGTTGCACGTCTAGCAACTGTTTCCGCCACCTTCACGGGCGTTTCAACGTCAAAAACCTCGTACCCAGATGTCGAACCCATTGCTTCTCGACTGTAAGTGAAAACATCATTCTCTCTAGCAACGGCGGAAACCCCCAAGAAAACGTAAAGCTTGCCCTGCTCAATATACGCACCTTCGCTGTTGATGAAATAACCAGTGCCCGTCAGATCCAGATAGTTAGTTGTGACACTCTTGACGCGGTTGTCATTCTGCAAGACCGTGTTGTTAACGGTCAACAGCAAGTTCATCTTGTCTTCAACAGGTACTTTACCCGGGTCTTTTCTCGGTTTCAACACGACTTTGTCTTCAACGGCTCTGGCAGGCGCCAGCTTCACAGGCACTCTGCGCCTTGCGCTAGCAGCCCTGGCCATCCTGCACGCATCTGAAACAGCAGCACTCAAAGCTTCAACATTCAAGGTGCTGATAGAAGCAAAACCCCAAGCACCTTTTACAAGGACGCGCAGTGCCGTTCCATTTTCAATCCCCTGCTTTGCCGCTTCAACACGGGCTTCCTTAACAGTTATCGCAGTCTTGCGGAGTTTCTGGGCACGAACCTCAACGTATTCAGCCTTGAAACCTTGAACCGCAGTGCTAACCACCTTAGCTAAAACATCTTTCAAATCTGCTCCGCTTCCAAGTCTAGACATCTACTCCTGGAAGAATACTCATCAGGGCTTATAAAAAACTGTCAACTGGCCCACAGGCTACGAAAGGAAAAATCGTCATGCGCCATGAGACGCGCGGGGCATTTAGCGGAATGTTGTTACGCCTTTTGCATAAACGCTCTCATTTGGGCGACAAAGCTAGCTTCGTCTTCAACCTTCTCAAGTTCCATTCTGCGAAGCAGGTTGCAGTCGGAATTTATGTCTTCGAGAATCTTTCTCTCAATGACGTATGCGCCGGATCTTAGGAAGTCCTCAAGCCCCTGCGCGAACAGTTCAATCTTGTCAGTGATCTCACTGCGTTTCAAGGAATAGTTGTGTTCCATGTACCTAAAGATCAGAATGGTCGCTTCTTTGCCGAAAACCTGGTTCAAGACCTTGTCAATTATCGCCAGGACGGCATCGTTCTTGCTGGACGTTTGCTCTGTTGCTATCTCCATTAGCTACCACAGCATCATCGTACATCGTACGACTTAATAAGTTTTGTCGTATATGTGTACATCACACATACAGCAAAAGCATGGAGCAAACCCTAAAAAGTGAAATCAGTAAGATTCAACTGTTGGACTCTTTTCGGCAAGATTTTATCATGCATCCGCTCATCAAGGACAAGTTGTCCATAAACGCCGTCATAGCCAGGCACGACCTTGGCCCTTCCCTCTCGAACACGGACTATTGCATCCGCAACCTGCTCACCCGCAACAGAGCTCAGTTCGTCTCTCGAACGATCAATCAGAACAGAGTACTCGTTCCCGAACTTCTCTATGAGCGGATTGTAGACCCCCCACACTTTCTCAGCGGATGGAGAATCGACACCTAATAATGTAGTAATGATTTCGGAGAGCGGGAGCAAACGCATGAACCCGACGGTGTTTTCAGGCTTGAAATTCTCGGGGCGGTCAGCCAGCTCTTCAACGCGTTGCTCAACGCCTTTGGTGAGTTTTCTGCGGCAGACTGGGCAAATGTTCCCAAGCTTTGCCGCCTCCCTCGGAGAGAGTGACACATTGCAGTTCCTGTGGCCAGTCCAATGATATTTTCCATAAGCCGGTTCTGTTTCTATCGTAAACTTGAAGCGTCCTGTGTCTTTTGAACGGATGGCGTCTAGGACATCGTCATAATCTGGCTTCTGGAGTTCGAACACGTTGGCCTCTCTTCCTATGCGCCACGGCCAAAAACTGTGGCTGTCACTGTTTGAAACCAGCGTGAACTTGTCAAGGCTGCTCAGCCTCCAGTTCATTGGTGGATCTGATGAAAGACCAGTTTCCAAAGCGCAGATGTGCTTGGCCATGTCCTCGTAGCATTCTTCAACGCTGTCGAAACCGCTGAAGGCACCAAGGATGCTGAACCAGGGCGTCCATGCGTGAGCGGGGAAAACCATGTTTTCATCCGAAACCTTCATAACCTCTTCAACCAGATGCGCAGCGCTAACGTCCAAAGTTGGTCTTCCGTCTGAAGTCAAATTGCCATATTTTGCCAGTCTGTCATTAATCTGTGCCGCGGTTTCCAAGTTTGGCGTCAGAATAACATGATGAACCTTCTTAACCCCGCTCTTGGCCGCAAAAACGGTGCTGACTTCGGTCGTAATCATGAAACGCACGCTCGAATTGTCACCCGAAGCAAATCTGTAGAGGTTCGTATCTGGTTCAGGCACCAAGGTCTCACTCAGTTCTCTAAGCCATTTTGGATGTGTGAAATCTCCCGTGCCCACGATGCTCAAGCCCTTAATCCTTGCAAAACGATTAATCTCCTCGACGCACATCCTTTCGCTCGTTGCCATGCTGTAACGACTGTGCATGTGCAAATCGGCTATTACCCTCAAGCGACCCAAACCCCCAGCATCTCTTGTCAGGTTCGTCATTATTAGGTTATCGCGAAATTCCTTGATATCAATGTGACAGCTAAAGGGGCTTCACAAAGTGTAACATTATTACACCATCTTTAAATCAAAGCGCAGACTAAGGAAAATCCACGAATTCCTAGAGGTGCAGAGTTGCCAACTAAAAAAGAACCTATCTGGATAGCTCGAGACCTGTCCAAGTGCAGTGGATGTAGAAAGTGCGAAATAGCCTGCTCGCTTTCCCACGAGAATCGCATATGGCCAGATGCGTCCAGAGTGAGGGTCTTCATGCTCGTTCCCGGACTTGAATTTCCGCATCTGTGCGCTCAATGTGAAGACTATCCCTGCGTGGCATCATGCCCCGTGAAAGCCCTCTCAATAAGCGACAAAACAGGTGCGGTACTGGTAGACAACAAAACTTGCATCGCCTGCGGACAGTGCATTGACGCTTGCCCCGGCAGGGTTCCTCACATGCACCCGAAAGAGAAGTACATCGTAATCTGCGATTTATGCAATGGGAACCCCCAGTGTGTAAAGGTTTGTCAGGAAGGAAGTTGGAACGTGCTCAGAGTGGTAGAGAGAGAAGATGAGCCCTACAGGCTCTATGCGCGGAAACCGGACGAGATAACCAAGGACTTGGCTGCAAAAATCTACGGGGAAGCAGGAGGAGAATACGTGTGATACTCGGGTATGCAGGCAAGTTCCTAGACATCGACCTTTCGACACAAGCTATCAAGGAAACGAAGCTCAGCGACGATATTCTGAAGGATTATATGGGCGGCAGAGGACTGGCGACAAAGGTTCTCTGGGACAGGTTGGGCGGCAAATGGGAAACGGTAGACCCCCTGGGACCTGAAAACCTGCTCCTTCTTCTGACAGGACCTCTCACAGGGTTCTATCCGGGAGGGAGAACGTGCGTGTCGGGCAAGTCTCCGCAAAGCAACGGTGTCGTAGGTTCCACCCTTTCCGGAGAATTCGGAGTTGAGTTAAGATGCGCAGGCTACGATGGCATCATAGTAACCGGCGAATCGGAGAAGCCTGTCTACCTGTTTCTCAAGGACTCCGACGTTGAATTGAGAAGCGCAATGGATGTTTGGGGCAAGGACGGAAAGCAAACTGTCTCAGCGCTTACTAGAGAGTGCAGAGAGCTGCTGAAGA
>Ga0335070_10011058_pt1 | contig 10548 bp, 7 predicted proteins | sample Lox_Sample_13_FD_206722 | JGI IMG/M metagenome (GOLD analysis project Ga0335070, IMG submission 206722) | Soil microbial communities from Loxahatchee National Wildlife Refuge, Florida, United States - Lox_Sample_1.3 | ecosystem: Environmental > Terrestrial > Soil > Wetlands | place: USA: Florida...
GTCAGGCACCGGCCTTGGCGAACGGCTTCGAGCGTCGAATAGCGGTCGCGCCAATCCATTACTTCCAGACCTGGCGCGCCAGCCGCAGCCAGTTGCCACCGAGAATGGCGAGGATGTCCTCCCGCGCATACCCTCGGCGCAACAGGCCGGCGGTGATGTCCGGAAACTGCTCCGGCTGGAGCATCGGCATGTCGGCACTGTAGTTCGTGCCCGGCGGGAATGATCCGCCCGCCCAGGCAAGAGCCGCCGTATAGGTCGCCTGCGGATCGTATACGTAGTCCAGCGAGATACCGACGTGCCGGGGCCCCACGAGACTGACGCAATGGTCGATGTGCGCGATGAACGTTTCGACCGTTGCGCTCGAGTCGGCGGCCAGCATGGCGCCGACACCCATGATGCCGACCACGCCACCGGTGGCTGCACAGGCGCGGATTTGTTCGTCAGTGATGTTGCGGGGATGCGCGCAGAGGGCCGCTGCATTGGAGTGCGAGAAGATCACCGGCTGGCGCGAGCATTCCATCGCATCGAGCGTGCTGCGCTCGCCGGTGTGTGTGCAGTCCACGAGCATGCCGACCGCGTTCATCTCGGCAATCAGCCGGCGCCCGAATGCGGAGATCCCGGCATTCCCTGGCTCCATGCAGCCATCCGCCACCCGGTTGCGAGTGTTGTAGGCGAGCAGGGCATGACGTACGCCGAGCCGGTAGTAGGCCTCGACCATACCCAGATCGCCCTCGAACGAGTCAGTACCCTGGAAGTGGAAGGCCACCGCGAGACGCCCGGAGGCTCGCGCGGCCTCGATCTGCCCGTAGTCCCCTGCAAGGGCGTATTGGTCCGGCTGCCCGAGCAGGCGACGGCGCTCGCGCACAAGCAGCCGCATCGTCTCGGCAATCGTCGTCTGGTCGCCGCCGATGCTCAGGGATACGAAGCCGACGCCAGCAGCCGCAAAGCGCGGCAGCGTGGCGAGCTTCTTCATCGGATCGCCAATATCCGCGTAAGGCAGCGTGAAATCCACGACCAGCGCACCGCGCAGCAGCTCGCGCGCCGCCTCCGCCAGGGCGGGGTCCGGGGACGATGGGTGGGACCGGGCGGGTATCTGGTTCATAACATGCTAGTTTTACTGCATTGACATGTTACACAGATCGATCTTACATTCCAACCGGTGCGGCAGGCGACGCCTGCGCATGCCACGGGGTGCGGCCATGCTCGATGATCTGGTGACGGTGGTGAAGCGCTATCTGGAGGCCCTGAACCGCGATGACCGGGAAACCCTGGTCAGCCTGTTCGCCCCCACCGGGCGGGTGTACTCGCCGTTTCTGGGCGAGATGCCTGTGCGTGAGTTCTTCGACCGGCTCGGCCAGGCCACCCGGCGCAGCGTCATCACGCCGCTGGACATCATGCCAAGCTGCGCCGGCAACCGGCGCGTGGCGGCTTTCTTCCGCTACGACTGGACCGTTTCCGATGGCACCCTGATCAGCCTCGAGCTGGTCGACCTGTTCGACTTCGAGCCCGACCGTGCGCTCATCCGCAAGCTCACCATCGTCTACGACACGTATCCCGTGCGGCAGGAGCACGGGAACAAATACGAGCGCTAAGGCCGATAGTCATCCGTCAGTGTCGCGAGGAATGCGACGATGTCGGCGCCATCTCCAGAGTCGAGAAGAGGGGCAGGCGCGCCTGGTCGTGGGCCGACTGCGCGCGCCCGTCCCAGGTGCGGCCACCCGCCGGGCCCTGGTCTTCGCTGTCGTTGCCGTCGTCCTCGAAGAAGTGCTCGGTAAAAACAGGTACGTTTTGCGTATAGCGCAGCGACGGCACCGCATCGATCTTGCGTCTGATCACTCGTCGGTATGCGCTGCCGCTTCCCGGATTGGTCATCCGTGACCTGTCCCTGCTTGCGCACGGCCGTCCGCCGATGGGGGGATCTGACCAACTCACTGGATTTCGGGCGCGGGCGGCGTTAGACGGAAGGCGATTTGTCCTGCGGAGCTATCTCAGGGCCCGCTTCCAGATCGCCGGGTAGCGCGGATCCGATTGCAGGAATTTTTCGCATTCCTCCTGTTCGGGCGGCGTGGGGTGCGAGCCGGTGTGCCTTTCGGCATAGACGGTGAGCCAGTGGATGGCCTGATCACTGTCGTGCCGACAGGCGTAGAACAGGGTGATCATCCACGGAGCTGCGGGATTGCGCTCGAGCCAGCCGGCCGCGAACTGCGCGATGGCCCGATCGGCCTCGCTCCTGCGCCCGGCGGCGTCCAGTGCAAAGGGAAGCACCTCCATGCGAAATTCGGCATCGGGCTCCTTCTCAGCCTGTTCAACCGCCTCGGCGGCCTTGTGATTGCCGATGAGGATGTGCGCCAGGATGGCGTGCATGCTCGCGCCATCGGGCTGCAGTTCGACTGCCTTGCGGTAGGCGCGCTCGGCTTCCTGAAGTTGGCCGACGGTCCATGCCACATCACCCACCGTGACGTAGCTCCAGGCATTGAGGGGGTCGATCGCCAGTGCCTTGCGGGCCATGACCAGTGAGTCATCGCACTTGCCGGTGTCGACGCACATCCAGGCATAGGATCTCATCGCAAGTGCGTCCTGTGGATTCAGCTGCATGGCGCGCCGGTATTGTCTCTCGGCGCCCGCGAAGTCTCGGCCGCAATGCTGCAAGACGGTGCCCATGGCCCGATGCGACTGCGCGGCCTGCGGACTCAGCTCCAGCGCACGCTGTGCCGCTGCGCGCGCCCGCGTGCAGGTGGCCGGGTCAGGATCGACGAAACGGTAGTCGAACTTCCAAATCTCCACCATGGCGATCGAGGCCCAGGCACTCGCAAACCGGGGATCCAGCACCAGTGCCGCCTTGAGCTGCTCGATCGCCATCTCGTACTCGGCGGCACCGGCCGTGTTCTGGTTGGCGATGGCGCGCAGATACAGGCTGTAGGCTTCCGTGTTGTCCGTATGAGCCGCCGGCTCGCCGGTCCAGTGCTCCAGCGTGGTTGCCCTGAGCGTCTGCACCACGGCGGCGGCAATCTCGTCCTCGATGTTGAAAACATCAGCCAGCGGGCGGTCGTACGTGCGGGTCCAGATGTCGAAGCCGTCGGCGACTCGCACCAGCCGGGCACTGATCCGCAGGGCATCTCCCGATTTGCGCACGCTGCCCTCGAGCACCTGCTGCACTCCAAGGGTCCGCGCAATCTCGGGCACGGTGACCTGCTTGTCCCTGAAGTAGAACGAGGAGGTGCGCGCGAGCACACGCAGATTGCTCATCTGCGATAGGCGGTCGATGATCTCTTCCGCCAGGCCGTCCGCCAAGTACTGCTGGTCCTTTTGATCGCTGAGATCCGCGAAGGGCAGCACGGCCACGGAGGGCGCCCGTGATGGCGGCGTCTCCCCGCTCCCTCCGGCTGCTGCATGGTGCTTCCACCAGACCAGGGACAATGCCACCAGAGCGCCCACTGACATGACCACCAACGTCGCGAGGAGCGCTACGCGCCGGCGGGTCCGGTTCGGCAGGTTTGTATCGGTGATTGTGAGGGAGGGCGCCGACGGCGACCCCGCATCGCCCCAGGCGGAGACCGGGGCGACGAGCCGGTATCCGCGCCGCGCGACATTGACTATATACGCGTGCTCTTTCTGGTCGTCCCCCAGCGCTCGCCGCAGTGTCGCGATGGCCTGGTACACCGAGTCCGGCGTCACCACGAGGTCTCGCCAGACAGTATCCAGAAGCTGTTCGACGCTGAAGACTTCCCCGGGACTGCCGGCCAGGCACAGCAGAACCTGCATGGCGCGCGGCTCGATCTTGATCGTCGCGCCGTCGCGCGAGATCTCGTCGAGTGCGGGGTTTATCCGCCAGTCGCCGATCCGCAGTGCCTGTTTGCCGGCGGGAGCCATGCGCAAATCCGCTGAAATTCAGCGAGTCGGGCCGACTATACAGGACAGGGAGCGCGCGGATGCCGATGTTCCCGCAACGGACGATGCGGGTCGCCGCGGGGCGCCGGGATGATCCGGCGGGTGCGCCAGACAACCGGACCGGCGCGCAATGCGCCAGTCCGGTGGCCGCCGTCCCGGAAATACCGGACGCGACGGCTTGCCTGGCGACTGAGGGGGTCAGTCGGCGGCGTGTGTGCTCATCGTGATGCGGGTCGCGGTCACCGTTCCCTTGGTCTCGCCGCCCGGCTCGAAGTTGCCCAGCATGTCATACGGGCGGAAATCGTATGAGCCGCTGTAGGTCTTGCCGTCGGCGCTCACCGTGAGCGTCTCCTCGAGGTTGAACGAGCCCGTGGGATTGGTGCCGGTGATGTCCCAGGTCCAGCCGAAGTGATTGAGCGTCACGGTTCGGCCTCTCTGGGTGAAGATGCCGACGCACAGCGCGCCCACCACGGGCGGGATGTCGGCGCTCTCGAACTCCGTGCCGTCGCCGTGCCAGACATCGAACGACTGGTAGTCGGGCAGGGGACCCGACGTGCTGGTGTACGAGGTGTGCCAGAGTCCTACGATCGAGGCGGATCCCGGACCGCCCTGCTTCATCCACGCGGGCAATTTGACGTTGAAGGCGCCGAAGGCGCGCGAATCGCAGCCTGCCTGTGCTCCGTGGGATACGCACAGCAGTCCGAGAGTGAGCAGCGCCACGGCGGCCTCGCGGATACGCACCAGGCGGCGGGCCGTCTCAAATGTCGGAAAACTTAACATGTTGATTCTCCTTGGGGTAATTGTGTCCAACTGCTTCGTGAGTGGTTTTCGCAGCAAAGTCGGGTGGATTGCGCGCGCCCACTCTAGAGCCGCCGGGGCCCCGCAGTAGTGTGTGATTCGTGAGGAGTTTGTGAGGATTGGCCCGCCACACGGCGCGGGCGTACATTATCCGGGCCCCTGGGTTGACGACGGGGTCGTCCACTTGGAACCGGCCATCTACCGCTGCGGCGACTTCCACATCGATGCGACCAATCGCAGCTTCCGGTTCAGGGGCGATGACGTCGCACTCGAACCGAAGATCTTCGCGGTCATCGTGCAGTTGGTGTCACGCCCCGGTGTGCTCGTCACGCGCAACGAACTGCTCGACTCCATCTGGGGACACCGCTACGTCACGCCTTCAACCCTCAGCCGCCTGATCACGCTGGCGCGCCGCGCCTTCCGCGACGACAGCGAGGAGCCGCGCTACATCCAGACGGTTCACGGTGCCGGCTACCGATATGTCGGCCCGGTGGACCGGGAGGAGCCGGCCGTCAGCGAGCGGGCCTGGCGGTTTGGGCCGCCGCCCACCGCACGACTGCCCGCGCGAATCGAGGATCTGATCGGCCGCGAGCGTGAACTGACAACGCTGACGGCCCTCTTCAGGGACCATCGCACCGTCACGGTGCTCGGCACCGGTGGGATGGGCAAGACGCAATGCGCTCTGGAATGCGCGCGCCGGCTCGGACCCGAGTTTCCCGACGGGGTGTGGTTTTTCGATCTGGCACCCGCGAAGCAGGGCGCCGACTGGCTGCGCTCGCTCGCGGCCGCGCTCGCGGTTCCCCCCGCCGCCCCCACCGAGCTGCTGCAGAAGGTGCTGCCTCTGTTGCAGGGGCGTCGCGCCCTTCTGGTGATCGACAATTGCGACCGCGTGGCGACCGAGGTGGGCGCACTCGTTTTCGAGGTTCTGCGGCGAACGGATCAGTCGAAGGTGCTCGCCACTTCGCAGGCACCGCTCAACTTCGTCGGCGAGCAGCTCATGCGCATGCCGCCGCTGGCGTTGCCAGCAGAGCCGTCGGGGGGTGTGCCTACCCTCGCAGAGATCCGTGATGCACCGGCCGTACGCATGCTTCTCGCACGTATCAGCGCGGTACAACCTGGCTTCCTGATCACTGACGGCAACGCCGCGACGCTTGCCGAGATCTGCCGGCGGCTGGATGGCATGCCGCTGGCCCTGGAACTGGCTGCCGCGCGCTTTGCCCTGCTCACACCGGGCCAGGTGCTCGAGCGCCTGCAGCACCGCTTCCGCTTCCTGAGCAGCGATATGTCGGGACGCGATCCGCGGCATCGCAACCTGCTCCTGTTGCTGGACTGGAGTTTCGGTCTGCTGTCCGCGGATGAGCAGCGGCTGCTCGCCTGGTTCAGCGTGTTCGTACAGGGGTGGAGCATGGAGGCTGCCATGGGGCTGGCCGCGTCGTTTGGTCGGGACCCGGACATGGTCGTGGAGCTGCTGACGGGTCTGGTCAACAAATCCCTCGTATCGGTATCGCGGGATATCAATCCACCACGCTATTTCCTGCTCGAGTCAGTGCGCGAGTACGCCCTCGCGCACCTGCGCGCCGCGCAGCAGGAGACACGCGCGCGCGACGCCCATCTCGCATTCGTCGTATCGATGAGCCGGACTGCCCGGACCGACATGCTGGGTGGGCGGATGCGCGAACGCGTTGCTCAGTTGACTCACGAGCACGGCAACATCGGCAGTGCGGTGGAGCACGCGCTGAACTCGGATGGAAATCACAACGCCGCGCTGTCGATTCTGGGTTCATTGACGCTCTATGCCAAGGCGCGCGGCATCCACGATCAGGCCGTGCACTGGTTCACCCGGGCGCTCGAGACGACCCAGTCCATCGATACGGTCGAGCGCGCCGGGGCGCTGCTGTGTCGCGGGGTGACCGCCGTCCATCTGGGCAGCAACGACGATGCGCCCGACCGGTACCTGATCGAGGCGATCCGGCTGGCGCACCTGCACGGTGATCGATGGACCGAAGCCTGCGCGGCCGGATATCTGGCGCTGTGGCTGACCAACGGCGGCGAAGCCGGGAAGGCCGCGGAAGTCCTGCAGACCACGCAACGGATCAGCGAGCAGCTCGATGATCCCTTCCTGCGCGGCCTGGCCGGACTGGCACGCGGCTGGATCTGCATGGCGCAGGACCGGTGCGCCGCGGCCATCGAGGTGCTGCGCGCCGTGCGTGGCCTGGGCCAGGATCTGCATCAGCGCCATTTCATCGACATGTACATCGGGCTCGCGCTGTTCGGACTCGGGCACTATGCCGAGGCGGCGCATCAGTGGGTGGAGGCGATGCTGGCCGCGGCCGAGGTCGCCAACATACGGGGTGTGGCCGGATCCATCGAGGGATGTGCTTACATCGAACAGAAACTCGGCGACCCCCGAATGGCCGCCACCCTCATGAGAGCGGCGGGCCTCATCCGCGAGCGCACTGAAGTGCCCCTGTTCAATTTCTGGGTGCCGTACCACACCGCTGCCCTGGAAGCGGTGCGCCGCGCTCTGTCGGCCAACGAGTACGAACAAGCCATGCACGCCGGTGAGCTGATGCGCGATGAGGATGCTGCCAACGAAGCGCGCATGCGGCTTCGGGGTTTTGCCACTCGTCAGTGAGGTGTGAATACCCCCGTTGGATCGTAGCGGCGGCGGAGCGCCGCGATGCGTTGCGCGTGCGCCGCGTCGAAACGTCCTGTGACATCGCCATCATCCAGGTTGCTGAAGTTCGGCAACAGTCCGGTCAGTGCTTCCGGAGTGATCGCCTCGTGCAGTGCACGGATCCGCTCGCGCAGCATGGGAAATCCTTCCGCCCAGAGACTCACGCCGATGAGATTGATGAAGAACTCCGCGTGCCGCCCGACGAAGGCGGTGTCGGTGTTGGACACGCGCGCGACGGCCCCGCCCAGATGCTGCACGTGGATCTCGGTGTGGGGTGTGGGCAGGTCATTGAGCGCCGACAGGAGCACATCGATGGTCGCGTCACTGAGCTTGTCGTAGCTTGCGGTCTTCCAGTACTGGTGACGGCCCGCCGGTGCGCCGGGGTCCTGCAGATGCTGCCACTGCACGTACGGCATGAGTCCAACGTGGTCGGTGAGCGGAGCGCCGAAGCGGCGTAACGGCTCCAGGGCGCGTTCACCAGCGGCGATATCGCCACTCCAGCACAGGGCGGAGATCAGCACGGGCCGACCATGCCACGCCGCGTTCAGGAAGGGCAGTGACGGTGCATGTGCCAGCACCGTCATCCCGCAGAATTCATCGGGTGCGCTCAGGGCGAAGTCACGGAAGATCCGCAGCGCCTCACGGGCTTCGCTCGGCGGCCGGATGACGACTCCCGCCAGCACCTGCCGCAGCGGGTGCAGCCGGAATTCGAAACTCGTCACGACGCCAAATCCCCCGGCGCCACCGCGCAGGCCATAGAACAGTTCGGCGTTACCCTCAGCGCTCGCGCGGACGAAGCGTCCGTCTGCCAGCACCACTCCTGCGGCCAGCAGGTTGTCCACCGCAAGACCGTGCCGGCGCATGAGCCAGCCCGTCCCGCCTCCCAGCGTGAAGCCACCGACTCCGGTGCCGGAGACCAGTCCACCGGTGGTCGCCAGGCCCAGTACGGCCGTCGCCACGTCGACATCGTGCCAAAGGCATCCTCCCTGAACGAAGGCGATTCGTGCTCCTTCGTTGACTTCGACGTGGCGCATCCTTGAAAGATCGAGCAACAGGGAATCATCCGCGATCGCTCTGCCGGCGACGTTGTGTCCTCCGCCGCGCACGGTGACCCCCGTACCGTGGTCGGCCGCGATCCGCACGGCGAGCGCCACATCTTCAGCATCCAGGCAGGTTGCGATCGCCGCCGGGCGACGATCGATGGCGGCATTCCAGACTCGCCGCGCGACAGCGAATACGGGATCCTGCGGTTCCAGCACGGGGCCGCGCAGACGCCGCCTGAGAGTGGCGATCAATCCGGTGCCGGCACCCGCTGACTGCTTGGGCATGCAGGTAACTTAGCGCAACCCGCCGCGGCCATTTGTGAGGGTTGCGTGATGCCGGCGACCCGGCCTCGCCCGATGGCTCGGGGGCGCGCGGGGTGTTTTGACTGACGACCGGGGTCAGGGCTGCGCAGGGTGCCCGGCAGCCCTGAATTCCTTCCAGGCCTCATCCAGGATGTAGGCCTGGACGGTCTCGACATCCGCCTGGGTCATGACATCGTCGAAGGGTCCCATACCGGCCGGTGCCAGCACACCCTTGAGCACGATGTCGCTGAAGATCCCGTGCTTCCCGGCGCTCAGATGCCGCAGGTCGGGCAGCACGGCCGGCCCGAACACATGGCAGCGCGCGCAGAAGCGGTTGTAGAGGATCTCTCCGGCGGCGATCCGGGCGGGATCGTCCACGTGCGGTGGCGGTTGGGGCAGCGGCGTGCCGGCGATCGCGGCGGGCAGGGGTACGGGGCCGCCATCGAGCCGCAGCGCGATGACGCGCCCGTGATTGTCGTAGCGCGCGGCAGCGGATTCCGGCGGGAATGGACCGCCTATCTCCGCGCCGCCGTAGCCGGCCATCAAGGCAACGTACTGAACCGATCCAACGCGATAGGTCATCGGTGCGGCCATCACGGCAGTTCCCAGCGGCACCGATTTGAGCAGCTGGCCATTGGCCGCCGAGAAGACATTCAGGTTGCCGGCGACGTTGCCCTGCATCACCAGGCCGCCATCGGTGGAGAGAACGCCGCTGTTCCAGTAGGTCTCGCCTGGCACTTCCCAGAGTTGCGTCTGCGTCGCGACGTTCCAGGCTCTGAGTACCGCGCGCGAACGCGGCGGCGCGTTCTTGCCAAACAGCGCGCGGGCCGGGGGCAGGGATCCGAGCCAGGAAGCGAGCGCTGTCGGGTCGTAGTCCTCGGTGGGCAGAATGGGCGAGGTGAACTGGCCTTCGATCAGTCCCGCGGGACGGTGGTCGGTTTCAATCTGGATATCGCCCACCTCCATTGCCGGGATGTAGGCGATCGAGCGTGCCGGGTCGAACGACATCGGCTGCCAGCTGTGGCCACCGCCCTCGAACGGATACACGACCTTCGGTCCCTTCGAGTAGTCCACTTCAGGATTGATCTGCGGACGCCCCGTCTTCAGGTCGATGCCGCGAGCCCAGTTGACGTAGACGTACGGCTTCGCCGAGATCAGTGCGCCGTTGGTACGATCGAGCACATAGAAGAAGCCATTCTTGGATGCCTGCAGCAACAACTTGCGTGGCTGTCCATCCACGCTCAGATCGGCCAGCACCATCTTCTGCGTGCTGTCGTAGTCCCACATGTCGCCGGGGACGACCTGGTAGTGCCAGGCGAGCTGTCCGGTCTGCGCGTCCAGGGCCAGGATGGATGCCGTGTACAGATTGTCCCCGCCGCGCCGACCGTCCTCCTTGATGTTGTAGGGAGCGGCGTTGCCGGTGCCGACGTAGATCAGCTTGAGGACGGGATCGTAGGAGATACCGTCCCACGCGTTGCCGCCGCCGCCGGTTTCCCATCGGTGGCGCGGATCCCAGGTTTTGACTGCCTCCACGAGATGTGGCTGATCCTGGTCACCCAGAGCGGGGTTGCGCGGGACCGTGTAGAAACGCCAGCGCAGAACACCCGTGCCGCTGTCGAATGCCGCGACATAACCGCGCGCACCGTTGAAGTCGCCACCGCCTGGACCGACGACGACCAGATCGCCAGCGATGACCGGTATTCCTGACAGCGTGTACGGCGCTTTGGGTCCGCGCGCGGGCAGCGCGTCGACCTTCCAGATCAGTTGTCCGGTGGCTGCGTCGATCGCATGAAGATAGCCGTCGAGAGATCCCACGAAGACCCGGCCCTTCCAGACCGC
>Ga0335070_10011059_pt1 | contig 10548 bp, 8 predicted proteins | sample Lox_Sample_13_FD_206722 | JGI IMG/M metagenome (GOLD analysis project Ga0335070, IMG submission 206722) | Soil microbial communities from Loxahatchee National Wildlife Refuge, Florida, United States - Lox_Sample_1.3 | ecosystem: Environmental > Terrestrial > Soil > Wetlands | place: USA: Florida...
AGAAGCGGTCAGAACGCCGCGACGGCGCCGTCGCTGCGCGGATCTGCACCCCCCTCGAGCACGCCATCGACATGGCGAACGATGGCACCGGCGTGCCCCACCCTCTCGTCGAACGGCTGCAGCAGCTCGAGCTCGTGACCACGGCGCTCGAGTTCCGCGACAACCGCAGGGGGAAAGCGCGCTTCGAGCTTGAGCGTGTCGCTCACCTGGCCCCAGGTTCGGCCCAGCAGCCAACGCGGCGCAGTGATCGCCGCCTGCGGACGCATGCCGAATGCGGCGATACGCGAGAACACCGCGCTCTGGCTTTGAGGCTGACCGTCGCCGCCCATGTTGCCGTAGACCATGGTGCGGCCGTCATTGAAGAGGGCCAGCGCAGGGTTGAGGGTATGAAACGGTTTCTTGCCGGGAAGCAGCGTGTTGATGTGCGCGGGATCCAGGGAAAAGCTGCAGCCGCGGTTCTGCCAGGTCACGCCGGTCGAAGACAGCACCACGCCGGAGCCGAACTCGTGGTAGAGCGACTGAATGAAGCTCACCGCGCGCCCCTGGCCGTCGATGGCGCCCATCCAGACGGTGTCTGCCGGGCCGCGAGCCTGCCCCCACGCTGCGGCGTGGCGCGGATCGATGGCGCGTGCCATTTCGTCTAGGGCAGCTCCGGACAGCAGGGACTGTGCGTCGACCTCCATGTGCGCCGGATCGGTGATGTATGGGTCGCGCAGCCGGCGAAACGCCTGCTTGGTGCACTCCACCGCGAGGTGGACGAAATCCGCGCCCATCGGATCCAGCGCGCCGATGCGCAGTCGGTCGAGCATGCCCAGGATGGCCAGCGACACCGCCCCTTGAGTCGGCGGCGGCGTGTTGTAGATGCGGCCGAGCGAATGCTCTAGGACCAGCGGCGGCGTCCACCGGGCGCGATGCGCCTGCAGGTCGGATAGCGCGATCGGAGACCCGGCGCTCGCCAGGTCCGCCGCCTGCGCGAGCGCAAGTTCGCCCCGATAGAAATCGTCCAGCCCGGCTCTGGCTAGCCGCCGCAGCGTGTCCGCCATGCGCGCCTGCACGAAAAGGCTACCCGCAGACGGCACGGCGCCATGCGGCAGGAAGCTGGCCGCAAAGCCCGGTTGCGGCTCCAACTCGGCGCGCTTGGCTGCGGTCGCGTCGGCTTGACTGACGGTGACCGGAATGCCGTGCGCCGCGTAGTGAATCGCGTCTTCGAGCAACCGCGATAGCGGGAGCCTGCCCCCCATCGCGCGCGACCGCTCGAGCGCTGCCGCCCAAGCGGAGACCGTCCCGGCCACGGTGTTCGCCGCCACGCCGCCGCGGAACGGAATGGACGTGGTAATGCCGCGTGCGCGGTACCACTCGCGGGTAGCCGCTTGCGCGCTCGCCCCTCCACCGTCGATGCCCTGCGGCGTGGAGCCTGGCGTGTGAATCAGCCAGAAGGAGTCTCCGCCGATGGAGTTCATATGCGGGTAGACCACTGCAATGGTGGCCGCCGCCGCGATCATCGCCTCCACCGCATCTCCCCCATCGCGCATCACCGCAACAGCAGACTGTGCGGCCAAGGCGTGCGGCGCGGTCGCCATGCCGCGTGTGCCGCGAATCGAGTGCAGCATGGTGAAGGCCTCTCTGTCGTGGACGCAAGTGTACAAGTGGGCCCGCTCATGTGGGCTGTTTTTTTCTGGTGCTCTGCATCACGGCTGAACTGGCGCGGGGCCCGCGGCAAGGGTAGCCTGTGCACCTGCGAGACAGGCTCTGGCCGTCCCCGAGCGCAGGCGCCCGCTCGCGACGTCACGAAAATCGAGGAGACCCGCATGAAGCCGCAGCGAACCCTGTTTTCCACCGCCCTTGCAATTGCGCTGTGCACCGCGCTGAGCAGCGTGCCCGCCCTGGCGCAAAAGAAGTACGGCCCTGGCGCAAGCGACACCGAGGTCAAGATCGGCAGCACCAACCCTTACAGCGGGCCGGCATCGGCCTACGGGACGATCGGCCGCGCCGAGGCTGCCTACTTCAAGATGATCAACGAGCAAGGCGGCGTGAGCGGCCGGAAGATCAACTTCGTCAGCCTGGACGACGGCTATAGCCCGCCGCGCACCGTCGAACAGATACGCAAGCTGGTGGAGGAGGAGCAGGTGCTGTTCCTGGCCGGCACGCTGGGCACACCCACCAACACGGCGATTCACAAATACGTCAACGTGAAAAAGGTGCCGCACATCTTCGTCAACACCGGTGCGACGAAATGGGGCGACCCGAAGAATTTTCCCTGGACCATGGGCTTCAACCTGAGCTATCAGGCCGAGGGTCACATCTACGCGCGCTATCTGCTCGAGACCAAGCCCGACGCGAAGATCGCCATCCTGTTCCAGAACGACGACTACGGCAAGGACTACGTCAAAGGACTCAGGGACGGGCTCGGAGACAAGGCCGAGAAGATGATCGTGTCCGAGGTGAGCTATGAGGTGACCGATCCGACGGTCGACTCGCAGATCGTGACGCTCAAGGCCTCCGGCGCGGATACGTTCTACAACGTCACCACACCGAAGTTCGCCGCCCAAGCGATCCGCAAGGTATATGACATCGGCTGGAGGCCGCTGCATATCCTCAACAACGTCTCGGCATCGGTAGGCAGCGTGCTCACACCCGCCGGTCTGGACAAATCGGTCGGCTTGATCACGGCGCTGTACTTCAAGGACCCGGCGGATCCGCAATGGAAGAACGATCCCGGCATGAAGGACTACACCGCGTGGTTCAAAAAGTACTACCCCGAGGGCGACCTCAAGGACGGCTTCAACGTCGCGGGCTACCTGATCGCGCAAGGCGTGGTGCAGGTCCTGAAGCAATGCGGGGACGATCTCACGCGCGAGAACGTCATGCGTCAAATGGCCAATTTCAAGGACATCCAGATGCCGATGATGCTGCCGGGGATCAAGTGGAACACCAGCCCTGAGGACTTCTTCCTGATCGAATCCGGCCAGCTCGCGCGGTTCGATGGCAAGGAGTGGAAGCTGTTCGGGAAGGTACTCGGGAAATAGAGTGTGTCAGCGGCGCTCGGCTCTTCGCCCGGCGCCTCGCCCAGCCCCGCTCGCCCGCGAAGCACGGCGTCGGGCGTGTGGCGCTCAGCGCGGCTGTCGCGCTGCGCTGAGCGTCGCGCGCAGCTTCTCCTCGCGCTCCGCCAGCTTGCGCCGGATCTCGGGGATGATCAGCTGCGTGGCGCGCTCGCCCTCCAGGATCGCCAGATGGCGGCTCTGGAAGTCGGTGGACGAGAGCTTCGAGATGTCCGGCTTGATCACCACGTCGGCCTGCTGCAACTCGCTTGCTGCGATCGTCGCGCCCATGATGGTGAAGGTCTGCAGCAGCACGTCGAGCGTTCCCTGAAGCTGCCTGAGCGAGGGCTTCGATGAAATGTCCACGGCGATGACAAAGTCGGCCCCCAGATTGCGCGCCGCCTTCACCGGCACGGGGCTGACCAACCCGCCGTCTACGTACTCTCGCCCCGAGATCCTTACCGGCTGAAACACGCCGGGTACGCTGCTGGACGCACGCACCGCCATGCCGGCGTCGCCGCGCTCGAACACGATTGGATCGCCCGACTGGAGATCGGTCGCGACCACGGCGACCTTGCGGCTGAGCTTCTCGAGCGGCCGAGCCTGCACTGTCTTGTTTACAAAGTCCTGCAGGGCCTCGCCTTTCAGGATGCCGCGGTCCGGCAGGGACCAGTCGCTCACCATGGATTCTTTCATGTCCATGGCGATGCGCTGGAGCTCAAACCCATCGTATCCCGACGCGTAGAGCGTCGCCACCAGGCTGCCTGCGCTGGTGCCCACGACGATGTCGGGCTTGATTCCCTGCGCCTCCAGGCTCTTGATGACGCCGATATGGGCAAAGCCCTTGGCCGCGCCCCCGCCCAGCACGAGGGCGATGCGCGGTGGCGGCACCGGCTCCGGAAGTGTAGGCGGGGCAACCGGCGCACTAGTCGCCGTCTCGGCGGGAGTGGTCGGCGCGGGCTCCGGCCGTACGTTGGGCTTGCCGGCGCAGCCCGAAATAGCCAGCGCGAGCAGCAGCGGGGTCAATACTCGGACGTGCATGCGCGGGCCGAAGCAAACGCCGCGCCGGGCGAGCGTCGCGAGACTATGTCTGCGACTGCAGATAGTTCTGGAGCCCGAGCTTGTCGATCAGGCCGAGCTGGGTCTCGAGCCAGTCGACATGCTCTTCTTCGCTCTGCAGGATCTCTTCGAACAGCTCGCGGGTGACGAAATCGCTGCATGACTCGCAGTACGCGATGGCCTCGCGCAGCGCCGGCATCGCCGTCTGCTCGGTTTGAAGGTCGCACTTCAGGCACTCCGGGACATTCTCCCCGATCAATAGCTTGTTGAGCTGCTGCAGGTTGGGCAGGCCTTCGAGGAAGAGTATGCGATTGACCAGCTTGTCCGCATGTTTCATCTCGTCGACGGACTCGCGATACTCGTACTCGTCCAGCTTCTTCAACCCCCAGTTGCGGAACATGCGCGCGTGGAGGAAATACTGGTTGATGGCGGTCAGCTCGTTGGTGAGGACCTTGTTGAGGTACTCGATGACCTTGTTGTCGCCTTGCATGCAGGGCCCGTCGGTTGCAGTTAGGACGCCGGATTATAGCCCGCGTTAGTCTAATCGCAGGGCGCGCCCGGGGCCGCCGAGCATGATGCTATGAGAAGATCAGGCGGCGGTCAGCAGCTGCCCCGCGGCAGTGGACTGCTGCAGCGTCTCATGCAGGACTTGGCGAGCGAATTCTTGGCAGGTGCCACAACCCGAGGCCACGCCCAGCCGCGCGCCCAGCTCGTCCAGCGAACAAGCGCCGTCGCTGACCGCGTCGCGGATTTGGCGCTCGGTGATGCCGTTGCAGATGCAGACGAACATGGCTTCCTCAGCGGAGCGATACTAATCGGAATGAGAATGCGTGTCAATTGCTGGGATTGACCTGGATCAATTGCATCTTTGTCTGTCTGCCTTACCGTTGGCTGGCTGGGCAAGCACCGCATCTTCCCGGCAGTTGGCGCTCCAGGCAGGCCGAGAGACAGCTTGTCGAGCGCCTGCACGCCAGCACCGGGACCCGCTGCTCGTTCGCCGCCCTGCGGAACGCGTGCATGGTGTTGTGGTTGAGGAAGTCGGTGAAGAGGATGAGCAACTCCGTCCCCTTTGGGAGGCACGAAACCGTGCGCTGCTGGCCAGCAGTTCGTCCCGAAACATGTCGATGCACTGCAATCCCGAACCGCCCGAGCAAGTCCGGTATGTTTCCAAGCTTGTCGGCTCCGACCAATGTGGCTCTCACGACTTTCTCCTGGCATGCACCGCAGTAATGATAACTATTCTCATTTAAAATTGCAAGCGCTCTATCCGCGGCGAGGCGGCGAGTCTGGAACCGGTTGAGCGCTCGCGCGCCAAAGAGAGGAAATGAGTACAATTCCCATTCAATGACGCCTCGAACCCGTTGAACACAGTCCATGCGCTTCCTGTGGGTCACCCTCCTGTTCCTGCTCTACCCCGCGACGCAGGCCGCTGCGGAAGACGACAGCACCGCTCAGTCGATCCTCAATCTGCTCGATTACGTCGCGGTGGAGTATCCCGGGTTCGTGCAGGACGGCAAGGTGCTGAACGCCGGCGAATATGCCGAGCAGCTCGAGTTTTCAGGTCAGGTCGAGCAGCGCATCCGCGCCCTGCCGGTGCACCCGGACCGCGAGGCACTGGCCCAGCGCGCGCAGGCTCTGCGACGCCTGGTCGCAGACAAGCGCGACGGCGTACAAGTCGTCGCCGCGGCCCGTGAGATCCAACGCGGTCTTATTGCCGCCTACAACGTCCAGGTCACTCCGCGCCGCGCACCCGATGCGTCGAGCGCGGCGCCGCTGTATGCGGCGCAGTGCGCGGGATGCCATGGAGCGCAGGGCTTCGGCGACGGCGCTGCTGCGGCCAGTCTGGACCCGCGGCCCAGCAACTTTCACGACGCGCGGCGCGCGTCTGCACGTAGCGTGTACGGTCTTTACAACACAATCACCTTGGGTGTCGGCGGCACGGCGATGCCGGCGTTCTCCCAGCTCACCTCCGATCAGCGCTGGGCGCTGGCGTTCTACGTGAGCCAATTCGCATCGAGCGACACGCAGCGCGGTGAAGGCAGAGCTGCGTGGGAAGCAGGCCAGGGCAAGACGCAGTTTCCTACCCTGGGGACGGTGGTGATGATGACGCCGGCTGAAGCCCGTGCGCAGGGAATCGAAAGCGTGCTCAGCTACCTGCGCAGCGCGCCACACGCAGTCGATGCCGGCAAACCCTCGCCCATCGCGTTCAGCATCAGCATGCTGGAGCGCAGCCTGGCAGCCTGGCGCGCCGGACAGACAGACGCAGCCTACCGGCTGGCAGTCACCGCCTACTTGGAAGGTTTCGAACTTGCCGAGATCGCAATCGACAGCGTCGACCGCGGCCTGCGTGCGCGTACCGAGCGGGCGATGATGGCGTATCGCAACTCCGTGCGCGGCAACGCTCCGGCGCCCCAAGTGGAAGCCGATTTCGCCGCAGCGATGGTTCTGCTGCGCGAAGCCCAGCAAGTCACCGAAGGCCACACCGCCTCGGCAGCGGGTAACTTCGTCAGCTCCCTGGTGATCATCCTGCGCGAAGGGCTCGAGGCGATCCTGGTGCTGGCCGCCATGGCCGCGTTCCTCGCGCGCAGCGGACGCCGGGAGGGCCTGCCCTGGCTGCACGGAGGATGGATCGTGGCGTTGCTGCTCGGCGGCCTGACCTGGGTGGTGTCGAGCGAGCTAATCAGCATCAGCGGCGCTCAGCGCGAGGTCACCGAGGGGGTCACGGCGCTGGTTTCGTCGGCCGTCCTGCTGTACGTGGGCTTTTGGCTGCACAGCAAGTCGAGCGCGGCCCAGTGGAATGCGTTCATCAAGCAGCAGATGAGCGGCGCCGCCCGGGGCGGGGCGTGGTTCAGCGTCGGCCTGGTCGCCTTCCTGGCCGTGTACCGCGAAGTGTTCGAAACGGTGCTGTTCTACCAGGCGCTGTGGGTCCAGTCGGACGGTGCGGCACGCACCGCGGTGTTGGCCGGTCTTGCCAGCGGCATGGTTGCCTTGGTCGCGCTGGCGTGGTTGATCATCCGCTTCAGTGTGCGCCTCCCGCTGAGCTTATTCTTCGGGGCCAGCAGCGCGCTGCTCGCGGTGATGGCGGTGGTCTTCGCCGGTCAAGGCATCGCCGCACTCCAGGCCGCGGGACGGTTGCCGGTAAACCCGGTCAGCTTCCCGACAATCCCGTTGCTCGGGATCTACCCGAACCTGCAAGGCCTGATGCTGCAGATCCTCCTGGTCGTCATCATTCTCTCGGTCTTCCTCCATGCGCGCCAGCAGGACTCGCGAGTCTGACGGCCTCATCGGGCAGGCCTGACGCACGAGAAGCGCGCGCGAGCGCGCCCCTATAATCTCGGGCATGGCCGCAGCCAGCACCCTGCCGTCCCTGCGCAACCTCGCACTGACTTTCGGTGCAGGCGCGCTCGCGCTGGTGGTCGCCACCGTGATCATCGGCGGCGCCGGCGTCATCGCCTGGCAGCGCGCTTCGAGCCAGGCGCTTCGACTCAACCTCCTGACCGAGGAAACCCAGGCGCTGCGCGGCGCGCTGTATCGGCAGATGAAGGAAGTGTTCGATTCGGTGTTTCTCGATGATCCGGAGGCACCCGCGGAATATCGCGCCCGCGAAGCCGAGGTCGAGCAACACCTCGCTCGCCTGCGCGGCATCGTTGCCGGCGCAGACGAGCGCAACGCGATCGCCCGCCTGTCGGAGGCGTACGACGCCATCCGCAGGCACACCGACGGCACGATCGCGGATTGGCCGAGGCTCGACCTCGAGGCCAAGCGGCGCGTGCTGGAGAGCGAGCTGGAGCGCACCAGCCTGCGCAGCTTCGAACACACTTTCGGCGAGCTCGAATCGCAGCTCGCCGCACAAAGCCAGGCGCTGCGCTCGCGCTTGCAGCTGCTCGCCTGGCTTTCGCCGTTGCTGCTGGCACTGCCGATGATCGGGGCCGCCGGGCTGCTGCTCTGGTCGCGCTTCGTACTGCGCCGCGCGATCATCGAGCCGGTGGTGGCCGTCCAGGCAGCCACCGAGATGATCAGCCGCGGAGAGCTCGGGCACCGCGTGCCGGAGCTGGGTGCGGCCGAGCTGCAGCGGCTGGCGGCATCGGTGAATCGCATGGCGCAGGACCTTGCTGACAGCCGAGAGTCGCTGGTGCGCGCCGAGCGACAGGCGACCCTGGCCGCCTTGGTACCCGTAGTGGCGCACAATATCCGCAATCCGCTCGCCAGCATCCGCGCCACGGCGCAGGTGATCTCCGACCCGGCCCTGCCCGGCGACGTCCGCGAGGGGTTGCACGGTATCATCGCAGCCAGCGACCGGCTGGAGCGTTGGACGCATGCGCTGCTGTCCTATCTCAACCCGCTCGAACCGCGACGCTCGACATGCACCGCTGGGGCGCTGGTAGACAACATCCGCATCATGCTCATGCCGCGCCTGGAACAAAAACAGCTGGCCCTCGACACCTCCGCCTGGGATCGCAGTCTGCCGCTCAACGTCGATGTCCAGCTCCTGGAGCAGGCGCTTCACGGCCTGGTGCTCAATGCCGCGGAGGCCTCGCCCGACGGTGCCTGCATCCGGTTGAGCGCGACGCGGGAAGCGAGCGAGGCGGTACTCACAGTCGAAGACAGCGGCGCAGGCATGCCGTTCACTCCCGGGCCGAGCAGCCTGCGTCCCGGCCCGTCCACCAAGCGCTTCGGGACCGGCCTGGGCATCCCATTCGCGGCGAAAGTGGTCGAAGTCCACGGCGGCACGCTGCGCTATGAACCCTCCCCGGCGGGCGGCACGCAGGTGCAGATCCGGGTGCCGGCGTAAGCCATGACTCAACTTGCCATTCCCGACGCACCGGTGGCGCGCGTGGACCGGGAAACTCGGCGCGTGCTCATCGTGGAAGACGAAACCCTGTTCGCCACCGCGGTGCGCCGGCGGCTGGAGAAAGCCGGGCTGCAGTGTGCTGTCGCCACCACGCTGGCTGATGCCAAGCGTCAACTTCAGGCGCTGTTCCCCGACATCGTGCTGCTGGACTTGCGCTTGCCCGATGGCAGCGGGATGCAGTTCCTGGAATCGCTCGCGAACGAGACGCAGGGAGCGCCCGCAGTGATCGTGCTGACGGCGTTCGCCGAGGTGGACGATGCAGTCCAAGCGATGAAGCGCGGCGCGGCCGACTACCTGAAGAAGCCGATCGACCTCGACGAGCTGCTGATAACCGTCGAGAAGGTGCTGGAGGCGGCGGCCCTGCGCCACCAACTGGATTATTCGCGCCAGCGCGACAGCCACGCCGTGGAGGACGGCGCCTTGCTGCTCGGAGACAGCCCAGCGCTGTCCGAGGTGCGCGAGCAGATCCTGCGCGTGGCGCGCCTGGCGCCGGTGGCCGGCGAGCCGCCTGCCAACGTGCTGATCCTGGGAGAGACCGGCTCCGGCAAGGATGTCGCGGCGCGCCTGCTGCACCTGTCCGGCGCGCGGCGCACGCGCCCGTTCGTGCACGTGGACTGCGCCGCGCTTCCACGCGAGCTGATGGAAGCAGAGTTGTTCGGTCACCAAAAGGGCGCCTACACCGGCGCGGCCGGCGCGCGCGCTGGGCTGATCGAGGCGGCCGAAGAAGGCACGGTGTTCCTCGATGAGATCGGGGAGCTGCCCTTGGAGCTGCAAAGCAAGCTGCTCACGGTCATCGAGCGCCGGCGCATCCGCCGCATCGGCGCCGTGCGCGAACAGGCGGTGCACGCGCAGATCGTCGCGGCCACCAATCGCGATCTCCCGCAGATGGTCGCGCAGGGCGCGTTCCGCGCCGATCTGTTCTATCGCCTCAATGTCCTCACCATCTCGTTGCCCCCGCTGCGGGCGCGCGGCGATGACATCCTGCGCCTCGCGCAGGCGTTCCTCGCGCAGACCGCGCGGCGCTACGGGCTCGCCGTGCCGGCTTTCGCGCCAGACGCCAAGGCGGCGATGCTGGCCTACCACTGGCCGGGAAACGTCAGGGAGTTGCGCCACCTCGTGGAGCGCGCCGCGCTCCTCGCCAGGGGCGGGGAGATCGGCATGGGCGACCTGGGCATCGGTCGCCCGCCCCCGGATTGGACGTCCGATCAGACCATCCCACAGCTCGACCACCTCACCCTCGAGGAAGCGGAGCGTCTTCTCATTCAGCGGGCGTTGGACGCCACTGCTGGCAACGTCTCGGAAGCCGCGCGTCGTCTGGGCGTCTCGCGCATGACCATGCGTTACCGCATGGAGAAGTACGACCTGAGAGGCGATTAGTCCGCGGCGGCACAGCCTGGCATCCGCCTTGCGGAGAGAGCCCTGCGCGTTGACGACACCCCGACGCGCACCTCCTGATGTAACTGAAGCAGTACATCTCCCCGGGCGAAACGCCCGGGGATCTTCTTTACAAACAGGCAATTGGTCGGGGATCGCGTTTCACGCGAGCAGCGCCGTCTCGACCGAGGGTGCCGTTGCCGCCGGAGCTGGGGGTGAAGGATT
>Ga0335070_10011060_pt1 | contig 10548 bp, 9 predicted proteins | sample Lox_Sample_13_FD_206722 | JGI IMG/M metagenome (GOLD analysis project Ga0335070, IMG submission 206722) | Soil microbial communities from Loxahatchee National Wildlife Refuge, Florida, United States - Lox_Sample_1.3 | ecosystem: Environmental > Terrestrial > Soil > Wetlands | place: USA: Florida...
CCGAGCAGTACATCACGAATCGCGACGAGTTGCTTCCGCCGTCCGACCGGTTTAACGCGGGCCAGAAACTGTTTTATTGGTTGATGCTCTATGGCGCGTTACTGCTGCTGCTTTCGGGCGTGTTTCTTTGGGTTCCGGAATATATCCCGCGGCAGGCGGCCTGGGTGCGCGGCGTCATGGTTCTGCTGCATGAGATTTCCGCGTTAGCGACCATCGGTGGTTTTTTGATTCACATCTACATGGGCGTCTTCTTTGTTCCGGGTAGCATGACGGCGATCACCACGGGCTACGTATCGCGCGCATGGGCGAGGGCGCATCATCGCCTCTGGTATGCGCGGGTAACGGGCGAGAAGGGATGACCGGATACGAGTCTCGATTAGCCAGAGCCGAATACCTAGCTACCAAACATCCCAGCGCCGCACCGTTGATGAAGTTTTATGCCGAGTTGGCGCGCTTTCAAGCCCCAATTTTCGAGGAATCGCGCGCGCGCGGAGCGACCGATCCGCGCGGCCTGGTCCGCTATTTCCAGCCGCTGATTGAACTGATCGCCCGCACCGGGACGAAGTTGCTGGTCAACTTCGCGGTAGAGAATCTTCGAACCCCCGAAGCACAAGTCGACCTCCTGTTGACTTCCTGGGAGGATAGAGGAACCTTGGAGCCGCCTGGACGATTTTATGTTCGAGTGCTCCTGCAACCTTTCGCAGAATATCTGGCGTCGCGCGGCGACATCCAGTCCAACGGCGCCGAACATCCGGCCTGTCCATTCTGCAATGCCCGTCCCGTCGCTGGAGTTCTGCGAGGGGAAGGGGAAGGCGCGAAGCGCTGGCTGCTATGCTCTCTGTGCTCCACTGAATGGCAGTTTCGGCGCGTCCTGTGTCCAAGCTGCGGTGAAGAGAACAAGGATATGCTACCGATCTATACGGCGCCGGAATTTCCGACGGCGCGTGTCGAGGCTTGCGACACTTGCCACACGTACTTGAAGTCGATCGACCTCACCAAAGACGGACTCGCGATCCCGATCGTCGACGAGCTCGCCGCGGTTGCGCTGGACATCTGGGCGGAGGAACGCGGCTATTCCAAGGTCGAAGCGAATCTGCTGGGAACGTGAGCGTTAGAATGATACCGATGCCGTCCGCCGCTGATGCCTGGCCGGAGCTGCCGCTCGCCGCGTGGCAGGACATCTACGACACACTGCACATGTGGACGCAGATTGTCGGCCACATCCGCATGACGCTGACCCCTCGCATCAACCACTGGTGGAACGTGCCCCTGTACGTTTCGGCGCGTGGGCTGACGACGTCGCCGATTCCCTATCACCGCCGCATTTTCGAGATCCGGTTCGACTTCATCGCGCACAAGCTGCTCATCGAAACCAGCGACGGCGCGGTAAAGACGATGGACCTTGTGCCGTGTTCCGTGGCGAGCTTCTACGCCGAGCTCTTCCAACACCTTCACGCGCTCGATATCGACGTGAAGATCCACAGCGCGCCGGACGAAGTCTCGAACCCGATCCCGTTCGCCGAAGACGAAACGCACAAAAGCTACGACGCCGAGTATGCAGAGCGGTTCTGGCGAATCCTGGTGTCCGCCGATACTGTGTTCAAAGAGTTTCGCGCTCGCTTCATCGGCAAGTGCAGCCCGGTTCACTTCTTCTGGGGTAGCTTCGACCTGGCCGTGAGCCGTTTTTCCGGACGCCCTGCGCCCGCTCGGCCCGACCCGATCTCGCGCGAAGCCTACTCGCACGAAGTGTCGAGCGCCGGCTTCTGGCCCGGCGGCGGCGATATCAAGGGTCCGGCGTTTTATTCCTACACCGCGCCCGAGCCGCCCGGTTTTTCGGCTGCTCCTATCCGCCCGGCCCGCGCGTTCTATCACACCGGGCTCTCTGAATTTCTATTGATGTATGACGACGTCCGTACGTCCCCAGCGCCGGAGGCCGACCTGATGGAGTTCCTCCAAAGCACCTACGAAGCCGGCGCCAACCTTGCGCGGTGGGACCGCGCCGCACTCGAGCGCGAACCAGCCGGGGCGTAAGAACAGGAGATTGATTGTCACGCCACTGCTCGCATCTCGACCAGGTCAAGATCACACACACGAACAAGCATGTCTGCGAGGAGTGCGTGCGAAAGGGCGACTCGTGGGTCCACTTGCGCTTATGCTTGATCTGCGGCCACGTGGGTTGCTGCGATTCGTCTAAGAATAAGCATGCCACCAAGCATTTTCACGCGCAGGGTCATCCGCTGATTCGCTCCATCGAGCCGGGCGAGGCCTGGATCTGGTGCTACCTAGACGAACTAATGCCCGGCGAAGTGGAAGCCTGAAGCGCGTGCGTTATTTGGCCGCGACGTGAGAAAGGTTGCCGATCGCGAGACCGCCGGTTGACTGAACCGGCGTATTCGCGTCCTGCGCTGCAACGCTTCGAAACTTCGACGGGCTCATGCCCATGTATCGCTTGAACAAGAACGAGAGATGGCTCTGATCGGAAAAGCCGCAGATCAGCGCGATCTCGGCGAGCGGAGTTTGAGAATGCGCGAGCAGGTGCGATGCATATTGAACGCGCCTGCGCCGGATCAGCTCGCCGATCGTACAGTGGTTGTATTTATGAAACTGCCTTGAAAGATGAACGTAATGTACGCCTACTTCGGATGCGATCGATGCTAGGCTCAGGCGTTCCAGGAATCGTGATTCGACAATTTCGGTTGCAGCCCTCAGCCAGTTTGGGAGTGGGGGAGAACTCTGTTTCGTGTCCGCGCGCGCGATCTCAGCCAGGATCGCTAAAACCAGGCCCTCAATGGCGATGGCAGACGCGCTGTCCTCTCGCGCGAACTCGCCATAAAGCCGATTCGCCAGCCAGGTTGTCGAGAGGCCATTAATCTGCGCTGCCTTCTTGGGGACAACCGCCTGCCGCGCGAGCTGGTCGAACACCTCGGGCGCACCGGAGACATGCAAGCACCGCAGTCCCGACTCGATTTCGGTTGAATGCGCCACACCAGCTGGAAGAAAACGCACTCCGCCCGGCCGGCTCACCATCGGTCCGCTTGAGTATTTCTCCCGCAGCGTTCCCTCAATTACATATGTAATGAATGCCTCACGATGCACGTCATTCGGAATCGCGGCAGCTGTGCGATAGAGGTGCTCGCTCAGTGTGAAAGCGCCGATGGTGCGGCGCCGTAAGACTTCGCCACACGTTTCGACTGCCGTTTGTTCTTTGCATTCGGGCAAAAACGCACCAGTGCCTACGAGCTGCTTCTCCACAGGTCCATGATGCTTTGGGGTGGCGTCGGCTGTCGTTAGTAAGTTGTAAATCTTTCGTAAAAACGAAACGTGATTGCCATTTGAAAACGCTAAAATGCCGGTTTTGGCCGAAGAACGCGTTACGATTCAAATAGCGGAACTATGTCTAACATTCTGGTGATCGACGACGACGAGAGCCTGCGCGACACGATCGGCATCATGCTCGAGCAGGAGGGTTTCACTCCAGTTCTGGTTGCCGATGGCAAGACAGGATTTGAACGCGCGATGGCCGCGAAGCCTGACCTGTTGATCGTCGATCTGCGCTTGCCCGGCATGAGCGGTATCGAGATTTGCAAGCAGCTGCGTAACGCGAATTTCAAAACGCCGATCATCGTGCTGAGCGCTGTTGGCGAAGAAGTGGACAAGGTCCTGTTGCTCGAGATCGGCGCAGATGACTACATCGTCAAGCCCTTCGGCGCGCGCGAACTTCTGGCTCGCATCCGCGCGGTGCTCCGGCGCACGTCGCCCGAGGCTCGGAAGGTCGCGCAATTTGGATGTGTGGCTGTCGATTTTGAGCGGCGCGTTGTCAGCAAGAAAGGCGAGGCGCTGAAGCTTACGCCGGCCGAGTATAACCTGCTCAGTTATTTTCTCCAGAATCCGGACCGCCCACTTACGCGCGACATGATCCTCAATTCAGTCTGGGGTTACGAATCGTTCCCGAATACGCGCACCGTGGACGCGCACGTCGTGCGGCTGCGGCAGAAGCTGGAATCCGATCCGAACGTGCCACGCCACTTCCTCACAGTCCACGGCGTCGGATACCGATTTCTTCCGTGAATGCGCTCCTGCATAGCACGTCCATAGTTTTCCTATCATCAGAGAAGCGGGGATTTTCTGGATTGTGTGGAACCGGCAGATTGGACCCTGCCGTCCTGATCGGCCCGCAAAAAACCTGTTCGCCCGCCGCCGTGCGGGAGAAAGCGGAGTTCACGCCCATGACACGCAAGTTCGTTCAGTCTTTCTTGCCTTGTTGTATCGGGTCGATGCTTCTCTGGTGCGCGATGGCTTCAGCGCAAGCTCAAAATACTCCAGAGATGCAGCAGGTGCTGTCGAGGTTGGAACGCCTTGAAGAAACCAACCGTGCTTTGGCGGATGAGATTCGAGAGCTGCGCAAGGAGTTGGCATCAGCGCGTACTTCCGGGACAAGTCTTACGTCCGATTCCGCTGTCATCACCGACGGTCAGTCAATCGTGCCGGACCAGCCGACGCCGAGCGAGGCCCGGGCAGTCGAACAAAGCCGCATTGACGAACTGGCACAAACGAAAGTGGAAGCCTCACAAAAATTTCCGATCCGGCTCACCGGGATGGCGCTGTTCAACGCCTACACCAATGGCCGATTTAACAACCAATCCGACAACCCGACTATTGCGTCTATGGTGCGCGGTGACGCCACCGGTGGCGGAACGCTGCGGCAAAGCACCTTGGGCCTGCTGTTCGATGGTCCATATACCGTGGGCGGTGGCCGAGTAAGCGGATCGCTGTACATGGACTTCTTCGGCGGCTCCACATCGTCACTGAATCACTTGCTCCGGCTGCGGACTGCGCAGATTAACCTCGATTGGACGAACACCTCGTTGTCGTTTGGACAGGAAAAGCCGCTCCTTGCTCCGCGCGATCCCGATTCGTTCGGGCAGGTCGGGGTTTCTCCGTTGACGGGCGCGGGAAATCTCTGGCTGTGGCAGCCGCAGATCCGGATCGAGCAGCGTTTCTCATTCGATCGTGACACCGGCCTCAAGGCGCAAATAGCCGCCTTCCAAACCAGCCTGCTGAATACCACCAGTGATCCCAATTCCTATGCGGCACAACAACCGGGCCAGCCCACCGAAGACTCCAACCCAGGCGCTGAAGCTCGCCTCGAAGTATGGCGCCGCTGGAGCGAAAGCGGCCGTTTGGAGATCGCCGGCGGATTTCATGTGAATCGGAACCACGTCGCACGATTCCATCTGCCCACGAACGTTTACAGCCTGGATTGGTTTTTTCGGCCCGTGCAGAAGGTTGAATTTTCAGGCACGTACTTTCACGGCCGCAACGTCGCGGTCCTCGGCGGACTGCGCCAGGGCTATACAGTGCTACCGGGCGGGAAATGGCTTTCCGTGGTGAGTAACGGCGGGTGGGCACAGCTTCGTTTCCCCGTCACGCAGCGGCTCGCGTTCGACGTGTATGGTGGACAGCAGGACGATCGAAACTCGGACCTGCTTTCCGGCTACATCTCAAAGAACCAGGCATATTTCGCCAACATGCAATACCGCCTGGCGCCCAATGTAGTCGTCAGCCTCGAAGGAGGTCAAGTGCGAACCTCGTATTATCAGGTGGGAACACGGTTGAACGATCACTATGATCTGGCGGTGGCTTATCTTTTCTAAGACCATCGCGCGATTCCTCCTTGCGGCGCCTTTGCTCGTCTGCTGCGCCGGGCCACTGGGCTTGTGCGCAGCGACGGTGAGCGGTCGTGTTTCGGTTGCGTCGTCGCAGGACCCGAATGTGCGCAAGCACCAGGACTATTCAGGCGTCGTTGTGTGGCTGGAGCCATTGGATGGAGCTGCCACCATACCTGCGTCGGTCCACCGCGCAGTAATGCTTCAAAAGGATAAGACCTTCACGCCGCACGTTCTGGCTATCACAGTCGGAACTACGGTGGACTTCCCGAACGACGATCCGATTTTCCACAACGCATTTTCGAATTACAACGGCCAGATTTTCGACATCGGGCTGTATCCTCCGGGGACGACCCGATCGATTGGCTTTCGCCGCGAAGGCGTGGTGCGGGTCTTTTGTAACATTCATCCTACGATGAGCGCCGTGATTGTCGTGCTGCGCTCGCCGTACTTCTCCGTGTCCAACAAGGCAGGAAACGTCGAAATCCCTGACATCCCAGCTGGCTCGTATCGTGTCCACGTTTTTCACGAGCGCGCGACCGAACAGACTCTCGGCGCGCTGGAGCGAGTCGTCGAGGTTTCCGGAACCCAGATACAACTTCCTCCGCTATCCGTGTCTGAGAGCGGCTACCTGCCCGTGCCGCACAAGAACAAGTACGGCAAAGATTATCCGCCGCCGGTTGATTCCGGTACATATCCAGGATCAAAGCCGTGAGATTCTCCCGACTGTCGCTTCTCTGGAAAATCCTGATTCCCACCTCGCTGGTGATGACGGCGGCGTTCGCGATCACCGGATGGCTGGTGCAGCGCAGTGTCGTCAGCGCGACCTACGCGGGAGTGGAGGAGGAGGCCAGGGGGAGCTTCCAGGCCTACGACTCGCTGTGGAAGGCACGCGCCGACCTTCTGAAATCCGTCAGCCAGATTCTTAGCACTTCCGACGTGATCCGCCGCGCGTTTGGCACCGGCGATCCCGCTACCATTCAGGACACGGCCGGCGAATTGTGGTCCAAGGTCTCGAGCGAGGACGAGTTTTTCCTGGTCTCGGATGCTCAAGGCAGCGCCATCGCCCGACTCGGCGCCTCGGCGGAGTTTGTGCCCCATGACGACCTGCCGATGGTACGCTCGGCCCGCAGCGTATTTCCCAAGCAGGCCTCCGGTTTTGTCCCGCGCAATGGGCAATTGTTTCAGGTGGTGGTCACACCGGTCTACGTCCAGTCGCCCGAGGGGCCAGTGCTGTTGAATGTCCTGGTGGCAGGCTATCGCGTGGATCAAACAGTCGCTCAGACGCTCAAGAGCTCCACAGGCGGCAGCGAATTCGTCTTTACCTCGGGCGGCAGCGTCGTGACATCCACCTTGGCTCCCGCCATGACCGCCGCGATCGTCCCGCGCCTGCTAAACAACTCCGGCGCTACGCAGGTATCCCGGTTTCTGGCGCTGCCTCAGCCGCTACTCGATGTCAACGGCGCGCCCGTCGGTCAGCTCTTCATCCTGCGGTCTTTCGCGGATGCGCGGCGCAGGTTAATGGCCTTGCGCGGTCAAATCATACTGTTGTGGCTGCTGGCCCTCGTCGCGGCGCTCGCCGTTACCTACCTTGTCGCACGGAGAATCATGAAGCCGGTCGCCGAGCTGGATCGCGCTGCTGCGGAGATCGCCAAGGAAAACTACGATTACAGCGTCCCGGTGCACAGCCAGGACGAACTGGGACGCCTGGCAGGGACCTTCCAGATGATGTGCGATTCCATCCGCCGCGCGCGTGAAGAACTGATCAGGCAGGAACGCATCGCCACCATCGGCCAGTTGTCGACATCGATTGTGCACGATCTTCGGAATCCTCTCGCGGCGATATATGCGGGCGCGGAAATGCTCATGGACAGCAACCTCGGCGAGGAGCAGACCCGCCGGCTGGCACGCAATATCTATCGAGCGTCGCGCGGCATCCAGGACATGCTGCAGCAGCTCTTGGACGTGGCGCGCGGCAAGTCCGAATCCAGCGAGATGTGCAGCCTGAGCGAAGTGGTCGGGGCCGCTTGGGCCGTGGTTGCGCCCTCGGCTGAATCGCGCAGTGTCGAGCTGCGTACGGAGCTGAGTGACGGCCACGAATGCCCGATGGCGCGTGCGCGTATTGAGCGAGTTTTCTCCAACCTGTTCGAGAACGCCATTGAGGCAATGCGGAATGGCGGAACCATTTCGGTTCGATCGAAGTTGGAGGGCGAGGCCTTGCTAGTTGAGGTGCATGATACGGGGCCGGGAATCAACCCTTCGGTGCGAGGGCGCCTCTTTCAGCCGTTTGTCACTGACGGAAAGAAAAATGGGCTCGGCCTCGGGCTGGCGTTGTCCCGGCAGACGCTGCTCGATCACGGCGGGGACATGTGGATCGACTCGAACCAGCCGGGCGCCAAGTTCTGCTTACGTCTCCCGCGCGCCCGCCGCCCAGCGGCAGCCGAGGCGAACATCGTCAACCTCGCTGGCGACTAAGCTGGGCGCGTGTCCGGCCAATGCCAATCGCGAGTCTCCGGCATGTCATCGCCGTAACGCGTGATGTACAGCTTGTGCTCAATCGACTTGTTTCGCGTTGTCATGATTGGTGCGGTGGTAGGTCAAGCGGTCCATCAGCAAAGGATAGCCATGGAACGCGAACACGATGGGCTTGTTTTTGGTAAAGATCGCGTCGAAGTGCGACCGAGAGATAGTTCGCCGCGCGCCAGTACGCGTCGATTCTTCGCAATTCCTCCGCCGGCAGAGGATGCTTGGACGAAGGTATCAGATCGGCGTTGACGTTCTGGTGACGACGGCGTTAACAAGACCGAGTAACCGGCGCACTAGACGACGGGCCGCCCTCAGCGTTTTACCGAGACCGTCTGATCGCCCTCGGTGTATGCGATGTACTCGGTCCCTTGGAGGGCCGCGTACCCTTTGCTCTTTCGTCCCTTTGGTGTTTCGAAGGCGTGCAACACGGGACCGTCGCCGTTCCGCCCTGACGTAGCGCGAACGTTCAACCTTTTCCCATCCACCGCTTCCACCTTCTCCAGTTCGTAAGAGATCTTGTTTCCGCCGATGCCTAGGAATTTCTTTCCGCCCGGCCCCACCACTTTTCCAGTCACCGAGGCTCCCTTTGCGATGACAACTTTATCGCTGGTGTGAAAGTCTTCCGCGACTGTGAACCGCACCTCCTTGCCCTCTTCCGCCTTCTCAGGGACGTCCTCGGCGAGAAGCATTCGGAAAGGCATTCCATCGGGTATCATCACTGGAATCATCTGGGGTGCGCGCGGGGGCGGCGCTTTGACGGCGGGCTTCGGCTCCTCGATCTTCTCCTGTGGTGGTGGTGCAGGCGCCGCGGCTGGAGGCGGAGCGGAAGGCGCAGGCGGCGGGGTCGTACTCTTGGCGTTCGGAGCAGTTTTCTTCACCGCTTTAGAGGCTTTCTTGGGCGCAGACTCCGGAGTTGCGGGCGCTGGCGAAGCGGGCGTGGGCGCGGTGCTTGCGCCCGGAGCGGGTTCAGCAGGATTTGCCGGCTGGGGCGGATTTTCGGGCGGAAAGGCTGTGGGTTTTTCCGGCTGTACCACAGCAACATCACTCTTCTTGCTCTCTCCGGATGCTTGGCCGCGGAGCTCCGGATGCTTGTACAAGTAAATCCCGCCGCCCACGGCGCCTGCAAGTAATAAGACACCAATCAGGCCGTACAAGAGCGCGGTTGCTTTAGACGATCGTCCCTGTGCGGAAGGAGGCAGGGAGGGGGGGCGTGCGACCGGCGCATTCGTGCCGGTTGAATCCGGTGCTTTTGCTGCCGGCGGCGCGGGCATCCCTGCCGGTGGAGTCGCTGGTGGAACCACTGCCGAGCTTTGCGAAGGCGGTGCGGGCGGAGCCCCTGTCATCGGTGGCGTGGCCTTACCCGGTGGCGTCGGGAGAGGCGCTGGAGCCGGAGGCTGAGCCGTGGGTGCGGTACTCACGGGAGCAGCGGGCGCGCTGGACATCGCTATCGTCGAGAGCGGTGGCGCAAACTTGCCGGCTGGATCCAGTTGCCGTTGCAGAGTACCGAGTGCCCCTTCCACCTGCTTCATCGTTGGCCAGCGCGCGTCCGGGTCTTTTTGTAAGCAGCGCAAAACGATCTGTTCCAGCAGCGGCGGGACCTCGGGTGCGACCTCATACATCGGCTTTACGTCGTCACGCAAAATCGCCGACAGCGTCGAAATGCCCGAGGTACCTTCGAACGCGCGCTTGCCGGTCAACATTTCATACAAAACGGAGCCAAACGCGAAGATGTCGGAGCGTGCATCCACTCGCTTGCCCTCGGCCTGCTCGGGCGACATATAGCTGACCGTGCCGATGATGGAGCCTTCGCGCGTGAGCTGTGCCTGGTCGACCGTCGGTTCCTCGCCGGTCGATGGCGGAGGCTCGAGCCACTTCGCAAGTCCGAAATCGAGAATTTTGACCAAGTTCGAAGGCGTGACCATCACGTTGGATGGTTTCAGGTCGCGATGAATAATACTAGCTGCATGCGCAGTGCTCAGCGCGCTCGCCATCTGCACGGCATATTGCAAAGCCTGCGGTACCTGAAGGCCTCCGGCTGGGATCAGATCGCGCAGCGTTTTCCCTGCAACGTATTCCATCACGATGCACTGCGTGTCGCCTTCGGAGACGATGTCGTAGACCGTGATGATGTTGGGATGGTTGAGAGCGGACGCTGCTTGGGCTTCTTGCAGGAATCGTTTGCGGCGCTCCGGATCCGTGGCAACGGCCGGCGCTAGAATCTTGATGGCGACCACGCGATGCAGGCGTGTGTCTTCGGCCTTGTAGATCTCGCCCATGCCGCCGGCGCCGAGCTTTTCGAGGAGTTTGTAGTGGACTATCGTACGGCCTTCCATAGAGACACCACCTGGCTCTCGCG
>Ga0335070_10011062_pt1 | contig 10547 bp, 10 predicted proteins | sample Lox_Sample_13_FD_206722 | JGI IMG/M metagenome (GOLD analysis project Ga0335070, IMG submission 206722) | Soil microbial communities from Loxahatchee National Wildlife Refuge, Florida, United States - Lox_Sample_1.3 | ecosystem: Environmental > Terrestrial > Soil > Wetlands | place: USA...
TGGCGTGCAGAAAGAGGGCACCGAAGAGAAACAGCCAGTAGCTGAGGGCGTTGAGCCGGGGGAACGCCACGTCACGCGCGCCGATGAGCAACGGCAGCGCAAAGTTGGAGAAGAAGCCAATCTCCAACGGCATCACCACGAGAAAAATCATCGTGGTGCCGTGCATCGTGAACAGCGCATTGTACGTGGCGGCGGTCAGGAAGGTGTTGTCCGGACGGGCGAGCTGCACGCGGATCAGCAATGCCTCAATACCGCCGATCAAGAAGAAGGCGAGCGCGGTCACGCCATACATGACTGCAATGCGCTTGTGGTCCACTGTGGTGATCCAGCTCCACAGGCCACCGTGCAGGTAGTTTGTCTCCTCCGCTGCTTCCTCGATGCGTATTGCGGGTTGCATGGCGTGCCCTACCTCAGGCTTTCCAGATAGGCGACGAGCTGCGACACCTCCGGCGGCGAGAGACCCAGTTTCGGCATCTGCGCGCCGGGCTTGACGGCTTCGGGATCGCGCAGCCACGCGGCAAGGTTGTCCGGCGTGTTGTCCAAGACGCCCCCAGCCAGCGTGGTGCGGCTGGCGAAATGCGTGAGATCCGGACCGGCCTTCTGGGTGGAGACGCCGTTGATGGTGTGACAGGTCACGCAGGGGCTCATGGCGTACAGCCGCGCGCCCGCGGCAATCGGATCGCTGGCCTCGGCGGGGCGCCCGGGCACCGCTGCCGGCGCCGTCTGCTGCGTGCTCCAGGCGTTGAACTGCGCCGGCGTGTCCACAAAGACGCGAAGGCGCATGTTGGCATGCGACAGCCCGCAGAACTCGGCGCACTGTCCCAGGTACATGCCGGGAACGCGCGGGATCAGCGTGATCGCGTTCACGTGGCCCGGAATGACGTCCCGTTTGCCGCCGAGCGCCGGCACCCAGAAGCTGTGGATGATGTCGGCCGATTGCAGTTGGATCTGCACCGGTTGCCGCGCCGGCAGATGAATCTCGTTGGCTGTTTTGATCTCCAAGTCGGGATACTCGACCTGCCACCACCACTGGTGAGCCGTGACCTTCACTGTCAGTGCGTTGGCCGGCGCGGCGGCCGGCTGGGTGCGAAACGTCGTGCGGATGGTCGGGATGGCGATTGCCAGCAGCACCAGTGCGGGACCGACGGTCCACGTCACCTCGAGGCTGAGGTGCTCGGCGCTCGCAGGTGGCGGTTCGTGGCGTGTGCGCACTCGGGTGGAGTAGCGGAAGATCGCCAGCAGCGCCGTCACCGTCACCACGACGAGGATCAACGTGTCCCACCCGATCACCTGCAAGTACAGCGACTGCGTCCACTCCGCGAAGTCGGACTTTGGCGCGAAGGTGGTCATCGGTGGCGGTGCGCCCGTGCAACCGGCGAGTAACCACAGCGGAATGAAGCGCGGCGACACCCTCATCGCTGACCTCCTTCGATGGTCGCCGCTGCGAGCCGCAATCCGGGAAGCGTACAGAGGCCAAACAGCCCGAAGAAACCGGCGGTGATCAGCGCCTCAGCCCAGCCGAACGGAATTGTCTTCGGCGACAGCGATGGCGTGACCAGCACGTAGCGCTCGAGCCACATGCCGATGAACCCGAGCGCGCACACCGCCCCGAGAATGCGCGGCCTCTGCTTTCCTCTCTTTCCCAACAACACGATGAACGGGATCAGCCAGATGAGCAGCAGCGCGGTCCACGCGAGCACGCCCCACGGCAAAACGTGAATACGCTGCACCAAGAAGAAGGTCTCTTCGGGGATGTCGGCGTACCAGATGGGGAGGTACTGAGACCACAGCAGGTAGGCCCAGAAGATCGAGAAGGCGAAGACCAACTTGCCGATGTCGTGCAAGCTCGTGGAATGCTCGACGCTCCGGTCGCGCGGCGCCGGCCGCCAGCCGACGCTGGCCAACGTGCCCATTGCTGCGAGAGCGCTCCAATACGCACCGGTGAAGAAGTAGGCGCCGAAGAGCGTGCTGTACCATACTGGCGACAGCGACATCACGAGATCGAACGCGATCAGGGAGTAGACGATCGCATAGACGATGATCAGCGTTGGCGCGAGGCGCCGGATGATCGCGGGAGGCAGCTCGATGCTGGCGCCCGACTCGGCCCAGTGCACGGCATCGGCGCGCCGCGAGCTGTACACGAACCACAAGCTCAGCGCGCTGAGGAACAAGAGACCGCCACCATCGCGCTCGAAGAGAAACGGCACGTTCAGCCAGGCAGCCTTTTCCGGCACCGGATGCAACACCCACGGGAAGATGAGCTGATCACCTGCGAGCAGGAGCCAGAAAAGGACAGACCCCAGCGGCAGGAAGCCAGCGAAGCTCTCCGCCAACCGGTAGGCGCTCGCGCCGCCCCAACGAGCTTGGGTCAGGTACAGCGATGCGGACACCACGACGCCCCCCTGCGCGACGCCGAGCCAGAAGAGCAGGTTGACGAGGAACGCCTCCCAGGCACGCAGCGCCGTACCGCGTGTCAGCTCGACACTGAAAGCGGTGACGCCGGTGACCGCTAGGAACAGGAACCCGCCGGCTGCGATGCGCGCCGAGGACCGGATCATTCCATCCCCAACCTTCCCTGCAGATGGCGCAGGTAGAGCACCACCTCCCAGCGCTCTTGCGCAGACATGGCATCACCATAGGCGGGCATGACGACGCCGCCGTTGCGAATGGTCGCGTAGAGGTAACCGTCGGTGCGCTCTGCCGGCTGCGCCGCCGTCAAATCCGGTGGCGGCACAATCATCTGAAAGGCAACCGGCCCGACCCCCTTGCCGGCACCGCCATGGCACGGTGCGCAGTGGGTCTTGAAGAGTTCTGCCCCATGCCGGAGGTGCACGGCAGTCGGCGCGAGGGGGTTGCGCCGGCTGCCTGCGGCCTCTTCCCGTGTCATCGGCGGTTCCCCGCCGTGCACGGGCAGTGTGCCCGACGGCATGACGCGGGGGGGCACCGCGAGCGGCGGGACCGTCGGGCCACGAAACATGTCGGTACTCCACGGAAAGGCAGCGGCGCCGTGGGCACAGAGCACAGTGAGGGTGGCGGCGCCGACGCCGCCGCGCACCGTGCGCTTCACCCAGCCCACGAGGTCACGCCGGTTCACAAGTCACCTCCAGGGCGCCCGCCTGATACATCGCCGCCTCGGTGCGCGCGCGCTCATGTGCCGCACAGTGGATCACGACGCCAAAGCGGTCGTTGCTGAAGCGCAAGCTGTACCCGGGCACGGCCTCGAAGCGCGGGATGCGCGCCTGCAGGAGAAAACCAAGCAAGCCCGACAACGCCCCGCAAAGGATCGTCAATTCGAAGGCGATGATGACGAACGGCGGAATCGACACGATGGGCATGCCCGCGGTGACGTGCGGATACTCGGCCGACAGGCCGATGGTCAGCGCAAAGCCTGCAGCGCAACCGAAGAGCCCCCCGAGGAGCACCCAGAGGCGGACAGGGCTGCGCGTCACCTCGAGCGCCTCCAACACCTCCTGGCTCGCGAACGGCGAGAAGACCCATAGCGGGTTGCACCCTGCCTTGTGCAGTGTGGCGACAGCGCGCGCACACGCTTGCGCCTCGGGGAAGCACCCGGTGACGCAAACCGATTCCATCAGGCCGCCTTCCGCTGTTCCTGCAGCGCCTGCTGCAGCCACGGGACACCCTCCTTCACCTCGGTCATCGACACGATGGGCAGAAACTTGGCGAAGAGGCTGAACCACATGAGGAACCACGCCAAGCTCGCCACGCTGATCGTGATCTCGACCCATGTCGGTTTGTAGACCGCCCACTGCGACGGCATGAAGTTGGTCGCCAGCGAGCCGGCAATGATGACCAAGCGCTCGAGCCACATGCCGATGTTGATGCAGATGGAGATGATGAACAGCGCCGCCAGACTGCGCCGGATGCGTGGTGAGAACAGCAACAGGGGAATGACACAGTTGCACGCGACCATGGTCCAAAAGAGCGGCCCGTACGGTCCCCAGTAGCGCATGTGGAATGTGGTGCGCTCGAAGGGGTTGCCGCTGTACCAGGCCATGAAGGCCTCGGTGCCATAGGCGTAGCTCACCACCAGCGACATCAGGAGAATGACTTTCGCCAGGTTGTCGAAGTGCCACGGGGTGAGCACCGACTCGAGCCCCATCAGACGCCGCAGCGGGATGAGCAGCGTGAGCACAAGTGCACAGCCCGAGAAGATCGCACCAGCCACGAAGTACGGCGCGAAGATGGTACTGTGCCAGCCGGGAAGCTGCGCCATGGCGAAGTCCCAGGACACGACGCTGTGCACCGAAATCACCAGCGGCGTCGCCAGACCGGCCAGCAGCAGGTACGCCGTCGAGAAATGCCGCCATTGTTCATCCGTTCCCTGCCACCCGAGTGACAGCAGGCGGTAGAACGACCGCCGCCAGCCTGCCGTGGCGTCACGCGCCGCGGCGACGTCGGGGATGAGTCCCATGAGCAAGAAGAGCCAGCTCACGGTGAAGTAGGTACCCACCGCAAACGCGTCCCACACCAGCGGCGACCGGAAGTTCGGCTGCAACCAGCGCTCGTTTGGATACGGCAGCAACCAATAGAAGAACCACGAGCGGCCGAGGTGAATGAGCGGGAACAGGCCAGCCGTCATCACGGCGAAGACGGTCATGGTCTCCGCAGCGCGATACACCGGCGTGCGCCAGCGCGTGCGGAACAGAAACAGGATGGCGGAGATCAGCGTGCCCGAGTGTGCGATCCCGACCCAGAACACAAAGTTGGTGATGTACGTCGCCCACATGGTCGGCTGGCGCAGTCCGGTGACGCCGAGGCCGGTGTAGATCTGGTACGTCCACGTCGCGATGCCCGCCGCCACCACCGCCCCGAGGCCGCCAACCCCGAGCCAGTATCCGCGGCCGGGCGGCGTCAGCGTCTGCAGCACGCAACGATTGACGTCGTCGTATCCCAGCATCTCGTTCGCCACGCTCACACCTCCTCACGCCGCCGGTAGACGTCCCGCAGATAGACAATGGCCGGTTGCGTGTTCAGGGGTTCGAGTGCCCGGTAAGCCCGCATGGGGTTGTCGGCGCGGCGCTGCATCATTGCGCTCTGGGTGTCCTTCAGGTCGCCGAACGTGATGGCCCGCGCCGGACAGGCCTGGGCGCACGCCGGCACGATTTCTCCGTCACGCACCGGGCGCCCGTCGGCCTCGGCGTCCATTTCGATCGCACGGATGCGCTGGACGCAGAAGGTGCATTTCTCCATGACGCCGGCGCCGCGCGCGGTGACGTCGGGATTGAGCTGCAGGTGCACTGGCGCCGGCCATTGCGGTTTGAACCAATTGAAGCGGCGCACCTTGTACGGACAGTTGTTGTTGCAGTAGCGCGTGCCGATGCAGCGGTTGTAGACCTGTGCGTTCAACCCCTCCTCGGTATGCGACGACGCGTAGACCGGGCAGACGGACTCGCACGGTGCGTGGTCACACTGCTGGCAGAGCATGGGCATCATGTAGAGCGGCGGCGCATCCGTCCCGGTGGGAACGAAACGCTCGATGCGGATCCACGACATGATGTGCCCGCGCGCCACCTCTTCTTTGCCGACCACCGGCACGTTGTTCTCGGCGTAACAGGCGGCGATGCAGGCGCTGCAGCCGGTGCAGGCGTTGAGGTCGATGGTCATCCCCCATTGGTGTTTCGGGTACTGGTGCACGGCGTGCATCTCGTACGGCCCGGGCACGTGCGGGCCGGGCTCGGCCGCCGGCACGCCGCGGCGCAACTCGTCGAGGCTGACGGCCTCAACGATCGGCCGCCCCAGCATGTTGGGTAAGCCGAGCGGACTCACCAGCATCCGTTGCTCGCCGGTTTTCCGGACCTCCACCCCGACGCTGCGTGCACCGAACGGCAGCGCCTGCCATGGGTTGGCGCCGCGGTCCGTGGCGTAACGGCCGTAAGCTGTATGGCCCTGGCCGAAGGGGACGCCGATCACCTCAGGCAGCACGCCTTCGCTGAGGTGCGCAGGCACTGCGAGACGGCCGTGCGTAGAGTGCACCTCCACGATGTCCCCTTCGGTGAGCGCCAGCCGCTTCGCCGTCGTCGGGTGAATCTCTGCCCAGGTGTCCCAGACGAACTGTGCCACCGGCTCCGGGATTTCCTGCAGCCACGGCTTGTCCGCGCCACGGCCGTCGTGAAGAAAGATGTGGGGAAACGCGGCGAGTGTCGGGCCCGGGGGTTGGTTCGGCAAATCGAGCGCTGTGCTCAGCGTCTCGGAGCGCAGCATGACCGCTGCGGTTGGGGCAGGGTCGAAGACGCCACCTGCTTCACGCGCCTGCTTCCAGAAGTCGTCGAAGCTCGTGGCTTCTGCGCGCTGCGTGTGGGACTCGCGCCAGGTGGCTTCCAGGGCCGCTTGCGTGTTCTCCCACGGCAGCGTGTCGGCCGGCATGCCGGCGGCGTGCACGGACGCCAGCAGGATGTCGCCAAACGGCAGCGTCGGGAACACCGGCTGCATCACTGGCTGGCCCAACAGCATCACGCCGGCGCGCGGTGCCGCGTCGCTCCACATCTCGAGTGGATGATGGCAGGGCAACAGCAGGTGTGCCCGCGCCGCAGTTTCGTCCGGTACGCCGCCGGACCAGACGACAAATGGCACCCTGCCGACCGCCTCGATGAAGCCGGGCAACGTGAACGCCGGGTTTGCGCCGTGCACGACGAGCACGTCGATGGCCCCGCCGCGCATGGTATCCAAGAGCGCCCCAACCTCTTCCGCTCGACTCCACGGTGCGGGGGGCGCGCCTTCCAGGAAGCGCGCCGTCTTACCGATATTGCCGGTAGCCGCGTTCAAGATCGAGGTCACGACATGTGTCGCCCGGTCCGCCGTCCCGGCGAGTGCCACCGCGCCGTTTGCGTTCCCAAACCACTCTGCCATGCGGTGGATCTTCCCGGCGGGCACGCCGGTCCGTTCCGCCACCGCCCTTGGCTCGTAGCCGTCCGTGAAGTGCTTCAGGGCATCGGTATCGAAGCCTGCCTTTGCAAGCCCGTCACGCGAGACCGCGTGTAGCACACCAAGCGCGACGAGTGCCTCGGCGCCGGGGCGCACGGATATCCACTCGTCGCACTTGGCCGCCGTCAGACCGAAGCGCGGCCCGATGTACACCGCGCGCCCCAGCGTGATGCCGTCACTACCGAGGCGCGGGGCGCGAAAAGCGGCGTATTGGCGCGTCAGCTCAACCGGCGACCGCCACGTCTCCAGAAAGTCGGCGCCGAACGACAGCACAACCTCCGCCGCAGCGAGCTGATAGACTGGCAGGTCACTGCGGCCGAAGCACAGCTCCGCCGCGGCTCGGGCGGCATCTTCGTCAAGCGCCTCGTAACGCAGCCAGCGGTTCGATCCCCACACCTGCAGCCAGCGCTCGATGATGCGATCGAGCGTCGGACCTGCGGTGGGACCGATGAAGGCGACACGCTGTGTGCCGGCCGCAGCGGCGGCGTGCAGCCGTTGTGCCAGCGTTTGCAGACCGGCCTCCCATGTGATCACCGTGAGCGTACCGTCGCTGCCGCGCTGCTGGGGTGTCGTCAACCGGTCGGGATTGTAGAGTCCTTGCAACGCCGCTTGTCCGCGGGCGCACAGCGCCCCGGCGCTGAGCGGATCCTGCGGATTGCCTTCCAGCTTGATGACTCGGCCTTCACGGATGCGCGCCACGACGCCGCAGCCGGCCGGGCATTCCCGACACAGGGTGGCGTAGAAGCTGGGGACGCCGGGGACGATGTTCTCGTCGGGAATGACGTAGGGGATCAGCTCGCGGGCCTGCGGGTTACGGCAACCCGCAGCGGTTGCGCTGGTGACCGCCAAGATCTTCAAGAAGGCCCGCCTGGACAGCTCGTTCGACATCGTCCCTTCTCAGTAGTGGCAGATCGTGCAGTCCTTACTCACGTGGCGCTGGGTGTGACACGAGATGCAGAAGCCCATGTTGATGTCATGGACGGGTACGACGCGCTCCATCGTCTCCACCGGTCCATGGCATTCCCGGCACGCGACCCCGGCAAGAATGTGCGGCCGGTGCGTGAAACGCACGAAGTCGGGCAGCGTGTAGACGCGGTTCCATACGATCGTCCCCGGCGGTTGCCGGCCGTCGCTCCATGCTTGAGTCACCGCGGTCAGCACGGGTCGATCGCTGCCGACTTTCATGTGGCAACCCATGCACCGTTGGACCGGCGGTACCCCCGCCGTCTGCGATCGACGCGCGTACTCGTGGCAGTATTGGCAGGGGATTTGGCGGACGCCGGCGTGCACCTGATGACTGAACGGAATCGGCTGCACGACGTCACGACGCGGCGACCACGGATGCTGTGAAAACATGGCCACCCCGGTGCCCACCCCCAACAGGAGCAGCGCGATCGGCAGGACGATGCGGTTCACGGCCGCGCCTCTTGCATTCCCGCCGTGCAGTCGGCGTGGAGAACGATCTGCGCGCTCGACGCGGCGCTGATTCGTATGTTGTCGGGAGGCTTGCCGTTGGCTTGCAACACATACGCGATGACGTCCCAGTACTGTTCTGCCTCCAAGCTTGCTGGCTGATCCGCGGGCATGGTGGCTGAGACGAAGTCGTAGATATCCTTCACGGTGCGGAAGGCGTGTTGGCGGATCTTCTGGAAGGGCCGTGGCAAACAGGGCAGCGCGGTCGCGCCGATCAACTCGGGTGCGCGCAGGCCCTTGAACGAGTCGTCCTTGCCCTCTCCACTGTCGCCGTGACATCGAGCGCACTGGTGCTTGTAGATGCGCGCGCCGCTGTCTGCTTGAGGCTGCGTGAACGAGTACGCGACGCCGCTTGCGGCAGCTACCAGGAAGGGTACGGCTGTCAGGTAACGGACCCGCCATCCGCAAATCGCACCCATACTGAGAGGGTGGACGGATCGCTGCAGGACGGAAAGATGGGCTTTTTGCGCTGAAGCAAAGAGGCGGAGGGAGTGTGCTGCTCACGCTCCAAGGCTGGTCCCCTTGGGCGTAGAGGCAAAGCTGTTACTCCCCAGCGGAAGCGGCATCACTCGACCACCCAGATCGTGAATCGCTGGCCATGGTGAACGAGTTCCTCCGCCAGATTGCTACGCACCAGTTTGCGAAACCACGACACCGACTCGCGTCCAACGACCACCGTGTCGCACTGACGGGCGCGCGCCAGCTCCAGGACACGTTCCGCTGCACCCACCCCTTCGACTCCTTCGGAGACCTGGATGTCGAGCGCCCCGGCGCATACGCCCCAGCGGCGCAGCGTGGCAGTGGCCATTCCCAACGCCCGTTGCGCCTCCTTCTTCGCCCCGGCCTTCCAGCGCTGCTGCTTGTGCTTCAGACGTGCCTCCAGCCGTTGTTCCTTCTGTGGATCTTCGGCGCCTCGGAATTCGAGCAGTCTGGGTGGCAGCTGCGGTAGAATGTGGGCGAGGCAGATGCGCAGGTCCCGGTGCCTGCCAACGATCTTGGCAACGTACGTGATCGCGCGTATTGACGCTGGCGACTCGTCGACAACCACGAGGAGCCTCCTGCTGGTCACGCTGGCCCACACCTCCTCATTGCTTCAACGGACCGCAGGTCAGTCGACCCGAGCTGCCGGTCCGTAGGAGAGGCAATACGCCTCGTGCGCTGGAGCACAAAGGGGTTTTCTTGCGCTAGCACAAGGACGGCGTCCGCTGTGCGTGGCGCAGCGCTAAGGGCGAGAGCGTTCCGTCTTCGGCTTGTGCGCGTCGGCGGCGATGGCGATCAGCCCTTGGGAATCAAGAATGGTGACGCGTTGGCGGCCGATATCGAGGAGCCCCTCCCGCTGCCAGCCGCTGAGGATGCGGCTGACCGTGTACAACGTGGTGCCGGTCATCTCTGCCAGATCCTGGCGAGAGAGCGGCATGTCGATCAGGACACCGTCTTCCGTCTTCCAGCCGGCCTCGCCAGCGAGCCGAATCAACGCGTGGGCCACGCGGCGCTCGACCCGTTCAGTCGCCAGCTCGCCGTAGCGCTCCTGCAGATCCCGCAACCGCGCGGTCAAGTCACGGAGCGCATTGAGCGCGAGGCGTGGACAGCTTTCCATCAGGGCAGCCATGGTCTTTCCGTTCCAGGCGAAGACCTGGCACCAGCGCACCGCCTGCGCCGAAACCGGATACCTCTGTCCTTCGAAGACCGCCGCCGGGCCGAACATCTCTCCGGGGCCGATGAAGCGGAGCACCACCTGGTGCCCTTCGGGTGTCGACTCCGTGAGTTTCACCCGTCCCACATGCAGGACATACACGACATCAGCCAGGGAATCCTGCCGAAAGAAGAAGCGTCCCGCGTCAACCTCCCGTTGCTGCGCAGCCCGTCCGACGGCTTGCAAATCAGCGGATCCGAGGTCCCGGAAGAGGCGAACCTGCTGGAGGCGGCGGACGATTTGAAAGAGTTCCGGCACTGGTGTGCACTCCGCGCTGATCTACTAGTCCTCGATTTCGTCGCGTGCCGCAAGGGTGGTGAAGGCACCGCGTCACGTGGCTCATTCGGAGTGGACTTTCAACCCTGAACTTCGGACCGCAGCGAAACTCACCCGAAGCTGTGGCTTCTGCCAAAGCCCACTACGGCGTCCGCTCGTCGGC
>Ga0335070_10011063_pt1 | contig 10547 bp, 11 predicted proteins | sample Lox_Sample_13_FD_206722 | JGI IMG/M metagenome (GOLD analysis project Ga0335070, IMG submission 206722) | Soil microbial communities from Loxahatchee National Wildlife Refuge, Florida, United States - Lox_Sample_1.3 | ecosystem: Environmental > Terrestrial > Soil > Wetlands | place: USA...
TTCTGCTTCTTTTCTCCGTGTTGACAGAAGCTACTTTGTAGCTTTTCCGTTTTAAGTCCTGAAGTATCTCTTCTGCCTTAGTCTGGTTTTCGATTCTAAAATCTTCCCCTTTGATTTTGACTAATTCTGCGGAGAATGATTCATTTTTCTGGTTTTCGAACCAGCCGGTGATGCTCCAGTATTCCAGAGGAACGAACTTCTGGATCTGCTCTTCACGTTCGCAGATTATCCTCAGGGCGACTGACTGAACTCTTCCCGCGCTCAACCCCCGGTAAACTGTCTTCCACAAAAAAGGGCTGACTTTATATCCCACAATGCGGTCCAATATCCTTCTTGCCTGCTGGGCATTGACCTTGTCCATATCGATTGGACCAGCTTTTTCTATCCCTTTTAGAACCGCTTCTTTGGTTATCTCGTTAAATGATGCTCTTAGGATGTTGGGATTGGTCTTTTTGACTTCCTCTGCTACATGCCAGGCAATGGCCTCACCTTCCCTATCCGGATCAGGGGCTAAATAGACTTTCTCGGCTTTGCCTGCTTCTTTTTTGAGCTTATCGATGACTTTTTTCCTGCCGGGAATAACCACATATCCGGGCTTGAAATCCTCTTCGATTTTCACGCCCAGGCTTTTCTGGGGCAGGTTCTTTATATGGCCCAATGAAGCCTCTAATTGATAATCCTTGCCTAAAAACCTTTTTAGGGTTTTGGTCTTGGCTGGCGATTCTACAATGACTAAGTTCTTTCCCATAAAAATATACGTCTATCCTTTCTTTCTTGCCCTTAATTCGGGATACTCAAATTCGATCTTTCCTTTCAACAGCGATTTCAATGCCTCTTCCGCAGCCCTGGGCTCTTTTGCTTCCTCATCTGAATTGGTTTCTTTTTCGGCTATGAAATCCTGATTTATCTTACGTGCCTTTTTGGCAGCAACGATGACTTTGGTGAATCTATTTATCCTCAGGTTGGATTTTTCATCCAGGGAGAAATCCGGCATTCAGCTACCTCCTTTTTTTTGTAGGGCAAGCCTTTAAGCCTGTTCATCTTCTTAGGGTCTCAAAATTTTGACCCCTTACATCCTTTCCTCAATAGCGAGATACTTGAAAGGTTGAAGCTTTGCCTTACATCTGGAATTTAAATTTATCTTAATTTGATTTTTTCCCCAAACAGATTTCCAGTTCTGTCCTGTTTGCCCTGTTCTTTTCGGCAGTAATGATCTCCTCCAGAAGCTTTACGGTATCTTTGAGCTTTCTGTTGACTAATATGTAATCGTATCTCCTGCAAAAAGAGATCTCTTTTAAGGAAGCCTTAAGCCTTTTCCTGATCACATCCGGCTTATCAGTCCCCCTTCCGGATAATCTCTTTTCCAGCTCGCCAAGAGATGGTGGCAAAATAAAAATCGATACGCTCTCAGGATATTTTCGTTTGATAACCATGCCACCCTGGACATCCAGGACCAGAAGTATGACCTTAATCTTTCCTTCGGCTTTCTGAATATTTTTTTTAGGCGTGCCGTAATAATTTCCGAAAACCAATGCCCATTCCGCATACGCATGCTCTTTTATTTTCCTCTGGAAAGCTTCCCGGCTGATGAAATGGTAATCGACCCTCTCTTTTTCCCCTTTTCTTTTTTCTCTGGTGGTGAACGAGATCGAGCGTTTAAATTCCGGATGTTTCTTAAGCAGCATCTTTGCTATAACGGTCTTTCCTCCACCAGAAGGCGAAGATAAAACCACCAGCATGGGTCCTGTCTTTTTTTTCATTTTTTTGCTTTTTCTTTTACTGACCACTGACAACTCACCACTGCTTTTATTCTATGTTCTGCACCTGTTCCCGGAGCTTTTCGATCTCCTCTTTCAAAAAGATTACCAGTTGAGAAATAGAGACGTTCAGGGCTTTTGATCCTATGGTATTTGCCTCCCGGTTCATCTCCTGCAGGAGAAAGGTGAGCTTCTTGCCGACCGGAGCCTGCTCTTCCAGGGCAGTCAGGAATTGCTGGTTATGGCTCCTGAACCTGACGCACTCCTCGGTTACATCCGACCTTTCTGCCAGAAGTGCCACCTCCTGGCTCAGCCGCTGCTCGTCCAGATTTACGCCCCCTAAAAGCTCGGATATTCTGCCCTGCAACCTCTGCCGGTATATCTCCAGGTTCTCGCTTGAAAGAGACTCTATCTTGTCCAATACCTCATCCAGCTTTTTTACTCTTCCCCTCAGGTCCTCGCTCAGTTTCGATCCTTCTGACCTGCGCATCATGTTAAGGTCTGTCAGGGCTTTCTCTGTGACCTCTGAGATAACCTTCCAGGCTTTTTCCAGATCATATTCTTCTTTTTCCAGCTTGATCAGGTCAGGAAGATTGATGAAATCTTTTACTTCTAGTTCTCCTGAAAGCTTATATTTTTTCTTCAGCTCCTGGAAAATGTGGTAATATACTTCAGCTGCTTCCTGGTTTAATTTCACGTAAGAAGACGGTTGCAGGTTCTCTTCCCAGCTGAGGCTATAGGTGATCTTCCCCCGGGTAATCTTGCCTAAGATTTTCTCCTTTATTTTTGCTTCCAAAAGCGAAAGAAATTTAGGAAGCCTGAACTGGATTTCGCAAAAGCGGTTGTTGACCGAACTTATCTCCACCCCTACTTTAAAATCCGGGTTAACGGCTTCAGCTTTTCCGTACCCGGTCATGCTTAAAATCATTTATCCTCCTTAAAGTTTTATCCAATTATTAACTGCCTGACCTGATTTGTCAACTTTTATTTTATAGGTCGAGTTGGTAGGGCGTATTGCTTTTCGGCTTCGCTCAGAGCAGTGAGCCTGTCAAACTGCAATACGACCCTTCATCTTTTTCACCCAGATATGAATTCACCAATCGTAAAATGCGAGCCAGTTACACAGAGAATATCGTTCTTTTCCATCTTTTTTAAAGCACTATGATAGGCTGCCTTTACGCCAGAAACCGCACTGTATCTCAATCCTAACTTTCGAGCTTCCCCAGACAGCGAGTCAAGTTTAGCCGAGCGGGAATAATCGGGCTGGGTCAAGATAATCTCCTTTGCTTTCCGGCTCATAATCTGGAGCATCTTCCTGTAATTCTTATCGTCCATCACCCCGAATACAAAATATATTTTTTTGTCCGGTAATAACTTATCCAGTGCAGATACCAGATTTTTAATTCCATCCGGATTATGAGCCACGTCCAAAATTACCAGAGGTTTTTTTCTGTATATTTCTAATCTTCCAGGCCAGTCTACCTTACTTAGTCCTGGAAAAATTAAAACCTTGACATGTTAGATTCTCTATGGCTAAAATAGCGCAGGCAGCATTTCTGACCTGGTGCTCACCTGCTAAATTGAGTCTAAGTCCGGAATAGGTATCCATTCTGGTCTTTAAACTGAATTCTATTCCTTCAATGGAACTTTTTTTGATCACCCATTTAGAATCCTTGAAAACCGAGAAAAGCTCAGATTTTTTCTGCCGGCACAAGGACGAGATAACTTTAAAAGGGGTCGGTTTATCGATCGATGTAACTGTCGGAACATGATCCTTGACTATTCCACCTTTTTCCCAGGCTATTTCTTTTAAGGTTTTTCCTAATCTGTCGGTGTGCTCCAGCCCGATGTTGGTGATTACGCTTACCTCAGGTTTCAGAATATTAGTCGAGTCTAACCTCCCTCCCAGACCGGTCTCTACAACTGCCAGCTCGATTTTCTTATCAGCGAAATAGGAGAAAGCCAGGGCAGTGGTTACCTCAAAAAATGTATACTTTTTCTTCAGAATCTCTTCTTTTAGATCTGAGACGAAATCCGTTAGGTAATTTTTTTCTATTAGTGAATCTCCTGCTCTGACCCTTTCTCTGAAATCAATGAGATGAGGTGAAGTGTAAAGGCCGCAGGAATATCCGGCAGTTTTCAGAATCGAGTAAAGCATGGCACAGCAGGAGCCTTTTCCATTGGTCCCGGCCACATGAATCGAGGAAAATTTGAGATGGGGATTACCCAGCTTTCTCATCAGAGAATAAGTATTCTCCAGTCCCAACTTTATCCCGAACTTCTCCAGACTGAAAAGAAAATCGACTGCCTGCTGATAATTCATCTTGATTTTAAAGGATAAAAAATTCCTCTGGACTCAACTTGTTTTATTAGAGGGCAAGAGATATTCTAACAGAAGAGAAACAATCTTTTTTAAATCTTTTCTTTCCACGATCTTGTCCAAAAAACCGTGCTCTAAGAAAAACTCGGAGCTCTGGAAGCCGGGAGGAAGCTCCTGCTTGATGGTCTGCTGGATCACCCTGGGTCCGGCAAATCCTAAAAGAGCTTTGGGCTCGGCAATTATGACATCGCCCAGGGAAGCATAGCTTGCCATTACCCCGGCCGTAGTGGGGTTGGTGAGAACGGAGATAAACGGGATGTTGGCATCATAGAGTTTAGCCAGGAGAGCGCTGGTTTTTGCCATCTGCATCAGGGATAAAATCCCCTCCTGCATCCTGGCTCCGCCCGAGCAGGATACGATCACCAGGGGAATTTTTCTCTCCAGGGATCTTTCTATGGCTCTGGTCACCTTCTCGCCGACCACCGAACCCATGCTGCCGCCGATAAATCCAAAATCCATTACCCCGAAGCTGACCTCTTTGTTTTCGATCTTGCCAATTCCCACGATCACCGCATCATTAAGCCCGGTTTTCCTGCGCGAATCCCTTATCCGGTCAGGATATCTCTTGGAATCTTTAAACTTCAATGGGTCGCTGGAGACTAAATTTTCGTCGAACTCTTCTAATTTTCCCTCGTCCAGCAGAAGCTCGATATAGTCTTTGGATTTTATCCTGAAATGAAAGTTACACCGGTGACAAACCCACAGATTTTTTTCCAGCTCTTTGACGTAGATTATTTCCCCGCAGCTTTCGCACTTAGTCCACAAACCGTCCGGAATCTCTTTTTTCTGCTGGGAGACCAGCCCATTCTTGGGTTTTTTAAACCATTCCATAAATCTCTCTTTTAGAGCTTTTTCTCCATTATGATGGCGTCCTCTACTGGAAAACGGTAATAATTTTTCCTTCTGCCGATCGGATCAAAACCGAGTTTCCGGTAAAGTGACAGGGCGATTAAGTTGGATACCCTCACGTCCAGGGTCACACTTTTGCATTTATTCTTTAATCCCTGCTCGAATATCCATTCCATCATCTTCTGGGCTATCCCCTGGCGGCGGTGTTCCTTATCCACGGCGATGTTGGCTATCTGCAGCTCATCCTCGATTTTCCATAAGCAGGTGTATCCAATTAATTTCTCTTCTTTCCTTACGACTGCAGGATAAGTAAAGTCCTTTTTGATATCTTCCAGAAAAGACTCTTTTGTCCACGGGTCAGAAAAGCTTTCTTTTTCTATCCTAAGAACTTCCTCTAAATCTCCTTCCTTCATCCGGTCGATAGTCAAATCCTTGTATTGTTCAGACATTTTTGAATTTCAGCTCCTGCTCAGAACTTCTCAGATAGAGCGGTTCTATTTTATCCAAATCCTCAAACTCTGACCGTTTAAACTTCTCCTGCCCCAGAAAAGCTACTGCAGTTCCGCTAGGTAAATTCACTTTTCCTTCTAAGAAATGGGCTTTCTCTCCCAAGAGCTTGCTCAAATTCTCCTGGAAAACCTCCAAACCCAAACCTAAGAATATAACCTCATTAGGAATTTTGGCAACAAGTTTTTCAATGCTGGTGACCCAGTAGTCCGAAACTCTCTTTATTTCTCCATTTTTGAAATCATAAACCGCCGAGTAAACTTCTTTTTTCTTGGCATCCAAAATCGGCACCAGAGGATATGAGGAAGATTTTTGAAAATGGACCAAGCCATCTAAAGTCGGGACTGAAATCAAAGGTTTGCCAGAAGCAAAACAGAGCCCTTTTGCAGTCGCCAGACCGATTCGCAACCCTGTGAAAGAACCAGGTCCAATGGAGATAGCAACTCCGTCCAGTTCTTCTAATTTTATGTCAGCCTCATTTAGAACTTTATCGATGCTGGGCAGTAGTATCTGGGCATGAGTCTGACCAGCATTAAACCTAAGTTCAGATATGACTTTTTGATCTTCGACAATTCCTAACGCTAAATATGGGGTAGCCGTATCAATGCCTAAGATTTTCATAAAATTTTACATTTTTAAGGTAGCGCAAGGCTTCAGCCTTCCATTTCATGTAGGGGCGTATTGCTCTTCGGCTTCGCTCAGAGCAGTGAGCCTGTCGAACTGCAATACGCCCCTACAAACCCAGATCAACTGGGGCGAACATACAGGTTCGCCCCTGCGTATTTTGAACAGACAGGAATGTCTGTTCTACTATCAGAATTTCTCTATCTTTATCTCCCTTTCGTTTTCCGAGAGAATTTTCAGGTGAATATCAATTCTTTTTCCCGGCAAAAGCTCAGCTGCTTTTTCTGCCCATTCCACAATGCAGACCCCCTCTCCGTAAAAATATTCCTCATACCCCAGATTAATGATCTCGGATAACTTCTCCAGTCGATAAAGGTCTATATGATAGACTTTGTATTTCCCCTGATATTCGTTGATCAGGACAAAGCTGGGGCTTACCACAAAATCTATCACCTTCAGTCCGGAACAGATTCCCTGGGCAAGACAGGTTTTGCCGCTTCCCAGAGGGCCGAAAAGGGCAACCACCAGCCCTGGATAAAATTCCTGAGCTATCTTTTCCCCCAGCTCTTTGGTTTCCTCCGGAGAGGAGGTTATGATTTTCTCTTTAAGCAAATCTAATTTATCTATGCCTGGCTCGAATTATATTTTAGGCCTGAGAACCGTTACCGGAAGTATCATCTCCTCCAGCGAAATACCACCGTGCTGGAAGCTGTTTTTATACTGCCTTTCATACTCGTTCTGCTTGGTCGGGTAGACGAAATAGTAATCCTCCTTGGCAATGATATAGGTTGTGCTCATAGTGTAGGAAGGAAGCTTGTATCCTCCGGGATCTTTGATCAGCAGAGCATCTTTCAGATCGCAGTTGAGGTTATCCCCGTATTTGTATCTCAAATTGGTGGAGGTATCTTTTTTACCGTGAGCTACTGTCCCTCTGGTTCCCAGAACGCTGCCGTGATCAGTAGTCAAAAGGACTGTGCAGTCCTGCCTGGACAGGTACTTCAGTATCTCGAAGAGGGAGGAATGCAGAAACCAGGACCTCATCAAAGAGCGGAAAGCCCCCTCGTCCGGTGCAATTTCTTTGAGAATTTCGGATTCGGACCTTCCGTGAGCCAGGATATCCAGGAAATTGTAAACGATGGAGAGAAGAGATCCGCTCCGGTAGGAGGATATTTTCCGGGCCAAATTGTCACCTTCGGCGATGTCCAGGACTTTGACATACTTGGGCTCGGTTTTGAATGTCAGCTTCAATCTTTGTAACTGGGCATCCAAAAGCTGTCTTTCATACCGGTTCCGGCTGGAGTCATCCTCGGTCCCGGCTTTCCAGAGTTCAGGATATAATTTTGCGACCTCTTCTGGGAAAAGCCCGGAGAAGATCGCATTTCTGGAGTAAGGAGTGGCAGTCGGAAGTATGGAATAGTAATATTCCCTGGTTAAGTTGAAATACTGGTTCAGGATCGGCTCGATGAACAGGTACTGATCCAGTCTCATACAATCGACCAATATTAAAAAGACCGGTTTCTTTTCCAGAAGCAGGGGATAAAGATATCTGGGGACGATGTCCACGGAAAGCGCAGGAGAATCCTTTTTTTGCACCCAGTTATGATAGTTACTTTCGATAAATCTGCCGAACTCCAGATCACATTCCCTTTTCTGGGTGAGATGAGTTTCAGTCAAACCCAGATCCTTGAAATCCTCCATCTCCAGGTCCCATTCCGAAAGGAGCCTGTGGATGTGTATCCATTCTCTCCAGGTTAGAGGACCTGACAGGAGTGAGCGAACCTGATTAAAATCCGTCACATATTTTCTGGAAAGATGCTCCTCTCTGATTCTCCTTATGCCTAAAATCTTTTTGGCGGCTGAAAGGACCTGGCTGGGATTGACCGGCTTGGTCAGATAATCGTCGATCTTTTCGCCGATTGCCTGGTCCATCAGATTTTCCTCTTCGTTTTTCGTGACCATGATTACCGGCAGATGCGGATTTTTCTCCTTTATCTCTTCCAGAGTGGTCAAACCATCCTTGCCCGGCATCATCTCGTCCAGGAGAACTAAATCGAAATTTTTCTTTCCGACCAGAGCTATGGCGTCATCTCCATTCGAAGCCGGCGTTACTTTGTATCCTCTTTCCTCCAGGAAAATAATATGTGACTTCAGATTATCTATCTCGTCATCTACCCAGAGAATATTTTTGATCTCTTCTTTCATCTGCACCTCACAACATCGTTGAAATTTCTTAGTCCCCCCGATCCAATGGTAATGTGGGTTCCTTTGCCAGGTCAGGGGACCTGGCAAACACATATAAACACTTTTATATTATGTTGACACTCAATCTACGCTTTTTCACTACCCTTTTTTGAACTTAAGGGGAGACATACCTGGAAGGTTGTCTTTTGATTAGGAATACTTTCCAACAGGCTCAGTTTCCCCTTGTGATACTCTTCCACGATTCTTCTGGCTAAGGAAAGCCCCAAGCCCCATCCTCTCTTTTTTGTAGTATATCCTGGCGCGAAAATCTTCCCCTGCTCCCTGGCTGGAATCCCCCTACCATTATCAGTCACCAGGATAAAACCATTTTTTCTGCTCTTATCAATGCCGGTGGAAACCTCGATTTTCCCGTTTTGACATTCGACTGCCTCCACCGAGTTTTTAACTAGATTCTCGATAACCCAGGACAAAAGCTCCCGGTTCATCCCCAGCCTTAGCGACTCTCCCAAATGTTCTTCGATGGTTACTCCCTCGGGAATCCTTTCCTTAAAATAGATTACCGTCTCTTTGACCACTTCATTCAGATCAGCTTCCTTCAATTCCGGGAGCGAGCCAATCTGACCGAAACGGGAAGCTATTTTTTCCAGCCGTTTGACGTCTATCTCCATTTTATCCAGATAATCATTCTCCTGCATGGAGCGATTTCTCAAAAGCTCTATCCAGCCTAAGAGCGAAGAAAGCGGGGTTCCTAATTGATGGGCTGTTTCTCTTGCCATTCCCACCCAGATGTACCTTTTCTCGCTCCTCTGCATATTCCTGAAACTTATAAATCCGATCCCGATGACTATCGCCAGCAAGCCTGTCTCCAGATAAGGCATAATCCTGAGCTGGGAGATAAGCTCTGAATCGCCGTAATGGAGATAGTTGATGATCTTTTTCTCTTCTCCATAATAGATTGGGATAGGCTCTTTGTCCTGATCCATCTGCTTGATCAGTTTTCTTAACTTGAGCCTGGCTTCGGAGGTGGTGTCATCCCAGGCGATGCTGATTCCTCTCCAGGCTTGCGGCTGACCATCTGCCGTGGTGACAATAATAGGGAAATTACTTTTCCTTATCACCTCGTCGAAGATCAGGTCTATTTCTGCACCGGTGGTTGCCTCTGAGGCTACCAGGCTCCACAGCCTGGCATAAGCTGTAACCACTCTTTTAGCATCTTCCTTCAGGCGGTTGATCACGTACTGGGTATAAAATACATACACCAGGGCCAGGATGATTATACCCAGGAAAAGAGCCAGCTTAAAAAAGAGCGAAGAGAACCTCACTCCGGATTCATACTGGTTATTTCGTGCAGAATGATTATTTTTGTTTTCCATGCTTGAATCTAAGATATTATACGCAAATCAGGATGAGTATCAGGGCAAGCTTTTGACTACAGAGCGGGAAGGGACCCGGTGAATCTGGGTTTCGCACGCTCAACAAACCCTTCCCCATGTTGGTATTTATTTTTTGTTCGTCATTCGTCATCAGTCATCCGTCATTTTTGTTAGCTTATCTCTTCCAGCCCTCCCAGATAAGGTCTCAGAATTTCAGGGACAATGACTGTTCCTTTTTCAGTCTGGAAATTTTCCAGAAGAGCAGCCACTGTTCGGGCTAATGCCACACCTGAGCCGTTCAAGGTATGGACATATTCGGGTTTTGATTTCGGGTCAGGTTTATATTTTACTCCTATCCTTCTGGACTGAAAAGCCTCATAATTGCTGCAGGAGGAGACCTCAAGATACTTCTTGACTCCAGGTGCCCAAGCCTCGATGTCATAACACTTGGCTGCGGCAAAGCTTAAATCGCCAGTGCAGAGAAGCCGGACCCGGTAAGGGATTTTAAGAAGCTGTAAGACTTCCTCCGCATTAGCTACCAGCTTTTCGTGCTCATCATACGAATCATCCGGCTTTACGAATTTCACCAGCTCCACCTTGTCGAACTGGTGAACCCTTAAAATTCCGCGGGTGTCTTTGCCATAGGAGCCTGCTTCTCTTCTGAAACAAGGGGTATAAGCCACATAATAGATAGGCAGCTCCTCGGCTTTGAGGATTTCGTCCCGGTGAAGATTGGTTACCGGCACCTCGGCTGTAGGCACCAGAAAAAGATCGTCTTTTTCGCACAGGTACATATCCTCTGCCAGCTTGGGTAGTTGACCGGTGCCGGTCATACAGGCTCTGTTCACTACAAAG
>Ga0335070_10011066_pt1 | contig 10546 bp, 5 predicted proteins | sample Lox_Sample_13_FD_206722 | JGI IMG/M metagenome (GOLD analysis project Ga0335070, IMG submission 206722) | Soil microbial communities from Loxahatchee National Wildlife Refuge, Florida, United States - Lox_Sample_1.3 | ecosystem: Environmental > Terrestrial > Soil > Wetlands | place: USA: Florida...
ATCCGCGTGTGCGAAGAGCTGTTCTCCGCCGCCCGCACCGAGTTCAAGCACCTGGAGTACTTCTACTTCCACAACTTCATCTACGACACGGTGTGGAAGGACAACCGCCGCCGGCATTCCGAGCGCATCCCGACCTGGCAGGTGCTGCACACCTACGGCCACGACTACAAGCTGATCCTGGTGGGGGATGCCACCATGAGCCCCTACGAGATCGCTTATCCCGGCGGATCGGTGGAGTACAACAACGAGGAGGCGGGCGCGGTGTGGCTGCAGCGCCTGCTGGACGTATACGGGCATGCGGCGTGGCTCAACCCGCAGCCGGAGAACCGCTGGGACTACTACGAGTCCATCGGCATGACGCGGCAGCTGATGGGCGAGCGGATGTACCCGCTCACCTTGGCCGGCCTGGAAGAGGGGATGCGGGCGCTGGCGCGGTAGGCCTCGCCCCCGACCCCGCTCGCGTGCGGGGAGACGAAGTGGCCCGCTAGGACGCCGCCTCGAAGTCGAAGGCCCCGGGCGCCAGGAAGCGCGCGGCCAGCTCCACCGGCGGCAGCGGCTTGCTGAACAGGTAGCCCTGGTACTCGTCGCAGCCGATGCGCGCCAAGGCTTCGAGCTGGGTGCGCGTCTCCACGCCCTCGGCGGTGACCAGCAGGCCCAGGCTGTGCGCCATGGCCACGATCGCGTGAATGATCGCCGCGTCCTCCGGATCCGACTCGAGATCGCGCACGAAGCTGCGGTCGATCTTCAGCGTGTCGATCGGCAGCTGGCGCAGGTACGCAAGCGAGGAGTAGCCGGTACCGAAATCGTCCACCGCGATGCGCACGCCGTCGTGGCCGAGCTTGCGCAGCATCGCGATGTTCTCGTCGGCGTTGTGCAGCAGCAGCGACTCGGTCATCTCCAGCTCGAGATAGCGCGGGTCCAGGCCGGTAGTGCTCAGGATGCGGGACAGGCCGCGCGAGAACTCGCGCGGGCGGTTGAGCTGGCGAGCGGAGATGTTGACGGCGATCTTCAGCGGCGGGTAGCCCGCTTCCTGCCAGGCCTTGGCGCGCTGGCAGGCGCTGCGCAGCACCCATTGGCCGATCGGCTCGATCAGGCCGGACTCCTCGGCCACCGCGATGAAGGTGGCCGGTGCCAGCAGTCCGCGCTCGGGATGGTGCCAGCGCAGCAGCGCCTCGGCGCCCACCACCTTGCCGGAGCGCAGATCGACCTGCGGCTGGTAGTGCAGCGCGAACTCGTTGCGCTCCAGCGCCGACCGCAGCGCCGTCTCGAGGCTGTGCCGCTCCACCGCGCGCACGTTCATCTCCGGGGAGAAGAACTGGTAGTTGTTGCGCCCCTTCTCCTTGGCGTGGTACATCGCCGTGTCGGCGTTCTTCATCAGCGTGCGGTCGTCGTCGGCATCCTCGGGGAAGATGCTGATGCCGATGCTGCAGGAGGTGTTGAGCGTGTAGCCGGCGATCTCGAACGGCCGCGCCAGGGCCTTGATGATCTTGGCGGCCACCTGCGCCGCGTCCTCCGCCTGCTGCAGGCCCTCCAGCGTGACGACGAACTCGTCGCCGCCCAGCCGCGACAGGGTATCGCCCTTGCGAATGCAGTCCTGCATACGCGCGCCCACTTCCTTGAGCAGCAGGTCGCCCACCTCGTGGCCGAGCGAATCGTTGATGTTCTTGAACCGGTCCAGGTCGATGAACATCAGCGCCAGCGACTGGCCGCTGCGGCGCGCGGCCACGATGCCCTGCTCGAGCCGGTCGTTGAACAGCACGCGGTTGGGCAGCTCGGTGAGCGGGTCGCGGGTCGCGAGATAGCTGATGCGCGCCTCGGCGCTCTTGCGGTCGGTGATGTCTCGTCCGGTGCCGCGATAGCCGGCGGGGCGCCCATGCTCGTCGTGGATGGCCACGCAGTTGACCAGCAGCCAGCGCATCTCGCCCTGCTTGGTGAGGATGCGGTGCTCGAGGTCCCGGTAGGAGCCGTCGGACTGCATGTGCTGCTGCAGCCACTCGCGCACGCGGTCGGCCTCGCCGCGCGGCATGAAGTCGCTGGAGCCGTGGCCGATCAGCTCCTGGTCGGAGTAGCCCCACACGCTCTGCACCCGGCTGGACACGTAGGTGAAGCGGCCGTGCGTGTCGGCCTCCCATACATACTCGCCGGCAGCGTCGGCGAAGTCCCGGAAGCGCGTCTCGCTCTCGCGCAGCGCCGCCTCGGCAGCCAGCCGCGCCGCCTCGCGCTGGAAGTTGTCCAGGGCGAAGGACAGGTTGGCCGCCAGGTCCTCGACCAGCTTGACCAGCTCATCGTCGAAGTAGCCGACCTGGCTGGCGTACAGGTCCAGCGTGCCCACCACCTTGCCCTGGCGCCGCAGCAGGAACGTGGCCTGCGAGCGCACCCCAAGGCTGGCGAGCAGCTCGCGCCACCGGCGGTTGCGCGGATCGGTGGTGATGTCGTTGCACACGTAGTTGGCTCCGGCGCGCAGCGCGTGCGCCGAGGGGCCCTGGCCCTCGGGCCGCCCGGCGTCGATCGACACCATGAAGCTGCCGGCCAGGCCCTTGTCCTCGCCGGCGCTGGCCGCCGTCTGCAGCCAGCCGCTGTCGAAGTCGATCAGCGCGACGCGGGCGAAGACGAAGTGGCCGTATTCCACCACGATGCGGCAGATCGCGGCGAACAGCTCGCGCGTGTCGCTGCTGTGGATGATCGCGTTGTTGGCCGCGGTCATCGCCGCGTACATGTCGCGCAGTCTGGCGATGCGCTGCTCGGCCTGTTTCTGTTCGGTGATGTCGTGGGCGGTGCCTCGGTAGCCGGTGAAGCACCCCTCGGCGTCGAACACCGGCTCGCCGCTCACCATGGCCCAGCGCCCGCTGCGCCGGTCGCGCAGCAGCAGGTCCTTGAAGGGCCGGCGCTCCAGCAGCGTTTGCCGGTGCGCCTCGCGCGCGGCGTCGGATTCCCACTGCGTGTCCAGCTCGAAGCGGGTGCGGCCGATCATCTCGCTCTCGGGCGTGGCGGTCTTGCCGTCGGGCCCGGCCGAGAAAAAGGTGAAGCGCAGGCTCTCGTCCTGCTCCCAGTACCAGTCGGCGGACAGGGCGGTCAGGCCGCGGAAGCGCTGCTCGCTCGCGCGCAGCGCCGCCTCCGCCGTGCGCCGCTCGGTTACGTCCACTAGCAGGACCACCGCCACGCGCGCGCCGTCGGGGCGCGTGAGGCCGGTCTTGCGCACCAGCATCCAGCGGGTCACGCCGTCGATGGTGTAGGGTTGCTCGTACTGGACCGTACCCGGGCCGTGCAGCGCTTCATCGTCGGTCTGCTGGAAGTAGTGCGCCTGCTCCGCGCTGAAGAAGTCGAAGTCGGTCTTGCCCAGGATCTCGCCGGGCTCGCGCCGGAAGAAGCCACAGAAGGCGGCATTGATGGCGATGTAGCGATGCTGCTCGTCCTTGACCAGCAGCGGCGTGGGAATGGCGTTGATCAGCGCGTCGAGGTAGCGCTTGGCCTGCGCGACTTCGCGCTCGGCCGTACGCTGCAGCGTCACGTCTCGCGTCACGCCGCGATACCCCTTGAAGCGGCCCGCATCGTCGAAGAACGGCTCGCCACTTACCGAGACCTGGCGCGGTGTCGCGCCCATGTCTTGGAGCGTGATGACGATTTCGCGGAATGGCTGGCGTGCGGCGACTGCGCGGTCGTGGCGCTCGCGATCCTCCGGCGAGACGCTGCTCGCCTCGACCTCCCAGCGGCGTTTGCCGAGGATGCCTTCGGGTCGGATGCGCTGCTCGTCGAGTGCCCGCCCGGCGAGCATGGTGAAGCGCAGGTTCTCGTCCTGCTCCCAGTACCAGTCGGAGGACAGCGCTGCGAGCTGGCGCAGACGCTCGGCGGTGTCGCGCAGCTCGGCATCCAGGCGCCTGCGCTCGGCGGCCAGCGACCCGGCGACCAGCGTGGTGAGCGCCACGATGATGCCGAAGGTCTGCGCGTAAACCACGCTGCCCGGCACCGCGAACGGGCCATAACCCAGCTGCGTGCCCCCGAACACGATGCCCACGGCGAGCAAGTTGGCCACGGAGATCCAGCGCAAACCGAGGTACAGAGCGCTGAGCAGAGCAGGCGGCAGGCACAGGAAGGTCGACGGGCCGCTCTGGAACCAGAACACGTAGATGCAAACCAGCACCTGCAGAGCGGCCAGGCCGACGCTCTCGACGTTGCGCAGGCTGTGCGCGTCGCGGCCCGGGGCCTCGGACCAGGTGAGCGCGAGCGGGGTGACGAGCAGGATCCCGAGCGCCTCGCGCGCCCATTGCAGGCTCCACTGCACCAGTGCCTGATAGCCGTCGCTGAACGGCTCCAGGGTCAGGCCGATGGAGGCCGACGCCAGCGGCGACGTGAAGGCACCGAGCCCGATCACCGCGAGTACGTGCCGGGGGCGGTCGAGCGTGCGCGAGAACGAGTCACTACGGCGCAGGAGTTCCGCGCCCACCAGGGCCGAGCCCGCCGCCGCGGCGGCCAGCCCCAGCGACACGACGGCCCCGTGCCCACTCGTCCAGGCCGCTGTCCAGGCGCCCAGTGCCACGCCCGCCCACAGGCGCCGTCCCCACAGCAGGAGCGCAGCCAGCGCCAAGCCGGCCGGCAGCCATACCGCGGGAGCAGCCGGGTCGGGGAACAGCTCAGCGTTTGCGTGTGCCGCGATGAAATATGCAGCGGCAACCCCGGCGCTGCCGGCCAGATCCGACAAGGCAAGCGAGCGAACGCGCTCGATCACGGGACAGCACTCATTGCAAATGGACTAAGCACCCATTTCGGCTCGCATGGCGAGGCCTTGAGCATCTGCGGCTGGCGATCCGCAGGTGAATGCGGCCCCTCGGGCAAGCCATCGGCGTCGGCACCGGTATGGTGCAAAATCTCTGGGTGCGCACCGGGAGTGGGCATGGAATCCTCGACTTTATCCCAATTATGCATCGTAACCTGTTGACGCGCATGCGTTCGAGTCGCGCGGCATATCGCTTGCATCCGAAGTGCGCCTTTGCAGTAGAACCCTGGGAGACCAACCACAATGGAAAAACTACAAACCAGCAGCGACACGCTGTTCATCCTGCTCGGCGCCATCATGGTGCTGGCTATGCACTCGGGATTCGCCTTCCTCGAACTCGGAACGGTGCGCAGAAAGAACCAGGTCAACGCGCTGGTCAAGATCCTGGCCGATTTCGCGACCTCCACCGTGGCCTATTTCTTCATCGGCTATAGCGTGGCCTATGGCGTGAGTTTCTTCACCGGCGCGGAGACGCTGGCGCAGAAGAGCGGCTACGAGCTGACCAGGTTCTTCTTCCTGCTCACCTTCGCGGCGGCGGTTCCCGCGATCGTCTCGGGCGGCATCGCCGAGCGGGCGAAATTCCATCCGCAACTGGGCGCCAGCTTCGCGCTCGTGGCGCTGGTCTACCCGTTCTTCGAGGGCATTGCGTGGAACGGCAAGTACGGCGTGCAGGCTTGGATCGAGTCCGGTTTCGGCGCGCAGTTCCACGACTTTGCCGGATCGGTCGTGGTGCACGCGATGGGCGGCTGGATCGGCCTGGTCGCCGTGCTGCTGCTCGGCGCGCGGCGCGGCCGCTATGGCAAGAATGGCGAGGTGGCGGCGCACCCGCCCTCGAGCATCCCGTTTCTGGCGCTGGGTGCCTGGATCCTGTCGGTGGGCTGGTTCGGCTTCAACGTGATGTCGGCACAGACCATCGACAAGATCAGCGGGCTGGTGGCTGCCAACTCGCTGATGGCGATGGGGGGCGGCACGCTGGTTGCGCTGTTCCTCAGCCGCAATGACCCGGGCTTCGCTCACAACGGGCCGCTCGCCGGGCTGGTCGCGATTTGCGCGGGCTCGGATGTCATGCACCCGATCGGCGCGCTGATCACCGGCGGGGTCGCCGGCGGCCTGTTCGTGATGCTGTTCACGCAGACGCAGAATCGCTGGAAGATCGACGACGTGCTGGGCGTGTGGCCGCTGCACGGGATCTGCGGGGCCTGGGGCGGGCTTGCCGCCGGCATCTTCGGCAGCAAGGCGCTGGGAGGCATGGGCGGTGTGACTTTCATGGCACAGCTGGTGGGCACTGCGCTGGGCGTGGTGGTCGCGCTGATCGGCGGCGCGCTGGTCTACGGCCTGCTCAAGAGCATGGTGGGCATCCGCCTCGACCCGGAACACGAGTTCGAAGGCGCCGACCTGAGCATCCACAAGATCAGCGCCACGCCCGAGCGCGAAGCGGGCTTTTGATCGAGCGGCCGCCGGCCGGGCGGTCCCTCCCGCGGCCCGTTGCCAGGGAGCGCCCGGTCGTGTCGGCAGTCTGAGCCTGCGGGTCGCACGCCGATTGCGCGATCCGTCGATTGGTTCATAATCGGGCCGTCTCGTCCCATCCGGCTGCGGCCGCCTCCGGGCGCTCCCGGGCCGTTCAGGTTGCTCACTTGTCCGTGGACCTCTCCAAGCTTCGCATCGAACGCGATGGCGATGGCACCGTGCGCGGCAGCCGCGGCCGCATGCTGCGCAAAGCGGTGCTGGGCGCTCTCGTGGTGGCCGCCGCGGCCGGCGCCGGGTTCCTCGCCTACAAGCGGGTGGCCGGCGCAGCGGTCGAGGTGGAGCAGACCAGCGTGACGCTGGCTTATCCCTACCAGGCGGTGACCGTGCTCAACGCCACCGGCTACGTGGTCGCGCAGCGCAAGGCGTCGGTCGCATCGAAGGCCACCGGCCGGCTCGAGTGGCTGGGGGTGCGCGAAGGCAGTGCGGTCAAGAAGGGCGAGGTGATCGCCCGGCTGGAGAGTCAGGACGTATCGGCCGCACGCGACCAGGCGGCCGCCAACGTGCGAGTGGCCCGCGCGAACGTCGAGCAGGCGCAGGCGGAGCTGCGCGAAGCCAAGCGCGCCTTCGAGCGCTCGCGAGAGCTGTTGGAGAAGAAGTACGTGTCGCAGGCTGCGCACGACACCGCCGTGGCTCGCTACGACCGGGCGCAGGCGGCGCTCAACAGCGCGCAGGCCGCAGTGCGTGCCGCCGAGGCGAGCCAGCGTGCGGCCGAGGTGGCGGTGGACCAGACGGTGATCCGCGCGCCCTTCGACGGCGTGGTGCTCACCAAGAACGCCAACGTGGGTGACACCATCACGCCGTTCTCGTCCGCCCTGGACACCAAGGGCGCTGTGGTCACCATCGCCGACATGAGCACGCTGGAGGTCGAGGCGGATGTCTCCGAGTCCAACCTGGAGAGGGTCAAGGTGGACCAGCCGTGCGAGATCGAGCTGGACGCGCTGCCCAGCGTGCGGTTCCAGGGCTACGTGAGCCGCATGGTGCCCACGGTGGATCGGGCCAAAGCCACCATCATGACCAAGATCCGGTTCCGCGAGCTCGATCCGCGCATCCTGCCCGACATGAGCGCGAAGGTGGCCTTCCTGTCGCAGGCGATGAGCGAGGCGCAGCGCGTGCCGCGTCCGGCAGTGAGCGCGGCCGCGGTGACTTCGCGCTCCGGACGGGATGTCGTGTACGTCGTGCGCGAGGGCAAGGTAGTAGAGACGCAGGTGCAAACCGGCGAGCGGCTGGGCGACCTAGTCGAGCTCAAGCAAGGGCCCAATCCGGGCGAGAAGGTCGTGCTGCGTCCCGCCGGCAAGCTGCGCGACGGCGCGCCGGTGAAGGCGGCGCGCAAGTAACCGGCGGATAACAGCGCGCGGTGTCGATCCGATGGCCGAGCCGATCGTCGAGATCCGCAATCTGAGCAAGGCCTATCGCCGCGGCGACCAGGTCGTGCCGGTACTCACCGACATCAACCTGGAGGTGGCGCCGGGCGACTTCGTCGCCCTGATGGGGCCGTCGGGCTCTGGGAAGAGCACGCTGCTCAATCTGATCGCCGGCATCGACAAGCCCTCCGGCGGCACGTTGCGCGTAGGCGGAAAAGACATCGCAGCGCTGTCGGAGCGCGAGCTGGCGGACTGGCGCGCGCACAACGTCGGGTTCATCTTCCAGTTCTACAACCTGCTGCCCGTGCTCACCGCCTTCGAGAACGTGGAGCTGCCGCTGCTGCTAACCGGCTTGCCCGGCCGCCAGCGCAAGGAGCATGTCGCTGCCGCGCTCGGCATGGTGGGGCTCACCGACCGCATGACCCACTACCCCTCGGAGCTCTCGGGCGGCCAGCAGCAGCGCGTGGCGATCGCCCGCGCGGTGATCAGCGACCCCACCATCCTGGTGGCCGACGAGCCCACCGGCGACCTCGACCGCGTCTCGGCGGCCGAAGTGCTGCGGCTGATGGGTCAGCTCAACACCGAGCTGGGCAAGACCATCATCATGGTCACCCACGATCAGCGCGCGGCGCGGGCAGCGCACCGGCTGGTGCACCTCGACAAGGGGGTGCTGATGGATGGAGACGGGGCCGAGGCAGTGGCAGGTGAAGGCGTGAAGGGTGAGGGGTGAGGGGTGAATCTCTCCCTCGCCCCCCGGCTGCGGGGCGCGAGGGCCGGGGCGAGGGGGCATGTACCTGCTCAAGCTGATCTTGCGCAACAGCCTGCGCCACAAGCTGCGCACGATCCTGACCACGCTGGGGATCGTGATCGCGGTGCTGGCGTTCGGGCTGCTGCAGACGGTGGTGGATGCGTGGTACGCGGGAGCCGAGGCGGCATCGAGTACGCGGCTGGTCACCCGCAACGCGATCTCGCTGGTGTTTCCGCTGCCGATCAACTACGCCGACCGGATCCGCCAGGTGAACGGCGTCAAGCGCATCAGCTGGGCCAACTGGTTCGGCGGGGTCTACATCAGCGAGCGCAACTTCTTCCCGCAGCTCGCCGTGGAGCCGCGCAGCTATCTCGAGCTGTTTCCGGAGTACGTGGTGGATCCCGACCAGCTCAAGGCCTTCCTGGCCGACCGCAAGGGCTGCGCGGTGGGGCGCAAGCTGGCGCAGACCTACGGCTGGAGGCTCGGCGACACCGTGCCGCTGCGCGGCACGATCTTCCCGGGGAATTGGGAGTTCGTCGTGCGCGCGATCTACGGCGGGCGCGAGGCCAACACCGACGAGGCGCAGTTCTTCTTCCACTGGGACTATCTCAACGAGACGCTGCGCAAGACGGCGCCGCGGCGCGCGGACTCCACCGGAATCTATTTCGTCGGTATCGACGACGCGGACCGCGCGGCCGAGATCGCGGCGGCGATCGACTCCACTTTTCGCAACTCCCTGGCGGAGACCCTGACCGAGACGGAGAAGGCGTTTCAGCTCGGCTTCGTGTCGATGAGCGAAAGCATCGTCGCCGCCATCCGCATCGTGTCCTTCCTGGTGATCCTGATCATCATGGCGGTGATGGCCAACACCATGGCGATGGCCGCGCGCGAGCGCCTGTCGGAGTACGCCACGCTCAAGGCGCTGGGCTTCCGGCCGGCCTATCTGCGCCGCCTGATCGCTGGAGAGTCGGTGCTCATCGCGCTGACCGGCGGCGCGATCGGCATCGGGCTGACGTTCCCGGCCGCACAAGCCTTCTCGGCGAAGATGGGGACCCTGTTTCCGGTGTTCCAGGTGTCGGCGCAGACTGTCGGGTTGCAGGTCGTAGCGGCCGCGGTCGTGGGTGCGGTCGCGGCGGTCGCGCCGAGCATTCGCGTCTCGCGGGTGCGGATCGTCGACGGGTTGCGTGCGGTTGCATGAAGAGCCGCGAGCACCGTGGCCGTCCCGCTGTCCTACGTCGTCCGCAACCTCGCCGCCCGCAAGGTCACCACCGCATTGACCGCGGGCGGGATGGCGTTGGTGGTGTTCGTGTTCGCCACCGTGCTGATGCTCGAGGAAGGTTTGCGCAAGACCCTGGTGGACACCGGGTCGTGGGACAACGCGGTTGTCATCCGGCGCTCGTCCGGAACCGAGGTGCAGAGCGGGGTGGACCGGCTGCAGGCCGCTGTGGTCGAAACTCAGCCCGAGGTCGCGATCGGGGCGCACGGGGCGCGGCTGGTGTCCAAGGAGACGGTGGTGCTGATCTCGCTGCTAAAGCGCGGCTCGATCAAGCCGTCCAACGTGGTCATCCGCGGCGTCGGGCTTCAGGGCTTGACGCTGCGGCCGAAGGTGAAGATCGTGCAGGGGCGCATGTTCCGCCCCGGCTCCGCCGAGATCGTCGCCGGGCGCTCCATCGGCGAGCGCTTCGAGGGCGCCGGCCTCGGCGAGACGCTGCGCTTCGGCATGCGCGAGTGGACGGTGGTGGGCCATTTCGACGCGGGCGGCAGCGGCTTCGACTCGGAGATATGGGGCGACGCCGACCAGCTCATGCAGGCGTTTCGCAGGCTGGTCTATTCGTCGGTCGTCGTCAACCTGCGCGACAGCCAGTCCTTCGATGCCCTGAAGGCGCGCCTGGAGGCCGATCCGCGCCTGACCGTCGAGGCCAAGCGCGAGTCGCAGTTCTACGCCGAGCAGTCCGAGGCGCTCGCCACCTTCATCCGCATCCTCGGCATGACGCTGTCGATCATCTTTTCCGGGGGCGCGGTGATCGGCGCCATGATCACCATGTACGCCTCGGTCGCCAATCGCGTCGCCGAGATCGGCACGCTGCGCGCGCTCGGCTTCCGGCGCGCCAGCATCTTGTGGGCGTTCCTGCTCGAATC
>Ga0335070_10011067_pt1 | contig 10546 bp, 5 predicted proteins | sample Lox_Sample_13_FD_206722 | JGI IMG/M metagenome (GOLD analysis project Ga0335070, IMG submission 206722) | Soil microbial communities from Loxahatchee National Wildlife Refuge, Florida, United States - Lox_Sample_1.3 | ecosystem: Environmental > Terrestrial > Soil > Wetlands | place: USA: Florida...
GACTCGCGAAGATGACCTTCTCCTTCGAGTGTAGTCCCGTAATAATTCAGGGTATCGGCAAGGCCGCGTTTGAATTGGATCTCACGATTGACGTCCAATGACTCCCGGAACATATTCTCAGCCGCAGTCCAGTCACCCTGAAATCCGAGAATGTAGCCCAGGCTGCTTAAGGCATCCCCTATCCCTCGCTGGTTTCCTATCGCGCGATAGATCGTGAGCGCCTTCTGGTACATGGTCTTGGAGTTAGAGCGGTCTCCTTGATAAAGATAAATCTCTCCCAGCGAACTCAACGCTTGAGCAACGCCGTTTTGATTACCAGCCTTATCAAACAAATCTCGTGCTGCCTGGGTCGAGGACAATGCAGCCGCCAGATTGCCTGCCGACTTGAGCCACTTTCCTTCTTGAAGTCTTCCCTGGGCCATCACGCCGACGGCTCCCGAAGAGGCTGCGCGTTCCAAGGCACGTGCAAGGGCTGCCTTGGCGCGCATTGAATCAAAGCCGCGGAACTCATGTTCCAATAAGTCGATCCTGGGGTCATCGCCCACGGGAGACGGTAGATCGTGAAGAGCGTCAATCGTATGGAAGTCTTCCTCACTTAGAACGCCGAGTGCTTTTCTCACCGACAGGTACTTTAGTGCATAGTCCACGTTGTCTGGGAAGAACTCGAAAAGGGCACCGTAAATCTGAGCCGCGCGGCCCCATTCGTGATTTGCTTCGCGATAGCGCGCCTCAGCCAAGAGACGGCTCTCTCGCGACAGGTTCGATGAGAGATCCATGGCGAGCTTCGATTCTTGTCTGGCCTTGGCGTCGTATCCCAAGGCGGTCCAGTCTTCTGAGAGCATCAAGTGCCCCAATGCAAAATCAGGAGCGCTCGCGACCGCTCTCTCAAGTGGACCACGTGCTCCCAATGCGTCGTACGCGCGTAACCTCGCCAAACCCTCCGCATACAATCGGGCTGATTCGGGGTTCGTAGGCATGGACGCCTGTACGTTCGCGAGGTCCGAGGCAGATATAGCAGGAACTCCCAGGCTGACCCGCAATTTCGCACCAGCCCGTCTTGCAAGATCGGCCAAACCTGTCTCAGTTCCGGCTTCGGTCAGAGACGCCAGTGTCTCCCCAGCCCCCGCGTCCTGCAGGCGAAGGTTGAGTCGAACATCGTGACCGGCATCGTTGGCATCATAGGACCCCACAATAACGTAGTCGCAACCCAGGTACTTGTAGAGAGCACCAAGAGCTGGCTTTGAAAGTGAATCTGATTCTGGCAACGAAAGTTCCAACTTCGCCTGAGCCACTCGTTCGTCGTCCACAGCGCGTAAGGTTCCGCCAGCCGCCAGATCGGTCGTCAGCATTTCCGCAAGTGCAGTCGACATCCACGCCATGTCTGGACGTGAAGCTAGACTCTTGAACCCAAGCACGGCTACTGAGCGACGCCCTCTCAACTGCTGCTTTGCCAATTCTGCCTGGGCTCTGGCTGTCGCCTGGTGCTGCTGCCACATGGTGTAAGCAGAGGCACCCAACAACACCAACAGCACAAGAGTCGCGGTCAACAACTCGTTCTTCCTTCGTCGAACAAATTTCGAAGTGCGATAACCCACCGTTCTTCCGCGAGCTTTCACCGGACGGTGTTCCAGGTGCATCTGGATGTCGCTGGCGAACTGCTCCAGGGTGGCGTACCGACCGCTTGGTTCTTTCTTAAGGGCCGTCAAGATAATCCTGTCCAGGTCCCCTCGCAAGCGGCGTCTTAACTTCTCCGGGTCATTGATGCCATCCCAGGACGTTGCTCCGCCCAGGCGGCCTACTACCGTGCTGGGATTCTCGGGCTCCTGCTCACAGATTGCTTTTTCGAGTTCCAAGGGTGTCATCTGCTCGATTGGGTATGGCCGACGTCTAGTCAGCAGCTCATACAACACGACTCCCAGCGAGTAGATGTCGGATGCTGGTGTGATCGCCTGCCCACGTACCTGTTCCGGACTGGCATACGCAGGTGTCATACGCCTTGCGCCAGTGAGTGTCAGGCTCTGTACTTGTTCCGAAGAATCAGGAGCAAAGACCTTGGCAATACCAAAGTCCAATAATTTCGGGACGCCATCGGAAGTAATCAAGATGTTGCTCGGCTTCAAATCCCGGTGAACGACCAAGTGCTGGTGAGCATAGTGCACCGCTCCGCAGACAGAATGAAAGAGTCGCAAACGCTGCTCGACCGACAGGCGAAGGCTGTCGCAATACTCATCGATCGGCAAACCCTCGACAACATCCATCACCAGGTACGGCACACCCTCGGGTGTGCGTCCGCCGTCGATGAGTCGGACGATATTGGGATGATCCAGACTGGCGAGTGTCTGACGCTCCTTGCGGAAGCGGCTAAGTACCTCGGCATTGTCCAGTCCGGACCGAACCAGTTTCACTGCGACTTGTTTGTGATAAGCGTCGTCTGCTCGGACTGCCAAGTACACAACGGCCATCCCACCTTGTCCGATCGGCCGGACAATCTCATACGATCCAATGCGACGGCCAATCATCGGATCGGCTGCGGCTGCGCTCACGCCAACCAGACGCACTAGGTTGGCGGTGGAGAATCCGGAATCCACCTCACTTGAGGCAGCCTCTAACAGTGACTTGATCTCAGCGTACAACGCTTCGTCTGCGCCACATGCCTTGCGTAGAAACTCATCACGACTGGTGGGATCCGCCTGTTCGGCAGCCAGCAGCAATTCTTTGATCTTCCGCCAGCGGTCTGGTGTCACCCCGGTCACTGTGTCTTCGAGTGAAGGGCTGGAGCTCGAACTCTCGGCTTTGTCGTCGCGCATGCAAGCACCCCAGCCGGATGCGACTACGAGACAAGAACAATGTCGAATGAAGAACGGCTGAGTTAGGCAAGATTGCAGCCCGAGCATTTCAGCGCCCAACTATGGGTAGAGAGTATACCGCGCAGTACGGCGGAGTGAAAGAGAAACCCCAATCGACGCCAAAAGCGGTATGCCGCCTAAGCCCAGCTGATGTCGCACCTTGGTCCGCTGAGCCCATCCCAGAGTTGCGATCTGCGCGCAGGCCTGGTCCTTTTTTCCCTCCATTTGCGCGGTACTGGATAGGGGGAGTTGCTATGAAGTTGAATCGGCAGCCCTTGGGCGGTTTCTCTACGCCTCAAATTGCCCTAATGATTGTGGTGTTTTTGGGTTCAGCATCAACAGCGGCACGGGATCGCTGACTATGATGCCCGGGGTGAGATCGTTGGGCTTTATAACGACAGCAGCGGCTTGCAGCACGGCTTCTCTGATGAGCGGAGGAGACTGAGCCCAAGGTGCAGCCGACAGTATGTGGCTGACCGCCGATTGCGTCCCGCGAAAAGCATAGATTCAGCAATAAAAGTTCTTCCGGAACTGACGCGAAAAAAGGAGCATCGATGATCAGAAACATGTTTTTGAAATCCGCGGTGTGTGCAGGGCTCGCCTTTCCTGTTCTCTCTTATGCGGGAACACTGTATGTGAACTGCAACGGGCATCGAGGGCTGACCCAAATCCAAAAGGCCATCAATCTTTTGCAACAGCAAGAAACATCAGGACCGAACACGATTCTCGTTTCGGGCAGTTGCCAGGAGAACATCACCATCCAGAGCCTGGACAACCTGACGCTGACCGCACAAAACGGGGCCTCGATCACAGATGCTTCCGGCGGAAGCCTTGATGTCATCGACATCTTCGACTCCCACCGCCTGTCGCTCAACGGTTTTTCGATAAACGGCGGAGCCAATGGCGTTGTCTGCGCGGATGCCAGTCTTTGCCGCCTCAGTGGAAATACCGTTCAGACGTCTTCAGGCTACGGCGTGATCGTCGCGAGCTCTCACGCGACTCTGAATGGCGACAAGATGCAAAACAACGCCGCCCGAGGCCTGTCCATCATTAATGGCGGCTACGTCGATGCCACCGGCGTTACCGTACAAGGCAGCTTTGACGGCATTGTGCTAAACACCCGCGGCACAGTGACGCTTTCGAATTCGACCATCACGGGGAACCAGAACCGTGGTGTGCTGGCCGTAACTTCATCCACCGTTCGCCTTATCGGTACCAATGTCACGGCAAATGGTGGTGATGGAGTCAGCCTCCAGCAGAGCTCTCAGGCCAAGTTCGATAGCCTTTTCGCCATTAACACGGTCACCAACAACGGCGGTGCCGGGGTAAGTGTCGATGATCTCTCCTTTGCCTTTTTCGCACCGACCAGTGTTGTGACGGGGAATGTAGGCGGCACAGATGTGGTCTGCAACCCGCAATTCAGCGCCACACGCGGTGCACTTACCAACATTGGGGGCGGCAGAACGAACTGTGTCGAGCCGTAATTCGAAAGGCATCACCGCATGCGCGCGCTTGTCCCACACTCGCTGGTCAGCCGCTGGATCGGAGTCGGTTCTTTGTTGGTCCTGACTGCCGTCCTACTGACCCTCGTCGGCTGCGGCGGGGGAGCGAAGACACTTCCTCCCATTTCCGTCAGCATTAGCGGTACGTCGCAGACCATCGGTCAGGGGCAGTCGATCACCCTTAGTGCGATCGTTGCCAATGATTCCTCGGGAAGAGGCGTCACTTGGGCACTGTCTGGCGTTGGAGCATTGACCAACCAGAGCAGCACCTCGGTCCAATACAGTGCTCCCGTAGCCGTAACTAGCAATGCGGCCGCAACGGTCACCGCAACAGCGGTTGCGGACCCCAGCAAGTCGGCTATCTACACCGTGAATCTTGCAGTGATCGCTGTCTCCGTTTCACCGGCGTCCTCTAATGTCGCGGTTAACACAACTCAAAGCTTCACTGCAACTGTGCAATACGACGGCAGCAATGCAGGAGTAATGTGGTCCTTAAGGCAAAGTGGAACGCCATGTACTCCTGCGTGCGGATCGGTCACGCCGTCGGATACGCCGAGTGGATCGTCCATCACGTATACTCCGCCACCTACGGTTCCTGCAAACGTCTCGGTGACGCTCATAGCGACCTCAGTGTCGGACACAACTCGATCGGCTACCGCAGCGATAACCATCGCTCCCCCGCTGCCGATCTCAGTCCTCGTTTCGCCTGCTTCCGCTAATGTACCTGCTCAAACCGGGATTGGTTTTACGGCAACGGTGCTGTATGACGCTTCGAATGCCGGCGTCACTTGGACTCTCTCGCAAGCGGGAACCGCGTGTTCCCGGACATGTGGCACAATCTCTCCCACAAGCACAGCAAGCGGGGATATGACAACCTACACGGGACCTGACGCAGTACCCGCGAATCCCGCAGTTACGCTCACGGCGACCTCAGTGACAGATCCCACCAAGTCTGCAACAGCCACTATCACTGTCTTGCCGGCTCCCATCTACGTATCGGTGCAACCCACGTCAGTTCTCATGGGAGCGAACTCTACCCAGCAATTCACTGCCACAATTACAAATGATCGCGGGAACCAAGGCGTGTCGTGGATGCTCACCGAGTTAGGAACTGCATGTTCCCCTGGGTGTGGCAGCGTCGTGCCTGCGAACACAACGAGTGGCGAGGCTACGACGTATACTGCCGGTTCCACAGCTCAGGCCAACAAAGTCGAGCTCACTGCAACGTCGGTTGCAGATAATTCGAGCTCGAACTGCCCCAGTAGTTCGTCTGCAGATTGCGTCGCGATTACCGTAACCAACGGATCAGTCAAACTGATTCCAGCCAGCATTGATTTTGGCCGCGTAAACGAGGGAACGACCGCTAACGCTCAAGTAGCTATGACCAATACTGGGACGGCCGCGCTCACCATTTCAAGCATCACTGCCCCCACCGGGGTATTCTCTGAAACAAACGATTGTGGCGGAAGCCTGGCAGCCGGAAGCACCTGCACCATTACCGTGTCGTTCACACCCGCTAACACAAATCAGGTCAATGCTGATCTGGTCATCACCGACAGCAGTGCGGACACGCCCCAGCAGGTGCATCTGAAGGGCAAGGGCAAATCGCCAGCTTCTGCAGCAATGCGAGCTGCACTCGCGTCCTCGCCGACTGCCAGAGCCCCCAAACCCACTGGTAGAGAAGCTGTTGGGACGCGCGTCATGCGCCTAGTGGATCCCTTGCGAACTGATCCTTACACGGACAATGCGACGATGCGAGAGTTGCTGGTTCGATTCTGGTATCCGGCTTCTTTGGATCAGGGCTGCGTCCCAGCGGAATATACCTCTCCGCGGGTCTGGAACTATTTCTCGGAACTTATCGGAGTGCATTTGCCGGAGGTGTCCACAAATAGCTGCATGGATGCCCCTGTTGCGGAGAGTCAACTTCCGATTGTCGTCTTCACGCACGGCTATACTGGTACATTCACCGATTACACGTTCCTCTTCGAAGAACTCGCAAGCCGAGGCTACGTTGTGGCTTCCGTCGACCATACCTTCGAAGCCGCGGCAGTGGAGTTTCCCGGTGGACGGCTTGTCGAATCAGTTCCCGGGACCCATTTCGGTAACACCGCGGGAAATGACGAACACGAGTTGGCTTTCGCGGTCGGAGTTCGCCTGCACGACCTGAAGTTCGTTGCCGATCAAGTAAAGCTGCTGAATATGGCCCATGGAAGCCCGTTCGCGGGAAAGCTCGATACATCTCGGATGGCTGTTGCAGGTCACTCTCTGGGTGGACTAACCGCCTTTCTCGAACTCGAAAACAATCCATCCTTCAGCGCGGCGGTGATTCTTGATGGCGTTGTACCGGACAAGTTGATCAACCCGACGCAGAAGCCCGTCCTGATTTTGACGGCAGGAAAAAATTCATGGAGTTCCACTGAACAGGACCTATGGCGAGCGTTGCACGGGCCGCGCCTTCTAGTAAACTTTCGAGACGCGGAGCACCTGACACCAACCGATTTGATTTGGCTTACGACGGACGCAATCAAGACCGGGAGGATGGGTCCTGAGAAGACCATCCGTGCAATTCGCGATTACATTGTTACGTTCCTTGACGCGAATCTCCGTGGGCTACCTACAACCCGTTTGCTGAGTGAGACGCCGGGTAATATTCCCGACGTCGAAGTAATAAGCTCCCATCAAGCCTTACCCCGAGGAAGCAAGAAATAAGCTTATCCACTCTTGTCTTCTTAGACGGCACATTTTGGTGAGCGCCGTAGAGCAGTATCGGTAGAGAATCGGCGCAGTGAGGAGAATGTTGTAATGACAGTCTTTAGGCTGCGATCATTGGCTCGGCTTTGGATCCGCACCCATCCTTCCGTCGTCCTTTTTGTTGCAGCCCTTCCTCTAGTCGCCTGCGGCGGAAGTCCTAGTTCTCGTGTTACTCCGGACTTCAGCATTTCAGTTTCGCCGTCATCCATTTCCGCCGAAGTTGGCACTGCAACTTCGCCAGTGACAATATCGGTTAGCGCGCAGAATGGTTTCACCGGCTCGGTAAGCGTCACCTTGCAGGGACTACCTCAGGGAGTAACTGCTTCATCTGGCAATTCCTTTTCCCTGGCCGCAGGCGCAAGCCAGGTAGTCACCGAAGGCTCGCGCACCCACAGCCAGCAAATTATGCTGACCGCCGACGCGATTGTTCATACTTATCAGATCGGATCGGTACTCTACTTGGAATCGGGCACCGCGACCGACACGGCACGCATTGGACTAGAAACAAATTGGGGCGGGAGCATTGTCGAAGTGAGTCTCAACGGTACCAATTTCGTGAACGAGCACGATACTGGCCGCGAGATCCAACCCAGCTACCGTGACGGCAGCAACCCCAACTACAATCCCACACTCGGCGGTGATCTTTTTGATCAAGGTACTCCGACTATCTCCGATGCTGTGGGAACCGACTCGCTCTATACGAAAGCGCAACCTCTGCAATGGGATCCCACCAGTTATGGCGGCGGCCAAGGTCAACCAGTGGCAGGCGACGTTCTGGTTGAGCAAACGGTCACGGCGGTTACGACCCAGCCACACACCTTCAAAGTCCATTTGAAAGCTACGCATCTGACCAACGATCAGCACACCACCACCGGCCAGGAGTTTCCCGCCGTGTACACAAACCGGGGCTACAACCGATTCGTTTACTACGGTGGCAATGCTCCGTGGAAAAACGCGCCGACTAATGTCACCTTGCTGCCAGTCCTGGGCCAACAACCATTTGGTTCATATTACATTTCCGAACAGTGGGGCGCGCTGGTAGACACGCAAAACATGGGACTCACAGTTTACGTGCCGTCGGTTGATCCGTATGTCACGAGTTTTACGGCTCCCGACGTTGGAGGCAGTGGTCCTACCGACAATTCCACCAACTATTTCGCTCCGCTGGGCAACCTGACGATTGGACCGGGATTCGCTTTTGAAGGAGATTTTTACGTTATCGCAGGGGACTGCATCCAGGCCCGCCAGATCATTTACCAACTTCACCAGAGCCTCGATATCCCAGATATTTTTGCCCCGTTCGCGAATATTGATCAGCCATCCGCTGGTGGCACACTGGCCGGTCTGGCGCCCGTTAGCGGCTGGGCATTTGACGATGTCAAGGTTGCAAAAGTGGAAATTTTCATCGACGGCGTCGCAGACGGTGTCGCTGATTACGGATCGCCTCGCCCGGATGTTCAGGCCGTTTATCCCTCGTCCCCGATAAATGTCGGGTTCAGTTATTCGCTCAACACGACCAAATATACGAATGGGCCGCACACTCTAAATGTCAGAGCGACTGACAGCAGCGGCAACATTGCGTTGACACCAGATGATCCGCTTGTCGTTTCTAATTGAGCGTCTTTGGGGAGACTTCGAGATGCTCCCCATGAGTCGGAACAAAGGCGAAGATGAGCAGCACAATCGGATTCTGGCAGCCTTGTTGATTTAGCCAGTTTGACTGGTACGGGGCCTACAACGGTACCATCACGAGCGCTGCGGGAACATTGCAGCACTCAGTTGCCCTCACCTTCACTGTTCAGTCGCATTTCCACGAGGAGTGTAACCATGTCGGTGGCAATAGTTCTCGAGCCGTTTGAATCCACAAGCGGTGGGCGAGAGACTCCAGCAGGAGGCGAAAGGCGAATGGTGGGCCGAGCGCACGCTGGACGAAAAGCTCGACTGGGTCGGCGCTCCTAACGTCCGCGCCATAGAGCAGCTATGGATGGAGGCTACCGGGCTACACGACGCCCCTAAGCACACCGACCTCACCTGCGACCTGCTCTTCGACGGTGACGATGACACGGTCCGCCACATCCGCGTGTGCATGGCGAAGGACACTCGCGAATACGCGGGTGTCGCTTATTGTTACGCCAACCATCATTTGAGTGGGTAAAGTCTCTTGTTCAGTTCCCACTCAGCTTGGCGAGTTAACGTGCGTAGCGTGCGCTCCTCGAATGCGAATCTCTTTTGGAAATCCGGGTAAGCCTGCTCAGAAAACGCTTGATTCAACGCATCTAATCGAGGTCGTAGCAACTCTGCCACTTCGGACAGATAGCTCACTCCCTTTTGTTCGGTGACACCTTTTGAATCCAAAACGGCGATCACGACGGGCAGTAGGTGGGTGTCATTCGGAGCATGGCGCGGCGACAACGACACGTTCAGTTCATCGCGGCCTCGCGTGAAGCAGAAGATTATGTTCCCGAAAATGATGCGCACGATTGCGTAATCGAGGGGCAAAATCTTCGGATGCTTTTCGTTGACTAACTGGCCCTCCGAATACAGGAAATAGAGATTTGCTTGCACATCATCCCGCAGTGATTGGTTTTTTCCTTTTTGAAGCCAAGGATTAATCCACCATGCAAAACACAGTTTGTCGATGCTCTTGAATATGAAAGCTAGGGCCAGCAGCGGAGGCCGCAGTACCGTAATCCATAGCGGTTGTGGTCTTGTTTGCATGGGCCAATTCGACTCTGCGAACCGAGAATCTTAATTCATCGCGGCTAGGCCGATGATCTTTCCGAGGGCAACTGTTGAAATCAGACCATAGCGCTCAGAATCCCCCAACGGCATAACCTCTCGAACGCTTGCATCCTCTTGGCGGTCCGCGTAATTCCAATTCTCACGGCATGGGAGGCCGCCGCCAATGGGGAAAAAGAGAATAAAGCCGAATTACCGCCGCCGAGTGCTTCGCCTGCCAGATTTGGATCATTGCAAGGCCGCGGTGCTCAACAGTCTCGGGTCGCCAGCTTCTCGACGAGTATACGAGTATGCGATCGACCAATTCATTGCGTGGTATTGTTCTGAGCCTCGGCTGGCCTTCAATCGCATAGTCGTTGTCCGCTATCGCATGTACCTGGAATCGCGACATCTGGCCGCCAACACCATCAACCAACAACTCGCAGCCGTACGCCGTCTCGCTCACGAAGCCGCCGATGCCGGATTGCTGAGTCCTGAGTTGGCCGCAGGGATCAGCCGCGTCAAAGGAGTCAAGCAGCTCGGGTTCCGGTCCGGTAATTGGTTGAGCGCAGAACAGAGTTCGGAAGTGCTCAAGCATGCGTGGGGAGACACCATGCGTGCCAAGCGCGACTACGCCATGTTCGCCTTGCTGTTCGGCTGTGGCTTTCGCAGATCGGAACTCGTTGGCTTGGAGTTCGACGACATCCAGATGCGGCAGGGCCATTGGGC
>Ga0335070_10011068_pt1 | contig 10546 bp, 10 predicted proteins | sample Lox_Sample_13_FD_206722 | JGI IMG/M metagenome (GOLD analysis project Ga0335070, IMG submission 206722) | Soil microbial communities from Loxahatchee National Wildlife Refuge, Florida, United States - Lox_Sample_1.3 | ecosystem: Environmental > Terrestrial > Soil > Wetlands | place: USA...
ACTTCCAGGTGAACGGAGGGGCCCATCCCCCGGCGAAGGCTCCCGCCCGACGCCGCCGGCCGGACCGGCGCGGGGCCTGTCGGTGGGCCAGGGTGCCCGCGGCGCGGGGCCTGGAGGTGCCCCTGCGCAGGAGCAGCCCCGGCGGCTCCTCCACGGACAGCTCCGGTCCCCGGGGCGGGCGGCCTGGTAGCTCCGCAGCGGAGACGGCCACCCGCCAGCACCTGGGCGCTGGCGGCCTGGTCCCCGCCGCGCAGCCCGGGGGCCCTCGCAGGCCAGCAGCCGCCGGGCGCCGCCCAGGGGCCGGCCGTGCAACGCCGCCAGCCTGCCCGGCCGCAGGCCCCTAGCCTTGTTGGGCGACCCGCGGCGCGTCTGCCTGCTCGCGCCAAAGCTCTCCGCACGGGCGGAGCAGGGCTCCACCGGATCCAGGCCGGTGCCGGCCGACGGGCCACCGGCAACCTCGGTACCCACGCCGTCGACCTTGTGCCCGACCTGCCGCGGCGTTTCGACCGGCGCGCCGGGAGTGGTGACGCACGACCGCGCCGGGCGGCCCGCTGCCAACGGGTCATCGAGCTGGTCGAGGGGCGGAGGGCGTGGCCGACAGTCGGCGCAGCGCGCAGGCCGGAGCGCGGCGGGCGCTCCGCCCCGGGGTGCGCGGGGCCAGGGCCGGCCGCGACCGCTTCCTGGACGGTCTCGCTCCGCGGGTGCATCCTCGAGCCACTGGCCAACGTACCTGCCACGTTGTCCCTCCTGTCGGCCGCCCTGGGCGCCGGGGTGGGGGCGCTCGCCCTGCGGGCCTCCCGGTCGCGCGGGTGGGGCGAGGTCCGCTGGTTCGCGGTCATCGCCTTCACCGCCGCCGCCTACGGCCTGGCCAACCTGGGCTCGACCCTGGGGATGCCGGAGCGGGTGATCCTCATGGCCAGCCGGGTGCAGCTGGCGGCGGCGTTGCTGCACTACTTCGGCTGGATGCGCTACGCCGAGGCGTGCGGCGCCGCCCCGGCGGCTCCCCTGGCCCGCTGGCTGGAGCGGCTGGTCCTGGCCGTGGCAGCGCTGTCGCTCGTCCCCGGGGTGGTCGAGGCGGGTCGACTCACGCACCACGTCTTCGCACCTTGGCACATGGTCTACAGCGATCCGTACTTCACCCCGCTCGGCTACGTCCTCCTGCTGGCCTGCTCGCCGGCGGCGGCGGTGGTGCTGGCCCGCTTCGCCGCCGCCGGCCGGGGGGAGGTCCGCTTCACCGGGCTGCGGGTCGGGGCCTTCGCCTGCGTCCTGGTGCTGACGGCCAACGACTTCCTCGCCGCCACCGGCCGGCTGGGGATGCCCTACCTGCTGGACGGAGGGTTCATCGGCCCGGTGGCCCTGGTCGGCTGGGCCACGGCCTTGAAGGTGGCGGAGGCGGCGCGGGACCTCGACGAGCTCCGGGGGCGGCTGGAGGCGCTGGTGGGCTGGCGTTCCCAGGCCCTGACCCTGGCGCGCGAGCGGCTGGTCCGGGCCGAGCGGCTGGCGGCCCTGGGCCAGCTTGCCAACGGTGTGGCCCACCAGGTCTCCAACCCGGCGGCGGTGGTCACCGCCAACCTCCGGTACTTGGCCGGGGGGCTTCCGCCCAGCTCCGAGGCGGGCGAAGTGGTGGCCGACGCGCTCTCGGCCATGCAGCACATCAACGAGCTGGTGCGACGCCTGGCCGACGCCGGCCGCATCGCCGCGGCGCGTCCGGCCGACGGCGTGGGGCTGGACGAGCTCATGCAGCGGGTGGTGGGGCCGCCGGTCGAGGCGGAGGGGGAGCCCGTGGCCGCCGCTCCCGGCCGCGGTACCCCCGTGGGGTGAAACCCGACCAGGGCGAGCAGGGAGATCTGCCGATCGAGCGCGGGGGTGCTAGGAGGCTGCCATGGCCAACGCTCCCTCCGCATCGTCCGCGCCGCGCGCCGACCTTGCCCTCGTCGTCCTCCGCGTCATCGTCGGGCTCGTCTTTGCCGTGCACGGCTTCCAGAAGCTTTTCGTCTTCGGCTTCGGCGGCGTCATCGGGGCCTTCGGGCACATGGGGGTCCCGGTGGCCACCGTCACCGGGCCGCTCATCACCCTGCTCGAGCTCCTGGGTGGGCTGGCGCTCATCGTGGGCATCTTCACCCGGGTGGCGGGCCTGCTCTTCGCCGTGGAGATGCTGGTGGCGATGCTGCTCGTCCACGCGAAGGCCGGGTTCTTCGCGCCGAACGGCATCGAGTACCCCCTCACCCTCCTGGCGGCCTCGGGTGCGTTCGCGCTGCGCGGCGGGCGCCGCAGCTCCTGAACGGCGCGCGGTCAGGGGAACTGCCGCACCGCCTCGACCGAGAGGTCGATCAGCGACGCCAGCCGCAGGTCGGCGAGGGCCAGGGCCTCCTCGGACAGGGGGTAGCCGGGGCTGGGCACGGCCACGGCCCGCATGCCGGCCGCGCGCAGCGAGCGCAGCCCGTTGGAGGAGTCCTCCACGCCCACGCAGTCGCCCGGCGGGACGCCGAGGCGGCGCGCCGCCTCGAGGTAGATGTCCGGGGCGGGCTTTCCCCGGGGGATGGTGTCCCCGAGGACCACCACCGAGATGGCGTGGTCGAGCCCGGTGGCGCGGAGCACGTGTTCGATGAGGGCGGTCATCGAGCCGGAGGCCATGGCCACGGCGAAGGCGCCGGCCATGCGGTGCACCGCCTCGACCGCCCCTGGCAGCACCGGCAGGTGCGCCCGATAGGCGGAGAGCATGCGCTCGCGCATCTCGGCCATCACCTCGGCGGCGGTCATCTGCAGGGGCACCCGCTCGCGCATGATCTCCGCCCACTCCTCCGTGGAGCGGCCCATGCAGGCGCGCTGCAGCTCCTCGCTCCAGCTGCGGCCGTGGGCGCCGGCCAGCTCGACCCGGGACCGGTTCCACACCGGCTCCGAGTCGACGATCACGCCGTCCATGTCGAAGATCACCGCGCGGATGGGCATGGCCGGAATGTACCCGATCAGCTGTGGCGTGGCGCCGGTCCTCGCCCGCCGGGGACCCAGGGGGACCCTTCTCGCCGGGGATGGAAGGGCATAGCATCCTCGTCATCGGCAGCACAGCGCGGGAGGCGGCGATAGAGGAACCGAACGTCGAGTCGACATACGCGCAGTCCCGACCGGCGCGAGCCGGACCGGCGCTCGCCCGAGAGCGCCAAGCTGACTGAACGAAGGGGCCCCGAGAGTGGGCCCCTTCTTGCTGTCGCCGGCGCGGTGCTGGCCGCCGCTCGCGGGAGTCCGCTCGGGGAGCGCCCGCCACGGCGCCAGGCGGCGCCGATGAGCCGCTGCCCGAGGGTGGCGAGGCGCCGTCCCACCGCGCCGGGACGAGTGATCGCCGAGGCCCCGCAGCCGGCGTCGCCGGCCGGCGCGCCCGGCAGCGGACCTTCGGATAAGATCGCCTGGTCTTCGGCCCGACCATGCGCCTCCTCCTCGTGGAAGACGACCGGATGCTGGGGGCCGGCCTGCAGGCCGGCCTGCGCCAGAAGGGGTGGGCGGTGGACTGGGCGAAGGACGGGGAGGAGGCCGAGGAGGCGCTCCGGGGAGAGCCCTACGACGTCGCGCTCCTCGATCTGGGGCTGCCGCGCAAGGGCGGCCTGGCGGTGCTGGCCGACCTGCGTCGCCGGGGGAACGCCATCCCGGTGCTCATCTTGACCGCCCCGGCCGCGGTCCCGGCGCGGGGGGCCGGCCGGGCCGCCGGGGCCGATGACCCCCACCCCCCCCCCTTCGCCCGCGCCGCGGGGGCGGCCCGGGCCCGCGCCCTGCACCGGCGCCGGGGCGGGCGCGCCGACCCGCGGCTGGAGGTGGGCTCCCTGTCCATGGACCCGGCCGCCCGGGAGGTCACGCTCGAGGGCGTCCCCGTCTCCCTCTCGGCCCGCGAGTTCGCGCTCCTCCAGGCGCTCCTGGAGCGCCCCGGCCGGCCCCTCTCCCGCGCGCAGCTGGAGGAGCGGCTCTACGGGTGGGGCGAGGAGGTGGAGTCGAACGCGGTGGAGGTGCACGTGCACGCGCTCCGCAAGAAGCTCGGTGCCCACTGGATCAAGACCCTCCGCGGGGTGGGCTACATGGTCCCCGGAGGGCGCGCGCCATGACCTCCCTGCGGCGCACGCTGCTCGTGGCCCTGCTCCTGGCGCTGCTGGCGGTGCTCCTGGTGGGCGTCTTCGCCACCTACCGGGTGGCGCGGGAGCAGCTCGATGACGTCTTCGACTACCACCTGCGCCAGATCGCCCTCTCGCTGTCCGATCGCGCCCTGGCCCGGGCCGCGGCGCGGCGGGCCGGCCCCGAGCTCGACTTCTCCATCCAGATCTGGGACGAGGGCGGCGTTCGCCTCTACCTCTCCCGCCCGGACGCGCCGCTGCCGCCGGTGACCGAGCTCGGCTACTCCAACGTCGACGGGCCGGGGGGCCGCTGGCGCGTCTACGCCACCGACGTGGGCGGGCAGGTGATCCAGGTGGGCCAGCCGCTCCGGGTGCGGGGCGACCTCGCCTTCCAGGCCGCCAGCCGGACCCTCATCCCGCTGGCCGTGCTCCTGCCGCTCATGGCCGGACTGGTGTGGTGGATCGTCGGGCGGGGGCTGCGGCCGCTCGATCGCCTGGCCCGCGCCGCCGCGGCGCGGACCGCCGCCGCCCTGGAGCCGTTCGCCGAGGAGGGCGTGCCGGTCGAGGCCCTGCCCCTGGTGCGCTCGCTCAACGACCTCCTCGACAGGCTGCGGGCGGCCCTGGCGGCCCAGCGCGCCTTCGTGGCCGACGCCGCCCACGAGCTCCGCACGCCGCTGGCGGCGCTCAAGCTCCAGCTCCAGCTGGCTGAGCGGGCACCGGACGCGGGCGCCCGTGCCGCCGCGCTGGCGGAGCTGGCCGGCGGGCTGGAGCGGGGCGCCCACCTCGTCCAGCAGCTCCTCACCCTGGCCCGGCAGGACCCGGGCGCGGACCACGCCCAGGCGGCGGGCGCGGTCTCGCTGGCCGCGCTGGTGCGGCAGGCGGTGGCCGATCACGCGGTGCTGGCCGAGGCGCGGGGGATCGACCTGGGAGCGGAGCAAGCCGACGAGGGGGCGGTGGTGACCGGGGACGCAACCGGGCTGCGGACGCTCCTGGCGAACCTGGTGGACAACGCCATCCGCTACACGCCGCCGGGTGGGCGGGTCGACGTCTCGGCCGGCGCCGGGGCCGGTGGGGCGCCCTACCTCGAGGTCTCGGACACGGGCCCCGGCATCCCCGCGCCCGAGCGCGAGCGGGTCTTCGACCGTTTCTACCGGGCGCCCGGCGCGGGAGAGACCGGCAGCGGGCTGGGCCTGGCCATCGTCAAGGCCATCGCCGAGCGGCACGGCGCGGCGGTGTCGCTCCTCGACCGGCCCGGAGGAGGGCTGACGGCGCGGGTCCGCTTCGAGGGAGCGGCGGCGCCCCGACCCCGATCGGCGGCGTGACGGCGGCGCCGGCTCAGCGCCGGATCCGGCCCAGGAAGCGGGCGATCCGCTCGATGGCCTCGCGCAGCTCGTCCTCGTGGGGCAGGAACACGACCCGGAAGTGGTCGGGATGAGGCCAGTTGAATCCGGTGCCCTGCACGACCAGGACCTTCTCCTCCACCAGGAGGTCGAGGATGAGCTGCTGGTCGTCGGCCACCGGGTAGGCGGCCGGGTCGAGCCGCGGGAACAGGTACAGGGCCGCCTGCGGCTTCACGCAGGTCACCCCGGGGATGTCGGTGAGGAGCCGCCAGGCCAGGTCGCGCTGGCGCCCCAGGCGCCCGGTGGGCAGCACCAGGTCGGCGATGCTCTGGTGGCCGCCCAGGGCGGTCTGGATGGCGCTCTGCCCGGGGACGTTGGCGCACAGCCGCATCGAGGCCAGCATGTTCAGCCCCTCGATGTAGTCCCCGGCGTACCGCTTCTCGCCCGACACCACCATCCAGCCGGCGCGGTATCCGCAGGCCCGGTAGTTCTTGGAGAGGCCGTTGAAGGTGACGCAGAGCACGTCCTCGGCCAGGGAGGCGAGGGACTCGTGCTGAGCGCCGTCGTACAGCACCTTGTCGTAGATCTCGTCGGCGAAGACCACCAGCCGGTGCCGGCGGGCCACGTCCAGGATCTCGCGCAGGAGGTCGGGCGGGTAGAGCGCGCCGGTGGGGTTGTTGGGGTTGATGACCACCACCGCGCGGGTGCGCGAGCTGACCTTGGCTCGGAGGTCGCGGAGGTCGGGGAGCCAGCCGTCCTGCTCGTTGCACAGGTAGTGGCGGGCCTTGCCGCCCGACAGGCTCACCGCCGCCGTCCACAGCGGGTAGTCCGGCGCGGGCACGAGGACCTCGTCGCCCGGCTCGAGCAAGGCCTGGGTGGCCATGGTGATGAGCTCCGAGACCCCGTTGCCCAGGATGATGTCCTCGAGGTCCACCCCGGCGATCCGCTTCGCCTGGCAGTAGTGCATCACCGCCTTGCGCGCGGAGTAGAGGCCCTTGGAGTCGGAGTACCCGGAGGCGCCGCGGAGGTTGTGGATGACGTCGACGACGATCTCCTCCGGCGCCTCGAAGCCGAACGGTGCCGGGTTGCCGATGTTGAGCCGGATGATCCGGTGGCCGTCGTCCTCCATCCGCCGCGCGTGCTGCAGCACCGGCCCGCGGATGTCGTAGCAGACGTCGGCCAGCCGGGAGGACTTCCGGATCGGCCGCACATCCGCCTCGGGGATGGGTTCGACCACGCTGCGGAGCTCCTGCTTGCTGCCCACGGTCACACCTCGGTCGCAATCCGGCCGGCGGCCGGCGGAGTCCCCAGCACACCACGAACCGGTCCCCCAGTCACGTCCAGGGCCGGCGCATCTGCCCGCCCCGGTGCGGGCCGGCCCGGCGCCGAGGCAGCCGGGCAACCCGCCCGGGAGGCCCGTCCTTAAGGCTGCCTTAAGCTGGCGTGCCTAGGGTTTCACGCGCACGGACGCGAGCGTTCGCGGCCGCAGAGACCAGAAGGAGACAGAGCATGCCACTCAACCTGAAGCGCGCGTCGATAGCGGCCCTGGCCGGCGCCGGCCTGTTCGCCGCCGGGGCGCTGACCCTGAGCCACCCCTCGAAGACCCTGGCGCGAGACTCGGCGCCCGCGCCGGACCAGCCGGCCGTCACCGCCGCGGCGCCCGCGGTGCGCGGGCTCCCCGACTTCCAGTCGATCGTCCGGACCTACGGGCCCGCGGTGGTCAACGTGAGCGTGGTGGGGAAGGAGCAGGAGGTGTCGAGCCCCTTCAGCGGCTCGGGCGACGACGACTTCTTCCGCCACTTCTTCGGCATGCCCACCCCCCACGGCGGCCAGATCATGCGCGGGATCGGCTCCGGCTTCATCGTCAAGTCGGACGGGGTGATCCTCACCAACGCCCACGTGGTGGCCAAGGCCAGCGAGGTGACGGTGAAGCTCACCGACAAGCGCGAGTACCGCGCCAAGGTGGTGGGGATCGACAAGGACACCGACGTGGCCGTGCTCAAGATCGAGGCCAAGGACCTCCCCACGGTGAAGATCGGCGACGCCAGCAAGCTGCAGGTGGGCGACTGGGTGCTGGCCATCGGCTCCCCCTTCGGCTTCGAGAACAGCGCCACCGCCGGCATCGTCTCGGCCCGGGCGCGCTCGCTGCCCGGCGAGGGCTACGTCCCCTTCATCCAGACCGACGCGGCGGTGAACCCCGGCAACTCCGGCGGCCCGCTCTTCGACCTGAGCGGCGAGGTGGTGGGCATCAACTCCCAGATCTACAGCGGCTCGGGCGGCTACATGGGCATCAGCTTCGCCATCCCCATCAACGTGGCCATGAACGTGGAGCAGCAGATCGTCTCCACCGGCAAGGTCACCCGGGGGCGGCTGGGGATCACCGTCCAGGACGTCAACCAGCAGCTGGCCCGCTCCTTCGGCCTGTCCAAGCCCACCGGCGCGCTGGTCTCCAGCATCGAGAAGGACGGTCCCGCCGGGAAGTCCGACCTCAAGCCGGGCGACGTGATCCTGTCCCTGAACGGCCAGGAGATCCCCGGCTCCACCGACCTGCCGCCTCGGGTGGCGGACCTCGCCCCGGGCAGCACCGCCAGGCTGCAGGTGTGGCGGGAGGGGAAGTCGCGCGAGGTGGAGGTGAAGGTGGGCGGCGCCAAGGAGGGCGCGGTGGCCTCGAACGCCGAGGGCACGGCCGAGAAGGGCCGCCTGGGGATCGCCGTCCGGCCGCTCACCCCCGAGGAGCAGCAGCAGGCGGGCGTCCAGGGCGGCGCTCTGGTCGAGGGCGTGAGCGGCCCGGCCGCCCGCGCCGGCATCCAGCCCGGGGACGTTCTCCTGGCCGTGAACGGCACGCCGGTGAAGAACGTCGACCAGCTCCGCGACTTGGTGAAGGGCTCGAAGGATGAGGTGGCGCTCCTCATCCAGCGCGGCGACGCGCGGATCTTCGTCCCGGTAGAGCTCGGGTAGGGCGACGGCCGGGGAGGGCGGGCGGCGCCACCCGGTGCGGCCGGGCGCCGCCGGCCCTGCGCGGCGGCCCCGGCCAGCCCGGCGCCGGTGATCCCGGGAGGTGCCGCGCCACGTCGCGGGGCAGGGGAGGAGGGAGAGCGCTCGCCTGCCGGATCTTGTACCCGGGTGTCCCCGCCCCGCCGCTGCTTGCCCGCCTCCCCGCTCCCCGACGCCCCGGAGGGAGCGCTGCCCGGCGGCCGCCCGTCGCACCTCTCCCGAGTGCGTCCAAACGCCTGGCGCCGCGCTCCGCGCAGGGTGGGATCCTCGTCCCGCCGATGGACGCCAAGGTTCTCGAGGCGGTGCGCGGGCTGGTGCGGCGTCATCACGTCCACTTCGACGTGCGCGAGGAGGTCGCGGTCGATGGCGAGCAGCGCCAGAAGATCGGCTACCGCGTGCGCCTGTGGGCGGTGGTGTCGGGGACGCGCCTGCTGCCGGGCGATGCCTCGGCGAGCCTGTTCGCGGACGCGCTGCGGGCGGTGGCGCAGAAGGTGATCCCCGACGACCGGGGTACCACCGCGGTTTCCATCGAGCCGACCGAGGCCGCGCTCTACGACTCGAGGGTCGTGCCCGGCGCGGACGAGATCGCCCTCGACATCCTGCTCGTGCACGCCGCCGGCTACCAGGCGGCGGACGGGAGCGAGGAGCGCTGCCTCAAGGAGATCCGCCGGACGCTGGAGAGCGCGGGCGCCCAGCAGCGCGACTGACGCCCCGTGGGCTCAGCCGCCCATCCCCGCCTCCCGGACGATCTCCTCCAGCCAGCGCAGGGTGACGGCCACGCGGGCCGAGGTACGCAGGTCGGCGTGGGTGGCGAGCCAGAGATCGTCGGCCGGCGGCTCCAGTCGCGGAAGAACCGGCACGAAGCGGGCGTCGGCCCGGACGAAGGCGATGGAGATGAGGGCGATCCCCGCGCCGGCATTGCAGGCGGCGTGGAGGGCCATGGTGTTGCTGGCCCGGACCGCGACGCGGGCGCCGGCGGCGGTGCGGCGCAGCCAGGACTGGCCGCTGAGCCGGTCGTAGAGACGGTCGTAGAGGATGAGGTCGTGGCCGGCCAGGTCGGCCGGGCCGCGGGGCACGCCGCGCCGTGCCAGGTAGGAGGGGGCGGCGAACAGGCCATATCGCTCCACCCCCAGCCGCCGGGCCACCAGCGAGCGCTCGCGGGGTCGCACGTTGCGCAGGGCCACGTCGGCCTCCAGCCGCGTCAGGTCGAGCAGCCGAGGCTCGGCCTGGATCTCCACGGCCAGGCCGGGGTGGGCGACGAGGAAGGCGGGCAGCGCCGGGGCCAGGATGGTGGTGGCGAAGCCGTCGCCGCAGGTGAGCCGGACCACGCCGGTGGGGCGAGCGTCGGCTCCGGTCAGGAGCCGCTCGGTGGCGAGCGCCTCGGCCTCCATCCGCTCCGCGTGGGCGAGGAGCGCCCGGGCAGCCGCCGTGGGGACGAGTCCCTCGGGGGTGCGCGAGAACAGGTGGGCGCCCACCCGGGCCTCCAGCCCGGCGAGGCGTCGGCCCACGGTGGTGGCGGCCACCCGCAGGGTGCGACCCGCGGCCGCGTGGCTGCGGGTGCGGTGGACGGCGAGGAACACCCGCAGGTCGTCCCAGTCGAGCATTCGGTGAGCTTCGCACACACCCGTGCATCCGTGCACGTCCAAACTGCACGTCCGTGCATTTCGTAAGAGCAGGGGTGGCGCTACATTCTGGTGGCGAGGACCGGGTGGCGGTCCCCGGGAGGTCGACGGTCATGTCGGCGCCTTGGAAGAGATGGCTGGGTGGTGGGGTGGACGCGAGCTGGACGCTGGCGGCGGACGAGACCCGCCGCCTGGAGGGTGGCCGCTTGGGACCGGTGCTGGTGCGCGTGCAGCGGGGCCTGCTGCTCGTCACCCGCGAGGGCGACCCCGAGGACCACGTGCTGGGCGCGGGCCAGGAGGTGGCCTTCCCCTCGCGCGGGCGGATCGCCGCCTGGGCGCTGGAGCCGGCGCAGGCGTCGGTGCGTGCCTCGAGCGCCCGCAGGGGCGGCCTCGCGGCCCCCCGGCCGCTGCCGGCCAGGTGGTGATGAGCGGCGGCCACGCCAAGCGCGGCCGCACCGCCGCGGGTGCCCCAGGCCCCGCGCTGGAAGGCCCGGCC
>Ga0335070_10011069_pt1 | contig 10545 bp, 12 predicted proteins | sample Lox_Sample_13_FD_206722 | JGI IMG/M metagenome (GOLD analysis project Ga0335070, IMG submission 206722) | Soil microbial communities from Loxahatchee National Wildlife Refuge, Florida, United States - Lox_Sample_1.3 | ecosystem: Environmental > Terrestrial > Soil > Wetlands | place: USA...
TGTTGGGCGGCCCTGTGGGCGTCGCTATCGGCGCTGCCTCCGGCTTCGCGGTTGGCGGGGTCGCCGACCTCAACAACATTCGCATCGGGCAGGACTTCATCGACGATGTCAACAAACAGTTATTGCCGAACAAAGTCGCGGTGGTCGCCGAAATTGAAGAGGACTGGACCACACCCGTGGACACCCGCATGGAACCGATCGGAGGAGTCGTGTTCCGTCGCGCTCTTTCGGAAGTAAAGCACACAATCCACGAGGAGAACGTCGCCGCCATGAAGGCCGACATCGCCCAAATGAAGGCGGAGCATGCCAAGGCTAAGGATGACCGAAGGAAGGCGAAACTCCAGCAGAAGATCAACGAGCTCGAGTCCAAGATACAAGCCGAGCAACAAAAGGCCAAGGAGCGGCAGGAGGCCGCGGATCGCGAGTCCCAGAAAAAGGTCCAGGTGCTCAAGGCAAAAGCAGCGGCCTTGAAGACTAAGGCGTCATAACGCGAAGACACCGCGCCTCGGCTGGTTGTGTACGTGTTGAAAGGGAGGTCGAGAAGGCCTCCCTCTTAAGAACAAACGTGCGATTCGAACCCATAAAGGGGAGCGGAATCATGGATCGTATGCTCGTGGTAGTTTTTGACAACGAAGCCAAAGCGCACGAAGGAGAAGAGGTGCTTCTGCAACTGAACGCAGAAGGCAGTATCAGCGTCTACGGCTACGCGGTCGTTGCGAAGCACGCAGAGGGCACCGTTACGGTAAAGCGCGGGAATGATGATGGGCCGCTCGGCACTCAAGCCGCGACCTCGCTTGGAAGCTTTATTCGTCGGTTAGGGGGGCCGACAGATTTGGACCTCGAGGCAGCTGCGGGTGCTACGGCGGACCTGAGTAATGCCAGGATAGGTGAAGACTTCATCGAGGACGTGACCAAGGTGTTGTTGCCGAATCGGGTGGCAGTCGTCGCGGAGGTTGCCGAGGAATGGACGGTTCCAGTGGACAATCGCATGGAGCCAATCGGAGGAATCATATTCCGGTGGACGCTGTCAGAACTCAAGCACACGTGAGGCGGCGGAGAGTCCAGGCCCAAGCAAAGGTCCATGCGCTCAAGGCAAAAGCAGCGACTGCGAAGGCTGAGGTGTCATAACGCAACACTTCTCAGCCTAGAGGTTCAAGAAGTGTGGAAAGGGAGGTCGAGAGACCTCTGTTTGGAAACGACAAACGCCACGTAGGAGAGGAGTGAACATGTTTGGAAAGAAACAAGAAGTGAAGAAGCACTCCGCATGGAGCATTTTCGGGGGCCTTGTCAGCGCGGCCCTGGCGGTGTTCCTGATCGTTCACCCATTCAAGACAAAAGCAGCGGCTGCGAAGTAAAGCGCCATAACACGAGACTTCTCAGACTAGTTGTTAGAGGACATATCCAAAGGGAGGTCGACAGACCTCCGTTTGGAACAAAATACGCGAGCTAAAGAAGGTCGATCGAATGTCTACAGAGAGCTCGGCTGAAGAAGTGAAGAAACACGCCCCGTGGAGAATTCTCATGGGTCTTTTGACGGCAGCCCTGGGGGCGCTCCTAATCGTTTACCCACTGGCGACAGCGACGACGACCGCCCTGCTGGGTTGGGCATTAATTGTCGTTGGCATTGTCCAGTTTGTCTTCGTGCTTCATTCGCAGACGGTTGGGAACTTTTCCCTGCAACTTCTGCTAAGCGCTCTTTATGGAATCTGCGGCATCGCATTGGCGTTTTTTTCTATTGCCAGCGTGATCGCGCCGACGGCAATTCTGGGAATGCTACTGCTGGTTCAGGCGGGACTGCAGATTGCGACCGCGTTCCAGTTGAGACCGGTGGATAGTTGGGGATGGTTGCTGGCTGATGCCGGGACCAGCCTATTGCTGGGCATACTGATTCTCGCAAAATGGCCCTCCAGTTCTGTCTGGGCGGGGTGGTATCTCCAGGATCAATGATTGCCTTGAAGGTACGGAGCGGCGCCATCGGTATTGATCATGTCGTTCAGCGAGCAGCCTCGTAGAGGCACCGCGCTTGGGAGGCGAATATCACAAGCGTGTGGTTTTTCTTAAGGGAGGTCGCGGATGCGCTCCAACATCAAGCTGGGAAAGATCCATGGAATTGAGATCGGGCTTCATTACAGCTGGTTCATCATCGCTGCCCTGATCGTATTCTCCCTCGGCGAACACTTCCGTCAGGTGAATGCGAATTGGGGCATGGGCCTGATCTGGACCGCTGCGGTGGTTACTGCTGCCCTGTTCTTCTTCACCCTGCTCTTGCATGAACTTGCCCATTCCCTGGTGGCTCAGTCTCGCGGGTTAAAAGTCAACGAGATTACCCTGTTCGCGCTCGGCGGTGTTTCTCAAGTCCAGGACGACGCCACCGATGCAAAAACAGAATTCTGGGTCGCAATCGCAGGGCCGATCGCCAGCCTGATTATCGGTTTTGGCTGCCTCGCCATCGCGCCCCACCTGGGCTGGCAGGGCTCGACCAAACCGCACACCGCGGTGAGTGGGGTGCTTTTCTGGTTAGGGTATATCAACGTTGGTCTTGCGGTCTTTAACCTGATTCCTGGCTTTCCGCTCGATGGTGGCCGAGTGTTCCGTGCGATCGTATGGGCAATTACCAAGAACGCAGATCGCGCCACCCGCATCGCCGCTCGCGTCGGCCAAGTCGTCGCCTTTCTGTTCATTCTCGATGGGATATGGCAGTTTTCTCATGGCGCCGGCTTCGGTGGTTTGTGGATCGCATTCATCGGCTGGTTTCTGATGGATGCGGCCAAGGCCAGCTATGCCGAGGCAGGGATTACGGCTTCGCTTCGCGACATGCGAGTCTCCGAGGTGATGACTCACGACTGCGTCACTGTAAATCGCGGGATGAGTTTGCAGGAGTTTGTTGATACTTATCTTCTGAGGGGCGGCGAGCGGTGTTTCGCGGTGGAGGATCAGGGTCACTTCGTGGGCCTCATTACTCCCCGCGATGTGGGCCGCATCCCGCGCGACCGTTGGGACAGCACCACTGTGCGCGACGCTATGCGTCCGCTGGAAGAGTTGCATATCGTCACTCCTGACACGCCGGTTCTGGATGCGCTGAAACTCGTGGCCAGCAACGATGTCAACCAGTTACCGGTGATCGCGAATGGTGCTTTGCAGGGGGTCGTCTCCCGTTCTCAGCTGGTGCACTTATTGCAGGTTCGTTCGGAACTGCAACTTCCGGCTGCGTATCATCCACCACCAAAAGACAACGTTCGGGAAATGAGAAGTCGTCATGACTCGACGTCTCGCGAGGATAGTGAAAGCGTACACGGAGCTGGTTCATGGAGACTCTAGGGTCTGCGGGCGCATAGCGTGCGGAACACTTTCTGTTCGGGTGCCGCAGAGCAACACGAATTGGAAATCTGGTTGTAAGCACGCTCTATGTGCGCTGGACTAACTGCCGGCGTCAGCGTCAGCAGTTAACGGAAAGAAATGCGGAGGGAACCGTCACAGGCGTGATGGTTTAATTCGCAATCACTCGAGAGGATAGAACACTGTCAAAGGAGAAGAACTATGTCACAACTGATCGTGGTTGGTTTCAAGAAAGACATGTACCGCGCATCGGAGGTGCTCAACCGGCTGCAATCAATGAACGACGACTGGGTGGTCGACCTTCGCGACGCAGTCGCCGCGTACCGCGACTACAACGGCAAACTGCGCATCGACCTAAGCTACCTGACGACCCCCGGCGAAGGAGCGGCCTTGGGTGGTCTGCTGGGCTCGCTCATCGGGCTAACACTTGCCGCCATCCCGTTCACCGGCGGAGCCAGTGCAGCAGCGGCAGGCGCGCTCGCGGCGGGAGCTGCCGCCGGCGCCGCATTGGGAGCGGGCGTTGGGGCCGCTGACGCCTCCTGGTGGAAGGATGAGTATGGCATCCCCGACGACTTTGTCAAACATGTCGGGGCGATGGTCCAGCCCGGAGACTCGGCAATCTATGCGCTCGTGCGCACGGCCAATCCCGAACTTCTGGCTGATCAGTTTCGCGGCTATGGCGGCACTGTCCTCAGCACGACGCTAACTCGCGATCAGCAAGCGAAGGTGGAGAAGGTCTTGCACACGAAGGCGGCTTAAGCCTTCTCCCCCTGCTGCCATGTCATAGCTCGAGGGATCGAAGATCGTGCCAAGGGTAAGCAGGAGCTGGTTTTATCCTCACGCACCGCCCAGTTCCGGGCCAATGAGCCGCCCGTGCCGCAGTACTGGCGTGGGTGGCTTCGTTGGCCGGCAAAAGTTCTGCAGAGATCGTACAGTGATTGCTACGGTTCTATGTATCGCAACCAAGAACACGCCAGCGTTACGGCAGGAATGTCGGCGGTGAAGGCCGCTAGGATCCATCGCTGGGCTGTGAACGCATCAGTTGTCGGCGCTCTTCTTTTCTGTGCCATGGGGTCGGGCCTGAGTCAAACCGAGCCGGAGCCACATACGTTCTTTAAGCGATACATTGGCCTGAACGACGATCAGATCGCAGACATCGGGAACGGCAAGGCAGTAGCGCAAATATTGCCGACGTCGGCGCCTTCCGAGGTCGTCGTCTTCGGTGCGATCTACATCAACGCCTCTCCCGAGGATTACTTGAGAGTCGCGCAGAACTTGGACAGCCTCCGCGGTCTACCGAACTATCTCGGTATTCGGCAATTCAGTACGCCTCCCAAACCCTCAGACTTCGAAGGCTTCGTGCTGGAAGACGACGACATCAATGATCTAAAGAGCTGCAGACCCGGCAAATGCCGACTTCAGTTGCCGACCGAATCCATGGAGGAGTTTCAAAAATCGGTCAACTGGTCCGCGCCCGATGTCGCAGCCCAGGTCAACAAGTTGGCGAAGAAGATGGCTCTTGCGGAGCTCAGCCGGTACCAGAAGGATGGCGATAGCGCACTGGCAACGTACTACGACAAAGAGTATCCGCTGCGTGTCGCAGATCAATTCGAGTCTTTGCTGAGCAAGTCTGTCTCGATGAAGAATTACCTTCCCGACTTGCAGCGCTATCTGATCGGTTACCCGCAGGCGCAGCTCCCACACTCAGAAAACGTCTTCTATTGGGAACGAGTGAAGTTCGGTTTGAAGCCCACGCTGCGCATGAACCACATGGTTGTTTATCGTGGATCGGAGCCGTCCGGCTCGGTCGATTCCATCGCCATCAAGCAGCTCTATGCCAGCCACTATTTTCAGACAGCGATCGATTTGTCGGTGTGCGTCAGAGACAGCCGGCCGGACGGAAAGGGTTTCTACCTGATAACCGTGAAGGGATCACGCCAGGCAGGTTTGACCGGGCCCAAGGGCGGCATGATTAGAAAAGTTGCCGTGTCCAGAACACGCTCATCGTTAGAGGCCTCGTTAACGCACGTGAAAAGGGTACTCGAGAGCACCCAATAGGGAGTTCAGTATCGATTGGTTCCACAAGTGCCGAGCGAAATTACAGGCATGACTACAATTTTCAATCAAAGTACGTAACTTGGCCACGATGACATCTCGTCAGAGTGACGGAGAAGCGTCCGAGTGAGGGCTGACCGGGCTTAGAGCGGCTTTGTTCCAGCTGATGTCGTTTACCAAAGAGGTAAAATGGGCGGTTAGCAGCGCGGCATATGAGAACGGAGTTCGCATGCCATTCGTTGCAGCGACTGGGGATATTCACCTGAAGTCGGTGCTGATCGCAACCGATTTCTCGGAGGCATCGGAGAAAGCCCTCCGCCATGCGCTCTCCATTGCTCGCCACTACGGGGCGAAATTCTACCTGGCGCACGTGGTCTCCTCACTGGGATACACTCTCGTGGGTCCAGACGCGGTCGTTGCTGCCACCGATGCAGTGACCAGGGACGCCCGCCAATTGGAGGAGCGCCTTGTTCAAATCGGGGCGCTCGCCGGTCTGCCCCATGAGATCGTCGTCCGCCAAGGTAATGTATGGGAAGAGTTGGAAAAGGTAGTGAGGCAAGAACAAGTGGAACTGGTGGTCATCGGCACACACGCTCGCCGAGGTTTGGGGAAACTACTTCTCGGGTCAGTAGCGGAACACATCTTTCGTCACGCCGGCTGCCTCGTCCTGACTGTCGGTCCGGGCTCCCTTCAGGATTCCCCGGTCGGGAGCGCTCGAGCAATCCGGCCCTTTCTGTTCGCAACGGACTTCAGCGAACCCTCCTTGCACGCCCTGCCCTATGCCATGTCGTCCGCCAACCACTTCGAAACAAAACTCGTTTTGCTCCATGTCGTCCCCCCGGTCCCGATGCCGGAAGGTTTTCATTGGTACACTGCCGACGATCTCATGCGAATGAGAGAGAACGCTCGCATGGCCAGCCTGCGGCGGCTTGAAGAATTGGTGTCGCAGAGCTCCAAGCTGGCAGTCAAACCGGAATTCATCGTCGACTTCGGATTGCCGAGTGAGAAGATCCTGCAGGCAGCCGACGCTCTTAAGGTCGATGCCATCATTTTGGGCTTGCATCGCTCAACCCATATCGATGCAAAGTCCCACATGCCATGGGCCACTGCATATGAAGTAGTGTGCGGGGCAGGTTGCTCCGTCTTAACCGTGAGGAACTGAGACGACTATGTTACTGGACTTGCCACGATGGCTTAACAGATCAGGGCCTCGCCTGAAGCTGATCTAGCCATTCCTCTGCTTCGTTTGCGCTTCGAAATACTCCTATGCGGCAGAATTCTTCCACCAGAATTCCGAGCATCCTCATCATGCCATAAGCAACGTCGCTGGGAACGACAACGGCGGTTGGGCCTAGATTGTGTTCTGACGACAATTTGTGTAAAACACCAACAATCGCGCGGATATCATTGGCCGAAAGCCGACTGGTGGCGCTCGTCGCATCCACGAACTCAGGGTGACTCAATAGCCGATCTTCACGTTCCTTTGTGAGGTGATCAACCACATCGGCCAGATGAACATCGCCCTCTGCTGTCGTGATCAATCGCTGCCGCCCACTGTCCATTCTGTATTTCAGAGGCATTTGCTTTTGACCTCAAGAGCAGAAGGGATTATACGCCGCGTCTTGCCGTCGCCTGCAGCGTGAACCCAGTTCCACCTGAACTATGTCCAATGGTTCGCCACCAGCGCAGCCGCGGGAGCCACTTCAAATCAGCGTGCCAATGCCAGCCCAAATCCTAGAACTCTGCTCCCGTAGACTCGGATCGTCACTTTGGCGGAATAACGCCGATTCTGTTCCGATCTTCGCGGCACGTGGGACTTTTCTTTCTCTCAAAAGCGTCCAAAACCTCTCCTTTCAGGCAATTACTGAGAATCGTGGAATCACAACGAGGTTGGTCCCTACCGTGCTGTTCAATCGGCTAGCTGATTACTTGAAATCAGTGGGAATGGACCCCTGTCCGGGGAGACGCACCATGAATATGTTCGAACTAGTTCGGAAGGCACTCTTGTACAGCACCCTTGCGGTCATCGGTTTCACGGGGTTTGGAATCGCGACGACCCCATCCGCGGCTCAGCAGCGGAATCAAGTTCAAGACCAAGAAGTGCAGTTGGGTCAAGCGGTCTTCAATGAGTTGAAGGCCAAAGGCGAGATCATCGAGTCCTCCCCCCTATACGATCAATTACGACCGATTGCGGACGCCATTACCCGAGCGGCACAGCCGCGATACAACCACCCGTTCAAGTTTTATCTGGTCCATGAACCGCAACCGAATGCGTTCGCCACTCCGGGCGGCAATGTATATGTTGTCGATTCGCTCCTGTATTTCGTAAAGAATACCGACGAGCTCGCCGGAACCTTGTGTCACGAGGTCTCCCACACCATCCATCGCGACACGATGGAGTTGATGAAGAAGCGGCAGAGAATCGCGGAGCGGGAAATAGGAGCCGCCATTCTCTTGGGCCCGTCTACCGCGCACGTGTTGGCCATCGCCCTCCTGGGCGATCTGCATTCCCTTAGCTATGACCGGGATGTGGAATCTCGGGCCGATATTACGGGATCCGACGTGTGTGCCGCCACCGGATACAACCCTTGGGGACTTGTGTGGTTATTCACGGACTTTAAGGACGCCAAGCCAGAGGAGGTGCCCCAGTTCTTATCAAATCATCCCGACGACCAGAATCGGATCGACGCGCTGGAGAAGCACTTCCGCAAGAATCCGTCGGTCTTCAATAAGTTCAATCCGGATCCGAAGTCGTCTAAGCCGTTGGCCGTTCCCGACAAGGCTCCGGAAGTATTTTTGCGGTAAATCGATTCAACGCGCTGCCGGATAGGTCGCGCCCAAAAAGGAGAAACACAATGAACTTTATTTCCGATGTCTTCGACACTGCCCTCGAGCAAGTTAGGAGATCCTGGGGCTGGTTCCTCGTGTTCGGCATTCTGCTCATGCTGCTTGGTCTGGTGTGTGTCGGCAAGGCGCAGACCGCAACCAAGTTCTCGATCCTGGCGCTGGGCTGGGTGCTTATGATCAGCGCAGTGATGTGGTTCGCGAATTCATTCTTCACCCTCAACTGGCGCGGATTCTTCCTGTTCCTGCTGAATGCGATCATCCGCGGAGTCTGCGGGTACCTCCTGATTCGTCACCCGGACGCAGGCGCAGAAGGAGTAACCATGCTGTTCGCCATACTCTTCATCGTGGGCGGGCTGTTCCGCGCAATCGGGTCGAGCGTTCTTCAGTTCCCCAAGTGGGGATGGATGATGTTTGCAGGATTGGTCTCTGTGGCCCTCGGCATCTACGTTTTAATGATTTGGCATACCGCCAGCACCTTTTTCTTTGGCCTGGCGATCGGCATCGATCTCATATTTGATGGAGCCGCCCTCACAGGATTCGCGGGCGCGATTCACGCCTTGCCGAAAGTGCCGCAAGCCAAAGCTGCCTGATGACTGAAACTGGAGCCATTCCCATGTCGAGCCAACATTCAGAGGCGGCGCGCAATTGGTGGAAGCTAGATCCAAGCTCCGCCATCACGGTGACGCCTCAGATGGAGTCGGCAGCAAGGCCGGTCGTAGAAAAGCCGAGCCCGAACAGCGAAGGTCTAAGAGTGAAGATTTTGCATGGGATTGAACGCCTGGTGCTGGGCGTGGGTCTGGCTATGCTCCTGGTATGTCTCTCCGCACGCATTCATGGGGTGGTGATGTACCGTGCGGGCCTGTGGAGCTTTGCCGCCTTGAAATCAAGCCCGTCGGCTGCGAGAGATGAAGGGGGGCAACCCCCAGCGGTGGGAGTTGATTTCGGTCTGTGGTCAGGGAAGCGCGTTAACGCATACACGGAGGCCTTGGCTACCAGTTTTGGTGTTCCGATCGCGGTCCTCTCCATTCCTAAGATGGGGCTCGACGTTCCGGTCTTCGATGGGACCGACGAACTCACTCTTAACCGGGGAGCGGGTCGAATCGTTGGAACCGCTAGACCCGGGGAGCAAGGAAATATCGGCATCGCCGCGCATAGAGACGGTTTCTTTCGCAGCCTGAAGGATATCGCGATGGGCGACCGGATCGAGCTCGCAGTACTGCGCCACAGATTCGTTTACACGGTCGACAACATCGCGGTCGTGAAACCCAGTGATGCAACCGTGCTCCAGGCTCGACCTCAGCCCTCCCTGACCTTGGTGACCTGTTATCCCTTCTATTTTGTCGGAAACGCACCGGACCGTTACATCATCCAGGCGTCTTTGGTGGATTCCGAGCAAACCACAATGTCCGGGCTTAACTCAGGACTGCCAAAACGTAACCAGGAGAAGACACAATGAAGGCAAGCAACAAATCGCAACGGGCTTGGCTGGTGCTCGAGGTGGGGACTATTGCCTTGGCCGTTTCCCTGAGCATGAGCGCTCAAGTACAAACACAAACCACTACCACCACCGGGCAGCCGACGACGGAGGTTAAGGTCGATCGCGCCACCGTGGTCTTAGTCGATGGAAACGATCTCGTGGTCAAGACTGAGAATGGACGGCTCGTGCATTTTGCCAATGTCCCGGAAAGTGCCAGGGCCACGGTGGACGGCCAGCAACTCGGGATTCACGATTTGAAACCGGGCATGACGCTGGAGCGTACCATCACGACCACAACCACTCCACAAACCATTACCACCGTATTGCGTGTTACCGGTACGGTGTGGCACGTGGATCCGCCGAACTCAGTCATCCTGACCCTGGAGGACGGGACCAATCAGTCCTTCAAGATCCCGCAAGGGCAGAAGTTCAACATCGATGGCCAGATGGTCGATGCCTGGGGTCTGCAGAAGGGGATGAAGGTGTCAGCAACCAAAATCGTCGAAGCGCCGGAGACAGTCGTTGAGCGGCAGAGGCAGATATCCGGCACGATGCCGCCACCGGCTCCGCCCGCGGATGTGCCGATCTTGGTTTTGATCGTGCCCGTAGAGTTTGCTTCGGCGGATGCAGCTCCAGCGGAGACCGCTCCCGCTCAACTGCCCAAAACGGGTAGTCAGCTTCCCCTGCTCGGGATTCTCGGAGCCATCACCCTTCTATCGGGGCTTGGTCTCAGAGCGCTCAGATTGCGAGCAGCGAGGGCGCGGGCATAGCAGAAGACTCCAACGACGGTTCGGTGCGCGTTCCCGATCGCGTGCGCCGAACCCAGAGGG
>Ga0335070_10011070_pt1 | contig 10545 bp, 7 predicted proteins | sample Lox_Sample_13_FD_206722 | JGI IMG/M metagenome (GOLD analysis project Ga0335070, IMG submission 206722) | Soil microbial communities from Loxahatchee National Wildlife Refuge, Florida, United States - Lox_Sample_1.3 | ecosystem: Environmental > Terrestrial > Soil > Wetlands | place: USA: Florida...
ACTCGGCGGCAAGGGCAACGTCCTCGGCCCGCTCGCGGCGGCGGGCAGCGCCGGACAGGGCGGCGCGCCGGACGTGAACTGGACGGCGACGGCGTCGCAGCCGGTCGTGATCAACGGCAGCTACGCATGCGTCGACTCGGACCCGGCGACCTGGTCGCAGAACGGCGCGACCCACGGGCAGGGCTTCTGCACCGTCTACGTCACGAACGCGGTGCCGACGAAGCCGGCAACGCCGGCCAAGCCGACGTACGCCTGCATCGGCTCCCAGGTGAAGCTGTTCGACAACTCGAACGGCGGCGGCGTGCAGAACGGCGGCAAGCTGCCGAGCTTCACGACCTACGGGACGATCGGCGTCACCGCCTGGTGCCTGAACTCGATCACGACGTACCACTGGAACAACGGCCAGGGCGCGAAGCCCGGGACGATCGGGCTCGGCCCGCTGAGCTTCGGCGCGATCGTCAACCCGGTGCCGCCGAAGCAGGCGACGGGCAGCGCCGGCGCGAACGGCGCGGCGAACGAGAACTGGACGGTCGACTACTCGACGACGAGTCCGACGATCATCAGCGGCGCGTACACGTGCAAGGACTCCGACCCGGCCACGTGGGCGCAGAACCAGCAGTCGGGCGGCAAGGGCTTCTGCACCGTCTACGCGACGCCCGCGTACGTGAGCAACTTCACGCTGCCGTCGGGACTGCACGTCTCGCAGCCTGCGCCGCCCGCCGCGTCGCCGCCGCCCTCGAGCACGACGACGTCGACCGCGCACATCAAGTGCTTCACGGGGACGCTGTCGACGATGCTCCTCTACCCGATCAACGTCCCGTCCGATACCTGGGGACTGCTGCTCCTCCAGTGCGGGATCAAGCAGGGCGACGGCTTCCAGGGACGGCTGACGCCGACGTCGATGTTCGTGATCCCGCGCGGCTGCGGCCCGTTCTGGACGTTCCCGTTCGCGTCGGGCAACCCGCCGCCGCCGGTGTTCATCCAGTACACCGGGCAGCCGAACGCGCCGTGCAGCACGGCGAAGGAGTTCATCCCGTTCAAGGTGCGGAACAACTGGCGGATCGACATCCAGGCGCGCGACGCGGTGACGCAGGCGCCGCTGCGCCCCGCCGGCTACGGCGTCTACATCCACTACCCGGGTGGAGACGTCCAGGCGCAGAACACCTGGAACGTCAAGTAACGCGGGCGAAGCGCGCCGTGAAGTGGCGGAGCGCCGGCGGCTCCTCGACGATGCGCAGGCCGCGCAGCTCGTCGCGGCGCGCGGCGACGTCGGTGCAGACCTCGATCACGTAGTCGACGTGGCTCTGCGTGTACGTGCGCCGCGGGATCGCGAGCCGCACGAGGTCCATCGCGGCGGGATGCTCGCTCCCGTCGGGATGCCGGCCGAACATGACCGTGCCGATCTCGCAGCCACGGACGCCGCCGGCGAGGTAGAGCTCGACCGCGAGCGCCTGGCCGGGATACTCGAGCGGCGGGACCTGCGGCAGCAGCGCCCGCGCGTCGAGGTACACGGCGTGGCCGCCGATCGGGCGCACGACCGGGACGCCCTCGCGCGTCAGCGCGTCGCCGAGATACGCGGTCGAGCGGATGCGGTAGCGGAGGTAGTCGTGGTCGACGGCCTCGCGCAGCCCCTGCGCGATCGCCTCGAGGTCCCGCCCGGCGAGCCCGCCGTACGTCGGGAACCCCTCCGTCAGGACGAGCAGCGTCCGGCACCGCTCCGCGAGCGCGTCGTCGTTGCACGCGAGCCAGCCGCCGATGTTCGCGAGCGGGTCCTTCTTCGCGCTCATCGTCATCCCGTCGGCGAGCGACGCGAGCTCGCGCACGATCTCGGCGACGGCGCGTCCACCCTGCCCCTCCTCCCGCTCGCGGACGAACCACGCGTTCTCGGCGAAGCGGCACGCGTCGAGGAACAGCGGCACGCCGTGCCGGTCGCACGCCGCGCGCACGGCGCGCAGGTTCGCGAGCGAGACGGGCTGGCCGCCGCCGGAGTTGTTCGTGATCGTGACGAAGACCGCGGGAACGTCGGCCGCGCGCTCGGCGAGCAGCCGCTCGAGCGCGTCGACGTCCATGTTCCCCTTGAACGGATGCTCGACCGACGGCTCGAGCGCCTCGGGGATCGGCAGGTCGACCGCCTCGGCGCCGGTGAACTCGACGTTCGCGCGCGTCGTGTCGAAGTGCGTGTTGTTCGGGACGATCTTCCCGGCGCCGCCGATCGCGGTGAACAGGATCTTCTCCGCGGCGCGACCCTGGTGCGTCGGGATGACGTGACGGAACGGGAACAGCTCCTGCACCGCCTCGAGGAAGACGTACCACGACGGCGAGCCGGCGTAGCTCTCGTCGCCGTGCTGGATCGCCGCCCACTGGTCGCGCGACATCGCGCCCGTGCCCGAGTCCGTGAGCAGGTCGACGAGCACGTCGTCCGCGTGCAGCCCGAACAGGTTGAGCCCCGCCGCCTCGATCGCCTCGCGCCGGTGCTCCGGCGTCGTCAGCCGCAGCGGCTCGACCGAGTGGATCCGGAACGGCTCGATGATCGTCCGGTACGCCACCGCCGCAGTGTCGTCGGGGGCGGGCGCGGCGCAATCGGGGAGTCCGCGGATACCGTCCGCGGCATGCCGCTGCGCAACCGCGTCACCCCGCTCGGCGAGATCGTCGCCGATCCGGCGCGCGGGCTCGTGTACGGGAACCGCGGCTGCCTCCACGACGAGCGCGGCGAGATCCGGCGCGGCTTCGCCGTGAAGCGCTGGATCGCGTGCCGGCTCGAGTTCCGCGGCCGCCGCCGCTCGCCGGTCGTGCAGCCCGGGCGCTACACGGGGCTGTTCTTCCTCGACGAGGCGACGGCGATGGCGGCCGGCCACCGCGCCTGCGCGGAGTGCCGCCGCGCCGACTACGTGCGCCTGCAGGAGGTCCTCGGCCCGGCGGGCGCCGACGCCCTCGACGAGCAACTCCACGCCGAGCGGCTCGTCGACGGCGGACGGCGGCTCCACGACGTGGAGCTCGACGACCTCCCGGACGGCGCCTTCGTCCTCCGCGGCGGCGAGCCGTGGCTCGTGCTCGGCGCGCAGCTGCTGCGCTGGACGCCGAGCGGCTACCGCGAGCGCGTCGCGCGCCCCGTGCGGGCGCAGGCGCAGGCGATCACGCCGCCGGCGCTCGTCGCCGTGCTCCGCGCCGGCTGGGACCCGCTCGTGCCGCTGCTGCATCCGTCGTCGCGGTGATGGCAGCATGCGGGCATGGCGACGATGAAGGACCTCGACAGGCTCGCGCTCGCGATGCCGGGCGTCGAGAAGACCGTGTCCGACGACGGTCGCCCGACGTACTCCGCCCACGGGAAGTACTTCTGCTTCCACCGCACGCGCCGGCCCGACGCCGTCGACCCGGACACGGGCGAGCGCCTCGACGACGTGCTCGTCTTCCGCGTCGAGGGCGAGGACGTGAAGGAGCTGCTGCTCGCCGACGACCGCGGCGTCTACTTCACGACGCCGCACTGGAACGGCTATCCCGCCGTGCTCGTCCGCATCCCGAGCCTCGCGCGCATCGACCGCGACGAGCTGCGCGACCTCGTCGTCGACGCGTGGCTGACCCGCGCGCAGAAGCGCGAGGCGAAGGCATGGCTCGCCGAGCACGGCGAGCTCTAGCTAGAGCGCGCCCGCGAGACCCTTCAGCGTGTCGGCCTGGCCCTGCGTCAGCCAGCCGGGCTTGACGAGCGCCTGCACCGCGTCCTGGTAGGCGGCGATGAACTGCGCGTTCTGCGCGGGCTTGAGCTTCGGCCCGAGGTTCGTCAGCACCGTGCACGCGCCCTTGACGAGCGCGTCGACCGCGGCCCGCGCGATGCCGCGCAGCGCCTGGACCTTCGCCGAGCCGTCGACGAACTGCGTCGTCAGCGTGCACAGGCTCGCGGAGGTGACGGTAACGGTGAAGCTCGACGAGGCCGAGGCGCCGTTGCCCGCGTTGTCGGTCGCGGTCGCCGAGACCGGGTGGCCGCCGGCGCCGAAGCTCCACGCCGGCCCGCTCGCGAGCGGCGAGCCGCAGCTGCTCCCCGCGAGGCCGGAAAGCGCGTCCGAGGCGGCGCACGTCACGCTCACCGTGTCGAGCAGCCCGTAGGACGTGTCGCCCGCGAACGAGATCGACGGCGGCGTCTTGTCGATCTGGATCCCGGAGAAGGTCGCCGACGAGGTCGCGCCCGAGTTGTCCGCGCACGTGCCGGTCACCGACTGGCCCGCGCCCTCGGTCGAGACCGTCCGGTCGGCGGTGACGCTCGCGACGCCGGTGCCGCTGTGGTCGACGCAGTCGAAGTGGACGACGACGTCGTGGTTCGTCCACGTGCCGCCGGTGTACGCACTCCCGTTCGTCGTCGCGCTCGCCGTGATCGTCGGCGGCGCCGGCAGCGACAGCGTGAACGTGTCGACCAGCGACTTGCGCAGGCCGAGCGGCAGGTCCTTCGCCTCGACCGGCGGGTTGTCGTCGTAGTAGTTCCAGTCCCCCGTGTCCATCAGCAGCTGCACCGACGCGCCGTTCGCGAGCGGATCCGGGATCGACGGAATCCCCTCCCACGCGCCCGTCAGGAACGACGGCAGCGTCGTCCCGAGCCGCGCCGGCCGGTGCGCCGGGTTGCCGTCCCAGCTGTAGAGGAACTCGTCGCCGCCCTCCTGGTACGAGCCGGCGATGACGAGGTACTGCCCGTCGGCGTTCCGGCGCAGCTCACGGATCCCGTTGCCGTCGAGATCCCACAGCATCGGCGTCCCGAACGTCGCAGGCCCGCCGCCGGTGACGAGGCTCGTCAGGTTCGTCACCGGGACGACGAGCGCGAGGTGGCGGTCGCTCTGCGGCAGCAGCGGCGCGCGGAAGCCGAGGTACGCGGTGCCGTCGGCGGCGAACTCGAGCCCTTCGACGTTGAACCCGTTGATCTCCTTCGGGATCTGTCCCTCGGCGGCACCGTCGGCGAAGCCGAACTGGTTGCCGTTCGCCTCGTCCCAGGCGATCAGGTCGTTGCGGAGGTTCGTGTAGACACCGGCGAGCGTCAGCTCCGTCGAGGCGCCGGAGCCGGTGATCGTCGTCGCGAAGAGCGTCGAGCGCGCCGGCTTCACCGATCCGTCGGAGTTGTTCCCCATCGAGCCGGTCCAGTAGATCGTGTCGCCGTAGCGCGCGGCCGCTTCGATGTCGATCGACGACGCGCCGATCGTATTCGTGAAGTCCCACGTCTTCACAGGCCCGCCGGAGCGCGAGGTGTCGTACAGGCGCAGCACGTTGCTCTCGTCGTCGCCGACGATGACGTAGCCGCCGCCGACGTCGATCGCGGTCGACGCATCGGAGGCGCCGTCGAGGAAGTGGCTCGTCGCGTCGGGCTCGGGCGCGGAGGCGCCGTAGAGGAACTGGGCGGTCGTCGCGGGTGCGCCGGGCGCGGTCGCGGTCAGCGTGATGGTCGCGTAGCCGACGGCGCCCGCCGGCTGCACGGCGATCGCACGCGTCGCGCCGGTCCCGGAGATCGAGATTCCGCCGTCCGCGGCGACCGCCTGGTTCGACGAGGTCGCCGTCAGCTGGATCTGGTCGGCAGACACGGTGTCGTTCGCGACCGTCGCCGTCAGCGTCGGGTTGCCCGTGTCGCCGATCACGCCTCCCAGCGCGGTGTCGCTGAGCTGGATCGTCGAGGCCGGCGCCGGCGCGACCTGGTCCGACGGCGCGAACGCGATTCCCTTGTACGTCGTGTTCGCGGGAGCGGTCGCGAGCGTCGTGAACGAGCCCGAGATCGGCGCGTTCGACGCCGCCCCGTCCGCGAGCGCGTAGATCGCCGAGCCGTCCAGCGCGGTCGCGTACAGCTGGACGGCGCCGCCCTCGACGCGCCCGGTCAGGCCGCCGAGCTGCTTCGGCGCGGTCGCGGAGCCTTCCGCGTTCCAGCTCGTGCCGTCGAACCAGTACTTCTTGATCCCGGGCAGGTCGGCGACGTAGAGCGTGTTCGGGTCGGTGAAGACGAATCCGTACGAGTCGCTGCCGCTCGCCGTGACGAGCGCGGTCGCCGTCACCGGCGTCGTCGGGAGTCCGGTCCCCACTTTGTAGATCCCGGGAGGCGCGTTGTTGTTCGTGCTGAGGTAGAGCTGGCCGCCGGCGATGACGCCGACGCGCGCGTTCGTCACGTTCGAGCCGACCGCGGTGAGCGCGCTCGAGAACGCGTTGCCGAACGGCGCGTAGATGATCCCGCGCGGGTTGCCGCTCGAGCCGGCGCCCGTCACCCAGAAGTGCGTCCCGTCGTCGGTGACCGCGCCGCGCGGGTTGTTGCCGGTGAACGCGTTGAGGATCGTCGAGGTGTCGACGTTCCCCGAGCCGTCGACGCGCGCGACGACCCGCGGCACCGACGACGTGAGCGAGTTCGCGATCGAGCCGCCGTTGGGGCCGGTCGTGCCCGGCGTCGCGTCGTAGCCGGCGAGGGTCAGGTACCGGCCGTCCGTCGAGAGGCTGAGCGCACCCTCCGACGTCGCGCTCCCGCTCAGCGCGAACGGGGCGTTCGAGCCGCTCGCCGCCGTCGGCAGCGGAATGGGCGCACCCGTCGTCCCCGCGCCGGTGCCGACGCCGAGCAGCGGCACGATCGAGACGGCCGTCGCCGCGTTCGTCAGCGCCGACGCGCCGGTGCCGACGCGGACGACGTCGAGCACGTCGGCCGCGCCGCCGGAGACCGCGGTGGACGTCTGCGCCGTCGCCCCGGCGAGAGCCGACGCCGCACACGCGGCCGCAACAGCGAGGAGAGCCCGCATCCCCATCCCGCGGCGACGCTAGACCGTTCGCGCTCCGATGCGGGTTCCAGGCTGGTGAACGTTCGGCCGGGATCCGGTGAACGGCGCGCTGCGCATCCGCGAACTGCCCGGGCGGGGCGGGCCCGCCGGCTCGGCGCCGGCGGGCCCGTCCGACTCACAGCGCGGCGATGTCCGCCTGGAGCTGCTTGATGTCGAAGCCCTCCGGGCTCTTGCCGGCCTTCAGATTCTCGGCGGAGATGTAGACCCACGCCTCCTCGCAGTACGTCTCGAAGAAGCGTTCGGTCATCTGCTGGAGCGCGCCCCAGGTGACCACGTCGATGTTGCCGCGCTTCGCGACGCCGGACACGTAGTGCCCGCCCTCGATCTTCGCGCCGGGGACGACGTCCCACGGCTCGCCGTTGTGGAACTGCTCCATCGCCGTGTTCGGGAACTTGATGCCGATCCCGACCACCTGGAACAGGTACATCGCGGTGTAGACCTGTTCGAGGTCCTTCTCGTCGAGGCGGATGTAGGCGCCGATCTTGTGGCGCTGCCCCTTCGAGTCGACGATCCCGGTGCTCCGCCGGTAGCCGAGGACCTTGCGGACGTCCGAGCCCCGGTCGGTCGGGTTGTCGTCGGGCGGGCCGGCGTTCGGGTCGAAGCCGGTCCCGGCCGAGTAGTCGCTCAGGACGTCCGCCGTCGTGAAGTGGGCCGGATGTCCCCCCTCCTTGCTCAGGAGCATCGTCTCGTGCGCCGGGCCGGCCCACGCACAGTCGCCCCATTCGTCGTTTCCCAGCATCCCCCACGCCCGGGCCCCGAACAGGGTCTCGTGGCCGAACTGCGCAGGCGGCTTCGGGAGCTTCGCCGGCACCACGTACCGCGCGAACACGAGGTCGCGCTGGTCGACGGTAGCCGGGAGCTTGCCAAGCTTCAGCCCTGGCATCTGTCCTCCTTCACTGACGGTCGGTTGGAGGCCGCGCGCCCGGGAGCCTACGCCACTGCGACAAGTCCGCAAGTGCGGCGCGCCGGAAACCGGATGCCCGTGCGGGCGCCCTTGGCTAGCGTCGTCGCCAGGAGGACGATGCGAAGCCGACTCACGCGCCTCAGCCGACGCGAATGGACCCGCCTCGCGGGCTTCGGCGCAGCGGTGCTCGCCCTCCACGCGCTCGGCTGGGGGCTGTTCCTCGCTTACTCGCGCGACAATCCGGCGCTCGCCGGCCTCGGGGCGCTGGCCTACACGTTCGGGCTCCGGCACGCCTTCGACGCGGATCACATCGCCGCGATCGACAACACGACGCGGCGGCTGCTCCAGGACGGCAGGCGCCCGCTCGGCGTCGGCTTCTTCTTCAGCCTCGGGCACTCGACGATCGTCTTCTCGCTCGCCGCAGGCCTCGCCGTCGCCACGGAGTCCGTCAGCTCGAGGATGCCGGCGTTCCAGCGCTACGGCGGGACGATCGGCGCCGGCGTCTCCGGGACGTTCCTCTGGATCATCGGCGTGCTCAACCTCCTCGTGCTGCTCGACATCGCCCGCGTCTTCCGCGCGATGCGGCGCGGCGGCTTCGACGAGGAGGCGCTGGAGCTGCGCCTGTGCGACCGCGGCTTTGCGAACCGGTTCTTCCTCGGCGGGCTGACGCGGCGCATCCGCTCGAGCTGGCAGATGTACCCGCTCGGGGTCCTGTTCGGGCTCGGCTTCGACACGGCGACCGAGGTCGGCCTGCTCGCGCTCGCCGCGGGCGTGGCGACGCACCACGTCCCCTTCCTCGCGGTGATCTCGCTGCCGCTCCTGTTCGCTGCGGGGATGAGCCTGATGGACACCGCCGACGGCGCGTTCATGAGCCAGGCGTACGGCTGGGCGTTCTCGAACCCGGTGCGGAAGGTCTACTACAACCTCACCGTCACGACGCTGTCGGTGACCGTCGCGCTCCTGATCGGCACCGTCGAGCTGCTGCAGGTCGCGGCCGGGCGGCTCGCCCTCGACGGCGGCTTCTGGCGCTTCCTCGCCGATCTCGACTTCGGCCGGCTCGGCTATGCGATCGTCGCGCTCTTCGTGCTGACGTGGGCCGCGTCGATCGCGGTCTGGAAGACGCGCCGCATCGAGGAGCGCTGGTCCGAGCCGGCCGAGTGAGCCCCGGCGTGTGACGGTCCGGTGACCGGCGGCCCGGCCCGTCGCCGGCCGTGCGAGAATCGCCGCGTTGGAGTGCGACCGCGACTTCGAGCTGCTCGTCATCGGCAGCGGCCCGGCCGGGCAGAAGGCCGCCGTGCAGGCGGCGAAGCTCGGCAAGCGAGTCGGCTGCGTCGAGCGCCGTCACATGGTCGGGGGCGTCTGCGTCAACACCGGCACGATTCCCTCGAAGACGCTGCGCGAGGCGGTCGTCTACCTCACCGGGTTGAGCCAGCGCGAGATGTACGGCGCCAGCTACCGCGTCAAGGCCGACATCACGATCGCGGACCTCGTCCAGCGGACGAACCGCGTGATCGAGCGCGAGACCGACGTGATCCGCGACCAGCTCCAGCGCAACCACATCGAGCTGATCTCGGGCGAGGCCCGCTTCGTCGACCCGCACACGCTCGACATCGCCCTCGGCGACGGCACGGCGAGGCTCGTCACCGCCGACAACGTCGTGATCGCGGTCGGGACGAGACCCGCCCGGCCGGCGGACGTCGACTTCGACGAGCGGACGATCCTCGACTCGGACGGCCTGCTCGGGATGGAGCGCATCCCCGCGTCGCTCGTCGTCGTGGGCGGCGGCGTCATCGGCATCGAGTACGCGTCGATGCTCGCCGCCCTGGGGACGAAGGTGACGGTCGTCGAGCGGCGGCCGCGCCTGCTCGAGTTCTGCGACGACGAGATCGTCGAGGGGCTGACGCACCACCTGCGGGAGCGCGGCGTCGTGTTCCGGCTGACAGAGGAGGTGGCCGCGGTCGAGCGCGCCCAGAACGGCACGATCACGCACCTGGCGAGCGGGAAGCAGATCGCCGCCGACGCCGTCTTCTACTCCGCCGGCCGGCAGGGCGCGACGGACGAGCTCGGCCTCGACGCCGCCGGCCTCGAGGCGGACGAGCGCGGCCGGATCCGCGTCGGGCCGACCTTCCGGACCGCGGTCGAGCACGTCTGGGCCGTCGGCGACGTCATCGGCTTCCCGAGCCTCGCCGCGACGTCGATGGAGCAGGGACGCCTCGCCGCCCGCGACGCGTTCGGGGAGCCGGGCGGGACGATGTCGGAGACGCTTCCGTTCGGCATCTACGCGATCCCGGAGATCAGCTTCGTGGGCAAGTCCGAGCGGGAGCTGACCGAGGAGGGCGTGCCGTACGAGCTCGGCATCTCGCGCTACCGCGAGCTCGCGCGCGGCCAGATCCTCGGTGACGTGCACGGCATGCTGAAGCTGCTCGTCTCCTCCGACGACCGTCGCGTCCTCGCCGTGCACGCGCTCGGGACCGGCGCGACCGAGCTCGTCCACATCGGCCAGGCCGTGATCGCACTCGGCGGCACCGTCGACTATCTCGTCGACGCCGTCTTCAACTATCCGACGCTCGCCGAGTCCTACAAGGTCGCCGCGCTCGACGCGGCCAACAAGATCGACGCGCTCGCACGCCTCCAGAGCAGCGTCCGCTGACCTGCGTCACCGGTATCGAGAAGAGGCCTGCGCCGAGTCGTCCGCGAGGGCTTGCACGGCTGCGGCGGTCGTCAGGAGGCGGTTGACGTCCGGATGCGGCGGGCCGGGCGATCCGTCCGCCTGGCTCGGTGTGAGCAGGACGGGCGACTCCGGCCAGCCGCCGTCGCCGCACCGAAACGCACGAAGCCCCTCGGCGTGCGCGTGCGTCGGGG
>Ga0335070_10011071_pt1 | contig 10545 bp, 10 predicted proteins | sample Lox_Sample_13_FD_206722 | JGI IMG/M metagenome (GOLD analysis project Ga0335070, IMG submission 206722) | Soil microbial communities from Loxahatchee National Wildlife Refuge, Florida, United States - Lox_Sample_1.3 | ecosystem: Environmental > Terrestrial > Soil > Wetlands | place: USA...
GGCCGGCGGTGGAGCGACAGGAGCAGGAGGTGCAGCGGCGGGTGCAGCCGGCTTGGCGACGCTGGGCGGAGCCCCTGGTTTCGGAGGAACCGCCGCGGGAGGCGGCGTGGGACGGGCCAGCGGCGGACGAGCCGCCTCCGGATGCTGCTGCTGGGTGATGGCCTTCAGGACGTCACCGGGGCGGGAGATCTTGGAAAGGTCGAACTTGGTCTTGATCTCCGGCTCGGCGGGACCGCGGGCGGCGCGCTTTTCGGCGGCAGGGGTGCCCTGCCGCTGCGCAGCAAAGAACTGCCGTACCCGTTCCGCTTCGTCGACCTCGATGGAGCTCGAGTGGGTCTTCTTTTCCGTGACGCCGACCTGGGAAAGCACGTCGAGGATGGCCTTCGACTTGACTTCGAGTTCCCGCGCCAGATCGTTGATACGAATCTTCTGCTGCATCCGCCCCGCTATTCCTCCGATTTTGTCCCGCTAGTCCATAAAGTCCTCACGGTCCTCGTCGGTTGATCTCGGCCGCTTGCAAGGCCTGAGTGATTTCGATGCTACGACTTCTGCTCTTCCGGCTCGGGCTCAGAAGGAGATGCCATCTCCTCCGCCGGACCCGGGTGCGTTGCGTCCGCCTCGGCGGCACCGGTGGCCTGGAGTTCGGCGCCCGCGGGAGCTGCCTCGGCAACGTTCGACAACGCGCTGACGTCGCCCGCCACGCCGGCGGCTTCCTCCGGAGCGGCCTCTCCCTCGGGAAGCGGCTCGCTGGCTTGTTCTTCGAGCGCAGCCTCTTCCGCAGGCGCCGCCAGGTCTCCCTGCTCGGCGACAGCGACCTCTCCGCCTTCCAGGCTAGAAAAGTAATTATTGACCGCGATACTGATTTTTTCCACCGTCTTGGGGCCGATGCCGGGGATCTCCTCCAGCTGCTCCGGAGTCATGTCGGCGAGGGCCTCGACAGTGGTGATGCCGGCGGCGGTGAGCTTCTCGACCAGGCCCTCACCCAGGTCGGGCACGCGGTCCAGCGGCGTGCTCGGCTGGTTGACGAGGGCGCTCATCTGCTGCTCGACCTCCTGCCGCTTCTCTTCTTCGCTCTTGATGTCGATCTTCCAGCCGAGCAGCTTGGCGGCCAGGCGGACGTTCTGCCCCTTCTTGCCGATGGCCAGGGAGAGCTGGGTGTCATCCACGATGACCTCAAGGTGCTTCTCGGAGGAATCGAGGACAGAGACGCGGCTGACCTTGGCCGGCTGCAGCGCCTTCTCGGCGAAGGTGACCGGGTCCTCGTGGAACTCGATGATGTCGATCTTCTCGCCGCGCAGCTCGCGGATGATGGACTGCACCCGCATGCCCTTCATGCCGACGCAGGCGCCGACCGAGTCCACGTCCTTGTCCTTGGACATGACGGCGATCTTGGTGCGCTCGCCGGCTTCGCGGGCGATGGCGCGGATGACGACCGTGCCGTCGTAGATCTCGGGCACTTCGGTCTGGAACAGGTGCTGCACCAGCTCGGGAGCGGCACGGGAGACGATGACCTGCGGTCCCTTGGACGATTTCTCGACCCGCAAGATGACCACCCGCACGCGCTCGCCGACGGCGAACGACTCCAGCCGCGACTGCTCCTTGCGCGGCATGCGGGCCTCGGTCTTGCCCAGCTCGAAGATCACGTCCGGGCCTTCGACCCGCTTGACGGTGGCGGTGACGATCTCGCCCACGCGTCCGATGTAATCGTTGTAAACCGTATCGCGCTCGGCCTCGCGCACCTTCTGGAAGATGACCTGCTTGGCCAGCTGCGCCGCGATGCGCCCCAGGACGTCGGTGGGCTTGTAGAAGCGCACTTCGCCGCCGACCTCGGCGTTGGGATCGACCTTGCGGGCGTCGTCCAGGGTGATCTGAAGGTTGGGATCCTCGACCTGCTCGGGGGCCTCGACCACCGTCTTCACCGCGAAAGCGGTGATCTGCCCGGTCTCCTTGTTGAGCTCGGCGCGCAGGTTCTCCTGGGACTTGTAGAACTTGCGGGTGGCCACCACAATGGCGTCTTCCACCGCGTTGACCACGATCTGGGGGTCGATCCCCTTCTCGCGGCTCAAGCCTTCGATCTGTTGGTACAGCAAACTGGCCATAAATCGATTTCCGGGTCGTTCTCTGGAGACGTTGCAAGCAACGTCTCAACCTTAGAATTCCGGGACCAGGTTGGCCTTCTCCACGTTGGCCAACTCGATCTCCAATACTCTTTCCGCCGCCTTGGGCTGGGCCCGCCGTTCTTTCCGCGTGGGCGTGACCGCGACCGTCAGCCTGCCGTCGCGAAAACTCTCCAGCCGCCCTTCGAAGAACCGGTTGCCCTCGATGGGCTCGCGGGTCTGGACCTTCAGGCGGCTGCCGGTGAAGCGCTCGTAATCCGCCGGCTTGGTCAGCCGCCGGTCGAGCCCCGGGGACGAAACCTCGAGTGTGTACGACCCGCCCGGGACCGCATCCTCGACGTCGAGGATGGCGCCCACCTCCCGGCTCACCGACTCGCAGTCCTGATGGGTGACGCCCTGGACCTTGTCGATAGAGATGCGCAGCATGCGGGCTTTGCCGCCTCCGCGGAACTCGACCTCCACCACCTCCAGGCCATGCGAAGCTGCCACCCGCTCCGCGATCTGCCGAATGTGGTCTATCTCGAGGGCCATGACCCACCGTCGCCGCCACTGCACCCCGTCGCGCGAAGCGTGCGCCGGGGACCCCGCCGCGCCGGTTCAAATAAAAAGTGGGCTCTCGCCCACTGATGTGTTCCGACACAGCAGTAACAAAGGTTTATGATACGCCCTCGCCGGGCAAAATTCAAACCCGCCGGCCCCGGCATTTCCACAGCTGCCGGGGATTATAATGCGCTCCGCCAGCGCGGGCCGGTTTCGTCCTGGGCCCGCATTTTCTGCGACTTGGGGGCCGCCGTGGTATCCGGAAGCACCAAGAAGATCCTCTCGGTCAGCCGCGAGCGCAGTACTCTGCTGGCGCGCAACGATGCCCTGGCAATCGCCGGCTTCTCCGTCTCTTCGCCCAAGACCCCGGAGGAAGCAATCCACATCCTCCTGACCATGGAGATCGACGTGATCGTGCTCGGGCACTCCATCCCCAAGGAAGAGCGCATGGGGCTGGCGGCGCAGTTCCGGGCGCTCAAGCCAGCAGTGCCGATCATCGTGCTCTTCGAGGACAGGCCGGGAGAGGACGAGAAGGCGGACGCGTTCGTGCCCCTGCGGGCCGGCCCGGAAGTCCTGATCGGGGCCATCCACGCCTGCCTCGAAAGCAGCGGCAAGAAGTCCGCCTAGCGGCCGCCCGGGGGAAGCTGGAAGCGGTTACAATAATCGTTTATCCCGATGCGAGAGCGTGAGCGATGATCCATTTCCCGGTGCCCGAGGCACTCACCTTCGATGATGTCCTGCTGCTGCCTGCCAAGTCGGACGTGGTTCCGGCGACGGTGAACACCTCGACCCGGCTCACCCGCAACATCACGCTGAACATCCCGGTCATCAGCGCGGCCATGGACACGGTGACCGAGTCGCGGCTGGCCATCGCCCTGGCCCAGCAGGGCGGCATCGGGATCATCCACCGCAATCTCTCCCCGGACGAGCAGGCCAGCGAAGTGGACAAGGTGAAGCGCTCGGAGAGCGGCATGATCGTGGACCCGATCACCATGTCGCCCGACGAGAAGATCTCCGACGCGCTGGAAGTGATGCGCAAGTACCGCATCTCCGGCGTGCCCATCACCAAGAACAAGAAGCTGGTCGGCATCCTCACCAACCGCGACCTGCGCTTCGAGACCCGCACCGATATCCCCATCAGCAAGGTGATGACCAAGGAGAACCTGATCACCGTGCCGGTGGGCACCACCCTGGAAGATGCGGAGAAGATCCTGCACCAGCACCGGGTGGAGAAGCTGTTGGTGGTGGACAAGAACTACACGCTCAAGGGCCTGATCACGGTCAAGGACATCCAAAAGAAATTGAAGTATCCCGGCGCGGCCAAGGATGCGCAGGGGCGGCTACGGGTGGGCGCGGCGGTCGGCGCCACCGGCGATTTCCTGGAGCGGGCGCAGGAGTTGGTGAAAGCCAAGGCCGACGTCCTGTGCGTGGACAGCGCGCACGGACACACCACGCGGGTGATCGACGCCATCAGAACCATCAAATCGAAGCTGCCCGAGGTCGAGGTGATTGCCGGCAACGTCGGCACCTTCGACGGGGCCTGCGAGCTGGTGCGCTGCGGCGCCGACGCCGTCAAGGTGGGCATCGGACCGGGCTCGATCTGCACCACCCGCATCGTCACTGGCGCGGGCGTGCCGCAGATCACCGCCATCGCCGAGGCCTACCGCGCGACCAAGGAGGCGTCGGTGCCGGTGATCGCCGACGGCGGCATCAAGTACTCCGGCGACATCACCAAAGCGCTGGCCGCGGGCGCCAGTTCGGTGATGATCGGCTCCCTGTTCGCCGGGACCGACGAGAGCCCGGGCGAGACCATCCTCTACCAGGGGCGCTCCTTCAAGTCGTACCGCGGGATGGGCTCGCTGTCGGCGATGTCGGCGGGCTCCAGCGAGCGCTACGCTCAGTCGGTGGAGGGCGACAGCGACGATGCCGCGCTGGCGGTCGAGGAGACCGATGGGAACCGGCTGGCCAAGCTGGTCCCCGAAGGCATCGAGGGGCGTGTTCCCTACAAGGGGACGCTGGCGGTGATGGTGTACCAACTGGTCGGCGGCTTGCGTTCGGGCATGGGATACGTGGGCGCGGGAAGCATCGCCGAGCTGCAGCAGAAGGCACGGTTCGTGCGCATCAGCGGCGCCGGGCTGCGCGAGAGCCACGTGCACGACGTCATCATCACCCGCGAGGCGCCGAACTACCGGCTGGAATAGTGCGCCGAGACTTCGTTCGCTACTGGCTGCTGGCGCTGGCGTGGACCGCGGTGATCCTGTACGCCTCCAGCGACGCGTTCTCCGCCCAGAACACCGGCAGCATCCTGGAAGCGGTGGTCACCTTCCTGTTCGGGCACGTGCAGCGGCAGACCTTCGCGACACTCCACTTCCTGGCCCGCAAGAGCGCGCACGTCATCGAGTACGGCATCCTGGGTCTAGTCTGGTTCCGTGCCTGGCGGGGGAGGAGACAGGGCTTCGCCTGGAAGTGGGCGTGGCTCGGACTGGGCGTCGTGCTGGCGACCGCGATCGTGGACGAGGTGCATCAGAGCTTTGTTCCCTCGCGGACGGGAGAGGTCAGCGACGTGTTCCTGGACGTGGCGGGGGCGCTGGCGGCGCAGATGGTGTTGTGGGGAGCTATCAGGTGGAAGGCGATGCGGGTCAGTTATTGTCCTCCCGAACGGCTTCAGCCGTGAGGGACCTGCTTTTCTATCGCCCCTGAAGGGGCTGGAGAATTCTTCTAAACCTGCCTTGCCTCCGGCTGAAGGCGTGGGCTTCCACCGAAAGAGGCGCCGGCCCGCGCGAGGGCGCGCGGGCTACTTTGTCGGAACTGTTCACCAGCTTCCGCCGGCGCCGCCGCCGCCCGACATCCCGCCGCCGAAACCACCGAAGCCACCGCCTCCGCCGAAACCACCGCCAGACCAACCACCCCAGCCGGCTCCACCGACCCAAGTACTTCTGGGGGACGGGCCAAACCATCCCCGACGTGGTCGTTTACCAGTGATCAAGAAAACCAAGATGCGCCAAACGGCACGGATCATTACGGCGACAAGCCAGACGAATAACACGAAGAAAGCGCCGACGACCCACACGGGCCATTCATCGGTCTTGGTTGGGGCGCGCGACGGCGTTTCTATTGGAATCTCGGGCGGGAGCGCCACCCCGCGATCTTTCGCAATGACCGCGGCGATGCGCTGGGTCAAGAGCAGCACACCGCTGTTGTAGTCGCCGCGCTTGAGGAAGGGCACCATCTCGCGGCCGAAGCCGCCCACCTTGCCGTCGGGCAGGATAGGCTCCAGACCGTAGCCGACCTCGATCCAATACTTGTGGTCGTCCACCGCCAGCAGGATGAGGGCGCCGCGATTGTCCTTGTGGCCGACGCCCCATTGCTTGAACAGGCGGTTGGCGAAGTCGGAGGCCTCCATGCCTTCCAGCTTGTGGATGGTGACCACGGCGATCTGGGCGCCGGCCTTCTCGTCGAGCAGCGAGCAGAGCTGGTAGATGTCCGAGGACGTACGCCCATCCAGGACCCGGGCGAAATCATTGACGTAGCCTTCAGGCTTGAGCTTGCCGACCTGCTCGGCGGCGGCGGTCGCGACCATCCACACGAGCAAGACGAGCCATGCCGGGCTTCGTCTTCGGCGCAACCCGATCACTGCTTAGGCCCGGGGAACTGCACCTTGGGCGCCTCGCGGCTGGCGGGCGCGGCCTCGAAGTAGCGGTCGTTGCGGGTAAAGCCCGCTATCCCGGCGACGATATTGTTGGGGAACAGCCCGATATAGGCGTTGTAATCCTTCAGCGCCTCGTTGTAGCGGCGGCGCTCCACCGCGATGCGGTTCTCGGTGCCGGCCAGCTCATCCTGCAGGCGCAGGAAATTCTCGTTGGATTTGAGCTGGGGGTAGTTTTCGACGACCAACAGCAGGCGGCCCAGGGCGCCATCGAGCTGCTGGTTGGCGGCGATGCGGTCGGCAGGGGTCTTGGCGCTGAGCAGCGCGGAACGGGCACGCGCGATCTCCCCGAAGACACTCTGTTCCTGGGCGGCGATGCCCTTCACCGTCTCCACCAGGTTGGGGATCAGGTCGGCGCGGCGCTGGATGACCACGTCCACCTGGGCCCAGGCGGCGTTGATGGTCTCGCGCTTCTGCACCATCTCATTGCGCCGGCTCACGTACATGCTGCCGGCGATCAGCGCGATCAGGACCAGGACGATAACGACGATCCAGCCTTTGCTCATGGCATCTCCTCTTCTAAGAAGCTCTCAAACCGCAGCGATCCACCTCGTCGGTGATGCGGCCCACGCTTTCCAGGTAGGCGCGCGCCACGGCGGTGACATCGACGTTTTTCGGCCGCCGCTTCCCTTCCCGGACGTCGAGCGCGGCGTGAAAGGGCGAGACATCCACGCTGAACCGGGCCGCGAGGCGGTCGAGCACGTCGTGCCGGTGCGCTGGAGGCTCCTCGCCGAGCGCGATCAGCGTGTGCCGGAAGAGCGTGAGGAACGAAGTGACGGAGTCGGTAAGCAGACTGAGCAGCCGCTTGGGATCGCCGGCGACCTCCAGGTAGGCCTGGCGCAGGCGGATCAGCTTGGTGCGGAGCTCGTGCTCCACCTCGACGCGGTGGAGGTCCATCGGGACGTTCAAGCCGGCAAAGGAATCTTCGCCGTACAGCACCTTGTGGCGGGCCTTGATATCGAGCAGCTCGATGGCAAAGACGTCGGCCGAGCAGCGCAGCTCGTCCATGGGGAACATCAGGACCTGGGGATTGCCTTTCGCCGTCCACCATTGGACCGCCGGGCGCAGGGCCTCCAGCGCGCGGCCGTCGAGGTGCTCGAGAGTACAAAGAACATTGAGGTCGGAGTGGCCGGGCTGGTACTGTCCGCTGGCCGCGGAGCCGAAGAGCACGACCGAAGTGAGGTTCGTGCCCGCCGCTTTCTTCAGCCTCGTGACCAGCTCATTGAGCTCCTTCTCCATGGGTAGACCTGCTCAGGATACACGAACGCGGCGGGCGGCAACCTACTTGGGTGACGGCCCCCGAGCCCGGGGACACGACCGGACAATGTTCTTCGGGTACCGAGTAGGACATAGCCGGACGTAATTAACGTCGTACGACCAAGGGGACTTACGATGCTCGTGGCCAAGGCCCTCCCCCCTAACAAATCGAGGACCGTTATGTCGACAGCGGATCTGGTTCAGGGTGTCGCAGTCAATCCAACTCCTTCGCGCATCGGCCGCTTTGCGCTGGGGCAGGAGCTCGGGCGCGGCCGCATGGGCGCGGTGTACAAGGCCACCGACACGCAGAATCAATGCAAGGTGGCGATGCGCATCGTCCACATGTCTCGCTTCAGCGCCGACCCGGATGTCGCCCGCCTCCGCCTGCGAGAGGCGGCGAAGGCAGCCGGCGGGCTGAACAGTCCTAACATAGCCAGCCTGGTCGGCGGCGGCGAGTTGCAGGAGCTGTTCTACCTGACGCTGGAGTACATTCCCGGGACGACGCTGCTCCAGCGCCTGGGCAACGGGGAGAAGTTCAGCACCTCCGAGTTCCTCGATATAGCGCGCCAGCTCTGCGCCGGTCTGGAGCACGCGCACGCCCGCAAGATCTTTCACGGGAACCTGGTGCCCTGGAACCTGATCTTCGAGGACGACGGCACGCTGAAGATCCTGGATTTCGGGCTCGCGCACAGCCTGGTAGCCAGCGACGCGCGGGAGGACGTCGCCTACCTGCCCTACCTGCCGCCGGAACTGCTGCGTGGGCAGCCCCCGGACGCGCACGCCGACCTTTTCAGCGCGGCCTGCATCCTGTATGAGGTCCTGACCGGCAAGAAAGCGTTCAGCGGCAGTTCGCGGGAGCAGATCGCGCTGAACATCCTCGACGGCTTTGCACCTCCGGCCCACGAATCGAGCACCATGATCCACCCGGGCCTGAGCGCGGTGCTGGCCAAGGCCCTGGCCAAAGACCCGAACGACCGCTACCAGAGGGCGGCGGACCTGATCCGTGAACTGGAGGGGTTCCAGAGCCTGGGGACGAAGCAGCCGGCGGCCAAAGCCGAACCCCCATCGGCCCCAACGCCGAAACCGGCAAGGGTGTCCGCGTATGGCGTATCGGGCAAGCCGGTGATCACGCCGAAGCCGATGGCAGCGCCTGCGGTGGAGTCGGTACCCTCGCGGGTGATCATGCCAAGGCCGGTGGCAGCGCCAGTTCCTCTTGGGCCGCCCAGCGAAAAAGTCTGGATCAAGCCGGCCCCAAAGTCGCAAGAAGTGCCGGCAGAGCCGGAGCCTGCGCCCATCAAGGCGCCCGCAGCGCCTGGAAAGAAGCCGGCGATGCTGCTGGCGGGCTTTGCCGCGATCTTGCTCGTCGTGATGCTGATCGCGCTGTGGAACACGCGAGACCGGAACGCTGGACCGGGAACCGCGGCCACCAAGGAACCAACGTCTCCGAAAGAAGAGACCGTTCTGAGCACTACGCCGGCCGAGCCCAGCCCGGCACGGACGAATCCGGCAACACCGGCAAAACGGAGAACGGTGGGCGCAGCTCCCGCCCCGTCCCTGCCGGCTGCGCCGGCGACGGGCGAACTGGTGATCTCGGTTGAGCCGGCGGGGACGCTGGTGCAGATCGACGACGGAGCATCCGAGCCTGGACCGCTCTCCAAGACTGGGGTCCCCGCGGGCAGCCACACTGTCATCTTCAGCAAGCCTGGGTACGTGAGCGAGTCGCGCAAGGTCGATGTGGCAGCAGGCGGCAAGGCGCTTGTGGCCGCTTCCTTGCAGCCGCGCGGCGCGTTCGTGACGGTGGCCAGCCAGCCGGCGGGAGCCACGATCCTAGTGGATGGCAAAGAGAGCGGGCTGACGCCGGCCAAGCTGGTGCTCAGCGAAGGTCAGCACAACATCACTGTCCGCAAGGAAGGCTACCTGCCGCAGTCGGCGATGCCCACGCTGGCCCGCGGGCAGGAGTTCAAGTACTCGCCGGAACTGATGACCGCCGGCAGCACGACGGAGGTCAAAACGGTCGGAAAGTTCAAGAAGATCTTTGGCAGCAATGACCGGGAGATGGGTATGGTGGAGGTGAGGACCAATCCCAAGGGCGCCGCCGTGACGGTGAACGGGCAAGCCGTGCCCAAGCCGGCCCCGGTCACGTTCCTGCTCAATCCCGGCAACTACGAGATCGAGGTGAGGATGGATGGATACCGCACCGCGAAGCGAGTGATCTCGTTGGAGAAGGGCGGTCAGGTGAAAGTGGAGGAACTGTTGGCGAAGAACTAGTCTCGACGGCGCCACAAAACAAAAGCCCGGCCGCCCCCGGCCGGGCTCCAACTTCTCTTAAGCGTTGTTCGCTATTCCTTGGTCTCGCCGCCTTCGCCGGCCGCGCCGGTGTCGGCTGCACCCGCTTCTTTCTGGGCCTCTTCCATCGCCTTGCGGCTCTCTTCCGCCTTCTTGGCGCGGGCCTCGGCGCGCTTCTCCCGCTTGGCCTCCAGGACCTTCTCGCTGCCGAGCAGCTCGATGAAGGCCTTCTCGCCGCCGTCGCCGCGACGGAAGCTGGTGCGGATCAGGCGGGTGAAGCCGCCTTCGCGGTCTCCGAAGCGAGGGGCGATCTCGAAGAGCTTGTCCACGGCGGCGCGGGTCATGAGGAAGGCCGCGGCCTGCCGGCGGGCCGACACGTCGCCGCGCTTGCCCAGGGTGATCATCTTCTCCACGTGCGGGCGCATGGCCTTGGCCTTGGGGACCGTGGTCTCGATGCGCTCCTCGAGGATGAGCGAAGTCACCAGGTTGCGCAGCAAGGCGCGACGGTGACTGGTGTTTCGTCCGAGTTTCCAACCTGCAACACGATGACGCATGACTTGGTTCCTTGTTCAGCGCAGGGCGGGCGAGACGCCCGTCCCCACACGATCTTTAGTACTGGTCGGGGCGATAGCCGCCCAT
>Ga0335070_10011072_pt1 | contig 10544 bp, 11 predicted proteins | sample Lox_Sample_13_FD_206722 | JGI IMG/M metagenome (GOLD analysis project Ga0335070, IMG submission 206722) | Soil microbial communities from Loxahatchee National Wildlife Refuge, Florida, United States - Lox_Sample_1.3 | ecosystem: Environmental > Terrestrial > Soil > Wetlands | place: USA...
CTCCAGCGCAAGCTTGACATCCGACGCCTTCGCAACGATATAGCAGCTATCGCTTGGCGGTCGCACGCGGCGCGCATGTCTCGCATGGCGCGCTCCCACCGCAGGCCCGAACGAAACCTCCCGTTGGCTCCAGATGTGCGTGGAAGACGGCAACAAGCCGTTAGCAACGCGTGCATTCCGCACGTCTGTGCGGTTAAGGAACATTTGCTTTGAACACGAATTTCGAATCCCTCGGTCTTTCCGGGCCGCTCCTGCGCGCGCTTGCAGCCGAGAACTACGACCGGCCGACGCCCATTCAGGTCCGCGCCATTCCCCTGCTGCTCTCCGGGCGTGACCTGCTGGGAATCGCCCAGACCGGCACCGGCAAGACCGCCGCGTTCGGCCTGCCCATCCTGCAGCAGCTTGCTGCCGGCCACCTGCGGCCGGCCCCGAAGACGGCACAAGCCCTCATTCTCGCTCCGACCCGTGAGCTCGCGCTCCAGATCGACGCGAGCCTTAGGACCTATGGCCGCCACCTGAACTTGCGCCACGCCGCGCTTCTCGGCGGCGTCAATCCGAACCCGCAGATCAATGCCATGAGGCAGGGTGTCGACATCCTGGTCGCGACGCCGGGCCGCCTGCTGGACCTCGTCAATCAGCGGCACGTCCGCCTTGATGCGGTGAGATACCTGGTCGTCGACGAAGCCGATCGCATGCTCGACATGGGGTTCATCAAGGATGTCCGCCGGATCGTCGGCATGCTTCCCAGAGAGCGCCAGTCGATGCTGTTCTCGGCCACAATGCCGGCTGAGATCGTGAAGTTGATCGGCGACATGCTGCGTCTGCCCGAGCGGGTCGAGGTCTCGCCACCCACGCTCACCGCCGACCGCATCGAGCAGCGTGTCATTCACATCGCGCAGAAGGACAAGCGCACGCTGCTCAGCCACCTCCTGCGCGATCAGTCGCTGAGGCGCGTAATCGTCTTCACCCGGACCAAGCACATCGCCAACAGGGTTTCGGAGCATCTGGAGAGGCAAGGCTTTGCCGCCGGGGCCATTCACGGCAACAAGTCGCAGGCCGCGCGGCAGCGCGCGCTCAACGGCTTCAAGTCGGGCGAGGTGCGCGTGCTGGTCGCGACCGACATAGCGGCGCGTGGGGTCGACGTCGATGACGTCTCGCACGTCATCAACTTCGAACTGCCGAACGAGCCGGAGAGCTATGTGCACCGCATCGGGCGCACCGCGCGCGCTGGTTCGGAGGGCATCGCGATCTCGTTTTGCGATCCGTCCGAGGAGCCGCATCTGCGCGACATTGAGCGCTTGGTCAAGCGCCGGATCACCGTAGTGCCGCATGACCTTCCGCTTGAGGCCCTGGCGGCCGCGAGCGCTGGCCCGGAGCGTCTCCCGGCACGCCTGCGCGGCGAGCGCAACTACCGCAATCCGCCGCGCTGGCGCCCGCGCGGCCGCGCCGCCTAGAACGGCGTCGGGTCGATGCTGTAGGGATTGGGCACGTTCGGCGACCAGGCGCGGCGCGCATAGCCGGCTGCCGCCATGCAGTTCGCGAATGCGCGGTTGTAGATTTCGTGGCGCTCGGTGTGCGTTCCGTAGACGCCGCGCGGCTCGTAGCTGCGTGGTATCTCCGCCTCGGCCTTGCATTCCGCCGCGTCGAGCGTGAAGCGCGACTGCGATGCGGTGCCGGGGTCGAACGCATCCGAGGTCAGATCGCCATAGGACTCGCAGCCGCACAGCAGGAAAAGTGCGAGAGCAGGGACCGCGCGGCTAAGCATCGCGCACGGCCTTTTCGATGTCTTCGGCGGAAAAATGTGCGATCGGCTCCAGAGCCCGGATCACGCCTTTGATCTGCTCGGCGTTCTCGAGAACGAATTCATAGCTCCCTTGCCGGCTCTCATTGAGCGCGGCAATCCGCTTCTCGAGCTTGTCGCGTTCCTCGGGCGACGCGCCACTCTCGATTTCCCTTTGGATGGCGGCGATCGTGTTCGTTGTGTCGAAGATGCCGTCCACGGCCATGTTGACCCGCAGCACCAGTGTGTGGATGCGTGTCCGCAACTCCACATTCTTCAGATCGTAGAGCGTCTCGCGGTTGCGGTTGTAGATTTCGACTTCGCCCAGGACCGAGCGGAAGAGCCGCAGCGTGACGGGCCCGTAGGGATCGCCGATCTTGGTCGCGTTTGCGGCGAAGCCGAGCAGGATGTTGAGAGTCGACAGGACCTCGCCGAAGAACAGTGCCGCGTTGCGCTCCCGCCGGCGCTGTTCCAGGAACCACTCCATTTGGGTCGCCACGAAGCCGCCCAGCGTTGCGAGCACGGCGCCGAGGACGACCGCCCAGAGCGTCGAGAAGTTTGATATGAAGTCCAGGTCTTCGGGCTTCAGCGCCACAGCGTCTCTCCTGGCCGTTCCTTATAGGATTTGAGGTGGTGGAACAAAATCGCTCGCGGGCATAACATCGGGCGAGGGCGACATGAAGGTCTCGCGCGTTTCCGACGCTCTTGGCGCTGAGGTATCCGGCGTCGAGCTTTCGCGCGATCTCTCGGCGGCGCTGGTCGCGGAGTTGCGGGAGATCTGGCTCGAACATCTTGTGTTGTTCTTCCGCGACCAGGATCTGCCGCCGGCACGTTTCCTGGCCGTTGCCCGGTCGTTCGGCGAGCCGATGGACTATCCGTTCCTCGAGGGTCTGGCAGACTTTCCGCAGATCACGACCGTCGCCAAGCTCGAGCACGAGACGGTCAATTTCGGCGGGGTCTGGCACTCCGACACGGCCTATCTCGCCGAACCGCCTGGCGCCACGCTGCTGATCGCGCGCGAGGTGCCGCCCAGGGGCGGCGATACGCTCTTCGCGAACCAGTATCTCGCCTATGACAGCCTTCCATCAGGCTTGAAGCACGAACTCGAAGGTCTCGATGGCGTCAGCACCTCCGCCAAGGCGGACGCCAGCAGGACACGTGAAGACCGGATCCATGACAGCGGCCGGAGCGGTGTCGCGGAAGAGTTTCATGCCGTGCACCCGGTGGTGCGGAGGCACCCGGAGACCGCTCGCAAGGCGCTTTACGTCAATCCGGCTCACACGCTTCGTTTCGACGGAATGACCGAGGTCGAGAGCGCACCGCTTCTCGCCGCACTCTTCGAGCATCAGGTCAGGCCCGAATTCACCTGCCGCTTCACCTGGAAGCCGGGCTCGCTTGCGCTCTGGGACAATCGCTGCACGTTGCACTTCCCGGTCAACGACTATCAGGGCCACCGGCGTGTCATGCATCGCGTCACGCTGAAGGGCGACGTCCCCCGCCGTTGACCGGCGCGCCGGGCAGGCTCAGGCTGCTTTCGATGAATCTCGATCTTTCCCCAGAGGAAGTCGCGTTTCGCGATGACGTGCGCGCGTTCCTCGACACACATCTGACGCCGGAGCTTCGCGAAGCGGGCAAACGAACGACATCGGTCTTCACCGACAAGCGCTGGAGCCTCGCATGGCAGAAGATCCTGCATGCCAGGGGCTGGGTCGCTCCGGGCTGGCCCAGGGAATTTGGCGGTACCGGCTGGAGCGAGATGCAGCGGTACATCTTCGCCGCCGAATGCGCCCGCGCCGGCGCGCCGTCGCTCGCCCCGATGGGACTGCGCATGGTCGGCCCATGCATCATGCGCTACGGGACCGCCCAGCAGAAGGGTCACTATCTCCCACGGATCCTTTCTGGCGAGGACTACTGGTGCCAGGGCTATTCCGAGCCTGGTTCGGGCTCCGACCTCGCGTCGCTTCAGCTGCGCGCGGTGAGCGACGGCGACGACTACGTGCTCACCGGTTCCAAGATCTGGACGACGCATGCGCATTGGGCGAACCGCATGTTCTGCCTGGTGCGCACGAAGTTCGACGGCAAGCCGCAGGCGGGCATCACCTTCCTGCTGCTCGACATGCAGTCGCCGGGCATCACGGTGCGCCCGATCATCACGCTCGCCGGCGAGCACGAAGTGAACCAGGTCTTCTTCGACGAGGTGCGCGTGCCGAAAGCCAATCGTCTGGGCGACGAGAACGACGGCTGGACGGTCGCGAAATACCTTCTCGAGTTCGAACGCGGTGGCGGCTCCGGCGCGGGTCTCAAGGTTTCGCTGGCCCGCATCAGGGAGCTCGCATCGAGGCAGATCGGTGACGATGGCGCGCGCCTCGTCGATGACGAGTCGTTTGCGCCCCGGCTCGCGGCCGCGTCCGTCGCCGTCGAGGCCATCGAGATGACCGAGCATCGCGTGATGAGCGCGCTGAGCGCCGGCAAGAATCCCGGCCCGGCGTCGTCGATGCTGAAAATGCAGGGCACAGAGGCGATGCAGCGCCTCGACGAGCTGGCGATCGAGGCGGTCGGCGCCTACGCCGCCGTCGACCAGCCGGATGCGAGGCTTCCCGGCTCCAATCTCGAGCCGGTCGGCCCCCGGGATGGTTTGCTCGCGATGGCGCGCTACCTGAACAACCGGGCCGCTTCGATCTACGGCGGCTCCAACGAGATCCAGCGTGATATCATTGCCCGGCTTGTGCTGGGCCTTTGAACATCATGAAACTCTGGCAGACCTATCTTTCGCCGTTTCCAACCCGTGTTCGCCTCGTCCTCTATGCAAAGGGCATCGACATTCCGTTCGTCGAGCCGGGCGGCATCCATGATGGCAGCGGCAAGGGCGATTATCTCGGGATCAACCCGCTCGGCCGCGTGCCGACGCTCGAGCTGGACGACGGCCGCACGCTGCCGGAGTCCGAGGTCATCTGCGAGTATCTCGAGGACGCCTTTCCCCAACCGACCCTGCGTCCCGCCGATCCCTGGGAAAGAGCGCAGGTGCGCCTGATTTCGCGGCTTTGCGACATCTATCTCGTGATGGCGATGGTGCCGCTGTTCAATGCCGCCGGTCTGCCGCGCCGGAAATGGGACCAGGCGAAGATCGGCGCCGCGCTGGGGGAGGTCAGAAAATCGCTGGGCTACATCGAGCACTATATCGGCACGGATGGCTATGCCGTCGGCAAATCGCTCACGCAGGCCGATGGTGCGCTCGCGCCCCAGCTCATGCTGGCCTTCGAATGGGCTCCGAAATTGTTCGGCTGGCCAAGTCCTGAAGACGGCTTGCCGAAGCTGTCGGCCTATTACAAGGCGATCAGGCTCGATCCGATCGCCGCCCGTGTCATGAAAGAGACCCATGATGCCATCGCCGCCGCGCAGGCCAGGGTGCCGAAGGAGAGACAGATATGATGAACCGTCTCGTCCCGAAGATCTTTTACGACCGCCTCGCCGATGGCCTCGACCTGTTCGTCGACGGCATGGGTTTTGCCGTCCGCTATCGCGACGAGAACATGGCGGTGGTCGAGCGCGACATGGCGAAGGCAATGATCGTCGAGAGCCCCGAGTTCGCCGCCAAGGACCGCCCGGAGATCGGCATCGAGACCGATACGGTCGACGCGCTCTATGCGGAGATCAGTGGCCGCAGGCCGGATCTGCTCCATCCCAACGGCAGGACGGTAACGCTGAAGCCATGGGGCGCGCGCGAGTTTGCGTTGCGGGACAAGACGGATGTTTGCGTCGTCTTTCGTCAGTTCTGAATGGCGGCGCGCGGCGCCGCGCGGCAGACCCCGAATCGTCAATCAACCCACAGGTACCGAGCCCGGACAGCGCAGCGACGGTCGGGCCTTCTGCTAGGCTCGCGGAAAAGCTGGTGGCACATGGTGGGCTTGCGGGATCTGGCGGCAGCGGCCGCCATTGCGATGTTCGGCATGGGCTTCGTGATCCATGGGTCTGCGCTGCTTGCATCGCGCGTCGACGCTCAGCGCTGGGTGCGGCTGGCGTCCGCACAGCCGCAGCAACACGCCGGCAACGGCGCGGCGGCACCGGACGCTGAGGTGTCGGACCCGGCGCTCGATCTTCAGGCCGACGCAGCCAGACGCCTGCGCGAGCGCATTCCCTCCGAGCTCTATCCCTATTTCGACGTCTATCTCTATGTGAGCAAGGCGGCGGCAGGCTCGCTTGCGCAGCACATGTACATCTTCCGCAAGGACGCGGCGAACGCGCTCGTATTCGAGCAGAGTTTCCCCGTGTCTACTGGCCGCGAGCGCCGCGAGAAATATTTCACGAGCACGCCGGTCGGTTTGTTCGAGCTCGATCCCGATCGCTTCGAGGTTTCGCACTACTCGCGCACCTGGCATGCGCATATGCCGTGGGCGATGTTTCTGAATGCAACCTTTCGCGGGCATGCCACTGGCGTCGCCCTGCACTCTGCCGGCGTCCACGCCGCCGATCTCGGCAGCCGCGCTTCGGGCGGCTGCGTGCGTCTGCCGCCGGAGAAGGCCGCCGAGCTCTTCCACCGTTTCCAGGCGGAAGAACGCGGCATGGTGCCCGTCTTCGCGTATGACAGCCTGCACGACCGCACCAGCGCCGATGGCGTCCCGCTGCGCGATGCCAACGGCCGGCCCGTCTTGGTGCCTGGCTATCGCGTGCTCCTGCTCATCGAGAACTACGAAGGCGGACCCGCGCTGGTCGCGGTGCTGAGCTAGCCCGCGATCGTGCGGGCCACGGCCTCAGCAACTCTGATGCCGTCGACGCCGGCGGAAAGAATGCCGCCAGCGAACCCGGCGCCCTCGCCGGCAGGATAGAGACCTCTCGTGTTGAGGCTCTGGAGGTCGCCGCCGCGCCGGATGCGAACCGGCGACGAGGTGCGGGTTTCGACGCCCGTCAACATCGCATCGTCCATGTCAAAGCCCGGGATTTGCCGCCCGAACGCCGGCAAAGCCTCGCGGATGGCGGCAATCGCATAGTCCGGCAGGCAGTCCGACAGGTCAGTCAAGTTCACGCCGGGCCGGTACGAAGGCATCACCGCCCCCAGTGCGGTGGACGAGCGGCCGGCCAGGAAGTCGCCGACCCTCTGTGCCGGCGCCTTGTAGCCGCCGCCGCCCGCCTCGAATGCCCTGCTTTCCCACTTGCGCTGAAGATCGACACCCGCAAGCACATGCTCCGGATAGTCTTCTGGCGTGATCGCGACCACGATACCCGAATTGGCGTTGCGCTCGTTGCGGGAGTACTGGCTCATGCCGTTGGTCGCCACGCGTCCGATCTCGCTTGTGGCTGCCACCACCGTCCCGCCGGGGCACATGCAGAAGCTGTAGACCGAGCGTCCGTTCGATGCGTGGTGCACGAGTCGGTATTCTGCCGCGCCGAGCTGCTTGATCGAACGGCCGTAGCGCGCCTTGTCGATCAGCGACTGTGGATGCTCGATGCGGAAACCGATCGAGAAGGGTTTCGGCGCCATGTCCACGCCGCGATCGGCCAGCATCCGGAACGTGTCGCGGGCGCTGTGACCGACCGCGAGTACGACATGATCGGTCTCGATCCGTGTTCCGTCTGCTGTGATGACGCCTCGCACCCGCCGGTCTCCATCGATGTCGAGATCGGTGACGCGGTGCTGGAAACGGTACTCGCCGCCGAGGCCTTCTATGGTTTCTCGAAGACGCTCCACCATCGTGACCAGGCGGAACGTTCCGATGTGCGGATGCGCTTCGGTCAGAATCTCCTCAGGAGCGCCGGCCTTCACGAACTCCGTCAGCACCTTGCGGCCAAGGTGGCGCGGGTCCTTGATTTGACTGTAGAGTTTGCCGTCGGAGAACGTTCCCGCGCCGCCCTCGCCGAATTGAACGTTCGATTCCGGGTTCAACACTGCCCGACGCCACAGGCCCCACGTGTCCCTTGTCCGCTCGCGCACGACCTTGCCGCGCTCGAGGACAATTGGCCGGAACCCGGATTGCGCGAGGATCAGGGCTGCGAACAGGCCGCATGGTCCGGCGCCGATCACGACCGGGCGCCGGAATGCCCGATCGGGCGCCTTTGCGGCGAACCTGTAGGTCATGTCCGGGGCGCGCTGCACATGTGCATTGCGCGCGGCGCGCTTCAGCACGGCCCCTTCGTCCGCGACTTCCACATCGATGCTGTAGACGTACACGATGGCCGATTTCTTGCGGGCGTCGACGCCCCGCTTGAACACGGCAAAGTGCCTCAGCTCGGTCGCCGGCACGCGCAACGCCCTTGTGATGGCGCTCTTGAGCGCGTCCGGCGAATGGTCGAGCGGCAGTCTGATCTCGGAAACGCGAAGCATCGTGGAGGATTAGGCGACGCTTGCGGGAAAGGGAAGGCCAGCGGATACAGGCGGCATGAAACCGGCAATTGCGATCATCGGTGCTGGACCTGCCGGCCTCATGGCGGCCGAGGTTCTCGGGGCTGGCGGTGTCCGGGCGACGGTCTACGATCGCATGCCGTCCGCCGGTCGCAAGTTCCTGATGGCCGGTCGCGGCGGCCTCAACCTCACGCACAGCGAGCCCTTTGAATCCTTCGTCGCTCGATATGGAAGCGCCGCGCCAAGACTGCTTCCGATGCTCGAAGCCTTCCCGCCGTCCGCGCTGGCAGCGTGGGCAAACGGCCTGGGGCAGGAGACCTTTGTCGGCTCGAGCGGCCGCATCTTTCCCCGTGCCATGAAGGCTTCTCCGCTCCTGCGGGCATGGCTCTCGCGCCTCGCGCGCTACGGAGTGCAGTTCCGGCTGCGTCACGAGTGGCGCGGCGAATTCGATGCCGACGCAACGGTTCTCGCACTCGGCGGAGCGAGCTGGCCGCGGCTGGGCGCCGACGGCGGCTGGGTCGGCATCCTCGAACGGAAGGGCGTGAAGATTTCGCGGCTCATGCCTGCAAATGTCGGGTTCACGGTCGCCTGGAGCGACTCTTTCCGCGACCGCTTCGCCGGTCGGCCGCTCAAGAACGTCGCGTTGCGTTTTGGCGGGCAGACGTCGCGCGGCGACGCCATGATCACCAGGTACGGCATCGAGGGAGGTGCGGTATATGCGCTCTCGTCGCTCTTGCGGGATGCCATCGCCGCTTCCGGTCCGGTCACGCTGGAGATTGACCTTCGGCCCGGGCAGTCGGCCGAACACGTCGCGCGACGCCTCGATCGGCCACGGGGAAAGAGTTCTCGATCCAATTTCCTGCGCAAGTCCCTCAACCTTTCGCCACTGGAGATCGGTCTGCTGCGCGAGACCGGGGCTGGCGATAACATAAAGTCGATCCCCCTCATGCTGGTCGCGCCGCAACCTCTTGTCCACGCCATCTCGACCGCGGGCGGCGTCTCGTTCGATGCTGTTGACGAAAACCTGATGTTGAAGGCACTTCCCAATGTCTACGTCGCCGGCGAAATGCTCGACTGGGAGGCGCCCACCGGCGGCTACCTGCTCCAGGCCTGCTTCTCCACTGGCGCATTTGCGGCGCATGCGATCCTCTCTAAGATCGGCGCATGAGCCACATCCTCGCGCTCCATGCGCATCCCGACGATATCGAGACGCTCGGTGCCGGTACCCTGGCTCTATTGGCCGCGAATGGTCACAGCATCACCATGGCAACGATGACGGCCGGCGACTGCGGTTCCGCCGAATCCTCGCTCGAAGAGACGGCCCGAATCCGCAAGGCTGAGGCCGCAGCTGCCGCAAGCCTGATCGGCGCCGACTATCGTTGTGTGGGCATTGGCGATCTGTGCGTGTTCAATGACGACGCCACGCGACGTGCAACGACCGAGATAATTCGCGGCGTTCGTCCGGAAATCGTCATCACGGCGTCGCCGGCCGACTATCACCCGGACCATGAAGCAACGAGCGTGCTGGTGCGGGACGCCTGCTTCGCCTCGACCATCGTCAACTACAGGACCGGGCCGTCGGCGCCGCTCGACGGCATCCCGCACCTCTATTTCATGGATCCGGTCGAGGGTCGCGACCGGGAGGGCAAGAAGGTCGTGCCACATTTCGGCGTCGACATCTCCACACAGTTTGAAACAAAACTGGCGATGCTGATGAAGCACCAGAGCCAGTTCGGCTGGGTGATAAAGCAGCACGGCATTGCGGATTTTACAGCCTCGCTTCGCAAATGGTCCGCGAAGCAGGGCAGTCTGTTTGGCGTCGCCTACGCCGAGGGCTTTCGGCAGTATACGGGCACGCCCTATCCGCGGTCCGAGCGCCTTCAGGAACTCGTCGGCGCGGCTCTCGTCCGGGCCGCCTGAGCGACGGACATCGGGAAACGCCGCGTTCAATCTCCGTCGATCACGGAAGACACCGGCATGTCGCTTGAAGGTGCCATCGCGGCGCACCGTTTCGGTCTCGGCGCAAGGCCGGGCGAGATCGGGCGTGCCAGCCGCGATCCCAAGAACTGGCTCCTAGCGCAGATTAACACTCCGGCTGACCAGCCGGAGCCGCTCGGCGGCGGGTCGTTCCGCTCTGGCGGCGACCTCGTGGTCGATCTGATCCAGTACCAGCGCGAGCGCGCGATGGACCGGCGCAACGGCGTCGCGGCCGCCGATCCGGTCAAGATGTTCTTCAAGACCCGCGCCAAGGTGTTTCTGGACGAGCTTGCCGCACGTTACGCGCACGGCTTCACGACCGATCGCCCGTTCGCCGAACGTCTCGTCTGGTTCTGGAGCAACCACTTCGTCGTCTCGGCGCTGAATCCGCGGGCCATAACGATGATCGGCGCCTTCGAGCGCGAAGCGATCCGTCCCCACATCACCGGCAAG
>Ga0335070_10011073_pt1 | contig 10543 bp, 8 predicted proteins | sample Lox_Sample_13_FD_206722 | JGI IMG/M metagenome (GOLD analysis project Ga0335070, IMG submission 206722) | Soil microbial communities from Loxahatchee National Wildlife Refuge, Florida, United States - Lox_Sample_1.3 | ecosystem: Environmental > Terrestrial > Soil > Wetlands | place: USA: Florida...
GGTCCGGAGCGGAACACATCGTCCTTCGCGTTGATCAAATCACCAAATGTCTGACCAGTTTCGAGCCGAGGGGCGTCGGAGCACTTAATTAGCCCATCCGGATCGTTGAAGTTGATGGGATCGCCTCCGGCGTATGCGTACATGTTCCAACTACCGGGATCGCTGAGATCCGCCGCGTCAGAGCCGGATGGGTCCGGGGTATTAAACCTGCCGAGGATGGGCGAGTAATACCGGTTCTTGGCGTAATCGAGGCCGGTGGTGCCGTCGCGGTAGTAGGTGGCGAAGTTGTCGCCCAGCAGCGGCGTACCGGTGTCCTCGCCGTAGGGGTAGTAATAGGTGCCGTTCGGGTAGCTGCCGGCGACGGACCCCAGGCGGTTCTGCGCCACCTCGCGCCCGGTTCCGGAAACCACGCCCCCGCCGATGTCCGTGACCTGGCTCCAGATGATCTTTCCCGCGAAGTAGCCGTCGATGGGCCCCTGAAACACTTTGTAGCCACGGCCGTAGTTGTTGGCGATGGAGTACGTCCCCAGCCGCTCGCCGAAAACGCCGTAGAAGTGGAGTTCCTCGTTGCCGGATGCCGGCAGCTTCCATACCCGCAGGTTGTCCGGGCCGTAGCTGTATTGCTCGGTCCCGCCGCCGCTGGGCAGAACGGTGGCGACGCGGTTGGCCACGTCGTAGGTGAACGTGGTTCCGCTCATAATCGTCATGTTACCATCGGCGTCGTAGGTGTAGCCCACTAACCGGTTGTTGGCCGCATTTACTGCGACGTGCAACGCCGGCGGCGAGCCCGAGGTTGGGTTCTTGTCCGTCAGGTTGCCGAAACCGTCATAGGTGTAGCTTTCGCCCCAGCCCGTACCGGTAGCCGTACTCAACCGGTTCAGCGAGTCGTAGGTGTAGTAATCGGGAATTGCAGTCCTCAAATCCCGATTTCGTCCCGTGAGAGTATTCGAAGTCATTCCAGATCGCTAACGTTTCTACTCCCAAACGCCGATATCTTTCACAGAGATCGTCACGATCGAACGTATAAACCGACCGCGGCGTCTCCCGTCCAAACCAATGCTCACAACCCGGTTCTTCCCCGTAATCCTATTGGCCTGCAATATCGGATCGGCCGTGGTTTACTTCTTCGCCGGCGAGTGGAAGCGCGCGGTCTATTGGGCTGCCTCATCCCTCTGTATTGCAGCGATCACATTCTGACGCGCAAGCCTCAACTCTTCTCCGCCTGTGCGCAACGCATCGCCGAGCCTGTCCAGCTCAAACGTAAGGAACTGCCGATGATCTGGCCGCCTGGCACCGCGCGCCGAGCACACGGTGATGCCAGCCCCGCGCATAATCGCTGCCACCGCCTGGGGTCAGCTGGAACGTGCAGTTGAGATCGGATTCGGAAAATGTGGGCAGCCAGGAATGGTCGCCCCCAAAATGCCTTGGCATCAGCGGCTGCTGTACCAGCGCCGCCACGCAGCCGGATCGTCGCCGATGCTTTGCCCGCTGATATCCTGCAACGCCTGGATCACCCACTGGTGGTTCGTTCCATCAAAGGTCGGATCCTCCAGGTAGGTCAGCAGCGCCGGTACCGCCTTCATTCTCTGCGATTGCTGCAGCATGCCGGATTGCGCCAGGCCGCACGCAGCCCGCTCGCGAAGCGTCGCCGACGAATCATTGCGGAAAATGTCCAGCAGAGGCTGGATCGTAGCGTCGGTCCCCAGATACGCCAGGCCCTCAATGGCCCAATAACGGACGTGCGTGTCTGGCTCGTGCGCGTATTGGAACAATACCTGGAAGGCGCGATCGGGTTCGACGCCGCGGTTGCCCAGGAGGCTCAGAATCCACAAGTGCGTGATGCGGTCGCCCTCGCCCGATTCCAGCGCCTGGACCCGGTTGTTGAAGCTCTCCGAATTTTTTTGCACGTTGTAGGCAGCCAGGTCGATCTCGATCGCCGCCGCCCTCACTCGCAAATCATTCGCGTTCAGCGCCGAGGTGAATAGCGTGTTCAGCTGCCCGTCGATCTTGATCGATCCCCGCCATGAATCCACTCTCTTATCGATCCACTCAATGGCGCCCGCATAGTGGTTGGTGGCACGCTCCAGCAGTAACTCCGCCTGCGCCTGTGGAGTCATGTGGTCGAGTTCCTGGATCTCGTGCTCGGATAGCCGCGCGGGCGAGGCCGCCACCGGCTTGCCCTCGAGCGCAATGAAGCTCAGCACCTCTTGCCAGGCCGTCTGCGCGAGGCCAGTTCCATAACTGATCATGGCCAAGCCGACCAGTGTTCCGCCGATCGCCATGCCGCGTCCGCCCATAAAGCGAGTATAAGAAGCGGCCTGCGCCCGGCGGAAGCTATCTTTGGTGATAAGCGTGGATAACCCGGATAGAAGTGCTGCTCTCAAAAATCGGTAAGGTCTCTTGTGGGAAGGGAAACGCGCACAGCGTTGAGCACCGCCGCGAGGTCGATGAACTCTTGCGTCACTGCGCCTGCCACCGGCGGCAAGCAGCCCATGGCGGCCGCAATCATACCGATCAGGCTGACTGCCATTCCCCCAACCGCACTCTGTAATGCGATGGCGCGCATGCGCCGGCCGATGTGGATCAGCTCGTCGACTTTCGCCAGCGAGGGTTCGAGCACCACCGCATCGGCGGCTTCCGCCGTGATGTCGCTAGCCTTGCCGAAAGCCACTCCGACCGTCGCATTCAGCATCGCCGGGGCGTCATTGATTCCGTCTCCTACGTAGAGCGTCCGGGCGAGGCGCGTCTCTTGCTGAACGATCGCAACCTTTTCTTCCGGGCTCTTGCCGGCGTGCAGTTCCGCAATTCCCAATTGGCTCCCGAAGTACTGCACTTCCGATTCGCGATCTCCGGAGAGCAGAATCACTTTGGCCGCTCCGTGCCGTGGCTTCAGGTGGTTCACGAATGAGTGGCTGTCCGCCCGCGGTTCATCGTGGAAACGCAGCACTGCGGCGTATGCGTCGTTGATGAAGACCAAACATTCGAGGCCCCCGGCCGCGGGCGGCAGCGCTGGCGGAAGCTCGGTGAGTTTCGCGCGGCCTGTGATCTGCACTTTTTTATCGCCAATCAGCCCGCGCAGACCCTCGCCCGGTTTTTCACTCGCCAGGTTCACGGTTTCGAGCGGCAGCTTTGCCTCTTCAGCCGCCCGCAAAATCGCTCCGGCCAGAGGATGCCTGGAGTACACTTCCAGGCTCGCCGCCGTGGCCAGTACTTCGTCGGATAAAAATCCCGGAGCGCACACAATATCGGTCAGCGACGGCCTGCCGTAAGTCAACGTTCCGGTTTTGTCGAAAATCACCGTGCGGCAGGTGTCGATCTGCTCCAGCATCGCCGGATTCTTGATCACGACGCCGCGGCGCGCCGCGAGCGAAATGCCGCCGATCACCGCCACCGGAATGGCGATCAGAACAGGGCAGGGAGTCGCGATCACCATCACCGCCAGGAAGCGGTCCGCGTGGCCGCTCAAGAGCCAGCCCGCGGCCGCCATCGCTACAGCCAGCGGCGTGTACCACGCTCCGATACGGTCGCCGATTCTCCGCATTCGTGTGCGATTCTCCTCGGAGGCGCGCATCACCTGCATGATTTTGGCGTACCGCGAATCGACCGGAAGTTTCGACGCCGCGATCGTCATAACACTCTCGCCGTTCACCGCGCCTGACAATACCTCCGATCCCGGCGTCTTCGACATTTCGAACGGCTCGCCAGTCAGGTAAGACTCATCCATGCTGCCGTGGCCGGCCAGCACCACGCCATCCACCGGGCAAATCTCATGCGGCAACACCACCAGCACTTGGCCCACAGAGATGTCATTCAGAGTGATGTCGACAACGCCCGATGTAGTCTTCCGGTGCGCCACGTTCGGCATGCGCCGGGCCAGCGCGTCGAGAACCGTGGAAGCCCGCCGCGTCGCGTACTGCTCGAGCGCCGCGCCGCCCGAAAGCATGAGCACCACGATGGCGCCTACCAAATATTCGCGCAGCAGAACCGCCGTCACCACGGAAAGGCCCGCCAGCAGATCCGAACCGAACTGGCCGCTCAGAAGCTTGCGGCCCAAATCGGTTAGCAGTGGAATGCCGCCCACCAGCAGCGTGAGCAGCAGCGGGCTTTCCCAAACCGCGGCCGTGGCATGGAAGCCAAAGCGCAGCGACAGGCTGATCAGAATGCATGCGGCAGCGAGCGCCGCGATGTAAGTTTCTTTCGGATAAGCTGGGTACTCCCTCGGAACCGGCGGGTTGATCACGCCGGCCGGCATGCTGCCGGTGCGGGTGCTCGCCGGCATGACTCACGCCAGTACGGGCGCGGCGGTGTGCACGTGCAGATCGATGGCGGCGGCATGGCTCAGCGTGTTGTGGATCAAACAGGTTTTCACGGCGCGCAGCAGGCCGTCGCGGTGCTTCAGATCCACATGCGGCGCTTCCACCTCGATGACGAATGAAGCCAGGCGCGGAGGCGGCGCTCCTTTTTCCGCCGACACGCGAACCGTGAGTTGCTCGGTGCTCAGCGCGCGAGTCAACAGATACTGCGACGCGTAGTATCCTGCGCAGGTGGCCAGGGATACCAGCAGGAATTCCGGCGGGCTCATGGCGGTGTCGGTTCCCTGGTTCTCCACCGGCTGATCGCAGACAACCCGATGGCCGCGGCAAGTGGCCTCAAACTTCGTATTTCCAAGGTATCGGACGACGGTTTCCATACCACACCGCACTGCATTCCGCCAGCCAATTCACAAAAGGTTGCAATTCCTCAGCGCGCCATCCAAACGGCTGCGGAATATCACCCATAAGGGGCTTGGAAATGCGCGTAAGTCCTGCTCAGTCAAGCTTTTTGTGGAATCGCAGCGCGCTCATCGTCAAGACCGAAACTCCGATGATGGCCAGCGCTACCAGTTGCGGCCACAGCACACTCACTCCCGAGCCTTTCAGAAAAATCCCGCGGACAATTTCCAAAAAGTAGCGCACCGGATTCAAAAATGTCAGATATTGGACCGCCACCGGCATGTTGCGAATGGGGAACGTAAATCCGCTCAGCAGAAAGAACGGTTGAAAGAACAGGAACGTGGACATCATGGCCTGCTGCTGCGTGCGCGAAACCGTGGAGATGAACAGGCCCGCGCCCAGGGATGTCATAAGAAACACTACCGCTCCCAGCAGCAGCACCCACGCACTCCCGCGAAACGGAATGTGAAATAAAGCCAGGGCCACGCTCACGGCCAGCGTGACATCAAATAGGCCCACCATGGCGAAAGGCAGAGTCTTTCCCAGCATCAGCTCGATGGGTTGGATCGGCGTCACCATGAGCTGCTCCATGGTGCCAATTTCCTTTTCGCGGACGATCGCCATGGCGGTCAGCATCAGCGTGACCAGGGTAATGATGTTCACCACCACGCCCGGAACGAAGTAATTCCGGCTCTTGAGGTCCGGGTTGAACCACACGCGCGGCCGGGCATCGAGCTGCGGCAGATTCGCATGCAAGGGCCCGCCCGATGCTTGCGACCGGCCCACCAGCTTGTCTGCCTGCTGCTTCTGCAAGACCTCGTTGGAGTAACGTCCGATCGCCTGCGTCGCGTAATTGGCCACGATCGAGGCCGTGTTGGAATTTGTGCCGTCCACCAGCACCTGCACGCTGGTCGTCCGCCCGCGCTCCACGTCGCGGGAAAAACCCGGCAGGATTCGCACCGCTGCATCCACGTCGCCATGATCGAGAAGCCGCTGCATTTGCGCATCGCCCGCGGGCATGGCCACAATCTGGAAACGGCCGGAACCTACGAAGTAGCTCATTAATTCGCGGCTCTCGGGCGTCCGCTCGCGATCCATCCAGGCGATCCGTGCGAAATCGACGTCCAGGTTGGCGGCATAGCCGAAGATGATCAGTTGAAGGATCGGCGGCAGAATCAGCATGGTGCGCATGCGTGGATCGCGCAATGCCTGAATCAGCTCTTTGCGCATGATGACTTTCAGGCGCTTTTTCATGCGATCTTCTGCCTCAACTTTCTCGTGGCCAACACAAATACGATGGCCGCGTATAGGAACAGAAATCCCAGCTCACCCCACAGAATCTCCAGACCGGCACCCTTCAGGAAAATGGTCTTCAGAATGGTTACGAAATAGCGCGCCGGAACAATGTAGGTGAACGCCTGGATGGCCACCGGCATATCTTGAATGGCGTAGATAAACCCCGACAGCAGGAACGCCGGCAGAAACGATGTGAGCGTGCCGAGCTGGTAAGCGATCAACTGAGATCGCGTGGAGGCCGACAGGAAAATACCCCAGCACAGCGCTCCAAACAGGAACAAACAGCTCGAAAAGAATAACAGCAGCACGCTGCCCTTGAGCGGGACGTCGAAGACAATGACCCCGATGAACAGGCAGATCAGCATATCGGTGATACCCAGCGTGAAATAAGCGGACAGCTTGCCCAGCACCAGCTCCGTGGGGCGCACGGGGGTCGAGAGCAGTTGTTCCATGGTTCCGGTCTCCCACTCTCGCGCGATGGTCAGCGAGGTTAGCAGAGACGCGATGATCATGAGGATCACGGCGATCAGCCCAGGCACAATGTAGTTGCGCGAAACCAGATCGTTGTTGTACCAGACGCGAATGCGCGGTTCGACAGGAGTTTTCAGTTTGACCGCGCCCTTCTGTACCTGGGCATCGGAGCGCAACTGCGCCGCGTAGGCTTGTACGATGCCGTTCACGTACCCGAGCGCGATGGACGCCGTGTTCGAGTCGCTGCCGTCCAGAATCAGTTGCACCTGTGCGTCGCGCCCGGCCAGCAGATCTTTCGCATAGTCTTCCATGATGACGATGCCGAGCAGCGCGCGGCTGCGATCGATGCTGCGGTCGACATCCGCATCGCTGGCCGCCACCGCCACCACCTGAAAGTAACGGGAGCCGGTGAACTGGCGAATCAGATCGCGGCTCTCCGGCGTTCGGGAACGGTCGTATACGATGGTCGGGATTTTATCCACGTCGAGACTCAAGGCCCATCCGAACAGAATCAGCATCACGAAGGGAAGCATCAGCGCCAGAATCAGGCTGCGTGCATCACGCATGATATGCAGAAATTCCTTCCGCGCCACCGCTCGCGTCCGCCGGAAGCTCATTGTGGCTTCCTCTCTTCCTCTTCGATTTGGGCTACGAACACGTCTTCCATCGAAGGCTCGATTCGTTCGAGCCGGCTGATCGAGATGCGTCGCCCATCCAAGAGAGAGCGGATTTGCGGGATGGCGGAGCTGTGGTCCTCGACCGTGACGTGCAGGCCCCCGCCGAAAACCGCCACGTCCAGAATCCCAGCCTGGTTCTCGAGCGTTTTCATGCTTCCCAGCAGGTCCGGCGTTTCCAGATCCAGAATGGGGTGCGAATCCAGCGACTTTTTCAACTCCGCCGGCGTACCCAGCGCAATCACCTTGCCCCGATACATCAGCGCCAGCCGGTGACAGTACTCGGCTTCATCCATGTAGTGCGTGCTGACGAAGATGGTTTGGCCGGCGGCGGAAAGCTGATAGATCAACCCCCAAAAATTTCGACGGGCGATGGGGTCCACGCCCGAGGTGGGCTCATCCAGGAACAGGATCGGCGGCTCGTGCAGGATCGCGCAGCCCAGCGCCAGCCGCTGCTTCCAACCGCCGGCCAGCAGCCGCGTCATGCTGGTCCGCCTCTCGGTCAGTCCCGCCATGCGGAGCACGTAATCTTCCCGCTCGCCGCGGCGCTGTTCGGGCACGCCGTAGATGCCGGCGAAGAAATCCAGGTTCTCCTCCACGGTCAGGTCGTCGTAGAGCGAAAACTTCTGCGACATGTAGCCGATGTTGTGCTTGATCTGTTCGGACTCGGTCCGGACGTCGTAACCGGCAACACGCGCGTCGCCTTGGGTCGGCTCCAGCAGTCCGCACAGGATGCGGATGGTGGTGGATTTTCCGGCTCCGTTGGGGCCCAGGAAACCAAAGATCTCGCCGCGCGCGACTTTGAGCGTCACCCGGTCGACCGCCACGAAATCTCCGAAGCGCTTCACCAGTTCATGGGTCTCCACGGCGATGCCGTTGCCATTGTTTTCAGGCATGCGCGGTTTCCTCTTTGTGAATGAGCGCGATGAACACGTCCTCGAGCGATGGCGTGATCTGGGTGAACTGGACTGGCCCCAGCCCTTTCGCGTTGAGGGCAGCCTTCAGCTTCTCCACCGACGTTTCGCGCGGCGACATGAACAGGTGCAGTGCAGCGCCGAAGGCTGCGACGCTCACCACGCCCGGTTGTCGTTCGAGGAATTGACGGGCTGCGCGGCGGTCGGGCACGGTTACCTCATAGCAGATCTCCGCCATATGCGTCTTGAGCACCGCGGGAGTATCGCAGCGCACCAGCCGGCCCCGGTGCATCAACCCTACACGGTTGCACCGCTCGGCTTCGTCCAGGTAAGCGGTGGTGACGAAAACGGTCAGGCCATTCTGCACCAGTTGATAGAGGATGGTCCAGAAATCGCGCCGCGATACGGGATCGACGCCGTTCGTAGGTTCATCCAGAAACAGGATCTGCGGGTGGTGCAGCAGTGTGCACATGAGCGCCAGCTTCTGCTTCATTCCTCCGGAGAGTTTGCCGGCTGGGCGCTCGCGGAACGGCTCCATGCGAGTCATGCGCAGAAGCTGAAGCTTGAGTTTCTCGCGTTCCGCGCCGAGGACGCCGAACAGGTCGGCGTAGAAGTCCATGTTCTCCTCGACGGTGAGATCGTTATAGAGTCCGAAACGCTGGGCCATATAGCCGATGCGGTCCTTCACAGCGTCTACGTGGCGCGAGACATCGTGTCCCGCCACGAGCGCCTCTCCCTCACTCGGGTCAAGCAGGCCGCACAACAGGCGCAGCGTGGTCGTTTTCCCGGCGCCGTCCGGCCCAACCAGTCCGAAGATTTCGCCGCGCGCAATCTCCAGGTTCAGCCGGTCGACCGCGGTCAGCTCGCCGAAGCGGCGCGTCAGGTTGCGAATGGAAATGATCGGCTCTGCGGGGGTCATTGCAGTTCGATTTCAGCATCCACAGGCATGTTGGACTTCAGTTCGTGGCTGAAATTGTCGACGTCGATCTTGATCCGGTACACGAGCTTTACCCGTTCCTCGGTGGTCTGGATCTGCTTGGGTGTGAACTCCGCATCCGATGCGATGAAGGAGACCCGGCCCCAGTAACCCTTGCCGGGGAAGGTATCGGTGGTGAGCTTCACTTTTTGCCCCAGCTTCACGCGGCCCAGATCGGTCTCTTTGACATAGCCGCGTAGCCAGGGATGGTCGAGGTCGCCGATGGTTACCACGGTGGTGCCGGCGGCCAGCACCTCGCCGACCTCGGCCGACTTCACCAGCACCACGCCGTCGATGGGCGTGTAGACACTGGTGTCATCCACCTGGGATTCCATCACTCCGAGCTGCGCGCGAGCGCGTTCCATATCGGCGCGCCGGCCCGCCAGGTCCTGCTCCCTGCGCTTGACTTCAAGTTCATTCGCCTCACTGGCTTTGAGCGCAGCCTGCGCTCGCGCCAGGGCCGCTCGCGCGGCGGCAATTTCTTCTTTGCGCGGGCCTTCTTTCACCAGCGCGAAGCGCTCCTGGGCCTGGCGAAGCAACGCCGCAGTGCTGTTGAACCGCGCCTGGTACTGGTCGCGCTGCGCGGTCGAGATGTCGTCGTTCTTATACAGGATCTGCGCGCGCTCCCAGTCCAGCCGCGCCTGCTCCGCTTGCGTACGCGCATCGGCAACGGCTGCCTGCGCCTGTTGAATCTCCTCCGGCCGCGACCCGTTGAGCAACTGATCGAGGGTCGCCTGCGCCTGCCGGATCTCGGCTTTGTGCATTTCGATGTCCGCTTCCAACGTCGTTTTTTGCCAAGCGACGGAAGTGGCGGATTGCGAAAGCTGCATCTCGGCCGATTGCACGCCGGCCTGCTGGGCCTGCTTTTGACGCAGGGCCTGTATCTGGTCGATGCGGGCGATGAGTTGACCTTTCTTCACCGCGTCGCCCTCGTCCACCGTGCGCTCAATCAATTTGCCGGCGACCTTAAACGAGATGTCGACCTGTGTCAGCTCCATGTTTCCGGAGAGCCGGATGTGGGCGTCGTCACGGCCATTTCGTTTCGACCACAGGATGCCTGCTACCGCCAGCACGGCGACCGCTACGAGGATGGGAATGAGTCGTTTCTTCATGGGAGAATCCTCAGAAGTTGTCCACCAAGGCCTGGATCGTTCCCATAGCGGTGCTGAGATCGATGCGCGCCAGGTTGTGGCTGTAAAGGGCAGTGGTGAGATTGTCGCGGGCGCGCTGCAAGCGGGTCTGCGCGTCGGTCACCTCGATGCTGTTGGTTACCCCGGCCTGGTAGCGGCGGCGCGCCTGCGCCAGCTCTTTTTCCGAAAGTTCCACTCCTTCGCGAGCCGCTGTGACTTGAGCCTCGGCCGAACCGAGGCTATCCAGGGCCACGCGAATATCGAGCTCGATCTGGTCGCGGAGATCACGTGTGCGCACCTGTTCCTGTTCGTATTGCGATAGCGCTTCGGTGCGGCGCGCATCGCGGCGCCCGCCATCGAAAAGCGGTAC
>Ga0335070_10011074_pt1 | contig 10542 bp, 12 predicted proteins | sample Lox_Sample_13_FD_206722 | JGI IMG/M metagenome (GOLD analysis project Ga0335070, IMG submission 206722) | Soil microbial communities from Loxahatchee National Wildlife Refuge, Florida, United States - Lox_Sample_1.3 | ecosystem: Environmental > Terrestrial > Soil > Wetlands | place: USA...
CGTGCTCGCGGAAGGGCCGCTCGACGCCGTTCAGAACGACCCTCGCGTGGTCGAGGTCTACCTGGGGCGATGATGAAGGCCAAAGCATGAACCACGGAGACCACGGAGACCACGGAGGAAAGCAAGACCCTATGGACGTGTGTGGCGCGATGCCCGCGATCATCGAGAACAACTGGATAGCCTTGGTTTTCTCCGTGGTCTCCGTGGTCTCGGTGGTTCCTTCGCTTTAGAGCGCAGCGGACAACACATGCTGACCGTCACCAACCTCAACCAGTACTACGGCGGAAGCCACATCCTGCGCGACGTGGGCTTCGAGCTGCCCGCGGGCAAGGTGACGGTCCTGCTGGGGCGCAATGGCGTCGGCAAGACCACGCTGCTGCGCACGCTGATGGGCCTCGTGCCGGCGGCCACGGGCAGCGTGAGGTTCGGCGAGCGCGACCTCACCCACGCGCGGCCCGACGAACGGGCGCGCGCGGGCATCGGCTACGTCCCGCAGGGGCGCGAGATCTTCGCGCGGCTCACGGTCGAGGAGAACCTCGAGATGGGGCTCGCGACGCGCGGGCGCGGCGCCGCCATCCCGCCGCGCATCTTCGAAATGTTCCCGGTGCTGCGGCAGATGCTGCGCCGGCGCGGCGGCGACCTCTCGGGCGGGCAGCAGCAGCAGCTCGCCATCGGCCGCGCGCTCGCCATGGGACCGAAGCTGCTCATCCTCGACGAGCCCACCGAGGGCATCCAGCCGTCGATCATCAAGGACATCGAGCGCGCGATCCGTTCCCTCGCCGCCACCGGCGAGCTCGCCATCCTGCTGGTGGAGCAGTACTACGACTTCGCCCGCTCGCTCGCCGACCAGTACCTCGTGATGGAGCGCGGCGAGATCATCGCCCGCGGCGAGGGCGCCAACATGGACCGCGACGACGTGCGCGGGAAGCTGGCGGTATGATCGACCCATGCCCCGCGACGACGCGATCGCCACCCGCTGGCGTGCCCGCCTCGCGCTCGAATTCGAGCGCCGAGCGGCGCGCACGGTCCTCGCGTCGCGCCGCCACGACGGCCCGCTCGTCGTGCAGAAGGCGCTCCATCCCGAGGGCGACGCGGTATGCCACGCCATCGTCGTGCATCCTCCGGCGGGCGTGGCCGGCGGAGATGAGCTTTTGATCGACGTGGCGGCACGCGAGGGCGCGTGCGCGCTGCTCACCACGCCGGGCGCGGGCAAGTGGTATCGGTCCAGTGGCCCGTGGGCGTCGCAGCGCGTGAACCTCGAGGGCCGCGCGGCGAGCTCGATCGAATGGCTTCCGCAGGAGACGATCGTCTACGACGGCGCGCGGGCGGACATCGGCTGGGAGGCGCGCCTCTCGGGCAACGCCACGCTGATCGCCTGGGACATCGTCTGCCTCGGGCGCACCGGATCGGGAGAACGCTTCGACGACGGGAGGCTGCGCACCGCAGCGCGCCTCGTGCGAGACGGGCGGCTCGCCTGGCTCGAGGGCGGCCGCATCGAGCCGGGCGGCGCGCTCGCGCATTCGCCCGCGGGGCTCGCGGGTCGCAGCGTGTTCGGCACGATGATCGTCGCCGCGCCCGCCATCGACGACGAGTGGCTCGCGCTGGCGCGCGCGCAGCGTCCGCGCGAAGGCGAAGCGGCGGCGACCCGGATCCCCGGCGTGCTCGCCGCGCGCTACTGCGGCGATTCGAGCGAGGCCGCGCGCGAGCATTTCGGCGCGATCTGGCGCGAGCTGCGCGAGCCGGTGACGGGGCGCGCGCCCGTCGAGCCGCGCATCTGGAGGACGTAGGGGAAGCGATGGAGCTCACGCCGAGGGAAAAGGACAAGCTGCTCATCTTCACCGCGGGCCTGGTGGCCGAGCGACGCAAGGCGCGCGGCCTGAAGCTCAACTATCCCGAGGCAGTCGCGTTCATCTCGGCGGCGCTGCTCGAGGCGGCGCGCGACGGGCGCAGCGTTTCGGACCTCATGAGCTACGGCACGACGCTGCTCACCCGTGCCGACGTGATGGAGGGCGTGCCCGAGATGATTCCCGAGATCCAGGTGGAGGCCACCTTTCCCGACGGCACGAAGCTCGTCACCGTGCACCACCCGATCGTATGAAAAGGGCTCTGACCCCATGATCCCCGGTGAAATCAAGGTCGCCGCAGGCGACATCGAGATCAACAAGGGCCGCGAGCGCGTGACGGTCGAGGTCACCAACACCGGCGACCGTCCCGTGCAGGTGGGATCGCACTACCATTTCTTCGAGGTGAACGAGGCGCTCGCCTTCGAGCGCGCGAAGGCGCGCGGCTTCCGCCTCGACATCGCCGCGGGCACCGCCGTGCGCTTCGAGCCGGGGCAATCGCGCACCGTGCAGCTCGTGGCGCTCGCGGGGGGCCGCGCCGTGTACGGCTTCCAGGGCAAGGTGATGGGCAAGCTATGACGAGGATCTCGCGCCAGGCCTATGCCGAGATGTTCGGCCCCACGACGGGCGACCGCGTGCGGCTCGCCGACACGGCGCTCTGGATCCAGGTCGAGCGCGACCTCACCACCTACGGCGAGGAAGTGAAGTTCGGCGGCGGCAAGGTGATCCGCGACGGCATGGGGCAGGGGCAGCTCGTTTCGGCGAGGACCGCCGACACGATCATCACCAACGCGCTCATCGTCGATCACTGGGGCATCGTGAAGGCCGACGTGGGCCTGAAGGGCGGGCGCATCTGGAAGATCGGCAAGGGCGGCAACCCCGACATCCAGCCCGGCGTGACGATTCCCGTCGGCCCCGGCACCGAGGTGATCGCGGGAGAGGGCATGATCCTCACGGCCGGCGGCATCGACAGCCACATCCACTTCATCTGCCCGCAACAGATCGAGGAGGCGCTGATGTCGGGCGTCACCACGATGATCGGCGGCGGAACCGGCCCGGCCACCGGCACCGCGGCGACGACTTGCACGCCCGGCCCGTGGCACCTGCATTCCATGCTCGCCGCGGCCGACGCCTTCCCGATGAACCTGGGCTTCCTCGGCAAGGGCAACGCGAGCCGTCCCGAGGCGCTGCGCGAGCAGGTGCGGGCCGGCGCGATCGGCTTGAAGCTTCACGAGGACTGGGGCACGACGCCCGCGGCGATCGACTGTTGCCTCACGGTGGCCGACGAGATGGACGTGCAGGTGGCGATCCACACCGACACGCTGAACGAATCGGGCTTCGTCGAGGCGAGCGTGGCGGCGTTCAAGGGCCGCACGATCCATACGTACCACACCGAAGGCGCGGGCGGCGGCCACGCGCCCGACATCATCAAGGTCGCGGCGCTGCCCAACGTGCTGCCCTCGTCCACCAATCCCACGCGGCCGTACACCGTGAACACCATCGCCGAGCACCTCGACATGCTGATGGTGTGCCACCACCTCGACCCGGCCATCGCGGAGGACGTCGCGTTCGCCGAGTCGCGCATCCGCCGGGAAACCATCGCCGCCGAGGACATCCTCCACGACCTGGGCGCGTTCTCCATGATGTCCTCGGACTCGCAGGCCATGGGGCGCGTGGGCGAGGTGGTGATCCGCACCTGGCAGACGGCGCACAAGATGAAGGTCCAGCGCGGTCACCTGGGGGACAGGGCGCATCGCTCCTCGAGCGACAACTTCCGCGTGAAGCGCTACATCGCGAAGTACACCATCAACCCGGCCATCGCGCACGGCATCTCGCACGCGGTGGGCTCCATCGAGGAGGGCAAGATCGCCGACCTCGTGCTGTGGAAGCCGGCGTTCTTCGGCGTGAAGCCTTCGCTGATCCTGAAGGGCGGCATGATCGCGGCCGCCGCCATGGGCGATCCCAACGCCTCCATCCCCACGCCGCAGCCCGTGCACTACCGGCCGATGTTCGGCTCGTTCGGCGGCGCGCTGCGCACGAGCGTCACGTTCGTCTCGCAGGCGGCGCTCGACGACGGCGCGGTGCGCGGGCTGGGGCTCGCCAAGCCGCTCGAGGCCGTGCGCCGCACGCGCGGCATCGGCAAGAAGGACATGGTGCACAACGCGTGGCAGCCGAAGCTCGAGGTGGACCCGGAAACCTACGAGGTGCGCGCCGACGGCGAGCTCCTCGCCTGCGAGCCGGCGAAGGAGCTGCCGCTCGCCCAACGCTACTTCCTCTTCTGAGCGCCATGGTCGAGATCCGCTCGCGCTTTCCCCTCAAGCCCAACGCCGCCTACGGCGTGCAGGTGCGCGGGCAGCTGCGGCTTCCCTTCGACCGGCGCCAGAAGACGCGGCAGCGCGCGCAGCTCGTGTCCGGCGAGGAGGTGGCCATCGCGTTGCCGCGCGGCATGGTGATGCGCGGCGGGGATTGGGTGGTCGCCTCCGACGGGCGCGTGATCGAGGTGGTGGCGGAAGTCGAGCGCGTCCTGCACGTCGAATGCGACAACGCCGAAGCGCTCGCGCGTGCCGCCTACCACCTCGGCAACCGGCACGTTCCCGTGCAGGTGGGCGCGGGCTGGCTGCGCTTGTGCGCCGACCACGTGCTCGAGGAGATGCTGATCGGGTTGGGCGCGCGCGTGTCGCCGCTCGAGGCGCCGTTCGAGCCCGAGGCGGGCGCCTACGGCCACCATCACACGCACGACAACGAGTCGGGCCACGGCGGGCGCATCCACGAGTTCGGGGAAACGAAGTGAACGTGAAGCTGCTGCAGCTCGTGAGCCCCGCGTTGCCCGTCGGGGCCTACAGCTATTCGCAGGGGCTGGAAGCGGCCGTCGAAGCGGGCACGGTGCATGATGCGGCGAGCGCCGAGCGCTGGATCGGCGGGGTTTTCGCGCTCGCGCTGTCCGGGATGGAGGCGCCCGTCCTGCTGCGCCTCATGGAAGCGTGGGCCGCGGGCGACGAGCAAGCCGCGGCGCGCTGGAACGAGCATTTCGTCGCGAGCCGCGAGGGGGCGGAGCTGCGCGCCGAGACGCTCCAGATGGGCTACTCGATGCGCCGGCTCGCCGGCGAGCTGGGCCTCGCGGGAGCGCAGGCGCTCGACGGGATCGACGAGCTCGCGTATCCCACCGCCTTCGCATTCGCCGCGGCCGCCTGGCGGCTCGACGCGCGCGAGGTGGCCGGCGCCTACCTCTTCGCGTGGCTCGAGAACCAGGTGCTCGCGGCGGTGAAGTGCATCCCGCTCGGGCAGGCGGACGGCCAGCGCATGCTGCTCGCACTCGCCGCGCAGGTCCCGGCCGCCGTGGAGCGCGCGGCGGCGCTCGCCGACCACGAGCTCTGCAACCTCGCGCCGGGCCTCGCGCTCGCCACGGCGCGCCACGAGACGCAATACAGCAGGATCTTCCGCTCATGAAGAACGAATCCCCGCTGCGCGTGGGCATCGGCGGGCCGGTCGGCTCGGGCAAGACCGCGCTCACGCTGGCGCTGTGCAAGGCGCTGCGCGACAAGTACGAGATCGCGGCGGTGACCAACGACATCTACACCGAGGAAGACGCGCAATTCCTGGTGCGCAACGAGGCGCTCGCGCCCGAGCGCATCCTCGGCGTGGAGACGGGGGGCTGCCCGCACACCGCGATCCGCGAGGACGCCTCCATCAACCTCGAGGCGGTAGCGCGCCTGAATCGCCGCTTCCCGCAGCTCGAGGTGATCTTCATCGAGTCGGGCGGCGACAACCTCGCGGCGACCTTCAGCCCGGAGCTCTCGGACCTCACGCTCTACGTGATCGACGTGGCGGCCGGCGACAAGATCCCGCGCAAGGGCGGGCCGGGCATCACGAAATCGGACCTGCTGGTGATCAACAAGATCGACCTCGCGCCCATGGTGGGCGCCTCGCTCGAGGTGATGGAGCGCGACGCGAAGCGCATGCGGGGGGCGCGCCCCTTCGTCTTCACCAACCTCAAGACGGGCCAGGGGCTTGGCACGGTCGTCGATTTCATCGAGACCGAGGGGCTGCTCGCGGCGCGCGCCGGGGCCTAGGAGGCCCTGCGTTCAGTCCTCGTCGTCCTTCCACTTCTTCATCTTCGCGGGATCGATCTTCTTGTCGAGCTCCTGGCTCTCCTTGAAGAACACGCGCATCACGAGCAGGTAGCCCGCCACCACGAAGACGGCGACGGCCACGGCGATGGTCACGGTAGGGCTCATGGGCGGACCTCCTTACGCTTCGACAAGCTCCGCGCGCACAAGTGCCGCGCCCGCCCCGAGCGCTGCGAGCTTCCCGGCGGCCACGTCCCGCGTGAGGGGGACCATCCCGCAGTTGGTGCACGCGTAGAGGCGCTCGCGCGGCACGTGCTTCAGGGCCTCGCGCAGGACCTTCGCCACGTCCTCGGGCGTCTCCACGCGCGGGTTGGCCACGTCGATGGCGCCCACCAGCACGTCCTTGCCCTCCAGCAGCGCGATGAGGTCGATGGGGACGTGGGAGTTGGCGCATTCGAGCGAAACCTGGTCGATGGTGGATTTCGCGAGCAGCGGGAAGGTCTGCTCGTACTGGCGCCATTCGCTGCCCAGCGTCTCCTTCCACTTGATGTTGGCCTCGATGCCGTAGCCGTAGCAGATGTGCACGGCGCACTTGGTGGGCACGTCCTTGCGCGCGCGCTCGAGGGCCGCCACGCCCCAGTCGCGCACCTCGTCGAAGTACACGTTGAACGCCGGCTCGTCGAACTGCACCACGTCCACGCCCAGCGCGGCGATCTCCTTCGCCTCCTGGTTCAGGATCTCGGCGAACGCAAGCGCGAGCTTCTCGCGCGAGCCGTAGTGCTCGTCGGCGAGCGTGTCCACCATGGTCATCGGGCCGGGCAGCGTGAACTTGATGGCGTGCGAGGTGTTCGCGCGCATGAACTTCACGTCCTCGGAATGCACGGGAAACGGCCGCGCCACCGGGCCCACCACGCGCGGCACGTTGGCGTCGTAGCGGTTGCGGATGCGCACGGTCTTCAGGTTCTTGAAGTCGATGCCCTGCAGCTTCTCCATGTAGCCGTTCACGAAGTGGCGGCGCGTCTGTTCGCCGTCGCTCACGATGTCGATGCCGGCTTTCTCCTGCAGGGCCAGCACGAGGCGCACGGCGTCGCGCTTGCCTTCGGCGAGGGCGGCGCCCTCGAGCTTCCAGGGCGCCCAGAGCTTGCCGGTGTCGGCGAGCCACGAGGGCTTGGGCAGGCTCCCCGCGATGGTGGTGGGAATGAGGGGCAGCATGCGCGTCATCCCTTGCGGCGGTTGCGCACGAGCCAGCCGTCCACGAGCGTCACGATCTCGTCGACCTCGGCGAGGCGCATGCCGCGCTGCGCGGCCACCGATTGCACGAGCCGGTCCACGCGCTCGATGCGCGGGGCGCCGGCCGCGAGCGCGCGCGCCGCCGAAGAGGGGCTGCCCAGCGACTGCGCCGCGGCGGCGTATTTCTCGAAGGGCACCATGTCATCGCGGCTCGCGCCCAGCGACACGCACAGGTCCACGACCCACTCGTAGATCGCGCGGGACCTGGCGACGTCGCCGTGCACCGCCTCCTTGATGGGGATCACGGTGTCGGCCTTCACGCAGCGGTAGTTGCCCGCGATCAGCATCGCCCACTTGGCGAGCGGCACGAACACCGAGTCGTGCACCTTGAGCTTCACGGGCAGCTCGATCTTCCCGCCACCCGCGTCGTAGCGGATCGCCTCGATGCCATCGGCCAGCTCGCGCAGCATCCGCGTATGGGCGTCGGAATCGAAGCGCGCGGCCTTGAAGTTGGTGGGCAGGCGCACCTGCAGGACGTTCACTTCCTCATCGGGCGGTCGGAAGGCCTGCGGGTCGGGGCTGCAGAGGGTGACCAGCTTCGGATCGAAGCCCGCCCACACCGCGGGATCGGTGAAGCTCTCGGCGCATTTCTTCGGGTCGATGCCGGGAATGCGCGCGAGGTAAGGCAGCGGCGGCATGTTCATGATGGACATGCAGGGCACCTTCGACTTCGCCACGCGGTCGAGCAGCTCGCGAACGCCGGGCGAGCCGTACTGCGGCTCCTGCATGGCGAGGCCCACGAGGTCGTAGCCCGCGGGGTCCACGTCGGTGCCCGCGGCGCGCAGCTTCCCCGGCGTGTCCTTCGAGTTGATCTCGACCAGCCCTTCGCGCCCCTTCACCGGCAGGCGCACGATCGCGCCCTTCGCGTTGATGAGCGCCGCTTCCTGCGGCAGGCAGACGAGCGTGAGGTCGTGGCCCGCGAGGGCGAGCTTCACGCCCAGCAGCGAACCGTAGGAAGCGCCCAGGATGAGGATCTTGCGTGTCATGAGATCACCTCCTTGCGGACCAGCATAGGCGCTTCGCCCACGCCGCGCGCGCCGCCCCCATCCAAGGTCTTGATATTCCCGCTACGCCGGGTAGGTCCCGGGCAGCAGGATCGAGCGGTCCACCTTGCGGATGTCGGTGCGCCCGCAGAAGGCCATGGTGAGGTCGAGCTCGTTGCGGATCAGCTCCAGGCACTTGGTCACGCCGGCCTCGCCCAGGGCGCCCAGGGCGTACACGTAGGCGCGGCCGATCAGCGTTCCCTTCGCGCCGAGGGCCACCGCCTTGAGCACGTCCTGGCCGGTGCGGATGCCGCCGTCCATCCAGACCTCGACGCGCGAGCCCACCGCCTCGGCGATCGAGGGCAGCACGCGGATCGACGAGGGCGCGCCGTCGAGCTGGCGCCCGCCATGGTTGGAGACGATGATCGCGTCGGCCCCGCTGTCGGCCGCGATGCGCGCGTCATCGACGTCCATGATGCCCTTGAGGATCAGCTTGCCGCCCCAGCGCTTGCGGATCCAGTCGATGTCCTTCCAGTTGAGCGTCGGGTCGAAGTTCTCCTTCGACCAGGTGGCGAGCGTGGTCATGTCGGTCACGTTCTTCGCGTGGCCGACGATGTTGCGGAAGGTGTGCCGCCCGGTCCCGAGCATGCCCCAGCACCAGCGCGGCTTGGTCATCAGGTTCACGATGTTCGCGAGGGTGGGCCGGGGCGGGGCCGTCATGCCGTTGATCAGGTCCTTGTGGCGCTGCCCGATGATCTGCAGGTCGAGCGTGAGCACCAGGGCCGAGCAGCCGGCCGCCTTCGCGCGGTCGATGAGCGCGCCGGAGAATTCGCGGTCGCGCATCACGTAGAGCTGGAACCAGAACGGCTTGTCGGTGTTGGCCGCGACATCCTCGATCGAGCAGATGCTCATGGTGGACAGGATGAACGGTACGCCGAACCTCGCCGCCGCGCGCGCGGCGGCGATCTCCCCGTCGGGATGCTGCATGCCGGTGAGCCCGACGGGCGCGAGCGCCACCGGCATCGCCACGTCGAATCCGGCCATGGTGGTGGCGACGTTGCGGTGCTCGATGTCCACCGCCACGCGCTGGCGCAGCTGGATCGCCGCGAAATCGGCCTCGTTGGCCCGGTACGTGGACTCGGTCCAGGACCCCGAATCGGCGTAGTCGTAGAACATGCGAGGCACCCGGCGCTTCGCCAGCCGCCGCAGGTCCTCCACGCAGGTGATCACAGGCATTCCGAGCCCCCTCCCTGGGGTAATTAGGAGAGCATCCTAACCCGTTGACTGCACTCGTAAGGATTCCATGTGACCTGCGGCATATTCTCGGCGCGCGGCCTGTTGTATCGTGGGACGGTCATCGTTGGTGGAGTACCCCATGAGGGTTACATCGGTAGTCTTGCTGGCCTGGCTCGCGGGCGCCCAATGGGTCGCGGCGGAGGAGCCGCGCGCCGGCCTGCCGTGGGACTGGAGCCACCGTCACGTGATCTACAACCCCGAGACCGCCGAGGAGGCGATCGCCAACGGGCGCTACGACGAGTGGCTGCAGAAGTCGGCCGATCCGCGCTTCGTCTCGCAGCTCCTGCGCAAGATGGATGCGCGCATGGACCAGCAGGCCGCCATCGACAGCGCTGCCACGGGCGTGGCCAAGTCCCTCCTCAAGGAACCCACCGCCAACGGCAAGGGACCGGCGCTGCCGCCCGCCGCCAAGCCGGGCAAGCAGGGCGGCAAGCTCGTTCACCGCGACTGGTCCAACGTGCTGGGCGGCGTCTCGGGCGTGGGCTTCAAGGGCGCCTATCCCGCCAAGTATTCGTTCGACATCAACGCCACGCCCAGCTGCACGAGCGATTTCCTCGTCTACGTGACGGCGTCCTCCGGCGTGCTCGATCCGGGCGGCGGCGTGTTGGCGAGCCGCAACGGCACGATGACCGCCGCCAACGCGGGCGTGGGCAACACGGTGACCATCACCAACGGCACGCAGGTCCTCACGATCACGGCGAGCAGCAGCTCCAACACGGGCCTGAACTTCCTCGCGCCCAACGGCGCCACGGCCGCCACCAAGGCGACCAACCTCGCCGCGGCGATCAACCGCAACGGCGGCACGGTGGGCGTCACCGCGACGGCGGCGGCCGCCGTCGTCACGGTCAAGGCGATCACCAAGGGCACGGGAGCCAACAGCATCGCGCTCGCCGAAGGCCTCGGCGGCTTCTCGTGGGCGGGCACCACGCTCTCCGGCGGCAGCGGGACGGCGGCGCAGCCCACCATCGTCGCGTTCAACCAGCTCTACTCGTCGTGCAACAACGTGGCGGGCTCCACGCAGCCGGTGCCCGCGACGTACTGGTCGTACTCGACCGGCGCCGCCGC
>Ga0335070_10011075_pt1 | contig 10542 bp, 12 predicted proteins | sample Lox_Sample_13_FD_206722 | JGI IMG/M metagenome (GOLD analysis project Ga0335070, IMG submission 206722) | Soil microbial communities from Loxahatchee National Wildlife Refuge, Florida, United States - Lox_Sample_1.3 | ecosystem: Environmental > Terrestrial > Soil > Wetlands | place: USA...
GTGACGGTGTTCTGCAGCAGCATTTCGTTGGTCTTCAGGCGGTCGCGGTTAATCGCCACCACCTGGGTCGAATAGAAGTACATCGGGACGATGCTGATGACCAGAAGTACGCCCAGGATCACGTACAGAATGGGAATGCGGGCGTGGCTGGAAAAGCTTGCAGACAAGAATTTCCCTTTCCTCAACGTACGGCTGCCATCGACCTATCGGCACCGTATCTCGAGGCTATCTCTCAAATTTTAAGGGGAGCCGATCACGCGAGGAATGGAAAGCCGCCGTGGCTGGCATTACGAAAGTACCTACTGGACGGGCACTTTCGGTGTAGGGCAACCTTGGGAAGAATCTTGAGTCGGCAAGGATGGGCCAGCCGCCCAGAGGCCTCATTGCTCGGCGATCGCTTTCAGGTCGGCAAGTCCGCGTTCGAAGTGTCGGCCCATCATTCTGTCCATACTCGTAAAGACGCTCATGAGTTTCATCGGGAACAAGTTGGGGCCGGTCATGCTCCAATGACACGCGTTGCCCATCCGTCGAGCTCAAGGCGAAATTCGTTGAGATTGCAGACGGCGAAGGGCCTTTTCCAATCGACTGCGATTGAGACAGACCTGGCAGGAACGGAATCGGTGATCGTCATGCGGCCTTTACCGGTATTGCCGGAGCCGTTCCAGTCCGAAGCGGCGCCGCTGCCGCTTGCCGCACCGGAGAAGGTCCGTTTCATGGTGGGGTCTTCGCGATCCTGCGGTGCCCAGCGCGGCCAATTGTGCAGATCGTTGATGAAAGGGAATATCTTGTCGGGACTGGCCTTGATCGTAACCGAGCGTTTGATGTGAAACGTGCTAGGTCTGGTTGCGGCGTAGATGAGCATGACGGCGACCAACGCGAGAACGCCAAGAAGAAATTTGACGATCATTTGCTGAACTCCGGGGAGCGGGTTGCGCCTGTGAGTTTAACCGAGTCGGTGCCGGAGTGAAGCAAAGACTGGCGCGCAGTCACGAGATTACGCTGCTTTATGGAGGCTTAGGTGCCGAGGCTGCAGGCGGGCTCAGCTAACTCTTTACGCCTCGCTTTTTCCGCTGCGTGTCATCAATTCGCGGATGGCATCGCGAGGAGGCTTCCCTTGATGCAAGATCGCGTGCATCTGTTCTGTGATAGGCATTTCGACATGGCGAGCCTGGGCGAGCCCCACGGCGGCGGTGGTGGTAAATACGCCTTCGGCGACCATGCCGTGCATTCCCTCGATGATGTCCGGCAGCTTGCGGCCGCGGCCGAGTTCCACGCCGACGCTGCGATTCCGGGAGAGGCCGCCCGTGCACGTAAGAACCAGGTCGCCGAGCCCGGCAAGTCCGGTCATGGTTTCGGTCCGGCCTCCGCAAGCGACCACAAGGCGCGTCATCTCGGCCAGCCCACGGGTGATCAAGGCGGCTACGGAATTGTGCCCGAGGTTGAGCCCGTCACAGATACCGGCGGCAATCGCGATGATGTTCTTCAGCGACCCGCCTAGTTCCACACCAATCACGTCGCTATTCGTATAAACGCGAAAAGCAGAATCACTGAACTCCCGCTGCACGGTTTGCAGCAACGACGAATCCGCGGAAGCGATAGCAACCGCAGTCGGATCTCCGCGCGCCACCTCCGTGGCAAAAGAGGGGCCGCTCAGGGCGCCGAGCGAAGGAACCGCAGTGCCAGCCTTCGCAAAAACGGCGGCAATCACCTCCGTCATGCGCAGCAAGGAGCCTTCTTCCAGGCCTTTTGTCGCGCTGATGATAAGTGCTCTCGGCGGAAGGTGCGGACGCATGCGCTCGAACAATTGGCGGCAATGTTGCGAGGGCGTGACGTTTACGACGATCGTCACATCATTGAGGGCGGTCGACAGATCATTTGTTGCCAGGACGGAATCCGGAACTTGCCGCCCGGGAAGGAATTTTTCGTTGATCCTCTTGTTCTGAATAGATCGGCAGACATCCTCTTCAAGGGCCCACAAGCGGACGCGGTGAGTGCCCTTGCGCCCCAGAACAATGGCAAGTCCTGTGCCCCATGCGCCGGCTCCGATGACAGCAATCTCGCTCATCTTGGATTCGACCTCGTTCCCGGCTCAGGGGCACCGGTCGCAGGCCGATTTCGTCCGAAGCGGTTCTCGGTGCCTGACACCAGGCGGTGGATATTTTGCCGGTGTTTCCAGATGATCAACGCCGAAGCACAAGCCATCAACGCGAGAGCGATGTTGCTATTTCCGTATTCCCCGATCCGCCAGGCGAGGACAGGGAAGGCGGCTACCGAGACAATCGATCCGAGCGACACATAACGGAATGCCACCACGATTACAAGAAACAATGCCGCCGTGATCAGTACAGGCTTGGGCGCGATCATCACAAACGATCCCAGCCCTGTCGCCACCCCTTTGCCTCCGCGGAATCTCAGCCAAACAGGAAACATGTGGCCAATGACCGCAACGAGGGCCGCGAAGGACATCGCCGGGTACCGCGCAGGTCCTGCTCCGAGAAATACATGGGCCGCGAGCGCTACGGCCGCTGCACCCTTTAGGGCGTCCAGAAGCAAGGTACTAACTCCCATGGCGGGCGATCGGCGAGCGACATTCGTTGCTCCGATATTGCCGCTGCCGCTCAACCGGACATCTTCACCATGGAAGATGCGGACTAGCAGATATCCGAAGGGAATCGACCCCAACAGATAGCTTGCGACGGCGATTACGACCAGGGTTGCCATGAGCTTAATGCAAATCGAACCGCGCCAGCTTCGTGTACTTCGATCCCTTGGGAGACAACTGGCTCTGATACAGAAAAAATTCGCGGGCGGTCATAGTACCAAACTCGGGGATGGGAAGCGCGGCAAGCTTCTCCTGCAGGCGTTCGAAGACGCGATTGGGCTTATCGCTGCGTTGACGATACGGCCGACCCGACCCACCTCTGGCGCGTGCAAGTGTGAGATGCGGGCTGAAGGCGCGCTCTTCCGTTGGAATACCTAGCGCCGCCGTTCTTTGATCGATCGATGCGGCCATGGCAGCCAGTTCCGGCCCTGTCTCCAGTCCCAACCAGAATACGCGAGCGGATTTTGCGGTAGGGAAGAATCCATAGCCGCGGAAGTGGATCTCAGCCGCTTTCGACTCTACCTCGGATAATGCGGCATTGACGGAGTCGACAGTAGGGGCCGGTAGCTCGCCAATGAACTTCAGCGTCACATGCAGCGATTCCGGCGTGACCCAACGCGCATCCGGCGCAAAGCCCTCAAGGCCCACGATGAAGCGCGCGATTCGCAGGCGGATTTGTTCTTCGATGTCGAGCGCGATGAACAATCGCATGAGCTTAGGTAATCGTTGCGGCAGGCGGATGTCAAATGCCGGGTCATGCGGCTGCCCGGCCAGGGTGATCCGAGTCACTGCAGGGAGGAGCCGATCGGGGAAGAATGCAGCTGTTGGTTTGCAACCGAGGGGGATCCATGTTGGTGAAGATTCTCGGCGCCTGCGCCATTGTCCTGTTCTTTTTCTGACTGATTGCCGTGCTCCAGGCCTGGAGCAAGAGCACAATGACGGGCCGTTGCATCGGTATCGGGTTCCTCGCCGTATTCGGCTTCTGCGCGACATGGGGAGCGCGAACCCTGTTCGGAATCGGACGGTGAACGGAGGCGAAACGTGCTGCAGAACGCGTTTGTCGGTCGATCCAAAGCGCCCACGCGCGCGGAGTTGTCGGCGGTCCTGGGTCCAAGCCATGCTTTGTGGCAGCAGCTTCTCACTGGCTTGAAGCGGGAACTCAAGCTCGACAAAGCGGAGTGGCATTCCTACGTCTGCAACTGAAAAAGCGGAATATCGTATATCTGGGTCCGCGGCAGGAGTGCTTCCTGGCCTGCTTCGTGCTGGGAAATAAGGCCATTGCGGCTGCGAAGAAGAGCGGCTTGGCCGATGAGGTACTGAAGATCATCGCCGCATCGCGGCGTTATGCCGAGGGGACCGGAGTCCGCATCGAGGTGAGAACTCCCGAAGATCTTGCCGCAGTGAAAACGTTGGCCAGGATCAAAGTAGAAAACTGATCGGCTATTCCAGCCCTAGTTCTTTCGCGAGCGCCTTCCACTTGCTGTCGACGAGCGCTTTGGTCTTCGCGTCCATGACGATCTCATCTGGCCAGGGGCGGGTGAAGCCTTCGCTCTTCCATTTGCGGGTCGCATCGATTCCCATCTTTGAGCCGTAATCCGGCAGCCGCGAAGCGTGGTCGAGTGAGTCAACCGGACCGAGCGTGAACTGAATGTCGCGTTCCGGGTCGATGTTATTGAGCACCTTGAGGGTGACCTCGCCTACATCCTGCACGTCGCAATCTTCGTCGACGACCAGAATGCACTTGGTGAACATCGCCTGCCCCAGGGACCAGATGGCATTCATCACCTTGCGGGCCTGGCCCGGGTAGGACTTGCGGATGGACACGATCATCAAGTTATGGAACACGCCCTCTATGGGCATATTGATGTCGACCAGTTCGGGCATGCTCAACTTCATCAGCGGCAGAAAAATCCGCTCGACCGCTTTGCCCATGTAGGCGTCTTCCTGGGGCGGTTTGCCTACTATCGTGGCAGCGTAGATCGGGTCCTTCCGGTGCGTGATGCAAGTAACGTGGAAGACGGGATACAAATCCTCGAGTGAATAAAAGCCGGTGTGATCGCCGAATGGGCCCTCGGTGCGGAGTTCGTCGAGATTGATGTAGCCCTCCAGCACGATTTCACTGGAGGCGGGCACTTCGAGGTCGACGGTCTCGCATTTCACAAGATCGACCGGGGCTCCGCGCAGAAAGCCGGCGATGAGGTATTCCTCGATGTCGGGCGGTGCAGGAACGATCGCGGAAAAAGTCACAGCCGGGTCAGTTCCGATGGCGACCGCAACGTCCATCTTTCCGCCAGGACGATCGCCCTCGGCCAGAACGCTGCCTCCGGAAGTGCGCGCCATGATGTCCACTGCCGCCGAATTGCCCTCGACCGCCGCTCGCATGCGATCGCGGGCGTGTTCCGCCGCAACTTTCTGGCGCTGCCAGTGCATCCCGGTCGTGCGCTCGTCGAACACCTGCATGCGGTACATCCCGACATTGCGCTTGCCCGATCTCGGCGACCGGGTGACCACGCCGGGCAGCGTGATGAAGCGGCCGCCGTCCTTGGGCCAGCATTGCAGGATAGGGAAGTCGAGGAGCGAGAAGTTGTCGCGCTTGATCACTTCCTTGCACGGGCCTGTCTTGACAGTTTGCGGGAAGAACTTACCCGCTTCGGTCAGCAGGGGCAGCATCTTGATCTTGTCGAGGAAGCCCTGCGGCGACTTCATGTCCATGAACATGCGGATGCGGTCCGCAACTTCATTGAAGGATTTCACCCCGAGAGACATCTTCATGCGCGCATCGGAGCCGAACTGGTTGATCAAGAGCTGAGAGCCAAGATGAGCTTTCAGATTCTGGAAGAGTAAAGCGGGTCCGCCAGTCCTGCCCTGCGAGTCGCGGCTTTTCGAGACCCGGTCGGTAATCTCGGCAATTTCCAGAATGGGATCGGCTTCGGTACGAATGCGTTTCAGTTCGCCGGCGCGGTCGAGCGCGGCGATCCACTGGCGAAGATCATCGAATGGCAAGGGAGTCCTCGGTGCGACCGACGATTATAAATGGGAAATCCATGTGGGGACGGTCGCCTCGCCCGTCCGGCCGAGTGGATAGGTTGCTGTTCGACGCGACGCTATTTTCTCTGTTCTAGTTTCACGCTTGCCGTCACCGGCTGACCGTCGCGCAGCACTTTCACTTCGACCACGTCTCCTACCTTGCTCCGGCGCAAGGCATCGGTGAAGTCGTAGAGATTTTTGATTGGCTTGTCACCGAACTGTACCAGCACGTCTCCGGCTTTGAACCCTGCTTTCGCCGCAGGCGAATTCGGTTTCACATCGGAGAATCGCACGCCGTTTTCTGTTTGGCCGAAGTCGGGAATTGACCCGAAATACGGCCCGTAGCCGCCTCCGCCACCACCTCCCGCCGGCTTGTCTTCAGCCACAACCTGGAAGGCAGGCGGATTCTCCGCATTGGCCAGTTGCACGGTGACGTTCTCGACCATGTCGAGCAACCTCGCGGCGGACGGGGCATTGATCTTGTCCCACGTATCCGATGGCTTGTGGTAATCCGAGTGCAGGCCGGAGAAAAAGAACAGCACAGGGATTTTCTTCGCCACGAACGAAGTGTGATCGCTCGAGGCGTATCCACCGGCCGAATATTCAATCTTGAACGGCTCATCCTTCTGCGCTTGTTCCAGCACAGTCTTGAAAGTCGATCCCGTGCCGACTCCGCCGACATAAACCTTATCCTCTCGGATGCGGCCGATCATGTCCATGTTGATCATGGCCTCGGCCTTGGCCAGTGGCCGCGTCGGTTCCTTCACCCACTCTGCCGAGCCCAGCAGTCCGAGTTCTTCTCCGGCGAAATTCATGAAGAGAATGCTGCGCTTCAACTCTCCGCGCTGAGGCGCCAGCAGGCGCGCTAACTCCAGCACTCCCGCCGTACCACTGGCGTTGTCGTCTGCTCCAGGATGGATTTGCCCAATCTGCGAAGGCGCAAGCGAATCGAAGTTTCCGCGTCCGAGGTGGTCATAATGCGCGCCGACGATCACGTAATCGTCAGTCTGCCCGGGCAGCCACGCCAGCACGTTATTGACGGTCGCGCGCGTGGTTTCGATGTCGATGTGAAGGGAGACTTGCAGCGTGTCCGGCAGGGCGAACGATGCCGGCTGCGTGTTCTTGTCGATCTGTTCCTGCACTTCCGCCAGCGATTTGCCTGCTGTCTGCAGCCACTGGTCGGCGACCGCATTCTTCACCTGCACGAACACGATGCCGACGTCCTCGGGGCCACTCACGCTGCCGAACTTGGTCAGCAGATCTTCTTCGCCGTCACCGAGCTTGCCATTTACCACGACGACGGCTTTGGCCCCGTGATTCCGCGCGTTGATGGCCTTGGTGATCAGTTGCGAATGCTGCGTCAGGCCGTGATGCGCCGCTTTCTCGGCGAAACCGGCTGGCTCATAGCGCAAGACCACGACGACTCTGTCTTTTACATCCATCCCGGCATAGTCGTCGTAGTGGAATTCATCGGCACTGGCGCCATATCCGGCGAATACCACCGGTCCGGTGACGTTGCCCGACGACGAGAAACTGAACGGCACAAATTGATCGTTGATCTTCAAGTCGTTCCGCGCGTCGCCGTTCCGCACAGCGAACTGATTGTCTGACTTGAGTCGTGCTCCGGTGACTACGGTGAAGGGCTGCTCGTATCCTTTCACCCCGGCCGGCTTCAGGCCGAGTTCTTTATAGCGCTTTTCGATCAGGTGCTCGGCCTTGGTCAGTCCAGGAGTGCCGTCTCCGCGGCCTTCCATTTCAGGCGATGCCAGCGCCCTCACGTCATTCAGATATCGAGTTGGGTCCGCCTGCCGAGGAGGGTTCGACGCCGCAAGAGAAAGGGCGGCCCCCATGACGAGAGCAAATCGCGAAACCCGCAAGCGGTTCGCCATTGTGAGTGACTCCATCAGAAAGGGGAATCGTATGAGCCGTCGCGCAGCAGTGTCAATGCCGCGCCTACCTGGAAAAGCTATCCGGGTACAGCTTCTGCCTGCAATCCGGGCAAATCCCGTGGCTGAAATCGGCTTCGGTGTGGGTACGGATATAGGTTTCCAGAGAATGCCATGCGCCCTGCTTGTCGCGAATCTTGCGGCAGGACGCGCAAACGGGCAGCAGACCACTCAGGGTTTTTACTTTGGCTAGAGCCTCTTGCAACTCCCGGATAAGGCGCTCGCGTTCGAAATCTGCCGCCTTGCGTTCCGTGATATCGCGCATGATGATGCATGTCTTCAACTCATTGCCGGCGTCACGAAATACCACGGACGATAGTTCAACGGGAAACGTCGATCCGTCCACGCGCCTGGCGTTGGCCTCGCCGTGGGCTCGTCCGGTGCGTTGCCGTTGCGCGATGAGTTCCTGGAGTCGCGGGTCTGACACATCAATGACGCCTTGGCGCCCTTCGCGCAGGACCTCTTCGCGCGTTCTACCCAGGATCCGGCATGCCGCCGGGTTTGCATCCAGAATCGTACCGTCTGGTGAAGTCAGTAGCAGTCCATCGAGGCCATTCTCAAAAAGCAGCCGATATGGGGTCTCACTATAGAAAGACGAATTTTCAGTGGGAGCGTCCGGTGTCTTCAGGGCCATAATCTCCGATTCTGCCGAGAGTCTTGCATGACCCCCGAATGCACCAAACGGGGTCAGGGATGGCAGGGATTCTACGCAAAAGTGCCTCGATCCATCAACCGTGGAAAGGACATGTACCGTGCTGCTTCAGGTACCGCTATCGCCCGGCGGTACTTCATTGCATTAGAATCGCGGGATCATGAAGAACATGGTGAAAGTGTTTTTGCTGCTCTTCCTCTCTGGCGTTACAGGGTGCAACAAGCCCGCGTCCACGGCGAATCCTGCTTCCACCGCCAGTCCCACGGTCCCCTCCAGTCCGCCCATGGCGTCGGCGTCCGACGGTGCGGTGCAGAAAAAGTTAGGAGAGTATTCCGGTTCAGGGGCGACGAATTGCGGAACGTTTGGGGTGCAGGCGACTCCTGATCAGCTCAAAACTGCAAGTGAGTGCGCGACAAAAGCGAGTCAGGCCAAGAAGCCTTTCACCGTGGCGTACGACATGCCGGGTATGTCCGTCGGCGTGGCAGGCGATGGCCAAGGCAAACTCTTCACCGTGCAATCTCAGGGTGGCGGCCTCAGCAGTGGAGCTTGTCCTTCGCAATTGCGCGTCGCGTCCAGCGGACGCGTAACCTGCTTTGCTCCCGGCGACATGGGATCGATGAGCGGCAGCCACACCGCCGGGTCCATGCCTGCAGGCATGCCGAATCCGCACGCTAGTGATACGGCGAACCCCCACGCGGCTCCAAAATAAAGCGGCCGGTCGGCGGTCTGTGATTCTAATCACACGGTTAAGTGACGCTTCCTCTTTGCCTTACGCCCAGTCGCTAGGACAATACCCTTGCCTGCACCTCAGGGTGGGTTTCGGAGTGAGAGTTGCGGTAAACTCAAGGCATTCCGAAAGTTAGAAGGCCTATGTCATTGCTCTGGTTGCGTTTTGCGCTGGGATGCTACTTCATTGGGCTCGTCTACGCGTTCGTGGCCCTGACCCGCACCAGCGATCTTTTCAGCCGCATCGCGCTGCACGCTGCCAGCCTGGGGATGGTCTTCCATTTCGTTTCTCTGGTTGAAGTTTTCCTTTCCGGTCAAGTCGTCTGGGCGTCGGTCCACAATGGCGAATCGCTGCTGGGATTTCTCTCCATGACCTTTTTCATGGTGATCTATGCCATTTACCAGACGACATCGCCGGGCGTGGTTGTGTTTCCGATCGTTTTTTTTCTGACCTTTGTCGCGGCCGCCGACGAGCAGCCAGTTTTGCTGACCTCGTTCGTTTCCCACAAGGGATGGCTCGTCGCTCACATCATTCTGATCTTCACGGGCTACGCTGCGCTGGTGCTCAGCTTCGGAGCCAGTTTGCTCTATCTGCTGCAGGAGCGAAGGCTGAAGTCGAAGAAGCCCACCAGCCTGATCTCATTCCTTCCGGCTTTGGAAGTCATCGATCAGATCGGGTATCGCTCTCTGTTGCTCGGTTTTCCTTTTATGACGCTGGGCCTGCTCACGGGGTCGGTGGTTGCCCTGACGACATATGGCCGGGTCGACTTCCTCGATCCTAAGATTCTGTTGTCTGTTTTGATGTGGGCTGTGTACATGATCATGGTGTTCACCCGCTGGAATTCGGGCTGGCGCGGTCGCCGCGCCGCTTTTCTGGCGACGTTCGCCTTCGTGGCCGCGCTGGCTGCATGGGCGGCGAACTACTTCTCGACGATTCACAGGTTTGCGGCCTCATGAGATTCCAGCTCATCGGCGTGAATCACAAGAGCGCACCGCTCGATGTCCGCGAGCGGTTGGCGATTCCTGAGTCCCGCCTGCCCGACGTATGCCGCGACTTGACTGCCTATCCCGGGATTGAAGAAGGTATGGTGATTTCCACCTGCAATCGCGTGGAAGTCGTTACTCATACTGCCAATGGAGCAGCTGACCTCCGCGGATTCTTGCACGAGCGTTTCCACCTCGACCCGGACGAACTTGATCCCCATCTCTACGAATTCCGCGCCAAGGATGCCGTCCGCCACATCTTTCGAGTCGCTTCCAGCCTGGATTCCATGGTCGTCGGAGAGGCTCAGATCCTGGGTCAGGTGAAGGAGGCCTATGCTACTGCCCGTGCTGTCGGTGCCGTCCGCGGGCAGCTGGACCAGCTTCTTTCCCGCGCATTTGCGGTAGCCAAGCGGGTGCGGACGGAAACGGCAGTGGGATCTTCTTCGGTATCGATTGCGTCGGTTGCGGTTGAATTGGCGAAGAAGATTTTCGGCAGCTTGAACGGGAAGAATGTTTTCATCGTGGGCGCCGGCAAGATGAGCGAACTCGCCGCCCGCCATCTCATGGCTCACGGTTGCGCTTCGATCTTTGTTGCAAACCGTACC
>Ga0335070_10011077_pt1 | contig 10540 bp, 6 predicted proteins | sample Lox_Sample_13_FD_206722 | JGI IMG/M metagenome (GOLD analysis project Ga0335070, IMG submission 206722) | Soil microbial communities from Loxahatchee National Wildlife Refuge, Florida, United States - Lox_Sample_1.3 | ecosystem: Environmental > Terrestrial > Soil > Wetlands | place: USA: Florida...
CTATGCCGAGCCTGCGGCGGGGCGGGACGCGCGCTACGCGCAGATCTCCGCGCTGGTTCGCAGCGGCGAGCTCGCCGAAGCGTACGCGCGAACCCGCTCGCTCGCGGACGCCGGCGATGCGCCCGCGGTCGCCTTCCTGCTGCTCGCCGATTTCGAGGTCTATCGCGGCGAGTTCGTCGCCGCGCGCGCCACGCTCGAGCGCGGAGGGCGGCGTTTCCCGCAGGACGTGCGCTTCGAGGCGGCCGGCGCGCGCCTCGCGTTCCTCGAAGGCGACATCGAGGCGGCGCGCGCGCACGTTCGCGCGGCCCTCGCCCAGAACCCCGATTCTCCCGATGCGCTCGTGATGCTGGGCGACATCGAGCGCCACGAGGGGCACGCGCGCCAGTCGATCGCCGCCTATGGCCGCGCGGTGGAGGTCTCGGCCGGGGACGCGCGCGCCTGGTACGGGCGCGGCGCCGTGCAGGGCGAGCGCGAGAACGTCGCCGCCGCCCGCTCGGACCTCGCGAAGGCCATCGCTCTGGACGCAACGGATGCCACCTACCGGGCCGAATCGGGAACCGTCGAAAGCTTCGCCAACAACCTCGCGGGCGCGAGGGGCGAGCTCAATGCCGCCCTCGACCTGCAGCCCGACAACTACGTGGCGCTCGCGGGCCTGGGGCTCGTGGAGCTCAAGGCGGGCGACGTCGAGGGCGCGCTCGCCGCGCTGCAGAAGGCGAGCGCCATCGAGCCGCGTTACGCGCGCGCCCACGTGTATCTCGCCGCCGCGTATTACCAGCAGCGCCGCGACGACGCCGCGCTCTTCGAGCTGGGCCGCGCCACCGAGCTCGATCCCAACGATCCGCTGCCCTACCTGCTCGTGAGCCTCATCCGCCTCGACCGCATCGAGCCGGTGGCGGCCGTCGAGCAGGCGCAGGAAGCGTTGAAGCGCATCCCGTATTTGAAGTCGTTGAACCAGGTTTCCGACAACCAGAAGGGCGTGGCGAACGTGGGCTCGCCGCTCGCCTTCGTGGGGCTCGAGTATTGGGCGCGCAGCGCCGCGCACGAGTCGTACCTGCCCTTCTGGGGCGGCAGCCACCTCTTCCTCGCCGACCGCTACCCGGGCGACTTCGACAAGCGCTCGGAGCTGATGCAGGGCTTCATCACCGACCCGTCGGCGTTCGGCGCCTCGAACCGCTTCCACTCGCTGGTGGTCGAGCCGGGAAACTTCGGCACGGCGTCGCTGCGCTACAACCACAGCAACGACCTGCACCTCACCGAGCCGGTCATCACGGTGAACGGCAACGACACGAGCCGTTTCCCCGTCTCCTATTTCGGCGAGGCGGTCTACACGCAGATCGACCCGGGCGACGCCGCGGTGTCGGCCAAGGCGCACACCTATACCGGCGCGATCGGCATGAAGCCCACGTACGACGTGTCCACGTTCATCTACGCGAACTACATCGACGTGGACGCGAAGCTCGGCAAGGCATCGGAGACGGGCGACTTCGATCACATCAACGGCAATGCGTGGCGCGTCGACGGCGGCCTGCGCTATGCGCCGGACGCGCGCCAGAGCGTGTGGTTGAAGGCGGGCGGAAGCGGGCAGGACGCGACGTCCGACGAGGCGCTCTCGCTCGTGCAGCCCTCGGCGGCGTTCGTCCAGGGCTCGCATTTCACCCTCAAGCCGAAGGCTGCGGACGTGGCGCTGCGCCACACGTTCCTCGCCTCCGAGCGTTTCGAGTTCACCTGGGGCGCGGAGGGCTCGCGCGTCGACAAGGACGAGGTCCTCCTGCAGGATTCGTCGCTGCATCCGGTGCCCACGCCCGTCCTCGTCGATCGCCTGGACGAGACCGACCGCGACAAGTCCGATACGGTTTACGCCATGGCGCGCTGGCTCGACCCGCGCTGGCGCTTCGAGGCGGGCGCGGCGTGGATGGACTACCAGAAGGACCGCGATTTCCTCGTCACGCGCGATCCGAGCCGCGGCGGCACGGTGGCGCTCTCGGAATCGTACCGGCGCAAGAAGGTCGAGCCCCTGGCCGGCCTCGTCTGGCGCTACACCGATTCGCAGCTGGTGCGCGCCGCTTGCCGCCGCTGGATCCATCCCGCGAGCCTCGACACCCTGGCGCCGGTGGCGGTGGCCGGGATGCCGCTCGACGACCAGCTCGTCTATGCGGGCGGCACGCTGGACCAATGCCGCGCGCAGTGGGAATGGAATGACGCCCGCCGCACGTTCGCCACCGCGTTCGTGGAACGCTCGCGCGTGAAGAACCTCGTCTCGCCGCTCGACGGCGTGCAGAACACGGCTTCCGACCTGACGAACCTCGACCGGCTGCGCAATCGCGCCGTGACCGCTCCTCCCACGCCCGACCTCCTCGAGAACCCGCCGGTGTTCGGCGAGGGCGAAGTGAAGCGCGCGAGCGTGGCCCTCGACCACATCGTGAATCGCGTGGTGACGGTGCGCGCGTACTACACGTACAGCGAGACCGTGGTGGACGGCCCGGACTATCCCGGCCGCGTGCATCCCCAGGGCGCGAAGATTCCCTACATTCCCCGCAACCTGGTGAACCTGGGCGCGGTGTTCGCGCCGGGCTGGCATTCGCTCGTCTCGGTGTACGCCGTCTACCGCAGCGAGCGCTTCACCGACGAATTCAACGTGGCCGCGCTCGCCCTGCCCGCGGGCTGGGACGCGCAGGTGAATTTCTACATCGAGAGCCCCGACAAGCGCTGGAGCGTCGAGGCGTACGCGACCAACCTGCTCAAGAAGCCCCACGTCTCCGACGTGCTGGGCGCCATCGTGAGCTACCGGTTCTGAGCGTGCTCCGGCAGCCGTCCCTTTCCACGATGCCGCCCAGGGCGGCGGCCATCACGGCGGCCACGCTGATGCTGCTCTTCGGCGCGCTCACTTTCCTTCCCGCCTGGAAGACGCTGGAGCTCAAGGGCTTCGATTGGCTCTCCGTGCGCACGGCGCCGATGAGCTCCACCCGTCCCATCACCATCGTCGCGGTGGACGAGGCCTCGATGCAGGCCATCGGGATGCAGTGGCCCTGGCCGCGCGGCTTGCACGGCAAGCTCGTCGACAAGCTCACGCAGGCGGGTGCCCTGCTGGTGGTCTTCGACATGGTGTTCGCCGAGCCCTCCATGCTGGGCGCGCAGGACGACGCCGCGTTCGCGCGCTCGATAGCGCGCTCGGGCAACGTGGTGCTGGCGGCCGACCGGGTGTACGAGGAATCCACGCATGGGCGGCGGCTCATCCGCGTGGAGCCGCTCGAGGAGCTGCGCCAGGCGGGCGCGGCGAGCGCCTTTGCGGGCGTCACGGTCGATCCCGATTTCGAAGTGCGCATCGTGCCGCAGGGCGACGACGTGTTCTGGCGCGTGATCGCGCGGCGCGTGAACGAGAAGCGGCCGGGGCTCCTCGATTTTCCCGAGCCGGACCGCCAGGCGATGATCCGCTACGCCGGGCCCGAGCACACGTTCCCGTACCTTCCGTACTACCGGGTGCTCGAAGGGCTTCCGAAGGATGCGCTGCGCGACAACATCGTGATCGTCGGGCGGGAGTTGCGGGCTTCCACCGACCAGAAGGTCGCGGCGAACGACCTCTTCTTCACGCCGTTCTCGGCGGCCTCGGGTTGGCTCACGCCGGGTGCCGAGATCCACGCCAACGTCCTGGAGAGCGTGCTGCGCGGCGACACGATCGCGCCGGCACCCGAGTCCTCGCGCGTGCTGCTGCTCATCGCGGCCGTGGGTGTGGCCGCGTGGGCGATGCGCCGCTGGCGCCCGGTGGCGAGCGCGCTCGTGGGCGCGGGCCTCGTTGCCGCGGTGGGCGTCCTCGACTGGGCGCTTTTCGCGCACGCCCGCGTGTGGCTGCCGATCTTCGCGGCGGTCTCGGGCATCGTGGCCACCTACCTCGTCTTCGGCGGCGTCGTGTTCGTGGCCGAGCAGTACCGCAAGAGCGAGATGCGCCGCGCGTTCTCGCTCTACGTCTCGCGCGAGGTGGTGGACCACGTGCTGGCGAATCCGGACCGGCTCTCGCTGGGCGGCGAGCGGCGCGAGGTGACGATGTTCTTCACCGACCTCGAGGGCTTCACGCCGCTCACCGAGCGCCTGGGCGCCGAGCAGGTGGCGCGCATCCTCAACATGCATTTCTCGCGGGCCACGGCCATCATCAAGCGCCACGGCGGGACCGTGAACCGGTTCATCGGCGACGCGATCATGGCGATGTGGGGCGCCCCGATCGAGGATCCGCGCCAGGCGGTGGACGCCGTGCGTGCGGCCGTCGAGGTGCAGCGGGACCTCGTCGAGCTGCGCAAGGACCTCGTTCGCCAGGGGCTCCCCGAGATCCGCATGCGCATCGGCATCCACACGTGCGTGGCGGTGGTGGGCAACCTCGGCTCCGAGGACCGCTTCGACTACACCGCCATCGGCGACGGCGTGAACCTCGCGGCGCGCCTCGAGGGCGTGAACAAGCTCTACCACACGGGCATCCTCGTGAGCGGCGAGACCGCGGCCAAGATCGCAGGCGAGGTGGGGCTGCGCCCGGTGGACCGCGTGATCGTGAAGGGCAAGTCGGAGCCGGTGGATATCTACACGCCGTGCGAAGACGCCGCGCTGGTCGAGAAGACGGCCAGGGCCATCGCCGACTACCGGGCCAAGCGCTGGGACGAGAGCGAGCACGCGTGGCTCGAGATCTCGGCCGACCATCCGGAGGATCGCATCGCCGCGCTCTACCTCGAGCGCATCGAGCGCCTGCGCGCGGCCGCGCCGGCCCGCGAATGGAACGGCGCGGTGGAGCTGGAGAAGCTCTAGGGGCCCTGCGTCAGGGCGTGCAGTCCAGGTACAGGCTGCGATGCTCGTAGGCGTTCGCGGTCTTCGCGATGGTCCCGCAGACGTAGGTCACGTCGAGCGACTTGCGGTCCTTGGGCGAGGGATCGCCGCAGATGTCGTTGCTCGCGTCGAGCGTGGCGGTCATGCGCCCGTTCGCGCGCCGGGCGGCCCAGCGCGTGGCGTCGCAGGTGTGGGCGCTGCTGCCGTACACCGCGCGCGAGATGGTGATGGGCCCGGTGGAGCGCGACGGCGGCGCCGGCACCGGCACGGGCGCGGGGACCGCGGCGCCTTGCATCTCGCGCATCGCCTTGTCGTAGCCGCTGCGGAAGCCCTCGTCATACCCCTGGCGATACCCCTGGCGGAAGGCATCGTTGCCGGGCGGCTCGTCGCCGTCTCCCGCGAAGGCGGCGCAGGAAAGCGTTGCGGCCAGGCAGGTCGCGAGCAGGCGGTCACGGGTTTGCATTCGCAGTTCTCCTCAGGTCTTGGGATGCCGCGTGAAGAAGGTCCACATGAGATCCGTGGCCGAGATCTCGGTGGTGGGCGAATCGACGTTGCCGAAGCGGATGCCCTTCTCGCCGCCGGGCCAGGCGTGGCCCTGGCCCTCGATCGTGTAGAGCTCCACCGCGAGCCCGCTGGGGCAGCTGTACGCTTCATGCACCACGTGACCGTGCTGTTCCCGCGAGGGGGTTCCCGCGCAGCCGTCGCGGCCCGACCAGAAGCCGACCGCGAACGAGACGGGGTTGTCCACGCGCTTGTGGCGATCGAAGGCCATCGGGGGCTCGCCGCCTTCGTAGGGCACGTGGCGATCCGCGGTGCCGTGGAAGACGATGACGGATACGGGAGAAGCCGGGCGGCACTCCTCGGTGTTCAGCGCACCCGCGACCGGCGCGATGGCGGCGAAGATGTCCGAGAGCTCGCAGCCGGCGCGGTAGGTCATCATCCCGCCGTTCGACAGGCCCGTGGCGAAGACGCGGTTGCGGTCCACGGCGTAGTCGCGCTCGATCGACTCGACCATGGCGCGCACGAACGCCACGTCGTCCGCGTCGCTCTCGAGCGCGTAGCCGCAGCACACCCAGGTGTTCCAGGTGAGCAGCGCGTGGCCCAGGCGCCCGCTGCCGTTGGGATAGGCGACGATGAAATGCTCGTGGTCGGCCTTGGCGCTCATGCCGCTCATGCGCGCGGCGTTCATCGCGTTGCCGCCGCCGCCGTGGAAGACCACCACCAGCGCCGAGGGCGCGGAGGGCTTCTCGCCGTGGGGCAGGTGGACGTAGTAGGAGCGCGTGGTCCCGCCGACCTTGACCGTGCGCTGGATGTCGTTGGTATCCGCGGACGGCTGCGCCCAGGACGCAAGCGCGGCCGCCGCGAGGATCACGCCGAGGGCCGCGCGTCTCATGCGCCGCGCAGGTGCCATGCCTTGGGCCGCGTGAAGGTCTCGATGCCCTGGGTCGAGAGCGTGAGCCCGATGCCCGAGTGGCCGCGCCCCGACCAGGGGAGCCTCGGGCTCACGCGGTCGCAGCAGTTCCAGTACACCGAGCCGCTCGACACCTGGTCGAGGATGCGCTCGGCGCGCTTGCGGCTGCGCGTGTAGACGCCGGCCGTGAGGCCGTATTCGGTGTCGTTCATGAGCCTCACCGCCTCGGCCTCGCTCTTCACCGGCATGATGCCGATCACCGGGCCGAAGCTTTCCTCGCGCATGACGTCCATCGAATGGTCCACGTCGACGAGCACGGTGGGCTCGAACCAGTTGCCCCTGGCCTTCACGCGCGCCCCGCCCGCGAGCACCCTGGCGCCCTTCTTCACGGCGTCCTTCACCTGCGACTCGAGGACCTTCACCTGCGGTGCGCGCGTGAGCGGGCCGATGTAGGTGCGCTCGTCCGCGGGGTCGCCCCGCCGGTAGCCCTTCACCTCGTTCACGAAGGCGGCGACGAACGGATCGAAGACCTTCTCGTCCACGTAGACGCGCTCGACCGAGCAGCAGCTCTGGCCCGTGTTGTAGAACGCCCCGTCCGCGACGGAGGCGGCAGCCTTCGCGATGTCCACGTCGTCGCAGACATACACCGGGTCCTTGCCGCCCAGCTCGAGCTGCAGCTTCACCATGCGGCCGCGCACGGCTTCGGCGATTCGACGGCCCGTGGCATAGGAGCCGGTGAAGAAGATCCCGTCCACGGGCTGGCGGATCAGCGCCGCGCCCACGTCGCCGCCGCCGACGAGGGCGATGAACACGTCGTCGGGAATGCCCGCTTCATGCAGCAGGCGCGCGATCTCGAGGCCCGTCTGCGCCGCGTACTCGGAAGGCTTGTAGAGCACGGCGTTGCCCGCGAGCAGCGCCGGGATGAACACGTTGGCGCCGACGAACCACGGATAGTTCCAGGCCGAGATGTTGGCCACGACGCCCAGCGGCTCGTGCGAGATGCGCTCCTCCATCGACGCCTGGACGTCCACGGAAACCTTCTCCTCGCGAAGCGCCTTGCGCGTTTCCGAGAGGAAGAAGTCGATGCGGGGGAGCACGCCCTTCAGCTCGTTGCGCGACTGCGCGATGGGCTTGCCGACTTCCGCCGTAAGGACCTGCGCGAGCGCCTCCGCCTGCGCCACCACGAGCTCGCGGAACCTCGCGATCGCCGCCAGGCGCTTGCCGAGGGGCACGCGCGCCCAGGCACGCTGCGCCGCGCGGGCCAGCATGAACTTGGCCTTCACGCAACGCGCGTCGTCGCACGGCAGCAAAGCCGCCACCTCTCCCGTCGCGGGATTGACGATCTTCAGCTTCAAGCTCAGGCGGCCCTGGTGGCCATCACGGGCGTGGGCTTGCCCGTGTTGCGCCGCTGCTCGCAGGCCGCGAGGAACGCGCGCAGCAGCGGGCGGCTGTCGATGAGCGAGGGATCCGTGGGGTCGATGAACTCCGGGTGCCATTGCACGCCGACCACGAAGCTGTGGCCCTCCCAGCGCAGCGCCTCGACGATGCCGTCGGGCTCGCTCACCGCCTCCGGCACGAGGCCTTCGCCCAGCGCCTTCACCGCCTGGTGGTGGATCGAGTTCACCCGCCGGGTCTGCACGCCCGGGTACACGCGCGAGAGCCACGTGTTGGGCAGGATGCGCATGTCGTGGAAGTGGTGCTCGTACTTGGCCTCCTCGCGGTGGCTCGCGGCGTCGTCGCCGAATTGGGTGGCGATGTCCTGGAAGAGCTTGCCCCCCAGCGCCACGTTGATCAGCTGGTGGCCGCGGCAGATCCCGAACACGGGCTTGCCCTGCGCCACGAATTCCCGGAAGAGCTCGATCTCGTAGGCGTCGCGCACCTCGTCGCCGCTCCAGCGGGGGTTGATGGGCGTCTCGCCGTAGCTCTTGGGGGACATGTCGGCGCCGCCCTGCAGCAGCAGGCCGTCCAGCGCGTCGACATAGTGCTTCACGCGCACCGCCTTGGGCAGGTGGGGCGAGGAAAGGCTCATCTCCGGCACCATGAACGCGAGCACGCCGCCCGACATGATCCAGTTGGCCGCGGACTGCTCGAGGTACTGCACCGACTTGGTCGGCAGGAAGGTGCGCTTCGGGTCGGGGTAGAGAAGGCGCGCCGAGACGCCGATCTTCAGGGGCTCCATCGGCGCTATTTTATCTTCCTACGGGAAGATCTGCCGCGTGATGGTCTTGGTGGCGGGGACGCCGTCGACGATATAGGACAGCACCGCGTTGTTCGCGTCCACGAAGCTCACGATTGCGCTGCCCACCGTGAAGACCTGGACCTGAGTGGGGTCGAAGCTCGTGGCAAACACGGGGCCCGTGGTGCGGTAGAGCGTTCCCGAACAGCTGCTGCCGCTCACGACGCAGTTGGAAGCTACGTACCACACGGGCTTGCCGTTGGCGTCGTACACGTACCACGCGAGGAAGATGTTCGCGTACTGCTGCGTGATGGCGAGGCCCCAGCCGCTCTGGTTCGGGTTCCACCAGAGGTCCGTGTAATCGATGGCGGGGGGCGACGTTTGCGCGACGTCGAAGACCTGCCGCGTGATGGGGATCGTGCGAGCGACGCCTGCCACGGTGAAGGTCATGGAGGCGTTGTTCGCATCGGCAAATGCGACCGACAGATTTCCGGCTTGGCTCACCTCGCTGGCGGTTATCGGCACGAAATCGGCCCCGAAGAAATGCGGCCCGTTCACCTCGTACACGGCGCCGGTGCAGGTGCCGCTCACGCCGCTGGGCCCCGTGCAATTCGGCGCGATGTACCACTTCGGGTTGCCGGCGGCATCATAGGTGTACCAGGTGGCCACCACGACGTTGGAGCGCTGGGTGAAGTGCACGCCCCAACCGGATTCATGGGGGTTCCACCACAGCCCGGTGAGGGGACCCGGCGTCTTCGGCGCGGGGGCGGAGTCGATCTTCGCCAGGCACTGGACGCCGTTGGGAACGGAGACCGCGGCCTGGAAGACGCCGCTCGAAAGCATATCCTGCGCGCTCGAGCCGTAGCCCACGTACATGGTGACCCCCGCGATGTTCGGCGTGGACACGTTGTTGAGGACCTGCACGGCCTGCGATTGCGCGCCCAGCACGCCCGTGAGATAGGCCTGCATGGTGGAGGCGCTGACCGCCACGAGTTGGCCGCTGGGAGTGACCTGCGCGAGCACGCAGACGATCGAATCGTCGGAGGGGCTGGCTGGCGCGTGGTCGCCGGGATCGCGCTTGGCCGGATGGGCGCCGCTCACGAGGCTGGACGGCGCGTGGGCGAACACGTACACGCTTGCGTTCTTGCCGACGTCCTGCGGGCGCGGCTGGACCGCGGTGGCTACGTAGGCATTGGTGGGCGTGACGTCCGCCGTGACGTTCATCGGGAACACCGGGGCGCTCGCCGTGCTGGCCGTGAAGAGCCCGGCATTGGGATAGTTGTAGTCGGGCTGCACCACGAGATTGGTGCCCGTCGAGCCGTTCCACGAAGCCGTGTAGGTCCGGGTGTGCGGCTGGTAGCCCGCGACCCTGCAGGTTGAGCCGGCCTGGCTGATGAGCGCATCCTGCGACAGCTGCACGTTCCCCTGGAGGTTGCCGGGATGGGAAAGATCCAGGCCGGTAATCGTCACAGCGCCCCCGAACGACGCGGTCAACGTGGGGTTGCACGTCGCGAATGGCGGCCCGTAAGTGAAGGTCCAGAAGAAGGTCCCGCTGCAGGTCGGCGTCCCCACGCACGAGAACGTGAACTGCACGGAGTTGCCCGGCGTGTACTCGCTCCAGGTGCCTTGGACCCGCGTGGTGGAATCGGCGTGGCACGGGGACCCTGCGAGCCCCGCGGCCGCGATGGCGGCTGCGCTCCAGCATCGTGACGCCAGGATGACTCGCGAGGTTGCCATGGCAACCGGAAGTATCGCGCTTCCGGCATGCACGAAACTGACACCGGCCGTGCGGGCCATCAGGGGAAAATCTGCCGCGTGATCGTCTTGGTCGCGGTCACGCCGTCCACCGTGTAGGAAAGCACCGCATTGTTGGCATCGACGAAGCTCACGATGGCGCTGCCGGCGGTGAGGACCTTGAAGAGGCTCGTGTCGTAGGTCGGCCCGAAGGGCGCGCTCGTCGTGCGGTAAAGGGTGCCCGAGCACGAGCTGCCGCTCACCGTGCAGTTCGAGGCCACGTACCAGAAGGGCTTGCCGTTCGCGTCGTACACGTACCACGCGAGGAAGATGTCGCCGTACTGGTGCGTGATGGCCATGCCCCAGCCGGCCTCGTTGGGATTCCACCAGAGGTCGGTGTAGTCCACGGCCGGGGG
>Ga0335070_10011078_pt1 | contig 10540 bp, 6 predicted proteins | sample Lox_Sample_13_FD_206722 | JGI IMG/M metagenome (GOLD analysis project Ga0335070, IMG submission 206722) | Soil microbial communities from Loxahatchee National Wildlife Refuge, Florida, United States - Lox_Sample_1.3 | ecosystem: Environmental > Terrestrial > Soil > Wetlands | place: USA: Florida...
TCGAGCAGGCTGCCGCCCCAGCGGACACGCATGACGACGTCGCCCTCGATCCGGGTGACGTTCGCCGCGAACGGCTGGTCGAGCCGCGCCGCCACGTGGGCGAGCAGCTCGTTGCCCCGATCGGAGCCGGCCGCGACGATCGCCTCGGCGCCCTCCGCCGCGCCGGCGATCGCCGCCGCCCAGGCGGCGGGCGCGTATGCGCCCTCGACGGAGACGGCGCGGACGTCGCCGAGCGTGCGTGCGAAGGCGAGCGCCTGCAGCGAGAGCTCGTCGTCGGCGTCGACGAAGGCGAGAACGCTCATGCGACTCCCAGTCGCTGCAGCACTTCCACCACGCGCGGTGCAGCGGACGGACCCTCCCCCAGGACTTCCGCCTGCTTGCCCGGGCCGCGGCGGCTCGAGGACTGCAAGCGGCTTCGACTTCGCACGCAGGCGGCCCGGCACCGACGGGTACCGCGGCAGGTTGAGCCCCTCGAGCACGGTCAGCACCGCCGGCAGGGGCACCTCGTAGACCTCGCGGCCGTCGCCGGCCTCGCGCTCGCAACGCACCTGCGCGTCCTCCACGGCGATCCCCTTCAGGCCGGTGACGACCGGCAGGCCGAGCGCGTACGCGACGCGGATCCCGACCTGGTAGTTGCCGGAGTCCGCCGACTCGTTCCCGAACAGGATCAGGTCGAACGGCTCCTCGCCGCGCACCGCCTCGACGATCGCGGCCGCCGTCGCCTGCGCGTCCCACTCCCGGCCGTCCGTCCTCAGCAGGATCGCGCGGTCGGCGCCGATCGCCATGCAGTCGCGCAGCTGCTCCTCCGCCTCCGCCGGACCGAGGGTCAGCACGACCGACTCGCCGCCGTTCGCCTCGACGAGTCGGACGGCCTCCTCCACCGCGCACTCCTCGTGCGGGCTGATCGTGAAGCCGAGGTGCTTCGTGTCGATCGCCTGCTCGTCCGCGGTCAGCACCATGAGGCCGCCGGTGAGCGGGACGCGCTTCACGCAGACGAGCAGCCTCACGAGCGGATCCTCGCGTTCTCCGGATCGAAGATCGGCGTCGAGCCGACGATCTCCACCGTCACCGGGTAGAGCTCGTTCATGTACTCGACCGCGAGGAGCTCGCCCACGTTCGCGTAATCGGGCGGAAGGTACGACATGAGCACGTGCTTGCCGATCGACGGGGCGGCGCCCGCGCTCGTCACGTACGAGCGGCGGCCCTTCGAATCCGTCAGCGGCGAGCCGTCGCGCGTCGTGATCGGCTCGCGCCCGAGCATGTAGCGCTTGACGCCGGCGGCCGACGTGTGGTCGTCGACGGTGAGCGTGCAGAGCTTCGCGACCGGCTCGGACTCGCGGTGCGCGACGTGCGCCTGCTTGCCGACGAAGTCCTCGTCCTTCACCTTCCACCACGCCATGTCGGCCTCGACGACGGTGTAGTCGGCGTCGAGCTCGGTGCCGAAGGCGCGGTAGCACTTCTCGAGCCGGCCGGTCGTGCCGTAGACGCCGATCCCGGCCGGGACGACTCCGTGCGGCTTTCCGGCTTCCCACAGCGCGTCCCACAGCTTCGCGCCGTTCTCCATCGGCACGTACAGCTCCCAGCCGAGGTCGCCGACGTACGAGATCCGCGACGCGAACGTGTTGAACCCGTCCATCTCGAGCAGCGCCCATGTGCCGAACGGGAAGGCCTCGTCCGACACGTCGGTACTCGTGATCGACGCGAGGATGTCGCGCGCGCGCGGGCCCCAGAGCCCGACCGTGCACTGCACAGAGGTGAGATCGTCTATCCGTGCGCCATCGTTCAGGTGGTCCGCGAACCACTTCTTGTCCGCCATGCCGTGCGCGCCGCCGGTGACGACGCGGAAGAGCTCGTTGTCGAACTTCATGACCGTCAGGTCGGACTTGAAGGTTCCGCTCGGCGAGAGCACCGGCGTGTAGATCACCCGCTGATTCGGGACGTCCATCTGGCGCGCACAGACCTGCTGCACGACGTCGAGCGCACCGGGACCCACGACGTCGAAGATGCAGAACGCCGTCAGGTCGAACATCGCAGCGCGGTCGCGCATCGCGAGGTGCTCGGCGTTGATGATCGGCGACCACCAGCGCGCGTCCCACTCGTGCTCGCGCGGCTGCACGCCGTACTCCTCGACGAGCTTCGCGTTCGACTCGTACCAGTGCGGCCGCTCCCACGCGGCCGCCTCGAAGAAGACGGCGCCGAGCTCCTGCTCGCGCTTGTAGAACGGCGACATGCGCACGCGCCGGCTGGACTCCCACTGCTCCATCGGATGGACGATCCCGTACGTCTTGTTGAAGCCCTCGGCCGCGCGGCCCTTGATGTGCTGCGGCGTCCTCTGCTCGTCGTAGAAGCGCGCGATGTCGGAGGACTGGAGGTCGATCTCCGACTCGCCGTGCGTCATCCACTCGGCGAGCGACTTGCCGACGCCCGGGCCCTCCTTGACCCACACGGCGGCGGCGGACCAGAGCCCCTTCACCTCGGGCGTCTCGCCGAGCAGCGGCAGGCCGTCCGGCGTGAGCGAGAGCAGGCCGTTGATCGCGTACTTGATGCCGACCGACTCGTCGCCGAGGATCTCCGGCATCAGCTGGAGCGCGTGCTCGAGCTGGGGCTCGAAGTCCTCCTGCGTGAACGGCAGCTCGGTCGGGCTGAGCGCGGCCTCCGCGATCGACGGGATGTCGTCGGGCTCGTACAGGATCGGCCGGTGCGCGTACGAGCCGACCTCGAGCCCCTGCCCGTCCTGGCGCTCGTACATGTTCGTGTCCATGTCGCGCACGATCGGGAACTCGATCGAGGTCTTCGACGAGAGGAAGCGCGGCACGGGGCCGACGTCGATCATCTGGTGCACCGCCGGCGTCAGCGGGATCGACGCGCCCGCCATGCGTGCGAGGCGCGGGCTCCAGATCCCGCAGGCGATCACGACGACCTCGGCCTCGACGTCGCCGCGGTCGGTGCGGACGCGCTTCACGTGCCCGTTCTCGACGTCGATGCCGACCACCTCGGTGTTCGGAAACACCTGCAGGGCGCCGAGCTCCTGCCCGCGGTCGCGCATGATCGTGCCGAAGCGCAGGGAGTCGACGACGCCGACGGACGGCGTGTAGAAGCCGCCGAGGATCACCGACTCGTCGATGAAGGGGACGAGCTCCTTCACCTCCGCGGGGGTGACGAGCCTGACGCCGTCGATGCCCCACGACTTCGCCGAGGCCATGCGCCGGCGCAGCTCCTCCAGCCGCTCCTCGGTGCGCGCGACCTCGAGCCCGCCGCTCTCGATGAAGACGCCGGCCTCCCGGTACTGGCGGATCGACTCGAGCGTGAGCTGGGTCATCTCCTTCGAGTGGTCGACCGGGTAGATGAAGTTCGAGGCGTGCCCGGTCGAGCCGCCCGGGTTGGGGAACGGCCCCTTGTCGAGCAGGACGAGGTCGCGCCAGCCGAGCTCGGCGAGCCAGCCGGCCAGGCTGTTGCCGACGATGCCGCCGCCGATGACGACGGCGCGGGCGGTTCCGGGAAGATCGCTCACAGGGCCCTCACACGGTCAGGAGCACGCGACGCATCGCCTGCTCGAAGTCCTGGACATGGTCTCGCATCGCCGCGGCGGCGTGCTCTCCGTCGCCGCCGCGGATCGCCTCGAGCAGGTCGCGGTGCTGGTGGACGGCCTCGTCGAGCTCCTGCGCCCGGTCGATCGCCATCATCCAGATGCGCAGGCTGAGCACGTAGTACTGCTCGAGCGTCGCCGCCAGCAGCTCGTTGTGCGCGCAGCGGTACACGGCCCGGTGGATGCGCTCGTCGAGCGCCATCAGCTCGCGGTCGCCGAGGCCCTTCGCCTCGAGCTCGCGCAGGAGCCCGGCGAGCTCCTCCCGCTCGGGATCGGTCGCCCGCCCGGCCGCGAGCCGCGCCGCCTCCGGCTCGAGCGCCGCCCGCACCTCCGAGATCCGCGCGAGCTCGCGGACGTCGACGCCGCTGACGAACATGCCGCGGCGGGGGTACACCTCGACGAGCCGCTCCTGCGCCAGCCGGCGCAACGCTTCGCGTACCGGCGTGCGGCCGATCGAGAGCCGCTCGATCAGCGCGCGCTCGTCGATGACGGCCCCCGGCGCCAGCTCGAGCGCGACGATCAGCTCGCGGATAGCGTGGTAGGCCTTGTCCGCGAGCGACGTGCCCGCCTGGTGCCGCTGGAGAACCCGGGCTGCGCCTGTCGCCGCCACGCCGGAACTATTAGCATATCGTTCGTATATCAGCCGGTGGTGGATGCGCCTCGACGACGAAAAGGAGCAGTCTTGACCACGCAGATGCCTTCGTCCCTCGAGATCGCACAGGAGGCGCGCCTCCTGCCGATCAGCGAGATCGCCGCGGCCGCCGGCCTCGAGCCCGACGAGGTCGACCTCTACGGCAGATACAAGGGGAAGGTTGCCCTGTCGGTGCTCGACCGGCTCGCAGACCGGCCCGATGCGAAGCTCGTCAGCGTCACGGCGATCACGCCGACGAAGGCGGGCGAGGGCAAGACGACGACCGCCGTCTCGCTCACCCAGGGCCTCGGCCACATCGGCCGCCGGCCGGTGCTCTGCCTGCGTGAGGCCTCGCTCGGCCCCGTGTTCGGGATCAAGGGCGGCGCCGCGGGCGCCGGCTATGCGCAGGTCGTCCCGATGGAGGACCTGAACCTCCACTTCACCGGCGACATCCACGCGATCGGGGCCGCGAACAACCTGCTCGCGGCGATGCTCGAGGCGCACATCCTGCACGGAAACGCGCTCCGAATCGACCCGCTGGGCATCTCCTGGCGCCGCTGCATGGACATGAACGACCGCGCGCTCCGCGACATCGTCGTCGGCCTCGGCGGCCGCGCAAACGGCTACGTGCGCGAGACCGGCTTCGACATCACCGCCGCGTCCGAGGTGATGGCGATCGTCGCCGTCGCGCGCGACCTCGACGACCTGCGCGCACGCCTCGGTGCGATCACCGTCGGCACGACCTACGACGGCGAGCCCGTCACGGCCGAGCAGCTCGACGCCGCCGGAGCGATGACGGTGCTGCTCAAGGAGACGATCAAGCCGAACCTCGTCCAGACGCTCGAGGGCCAGCCGGCGTTCGTCCACTGCGGGCCGTTCGCGAACATCGCCCACGGCAACAACTCGCTCGTGTCCGACCGGGTCGCGCTCAAGCTCGGCGACATCGTGGTGACCGAGAGCGGCTTCGGCTCGGACATGGGCATGGAGAAGTTCTACGACATCGTCTGCCGGGTCGGCGCGCTCCACCCGAGCGCCACCGTGCTCGTCGCGAGCATCAAGGCGCTCAAGCACCACGGCGGCGATCCCGAGGGCGGGATCGACGTGATCGAGCGCGGCTCGGCCAACCTGATCCGCCATCTCGGGATCATCCGCGAGTTCGGCCTCAATGCGGTCGTCGCGGTCAACCGGTTCCCGAGCGACCGCGACGAGGAGATCGAGCTAGTCCGGGAGGTCGCACTCGCGAACGGCGCCTTCGCCGCCGAGGCGAACGACGGCGTGGTGAAGGGCGGCGAGGGTGCCGCGGCTCTGGCCGAGGCGGTCGTGGCGGCCGCCGAGCAGCCGTCGAGCTTCGCGCCGCTCTACCCGCTCGAGGACTCGATCGAGAGCAAGATCGAGACGATCGCCAAGCGCGTCTACGGTGCGGACGGGGTCTTTCTTTTGCCGCCCGCACGAGAGAAGATCCGCCAATTCAACGAGGCCGGCTTCGACCGGCTCCCGATCTGCATGGCGAAGACGCATCTCTCCCTCTCCCACGACCCGGCCTTGACCAACGCGCCCACCGGCTTCACAGTCCCCGTCCGGGACATCCGCGCCTACACCGGCGCCGGCTGGCTCGTCGCCCTCTGCGGCGACATGCAGACGATGCCGGGGCTCGGCAAGACGCCCGCCGCGGTCAACGTCGACATCGACGCCGAGGGAAGGACCGTTGGGCTCTTCTGAGCAAACGCCCTTGGCCCACGTCATCGACCGGAGCGGTGAGCCGCTCATCCGCGCGGAGGGGGTCTGGAAGATCTTCGGACGGCGTGCCGACCGGATCGTCGGCACGCCCGACGCCGATCTCCCCCGCGCCGAGCTCCGGGCGAAGCACGACTGCGTCGCCGCCGTCCGGAACGTCTCATTCGAGGTCTGGCCGCGCGAGGTGTTCGTGGTCATGGGCCTCTCCGGCTCGGGCAAGTCGACGCTCGTGCGCACGCTGATCCGCCTGATCGAGCCGACCGCGGGGAAGATCCAGATCGCCGGCCAGGACGTCACGGCTGCGAGCCCGCAGGAGCTGCGCGGGATGCGCCGCCACACGTCGTCGATGGTCTTCCAGCACTTCGGCCTCCTCGCCCACCGGCGCGTCGTCGACAACGTCGCCTTCGGCCTCGAGATCCAGGGCGTGCCGAAGGCGGAGCGGCTCGCACGGGCGGAGGAGGTGCTGCGCCTCGTCGGCCTCGAGGACTCCGGCAACCAGTTCCCCGACCAGCTCTCGGGCGGCATGCAGCAGCGCGTCGGGCTGGCACGCGCGTTCGCCGTCGACCCGAAGGTGATGCTCTACGACGAGCCGTTCAGCGCGCTCGACCCGCTCATCCGGCGCGACATGCAGGACGAGGTGATCCGCCTGCAGCACGAGACGGGCAAGACGATGGTGTTCATCACGCACGATCTCCCCGAGGCGCTCCGCCTCGGCGACCGCATCGCGATCATGCGCGACGGCGCGATCGTGCAGCTCGGCACGCCGGAGGAGCTCGTCGGCTCGCCGGCCGACGAGTACGTCGCCAACTTCGTCCGCGACATCCCGCGCAGCCATGTGCTGACGCTGCGCTGGATCATGCGCGGCGCGCGCCCCGGCGAGGAGGACGGCCCGAAGCTCGACGTGCGCACGACCGTGCGCAACGCGATCCCGGCGATCGTGGGGAGCGAGCGCCCATGCTGCGCAGTCGAGGCCGGCAAGATCGTCGGCGTCGTCGATCACGAGGCCGTCCTGGCCGCGATCGCGGGCGAGAACGACTGATGGCGGTCGCGCAGGCAGCCGGCCCGATCGAGGCGCCTGCGGCGAGCGCCTGGTGGCGCGGCAGGGCCGGCGCGGCGGTCGTCGTCGCGCTGGCGATCCTGATCGCGTTCTTCGGCTGGAAGAACCAGCTCCCCTGGCCGGCGTGGCTGACCTGGAACTCGCTCGCGCACGACCTCGACAACTTCCAGGCGTGGCTCAGCAACAACCGCAACGTGCCGCACCCCAGCATCGTCTTCCGGGCGTTCAACGGGGTCGCGAACTTCCTCGACAATCTCGTCGGCTGGCTCACGTCGTTCTTCTTCAAGCTCACGTGGGCCGGGACGACCGCGCTCGGCACGCTCGTCGTTCTCCGCTTCGGCGGACGGCGCGCGGCGGCGATCGTGCTCGCCGTCTTCGTCTCGTTCGCGGCACTCGGCCTCTGGGACCCGGTGGTGCGGACGTTCGCCCTCACCTTCGCGTCGGTGGGCCTCTCGCTCGCGATCGGGCTGCCGTTCGGCATCTGGGCGGGCCGCTCCGACCGGTTCCAGCGCGTCGTCACGCCGGTGCTCGACGCCATGCAGATCATCCCGGCGTTCGCCTACCTGATGCCGATCGTGATCCTCTTCTCGGTCGGGCCGGGCGCTGCGGTCGCGACGACGCTGATCTACGCGATTCCGCCGTCGATCCGGATCACCGCGCTCGGGATCCGCGGCGTGCCGACGAACACGGTCGAGGCCGCCCAGGCGCTCGGCGCGACGCGCATGCAGACGCTGCTGAAGGTGCAGCTCCCGCTCGCCCGCCGCATGCTGCTTCTGTCCGTGAACCAGACGATCCTGTTCGCGCTCTCGATGGTCGTGATCGCAGGGCTGATCGGCGGCCAGGGGCTCGGCGCCGTCGTCACGAGCGGCCTCTACTCGGACCCGGCGCTCGCACTCGTCGCGGGCGCGGCGATCGTGATCATGGCGATCGGGCTCGACCGTGCCACGGAGGCGATGGCGAACCGGACCGATCCGACGCGACGCCATCTCACCGCGGGGAAACGGCGGACGCTCCATCTCTACACGGCTGCGTGCGCCGCCGGCGTCGGGCTCGCCGTCGGCCTCGGCCATGCACTCGGAGCCGGCAGCGTCTGGAGCCGCTGGACGATCCAGGGCTGGCTGCTGCGGTACGTGCAGAACGCCCTCAACTACGTGCAGAACCCGCACACGGTCGTCTTCCACATCACAGACCCGATCGGGAACTTCGTCGTCCAGTACGGCCTGAACCCGCTGCAGAGCTTCTTCGTCGAGACGCCGTGGCCGGCGATGACCTTCGGGCTCGCGCTGATCGCATACTTCATCTCGGGGCTGCGGCCCGCGGTGGTCACCCTCGCGATGCTCGCCTTGATCGGCGGCGTCACGAACGAGTGGACGAACGCGATGGAGACGCTCTCGCAGGTGCTCGTCGCGACCGGGCTCACGCTCGTCGTCGGGATTCCGCTCGGCGTCTGGGCCGCCGAGAGCCTGCGCGCACGCCAGGTGATGCGGCCCGTCCTCGACGTGCTGCAGACCCTGCCCCAGCTCGTCTACATCATCCCGTTCATCTACCTGATGCCGGTGTCGATCGTTCCGGGCGTGCTCGCGTCCGTGCTCTATGCGGCGCCGGTCGTGATCCGGCTCGTCGAGGCGGGCATCCGCGACGTCTCACCGCATCCCGTCGAGGCTGCGGGCGCGTTCGGCGCGACGCGCCTGCAGGTGCTCGTGAAGGTGAAGATCCCGATGGCGCGCGACGCGATCATGCTCGGCGTCAACCAGGGGATCATCATGGTGCTCGCCGTCGTCGTGATCGCGGGGCTCGTCGGCTCGGGCGCACTCGGCTACGACGTCGCCCAGGGGCTCCAGCAGAGCCTGTTCGGCCAGGGCGTCCTCGCGTCCCTGGCCATCCTGGCTCTCGGCATCGCGCTCGACCGCGTCACCCAGGGCCGGCGGCGCAAGCACATCGAATTGGCTTGACATTCGTCTCAACGAGCAGGCGCTCGAAAAGGAGGAAGGATGAAGGTACGTGCAGGAGGGCTCGCCGTTCTGGCAGCCATCGGGGTCGTCGCACTCACCGCGAGCTCCGCGGGAGCGAAGCAGAAGGCGTCCTGCGGCACCGTGACGCTCAACCAGCAGGCGTGGGCCGGCTCGGAGGCCAACACGTACGTCGCGAAGAACGTGCTCGAGTCGATCGGCTGCACCGTCAAGATCACGACCATCGCCGAGGTGCCCGTCTACCAGGCGATGGCCGACGGCAAGACAGACGCTGTGCTCGAGGACTGGGGACACGTGCCGCAGCAGCAGCAATACGTGAAGAAGCAGAAGACGGTCGTCGACGAAGGGCCGAACGGCGTCACGGGCGTCATCGGCTGGTACATCCCGACGTACCTGATGAAGCAGCATCCCGAGTTCAAGACGTGGAAGGGGTTGAAGGGCAAGGAGACGCTCTTCAAGAGCCCGGAGTCCGGCTCGCAGGGGATGTTCCTCGGGGGCGACCCGTCGTATCAGCAGAAGGACAAGACGCTGATCAAGGCGCTCAAGCTGAACTTCAAGTTCGTGAGCGTCGGCGCGGAGCCGGCCCAGGTGGCCCGCTGGACGCAGCTGTACAAGCAGGGCAAGCCGGTTATCTTCTACTGGTACGACCCGCAGTATCTGAACGCGCAGTACAAGCTGTCGCAGATTCAGCTGCCGGCGCGCTTCAAGGGTTGCCAGGACGACGAGTCGAAGGGCGGCGACCCGGCGAAGTACGCGTGCGCATATCCGAGCTACACGCTGGAGAAGTTCTTCAGCGCGAAGTTCGTGAAGAGCGGCTCGCCCGCCGTCGCGGTGCTGAAGCGATTCAGCTGGTCGAACGCCGACCAGAACACGGTCGCCGGGATGATCGCCGGCCAGCACGTGGATCCGGACAAGGCGGCGCAGAAGTGGATCGCCGCGAACCAGGCGAAGGTCAACAAGTGGCTCGGTAAGTAGCTGCGAAGCGCCCCGCGCCAGGAAGGCGCGGGGCGCTTCCTAGTCCTCCTGCTCGAGGGCCGTGTCGGGCGGCACGAGCCGGCGCCGCTCGATGCGGAACCCGGCACGGACGAGGAACGGGCGCGCGTCGGCCAGCACGCGCTCGATGTTGCGGACGATCCAGAGGCAGACGAGCGCGAGCGGCACCTCGACGCAGAACGCCTCCAGCAGCGCAAGCGCGAGCTTGCCGGTCCCGCGCGAGGTGATCGTGTCGAACCACGCGTCGGCGAGAAGCAGGCCCGCCGTCATCGACGCGAGCAGCCCCGCGAAGCGGCCGCGCCGCGCGAGCGAGATCCCGGTCGCGGCCAGGAGCGCTCCGAGCGCGACGTCGAACCCGCCCCACGCGACCTCCCAGTTGTTCGCCACCTCCTGCGAGGGCAGGCTCACGAACAGCCAGACGATCCACGGCGCGAGCGCGAGCCCGAGAATGACGAACAGCGGCGGGATCCACCAGGGAACGAGCATGCTCTCGGCGTCCGGCGGCGGCGAGATGGGCAGCCGCCAGCGCCGGCCGTTCGTGGACTCATCACTCATGCCGGCTACTGCAG
>Ga0335070_10011079_pt1 | contig 10540 bp, 12 predicted proteins | sample Lox_Sample_13_FD_206722 | JGI IMG/M metagenome (GOLD analysis project Ga0335070, IMG submission 206722) | Soil microbial communities from Loxahatchee National Wildlife Refuge, Florida, United States - Lox_Sample_1.3 | ecosystem: Environmental > Terrestrial > Soil > Wetlands | place: USA...
CGTCGTAGTCGACGAACTTGTCCCGTTCGAAGTGGCCGAGGACCGCGTACTTCCACCACTGCTCGCCGCGCAAGAACGGCCCGTTCGCGTTGCGGTGCTTCTCCTGGAAGAGCCTGTCCACGCGCTGCCAGTCCGCTTCGCCCACGCCGTCCGTGTGCCCGCCCGCGCTGCGGAACCGCAGGCGCACGTCCTTCGGGCCGAAGCTGTAGGCGATCTTCGACTCGCCGCGCTCCCAGCCAAAGCGGCGGTACAGCGAATCGTGCGGCGTGTGCAGCCCGGAGAGCACCTGGTTCCGCTCACGCATCTTCTCCATCGCCAGCACCAGCAGCCGCGCGACGAGGCCGCGTCGCCGGTACGGTGCCAGGCACGATACCGGGCCGACCGCGCCGAATCCCATCTTCGCGCCATGCATGCGGCGCACATGCGGCACCGTGCGCACCGCCGCCACGATCCTGCCGTCCACCTCGGCGACGACGGTCCAGTCCGGCGGGATGAGGTCGCGCGTGATGGCGTCGCGCTCCGGCGAGGGCTTGTTGTAGAAGGCCCGCGCCTCGACGTTCCCGACCTGCTCGTAGTCGTCGGCGGTCATCTGGCGGAATTCGATAGCCACGAGCGCCATTCTAGCAGCGGGCGGGGAGAACCGGGCGGCCTCGCCGAGCGTTGTTCCAGTGTTCTATTGTTGATCTCGCCATGCGCCGTACCGCAGCCGTCGTCGCCGCCCGCACAGCCGCCGGTCTGAGCCGGCGTTTTCGGGCCGGCGGGGGCACCGCTTTCCCCGGACTCATCGCCGAGCGGATCGATCCCGGTATTGTTCGCGACCTGGCCTCGAAGCTCGGGGCCGGCAGCGTGCTGGTCACAGGCACGAACGGCAAGACGACGACGACGCGTCTGCTGCGCAGTGTGGTGCAGGCGGCCGGGCTACGGACCGTCGCCAACCGGGAAGGGTCGAACATGATGCGCGGCGTGGCGGCCGCGCTGGCCGAAGCGTCCACCTGGGACGGCCGCTTGCGCCAGGCCCGGAAGGCGATCGGCGTCTTCGAAGTCGACGAGGCGACGATGCCGCTGGTGGCGGACGCCGTCCGGCCGCGTGCTGTCGTCTTCACGAACCTCTTCCGCGACCAGCTGGACCGCTACGGCGAGGTGGAGACGGTGGCCGGCGTCTGGCGCCGCGCGATCAGCGGCTTCCCGCCCGGCGTGACGCTGGCCCTCAACGCCGACGATCCCTCCGTCGCCTCGCTGCGGGAGGGTGCGCGCGGCCCGGTCATCACTTTCGGGCTGGACGACACGTCGCTGGCGGCGGGCGAGATTGAGCACGCGGCGGACGCCCGCTGGTGCCCGAAGTGCGGCGCTGAGCTGGAGTACGACGCGGTGTTCTACGGCCACATCGGCCACTGGCGCTGCCCGACGAAGGATAACGCCCGCCCGAATCCGGAGGTCGCCTGCACCAGCGCCGCCACCACGGACGCCGGCCTTGACCTCGCGGTCCGCACGCCGTCCGGCGCGATCGACGTCCGGCTGCCGCTGACCGGCACCTATAACGTCTACAACGCGCTCGCCGCGGCGGCAGCCGGGGTGGCGCTGGGCGTCGAGCCGGCCGCGATCGAGCGCGGTCTGGCCTCCGCCGGGGCGGCCTTCGGGCGGCAGGAGCGCTTCGAGATCGATGGGCGCACTGTGCACGTGCTGCTCGCCAAGAACCCGGCGGGGGCGAACCAGTCCATCCGCACGATCATCGCCAGCGGCGAGCCGTTCGGCCTCGTCGCGCTGCTGAACGACAACATCGCCGACGGGCGCGACATCTCCTGGATCTGGGACGTCGACTTTGAGTTGCTGGCCGGCCACCTGCGCTCGCTGACGGTCTCCGGGGTCCGCGCCTGGGACATGGCGCTGCGCCTGAAGTACGCGGGCCTGGGCGAGCGCCCGGACGTGGAGCACGACACCGCGCGGGCGCTGCGTTCGGCGATCCGGCGCGCGCCGGCGGGCGGCAGCGTCTACGTGCTGCCGACGTACACGGCGATGCTGGAGGCGCGCAACATCCTGGGCCGCTGGGCCGGGCGGGGCGCCTTCTGGGAGGCCGACGGCCGATGAAGCTCTGGCTGGCCCACCTCTACCCGAAGCTGATGAACATCTACGGCGACCGCGGCAACATCATCACGCTGCGACGCCGCTGCGAGGCCCGCGGAATCGAGTTCGAGGTGACGGAGCTGGAGATCGGCGACAAGTTCGTGCCGGAAGCCTACGACATGGCGTTCATGGGCGGTGCTCAGGACGTGGAGCAGCGCCGCGTGGCCGAGGACTTTCGCGCCATCAAGGGCGAGCCGCTCCGCGAGGCTGTCGAGGCGGGGTTCGTCTTCCTGGCGGTGTGCGGCGGCTACCAGCTGGCGGGCAACTACTACCGCGGCGCGGACGGCGAGGAGATGGCCGGCGCCGGCATCCTGGACCTGCACACCGTCCACCCCGGCCCGCAGGCCAAGCGCTTCATCGGCAACGTGGTGGCGGACTGGAACGGGACTACGCTCGTCGGCTTCGAGAACCACGGCGGGCGGACGTACCTGGGCGCGGGCGCGCGGCCGCTGGCGCGCATAGTCACAGGCAACGGCAACAACGGCGATGGCTGGGAGGGCGCAGTCTACCGCAACACGTTCGGGACGTACCTGCACGGCGCCCTGCTGCCCAAGAACCCGCGCTTCGCGGACCACCTCATCGCACTCGCGCTTGGCCGCCGCTACGACGTCGTCACGCTGGACCCGCTCGATGATAAGGTGGAAGACGCCGCCCACGCTGAAGCCCTGCGGTTATCCACACGGCGAAGTATCATGCCCTTCGGAGGACGCCGATGAGACAGCAGACCACCCTGGAAGCCCCGGACATCTCCTGCGACCACTGCATCCAGACAATCCACAAGGCCGTCGAGGCTCTCCCCGGCGTGCACTTCATCTCCGGCGAGCCCGAACGCAAGCAGGTGATCGTGGAGTACGACCCGGACGAGACCGCCCTGGACCTGATCGAGTCGGTGATGGAGGTGGAGGGCTATCCGGTCAAGAAGTAGCGCCCGCCTCACGCTGGCACTGGCGGCGGTCCTCGCGGCCGCCGTCTTGTTCTCTGCGGCCTGCAGCGGCGGCTCGGACGCGCAGACGCCCTCGCAGACGCCCACGCTCTCCGCGCCGACGCGCACGGCTACGCCAGCCAGCCCGACGCCCTCTCCGGCTCCGACGCCGGGTCCGCTCCTGTACACGGTGAAGGACGGCGACGTCCTGGGCGCGATCGCCGATCAGTTCGGCGTCAGCGCGGAGGAGCTTGCCCGGGCCAACCAGCTGGCCGACGCCGCATCGCTCTCGGTGGGCCAGGTGCTGGTCATCCCCGGCCAGACGGCAACGCCGCGTCCGACCCCGGGCCCGACGACGGCTTCGACGGACAACCTGCTGGGGATGCACCTGATCATGCCGGTGGCGGGGGCCTGCCTCACCCCGGACGACGACCAGATGCCCAACGCGGCGCGCGACTACCGCGCGGGCATCCACGAAGGGGTGGACTTCTTCACCAGCTACGCCTGCGTGGATGTGCCGAGGGACCTGCCCGCCCTGGCCGTGGCCGGCGGGACGGTGATGCGCGCCGACCACGACTACCGGCCGCTGACACAGGCCCAGATCGACGAGCTGGAGACGGAGTCGGCGGCGCAGGGCTACACGAGCGAAGGCACGCTCGACAAGTTCCGCGGAAGGCAGGTCTGGATAGACCACGGGAACGGGATCGTCACCCGCTACTGTCACCTGGACGGTGTGCCGAAGGAGATACAGGTCGGCTCGAAGGTCAAGCAGGGCGACACCGTGGGATACATCGGCGATACGGGCACGCCGGAGTCGGCCTCCAACCCGGACTTCGAGATCCACCTGCACTTCGAGATCCGTGTCGGCGACACGTTCCTCGGCGCCGGCCTCGACCCGGCCCAGACGCGCGCCGTCTACGAGGCGGTGTTCGGGATCACGCCCAGCGCCGCGCCTTAAGGTTCTTTAGGCGCGGGCAGCGTATCCTAGACGGGCCAATGAGTGACACCGCTAACACCGGCGACGGTATCGCGACGCGCGGCTCGCGGATGAACGCGCGCAGCTTTATCCGCCGAGTCGTATATCCCGTCGCCGTGATCGTGGCCATCGCCGGCGTGATCTGGTGGATAGAGAACCGCAACAACGACTCGGTCGCGCCGTCCGGAAGCGAGTACGGCGCGCGGCAGATCGATCCGAAGCTTGTGCCGGACGGCCTGGAGGTCGGCACGGAGGAAGGTCAGGTCGCTCCTGACTTCGAGCTGGAGAGCCTGGACGGCGGCGAGTCCTGGCTGACAGACTTCCGCGGCCACCCGGTGGTGCTGAACTTCTGGGCCACCTGGTGCCAGCCCTGCCGCCAGGAGATGCCGCAGCTGGTCAACGCCTACGACAGGTACAAGGCCGACGGGCTCGTCGTGATCGGGCTGAACCTGCAGGAAGGGAAGGACCTCATCACCCCCTTCGCCACGGACTATGGGATCGGCTATCCGGTGCTGATCGACCGCGATGGCGACACTTCGGACGAGTACCACCTCCTCGGGCTGCCGACGACGTACTTCATCGACGCCAACGGGGTGATTCAGAGCGTCTACCGCGGCCCGCTGCAGGACAAGCAGCAGGACACCAACGTCCAGGGCGCCATTGGCGAGACGGATTTGCAACAGGGCATCGACAAGATCATGGCGGTCCCCGCGGCCTCCGGAGCCAGCGGTGGAAGCTAACCCGTCTTCCGCGGGCCCCACCTCCAAAGCGCTGCGCTCGCAGAGCTGGTCGCGCACGCTGAACCTGGTGAACCCGCTGCGCGCGGTCTGGTGGCTGTTCACCAACGTCCGCTTCGCCATCTTGCTGCTCGCGCTGCTGGCGGCGATCAGCCTGGTTGGCGTGTTGGTGCCGCAGATGCCGGTCACGGTGCGCGGCGACCAGGGGCTGGAGCAGAACTGGCTGGACACGCAGCACGGCCGCTTCGGCTTCCTGACCAGCCCCATGCACGACGCCGGCCTCTTCGAAGTGTTCCAGCAACGCTGGTTCGGACTGCTGCTGGCGGCCACCGTTGTCTCCAGCGGCGCCTACGTCATTAGCCGCTTCCCCGGCATCTGGGCCAGCATCAGCCGGCCCCGCAAGCGCGTCCCCGACCGCTACTTCGAGATGGCGCCCGCCCGCTACCAGGCGGACGAGGCGCTGAACGTCGAGCGGCTGGAAGGCGTCCTGCGGGCGCGGCGCTACAAGGTCTACCGCACCGACGAGGCCGGCGCAACATACCTCTTCGCGGACCGCTTCCAGCTGGCACAGCTCGGCACGCTGCTCACGCACATCGCCGTGATCGTGTTCATCCTCTCGGCCGTCGTGCAGCGCGTCGACGCCTACGATTCGCCGCTCTTCCTGGCGGAGGGCTCGACGCTGCCGGTGTTCGCGGTGAGCAACCCGAACCAGATGCAGGTCACGCTGGACAACGCCTACGCGAAGTTCGCGCCGGACGGCCAGCCACTGGACTACCGCGCCGACCTGATCATCTACGATCGCGGCACGGAGGTGAAGCGCTGCTCGTCGACGGTGAACACGCCGTGCACCTACAACGGCTACCACTTCTACCAGGAGGCGTACTTCGGCTACGGGGCCACGCTCTCTGTGCGCGACACCTCCACCGGCAACATCGTCTACCGGGAGACGCTGGCCCTGGCCGACAAGTCGCCATCGCCCCGCGTCAAGGTGACCGGCGACGACGGCAGCGTGCTGCTGGAAGGGGCGGTGGTGCTACCGGAGTCCGTCAACACCGGCGACGCCGCGTACCGCGCCGGCATCGCCCACTTGCCAGGAGACCGCACGCTCACGTTCTGGCAGCCGGACAACGCCAGCGACAGCGACAAGCTCGTCGTCTTCGAGCCGGGATCGGGCGACGCCGCGCGCGCGACGCTGAGCGCCGGGCAGACCGTGCAGAGCGGCGGCCTGACCATCAGCTACGAAGGCCTGGAGGATGTGCCGTCCATCGTCGATGACGCGGTTCCCCTGCCCGCGAGTGCGGGCGGCGGGACCGGCTCCGCGCTGTTCGAGCTGAGCAACGTCGCGTTCGGCACCGCGCGCACGTCCGCCGGCGACTACTCGGACGAGGGCGCGGCCACAGGTGACCCCACGCTGACCATCGTCGGTCTGCAACCGCAGGCGACCACGCTGAAGCCGGGCGAGGCGACGACCATCGACGGACTGGAGTACAAGTTCGAGAGGCAGGCGGAGTTCGCCGGGATCGACGTGCGCCGGGACCGCAGCGATTCGCTGGTCTGGATCGGTGCGTTCGCCATAGTGGTGGGGCTGGCGATCACGTTCTGGGTGCCCCGGAGAAGGCTTTGGGCTAAGATAACTAGTGCGCGCACGGCTCTGGCGGGCCAGTCCCCCAGCCACGCGAACTACTCGCGGGAGCTGCGAGACATGGCCCGGGCAGCCGGGGCAAACATTCCCGAGGAAGTGGATGACGATGAATAGCGTCCTGCTCTCGATAAAGATCGGCCTTGACCCTTCGATCGTGAAGTTCGCGGGGCTGGATATCACGTACCACGGCCTTTTCACGGCGCTGGGCGTCGTCATGGGCGTGGCGATCTCCGCCTGGCTGGCGCGCAAGATGAACTACCCGGAAGAGATGATCTACAACGTCGCGCTGGCGCTGGTCATCGGCGGCATTGTCGGGGCGCGCGGGCTCTACGTGATCGAGCACTGGAGCACCTTCAACCATGACCTGGGGAAGATCTTTGCGATCAACACCGGTGGCATCTCCATCTACGGAGCGCTGATCGGCGGCACCATCGGCGCCTGGAGCTACGCCATGATCACACGCGTGCCGAACATCCCGCGCGGGGCGGACATCGCAGGGATCGGCGCCATCATCGGCATGGCGGTGGGCCGCATCGGCGACATCATCAACGGCGAGCACTTCGCCAAGACGACGAGCCTGCCCTGGGGCGTGGTCTACACCAGCATCAACAGCCCCAGCTTCGGCCGCGAGGCACAGCACCCGGCGGTGGCCTACGAGCTCATCGGCGACCTGGTCATCTTCTTCATCCTGCTGATCGTCTACTTCCGCGTCCCGCGGGCCGGCGTCACGTTCTTCACGTACGTCCTGCTGTATGGCGTCCTGCGGTTCGCGGTCAGCTTCCTGCGCCTGGACAACGAGGTGCTGCTGGGCCTGCGCACGGCCCAGGTCATCGCCATCGCCACGATACCCGCCGCGCTTGTCATGATCGTCTACCTGCTGCGGGTACCGCCGGCAGCGGAACGGCGCGCGAGGGCGGACCGGCGCCGCGAGCTGCGCGAAGAGACGCCGCCGTCGACGCCGGCGCCCCCCACATCGGAGGAACCGTCCGCCGGTTGAAGGTAACCCTCTACACGTCGGCGGACTGCGGGCTCTGCCGCAAGACGGAAGCGATGCTGCGGCGGCTGCAGGCGAAGATCCGCTTCGACCTCGATCTCGTAGACATTGGCGAAAGCGACGATCTGTTCCGTCGTTACTGGGACAGGATACCGGTGGTGATGGCGGACGGGCGTGAAGTTGCGGCGGCTCCGGTGGACGAGAAGCGCCTGGCCGCGGCGCTGCGCGCGTAAGCAGACCCGGCCCTGTAACACAACGACGAGGCGTGGTGTTTTCTTGAGTGGCGGGCCCAGACTGACCCGCAATCAGCCGAGTGAATCAGGACTGCACAGGAAATGATCACTAAGAACGGTAATGGACAGCACATCGTGAACCACTGGTATCTTGTTTCGAGTCACGGCGCAGTGCTCTTCTACATCGCCGTGAACCCGGACTGCACAATCCGCGAGATCGCCGACGACATGTCGCTCACGCAGCGCACCGTCTGGGGGCTGATCGGCGACCTGCGCCGCGCCAACATGCTCTCCGTCCGCCGCGAAGGGCGCCGCCACCACTACACGGTGAACCTTGAAGCATCCTTCAAGCACCCCACGCTGAGGGACTTCTCTTTGCGCACCGTGATGGGAGAGCTGATCACCCACCACGCCCGTCCCTCCCGCGAAACCGCCTCCGCCTAGGCGCCCCCAACGCCGCTGCCGCCGCCCACGCCTTGACCGCACGTATGTGCTTCCGTTAGCATTCCACTCGACAATTGCATACTCCTTATCCAGAGAGGTGGAGGGCTCGGCCCTGTGAAGCCCGGCAACCGGTTCGCCCCAGGCGAATACGGTGCCAATGCCGGCCCCGCTGACAACCAGCGGAGCACGATAAGGCAAGCACACTGCCTCTTCTGGACACCGGAAGGGGTTTTTCTTTCCAGATGGCACACCACTGCAGGCACATGGCGATGACGCGGGCCTCCGCTCCAGAGAGCGGGAGGCCCAGCAGCCGTTAGCGCCGCCCGACGGGTAAACCGTCTATCACCGGAGGAAATCAACCGTGCCTGATCTCAGACCAGTCCAAGAATCGTTCGCCCGCAGCCTCAGATGCAGAGAGTGTGGCCACGAGTACCCGCTCGCCCCGTCCAATGTCTGCGAGTGGTGCTTCGGCCCGCTGGAGGTCTTCTACGACTACGCGGCGATCAAGTCCCGCATCTCCCGCCAGCGCATCGAGTCCGGCCCCCCCACCATGTGGCGCTACGGCGACCTCCTCCCCGTCGACGCCGCAACGGCAGTCGATATCGGCACCGGCTACACGCCGCTGGTGCGCGCGCCGAACCTCGGCCGGGCGCTGGGGCTGAACCGGCTGTACATCAAGAACGACTGCCAGAACCCCACGTGGTCCTTTAAAGACCGCGTCGTCTCCGTGGCCAGCAGCGTCGCCCGCTCCTTCGAGTTCGATACGCTGGCCTGCGCCTCCACCGGCAACCTGGCCAACAGCGTCGCCGCGCATGCCGCCCGCGCCGGGATGCGCGCCTGCGTCTTCATCCCGGCTGACCTGGAGCAGGGCAAGATCATCGGCTCCGCCGTCTACTCGCCGACGCTTGTAGCGGTGGAGGGCAGCTACGACGATGTCAACCGCCTCTGCAGCGAGCTGGGCGACAAGTACCCGTGGGCCTTCGTCAACATCAACGTGCGGCCGTACTACGCGGAGGGCAGCAAGACGCTGGGCTACGAGGTCTGCGAGCAGCTGGGCTGGCGCGCGCCGGACCACTGCATCGTGCCGATGGCCAGCGGCTCCCTCTTCACCAAGATCTACAAGGGGATCAAGGAGATGGCCTGGCTCGGCCTCATCGACTGGCAGGGCACGCGCATGAGCGGTGCGCAGGCCCTGGGCTGCTCGCCGATCGCCGAGGCCTTCGGGCGCCAGAGCATGAACATCCGCCCGCAGAAGCCGAACACGATCGCTAAATCGCTGGCGATTGGCAACCCGGCCGACGGATACTATGCCCTGAAGACGATGAAGGACTCCAACGGCGCCGCCACAGCTGTCACCGACGACGAAGTCGTCGAGGGCATCCGTCTCCTCGCCGAGACCGAAGGGATCTTCGCCGAGACGGCGGGCGGCGTCGTCATCTCCGGCCTGCGCCGCCTCGTACGCGAAGGCACGGTGCACCCGGACGAGGTGGTCGTCGCCTTCATCACCGGGGCCGGCCTCAAGACGCAGGAGGCCGTGGCCGGCGCCCTGCAACCGCCCCTGACCATCGAGCCGACGATCGAATCGTTTGAGCAGGCCTTCGAAGACCGCGAAGGATCGCTGCCGCTGGCGAAGGCGGTGTAGCGTGGAACGCAAGCGAGTCAAGTTCACCTTCGTCGAAGAGCTAATCAAGGAGCCCGTGATCTGGAAGCTGGGCCGCGAGTTCGACATTGTCACCAACATCCGCCGCGCCGACGTCACCGACCAGCGCGGCTGGGTGATCCTGGAGCTGGACGGCGAAAAGGACGAGATCGAGCGCGGGCTGGACTGGGTGCGCGAGCAGGGCGTGCGCGTCGATCCGATATCCGAAGACATCGTGGAAGGTTGACCAAATGGCCATCAACGTGCGAATCCCAACACCGCTCCGCAAGCTGACGCAGGAGAAGGACGTGGTCCAGGGCGCCGGCAGCACCCTGGGCGAGATGATAGACGGGCTGGAGCGCGAGTTCCCCGGCCTGAAGAACCGCCTCTGCGACGAGACCGGCGACCTCCGGCGCTTTGTGAACATCTACGTCAATGGCGAAGATGTCCGCTTCCAGCAGGGGCTGCAGACGGCGCTCACCGGCAACGAAGAGGTGAGCATTGTCCCCGCCGTGGCCGGCGGCTCACGATGAGCGACGACGCGACACAAGCGCTGGCCGAAGGCTTGATCGCGTTTCTGGAAACAGGCGATCCGCCGCAGGGCCTCTTCACGCCGGACGTCTTCCTGGACTTCACGATGCCGACCTGGCGTTTGCAGGCGCAGGGCATCCCCGGCGTCGTCGCGCTGCGCAAGCAGGGTCACCCCGGGCCGGGCGAGGTGCCGCGCTGGCGCCTGGACCCCACGCCCGGCGGCTTCGTGATGGAGTTCGAGGAGCGCTGGGAGTGGGACGGCCACGAGTGGTACTCGCGGGAGATGGCGCGCGCCGACGTC
>Ga0335070_10011081_pt1 | contig 10539 bp, 8 predicted proteins | sample Lox_Sample_13_FD_206722 | JGI IMG/M metagenome (GOLD analysis project Ga0335070, IMG submission 206722) | Soil microbial communities from Loxahatchee National Wildlife Refuge, Florida, United States - Lox_Sample_1.3 | ecosystem: Environmental > Terrestrial > Soil > Wetlands | place: USA: Florida...
GCCACCAGGGCGTCGGGGAGAAACTCGACCAGCTTTGCCAAGGCGGCCTGACTGTGGAGTCGCGCGGTTTCGCCGTGGGGCTCTCCCTTGCAGCCGTCACGGTCTCGCGGAGGGGTGTGGGTCAAGACGTACCTCCATGCGTCGGAGAGGTTCGAGGGAACGCCGACCACGGAGCCAGCCGCACCGTGCATCCCGCGGGACTACTCGAATCTCTCTTGGTCACTGCAAGCCAACTGCCCCGAGGGCTCGACCGCTTTGGTAGGATTCGGGCAGGAGGGAGAGGAAAGCCAGTGCGAAGTTTTCGGTGCCGGGTACGCAGGAACACACCCGCCCGGCGGTCGATCTTGTGCCCAGCGTTGGTGTGATGCGTCTTCCTGCCGGTATGGTTCGGGGGCATTACACCCCCCCCTCCTGCCCGAGATATTTGGTCGGTGGGCCAGCCTTGTCAAGTCAAAACAATACCCGGACGGTCCGCAATGTCACACGGGCTACTTGCCGATTGGACCGACCGATGCCAGCCGGGGATTCTCGGGAGCAACCACGACCGGATTCACATTGACAGCGCGCCGGTGACTGAGTAGCGTGTCTCGTCGGACCGCAACGATGAACCAGCGGTGAGGGGGCAAGGGTGTGAAGACTGCCCGGATGTTGCGGTGCAGTGGGCAGGCCTGTGGACGAACCACGGCCCTTTGGGTGCAGTGATCCCCAAGGGGCCGTGCCGTTTTTTGGAGGGCGCCAGCCGCACCGGTTCGCGAGAGGCGCTCCCAAGGACCCGCGCAGGAAGGGGCGCGAAAGGAGGCACCGCATGCTCCGTGTGATCGTGAATGGCCAGCCGCGGGACGTGGCAGCCGAACCCGACACGCCGCTGCTCTACGTGCTCCGAAACGATCTCGGGCTCACCGGCACGAAGTTCGGCTGCGGCCTCGGCCAGTGCGGCTCGTGCACGGTGCTGGTCGGGGGCCAGGCGGTGCGCTCGTGCCTGATGCCGCTGCAGGCCGTCGCCGGCCAGGAGGTCACCACCATCGAAGGGCTCGGCTCGCCCGAGCGCCCCCATCCCCTCCAGGCGGCCTTCATCGAGGAGCAGGCCGTCCAGTGCGGGTACTGCACGCCCGGGATTGTCATGGCCGCCAAGGCTATCCTGGACCGGACGCCTCACCCGACGGACGCCGAGCTGAAGCAGGCCCTGACCGGCCTGCTCTGCCGGTGCGGGACCCACGACCGGGTGATCCGGGCGGTGATGCGCGCGGCCGCGACCATGGGAGGGCGCTGAGATGATCCGGGATCAGATGACCCGCCGGACGTTTCTCAAGACCGGAGGCGCCGTGATCGTGGGGCTCCGCCTGGGGCCGATGGGGAGCCGCCAGGTGTCCGCCCAGCCCACGCTCTCGGCGGAGAGCTTCCTGGGCAAGACCGTGGCGCCCGATGCAGTGGACGGCTTCCTGGCCATCCACGCGGATGGCACGGTGACGCTGTTCAGCGGCAAGGTCGACCTCGGCACGGGGGCCCGGGCGGCGCTCCGCCAGATGGCGGCCGAGGAACTGGACGTTCCCCTCGAGCGGGTCAGCATGATCGAGGGCGACACGGCACTCACGCCGGATCAAGGGGCGACCGCCGGGAGTGCGGGGGTCTCGCGCGGGGGGATGCAGATCCGCCGGGCCGCCGCCACGCTCCGCCAGACGCTCCTCGAGCGGGCGGCCCAGCGCCTGGGGCGGCCGGTCGGCGAGCTGGAGGTCGCTGACGGCGTGATCCAGCCGAAGGGCGGAGGGACCGGCGTCTCCTACGCCGACCTGGTCGGCGGGCAGCGCTTGAGCCTGACCGTCGACCAGAAGGCGCCCCTCAAGGATCCGGCACGGTTCCGGGTCATCGGCCGGCCCTCCCGGCGCCCCGATGTTCCCGGCAAAGTGACCGGTGGGCACCGCTTCGTCCACGACTTCTCGCTCCCCGGCATGCTGCACGCGCGGGTGATCCGCCCGCCCGCCGTCGGCGCCACGCTCCTCGCAGTGGACGAATCCTCCATCGCCTCGATCCCGGGGGCGCGGGTGGTCCGGATCAACAGCTTCCTGGGGGTGTGCGCCGAGCGCGAGTGGGATGCGGTCCGCGCGGCGGGACAGCTCAAGGCCAGCTGGTCGCCGGGGACGGGCCTGCCGGATCAGACGCGCCTCTTCGCGAACATCCGCGCGACCCCCGTCGTCCGGGACGAGACGCTCGCCGCGCGCGGGGACATCACGGCTGCCTTTGCGGCCGCCCAACGGAGCCTCTCGGCCACCTACCAGTGGCCGATCCAGAGCCACGGATCCATGGGCCCCTCCTGTGCCGTGGCCGACATCCGGCCGGACCGCGCCACCATCTGGACCGGGTCTCAGGCAACCCATCGGTTCCGGTTCACGTCCGCACGGATCCTGGGACTCCCCCCGGACAAGGTCCGGGTGATCTACCTCGACGGCTCCGGCTGTTACGGGATGAATGGCCACGATGATGTGGCCGCGGATGCCGCCCTCCTCTCTCGGGCCGTGGGACGGCCGGTCCGGGTTCAGTGGAGCCGGGAGGACGAGCACGGCTGGGACCCCAAGGGCCCGCCGCATCTCCTGGAGCTGCGCGCGGCCGTGAACGACCGGGGCGAGGTCGTGGCCTGGAATTCCGAGGCCTGGCTTCCGGCGCCCACCCCGGACCTCCCCAGCATTCCGCTTCTGGCTCCCGAGGCCGCCGGGATCGCGCAGCCGATGGGACGCTCGACGGGCCTCATCCATCAGAACGTGGACCCGCCTTACCAGTTCCCGAACATGCGGGCGGTGATCCACTGGATCCGGGACACCCCGCTCAGGACCTCCAACCTGCGCGCGCCAGGCAAGGTGGCCAACTGCTTCGCGGTCGAGTCGTTCACGGACGAGGTGGCGACCCTCGCGGGGGCCGACCCGGTCGAGTTCCGCCTCCGATACCTTGCCGATCCGCGGGGGATCGAGGTCATCCGGCGAGCGGCCGCCCGGATGGGCTGGAGGGTGCGCCCCCGGCCCCAGACGATCGACCCCAGGGCGCCGGTCCTCGTCGGCCGCGGCTTCGCCTACGTCCACTACAAGCACAGCGAGAACTACGTGGCCATCGGCATGGAGGTGGAGGTGGAGCGGCAGTCCGGCCGGATCCGCGTGACGCGGCTGGTCTGCGCCCACGACTGCGGCCTGATGGTCAATCCTGACTGTGTGCGCAGCCAGGTGGAGGGATGCATTCTCCAGGGGCTGAGCCGGACCATGTTCGAGGAGGTCACCTTCGACCGGTCGCGCGTGACGAGCGTGAACTGGACCGACTACCCGGTCATCACGTTCGCCGACGTTCCCCTTCTGGAGATCGAGCTGATCGATCGTCCGCAGGAACCGCCGGTCGGGGTCGGCGAGGCCGCCGCGACGCCCGTGCCGGCTGCCCTCGGCAACGCCGTCTTCGATGCGACCGGGATCCGCCTCCGGACGGCGCCGCTCCGCCCCGATCGGGTGGCGGCAGCCCTGAAGGGGTAGCGGGGGACCGTCCCGATCAACCGGGCCGTAGAAGCGGGGAACAAGGGTCCGCTGTCTTCCCCATCCAGGGGGATCTGCCCCGTTTGTCGTGCCCCCGAAAATGTGAGGCCATCCAAACGTTTTTGCCCCTCCGAGCGTATAATCAGGCAAGAGGAGTGAAGCACGGGACGGGTGTACATTCCGGTCGTACGGTGGCCTGGCGTCTGGTGTGGGCAAAGGGTCTCCCGTGATCCTGTGCGGGCCGAGGTTCCGGCGGCGATGTTGCCTCGTCGTGTCGACTGCGCCGGCCGGTGACGGCCGGCGTGAGGGGAGGAATCGAGAGTGCGCACCAGGAAATTCTTCAGCGGCGTATTGACGTGCCTGGTGTTGGCATTGGCGACGGCCGCCGCGCAAGGGGGCGAGACACCGGAGGTCCAACCGGCCGCCATCGGGCAGACGCCCCCCCGGCTGAGCTATACCCAGGGACAGGTATCGTTCTGGCGCCCCGGCGCCCAGGAGTGGGCGCAGGCGCAGGTCAATACTCCCCTTGCACCCGGCGACGAACTCTACGCCGCCTCCCCGGGGACGCTGGAGATGCAGGCCGGCGGCCGTGCCTTCGTCCGCGCCTGGGCGGGCACCCAGATCGGTCTCGACAACCAAGAGCCGGACTTCGTTCAGTTCAGAGTGACCACGGGCCACGCCTCCTTCGACCTTCGCACGCTCGAGGCCGGGCGGACGGTCGAGGTGGACACTCCGAATGCGGCCATCACCATCGAGCACGCAGGGTACTACCGCGTGGACGTCGCCGGAGAGCGGACCTCCGTCATCACCCGGCGGTCCGGCGAGGCCACCGTCAGCCCCGCTAGCGGGGCGGCCGTCACCGTGGCACCGAGCGAGGAGGTGGTCATCGAGGGCACGGCCAGCCCGCAGGTGAGCTCGTACGCGGCCCCGCCGCTCGATGACTGGGACAAGTGGAACTATGCCCGCACCGATCAGCTGCTGGACGCGGTCAGCGCCCGCTACGTCTCGCCTGGAACCTACGGGGTGGACGATCTGGACCTCTATGGGACCTGGCGGGTCGTGCCGACCTACGGCCCGGTGTGGGTACCGACCGCGGTGCCGACCGGGTGGGTTCCTTACAGCACGGGCAGCTGGATCCTTGATCCGTTCTATGGCTGGACCTGGGTGGACAGCGCTCCGTGGGGATGGGCGCCGTTTCACTACGGTCGCTGGGTCTTCGTGGACGGATTCTGGGCCTGGGCGCCGGGCCCGGTCGCGCCGAGGCCCGTCTACGCCCCTGCCCTCGTCGCCTTCTACGGCGGTCCCGACGTGCAGGTCAGCGTCGGCCTCGGCGGGCCGGTGGTGGGCTGGGTGGCGCTCTGCTGGGGCGAGCCGCTGGTGCCCTGGTGGGGTCCGGCGAGCTTTCACCGACCCTGGTGGGGGGGCTGGCACGGGCCCCGCGTCGTGAACAACGTGGTCATCAGCAGCACGAGCGTGGTGAACGTGCAGAACATCACCGTCTACCGGAACGCCGGCGTACGAAACGGCGTGGTGGTGGTGAACGAGAATCACTTCGGCCATGGCCCCATCACCTCGTCGCGCATCACCCGGGTGGATGCCAGGCATCTCGAGCCGATCCACACGGCGCCCCGGCTTGCCGCAGCACCGGCGAGCTTTGAGCCGACGGCGAGGCGTGGCACCCGTCCCCCCGACGAGGCACTGAGGCGCCCGGTGGTCGCCACCCGTCCACCGCACCACTGGGAGGGATCGGCATCGGGAGGGGAGCGGAGGGGCGGGCCCGCCGGGGTGCCCATCGCGTCCCCGAATCTGGTCTCGAGGCCGCCGCAGCACGAGGGCGCTCCGGCTCTCCCCCGCGCGCCATTCGGGTGGAGCACGGTCGAGCGGCCTACCGGTGATCGGGTCCAGCCGTCCTCGCCCCCCAGGCCCGAGGCGGAGAGGCGATCGGGCCGAGGTCCCACGGGATCACCGTCCACGTCTCACCAGGGGCCGGCGGAGCCGGGGCAGGCGCCGCAGGTGGCCCGCCCGACCCCGGCCGCGCCGCAGGTGCCGACCTCTCCGAAGACGGAGGTAACGAAGCGCCCGGCGCCCGTTCTTACGACTCCGCCGCCCGTGACGGGGCAGGCGCCCGCGGAGCAACACCGATCACCGCAGGTGGCCCGCCCGACCCCGGCTAGCCCGCAGGCTCCCGCGCATCGCGTCGAGGCGGCGCGCCAGCCGTCCCGCCCCCTCCCCGGGGAGCCTGCCAATCACCTCTCGCCGAACCGCGCCGAGGCGGGGAAGGCATCCCATGAGGGCCGCGCGCCCGGGCCTCGCGCTCCGCAGGGCGGACCAGAGAAGCAGCCGGGAGGGCGTGGGGGCGGCTAGTCACCGGTCTCCCCTGCCCAGCGAGGCCCTCGGGAAAGAGGAGGAGCCGAGCCCTCGGAGGGTAGAGGCGATTCCACCTGTCGGCTCATGCCGCACGATGGACGGTGCGGTGTGAGCAGCACTTCCGCCGTGGTCGTCATCGCCCGCTGCGAATCGCCCGCTGCGAATCCCTTGCGAGTATCCCCATCGATCGGTCATAATGACGGGCCGAGCAACCAGGTCTCGGAACCGGCAGAGGTTTCCTCTGCGAGTCGCGGATGCCATGAACCCCCGGAGAGGTCGTCGGCCTGGGGGAGGATCAGGGGCGACCCCGCGGTCTCCGGGGGGTCGCGAGCCCGTTGCGGGCGGGGGGAAGAATGATGGCGGCCAGGACGGTCGGTCTGCTGCACCCGGGAGAGATGGGGAGTGTGCTGGGAAAGATCGTCCGGACCGGCGGGTTCCAGGTGCTCTGGGCGTCGGAGGGTCGGAGTCAGGCGAGCCAAGTCCGGGCGGAAGCGGCAGGGCTCGTCGATGCGCGAACCCTCGCGGCGCTTGTGAAGCAGAGCGATGTGATCGTCTCGGTGTGCCCGCCCCACGCGGCTCTGGACACGGCCCGCCGCGTGGTGGCGCAGCGCTTCTCCGGCGTGTACATTGATGCCAATGCCATATCGCCCAAGACGGCGCGGGCGGTCGGCCGATTGCTGGAGGGGGCGGGGGCGCGCCTGGTGGACGGCAGCATCATCGGTCCGCCCCCGACGACGCCCGGCACCACCCGGTTCTATCTCTCCGGGGCGGCGGCCCCCGAGGCGGCGACGCTCTTCAAAGGAGGTCCGGTGGAGGCGATCGTGCTGGACGGGCCGCCGGGGGCGGCCTCGGCCCTGAAGGTGGCGTATGCCGCCTACACGAAGGGGACGACGGCCCTGCTCCTGGCCATCCGGGCCCTGGCCATCAAGGAGGGGGTGGAGGGGACGCTGCTTCAGGAGTGGAGGCGCTCCCAGCCCGACCTGGCGGCCCGGCCCGAAAGCACGCTCCAGGGCAGTGTCCGGAAGGCCTGGCGATTCGTGGGGGAGATGGAGGAGAGCGCGGCCACGTTCGCAGAAGCCGGGCTCCCCGACGGCTTCTCCCGGGCGGCAGCAGCCGTCTACGACCGGCTGGCCCGCTACAAGGACGCCAAGGAACCTCCCCCGATGAGCGAGATTGCCACCGCCCTCAGTGCGGAGTGATGCCCGGACGGGCTCGGGGGCTGCGAGCCCAACGTCGTTGGGCAATCGGTTCAGCCCACGGCAGTGGTTGGATTCTAGAGCGCTCGTGAGATCAGGCGGAGCAGGTCGTCGGGCATGATGTGGGCCCTCCCATCCGGCCCGGTCACGATGTGGACCGTCTCACCCTCCGCCAGCCGCGTGCCGTCCCGCAGGACCTCGTAGGCGAAGACCACCTTGCGGCGGCCGGCCTCCTTCAGGCGGGTGCGCACCTCCACCAGCTCGTCGTAGTGGGCGGGGGCCCGGAACCTCACGCGCAGCTCGGCCACGCTCATCCTCACGCCCCGCTTCTCCCACTCCGCGTAGCTCTGGCCCAGCTCCCGGAGCAGGTCGGAGCGACCGAGCTCCATCCACACCGGGTAGACCGCGTGGTGGACGACGCCCATGGCATCGCTCTCGGCATACCGGACGCGAATGGCAGTGTGGGATTCCATGGGTCCTCCCGACGAGACCATTGCTCCGCTTGACTTGTGGTAAGAGCGCGTGATACGCCGTTCCGGCATTGGGATTCGCGAAATTGGTCATTGGCTCTTTTAGCCCGGAGAATTCACGGGAACTTTCGTGAATTCTCCGGGCTAGCGGGCGTCCGCCACGGCCACCTTGTTCACGCCGCTACACGCGAGATAGAGCAAGCCAGCGGGGGTGGCCACCATGTTGCGCACCACGCCGCCGCCCGAGGGAATCGGCTCGCGCGCGAAGGCCTGGACCCTGGGATCGAAGCGTACCAGGGTATTGGGCGTCACGCCAGACTCGCTGTACCACACCATCCCGTCCGGCGTGATCGCAATACCGTAGGGCCTCGACCCCGATCCACCGGGCGATGCCCACTCCTCCAGCCTCCCAGTCCGGGTGTCGAAGCGGCCCAGATACCCCCGCGCATAGTCGGAATAGTAGATCACGTCGTCGGGGGTGATCGCCAGCCGCCGGGGGCGTGCGCCGGCGGGCAGCGAATACTCGCTGATTGCCATCGTGGCGGGGTCGATGCTGGCAAGCTTGTTGATCCCGAACTCGACGAAGAACGGCACCCCCTTCGAGCTGACCACGATGCCGTAGGGCACGGCCCGGGGTGTTGGTACCTCCTTCAGCTTGACGTCGCCGGTGCTGGGGTCCAGTCGCCCGACGAAGTTTCCGTTCTGCACCGTGAACCAGAGGACGCCGCGCTGGTCGAACACCGGGGTGTGCGGGTCGCGGGCTCGCGGATCCGGCATCGTATACTCCGTGATCGCGCCCGTCGTCGGATCGAGCTTGCCCACGTAGCCCTTGAAGGCCGCGGTGAACCAGATATTCCCCTGGGGGTCCGCCACCAGCCCGTGGGGACCCGAGCCATCGGTTCTGAGGGAGTACTCCTTGATCTCTCCCGTCTTCGGGTCGAGCCGGCCAAGCTTATTTGCCATCTGGCCCGTATACCAGAGTGAACCATCCGGGGCCACCGCCGGATCGTGGGGCCCCGAGTGCGGCGTCGGCACGTCAAATTCCCTGATCGGCGCCTTCAGATCGGCCACGGTCGCCGCCCATGCCGGCTGCAGCATTGCCCCGGCCAGGGCCAGTGGCATACCGAGTCTTCGTGTCGTCCCCATCTCCCCCTCCTGACTATTGCCAGTCCGGCCTCAGCGGTTCCCGTCCGCGCCGACCCTAGCCGGGCATGGCGGGCCTGTCAAGGCGGCTGGAGATTGTCAACGTGTCGGCCTGCTTGACCTCCCTCCTTGCTCCTGCTAGCCTCGTCGAGCCCGCGGCAGTGTTGTTCCAGGCTGCCGAGGGTAGGGTGGATCTGTCGCCGACGAGCGTCGTGTCGCACGCGTCCCCCACGGCAGGACACGCCCCGCGCCTGCGGGCGGTGCAGCTGTCTGGCGAGCGAGGCGCCCGGTGGGCTTGCCGGGCCGGGAATTCAGATTAGGAGGAGTCCATGCATGGGTGGGGCGGACGGATCCTGGTGGCAGTCCTTGTCCTGTTCGTGGCGGCTCAGTTCGTTCCCGTGGGCAGGGCCAATCCCCCGGAGGATCCGGCACAAACTGTCTACGCGGCCATGCCGGTACCGCCTGAGGTCGCGAGCACATTCCGGCGCGCCTGCCACGATTGCCACTCGAATCAGACCGTGTGGCCCTGGTACAGCCGAGTGGCGCCGGTCTCGTGGCTGGTCGCTCGTGATGTCACCAGGGGACGGGGCGAGATGAACCTGTCAGAGTGGGGACGGTATGCGGCCCGGAGGAAGGATCGGAAGCTGAAGGAGATCTGCGAACAGGTGACGCGGGGCGAGATGCCCATGCGGGTGTACACGCTCATGCACCCGCACGCGAAGCTCAGCGACCAGGAGCGGAAGGCCATGTGCGGATGGGCCGATGCGGCGCGGAAAGAGATGGGGTCGGCCCAGTAGCGTTCGTCTTCGGGCGTGATTCGCGCTGGGATGCCGCCATGGGGGAATGGGCGACGGGCATCATCCTGGCCGGCGGCCAGAGCCGACGCATGGGCGTCGACAAAGCCTTCGTCGTGCTCGAGGGACAGCGGCTGATCGAGCGCGTGATGGGAGTGCTCCAGCAGGTGTGCGGTGAGACCATCATCGTGTCCAGCGACACGAGGCCATATGCCGCACTCGGCGCCCGCGTGGTCGTCGACACCATCCGGGGCTTTGGGGCGATCGCCGGGCTGCATGCGGGCCTGCAGACGATGGGCACCGACCTCGGGGTTGCCGTCGCAGTGGACATGCCGTTCCTCAATGGCCCCCTGCTGCGGGCGATGGTCGATGCAGCCGCAGGCTGGGACGCCGTCATCCCCGCGCTCGGACGGCGGGTCGCGCGTGCTGACGCCGCTCGAGTCCGCGCCAAGGACCTGGGAATCCATCCCCTCCACGCGGTGTATCGCCGGAGCTGTCTCCCGGCCATCCGGGCCGCGATCGATCGGGACGACCGGCGACTCAACACCTTTCTGCCCACGGTCCGGGTGCGATACTTCGCCGCCGATGAGCTGCGCCGGTTCGATCCCGGGCTTCGCTCGCTGGTGAACCTCAACACGCCCGAGGATCTGCGGAGACTCGAACGCCGATCGCCGTGATTGCGACTCGCCGACCAGATCCAGCCCCCATCTGGCCGACGGCTCGACGGCAGGCGTGCCGGGGTGCCACTGGGGTACGGCCTTTGGCGGGGCATGAGGAGCCCCAGTCACGCTCGAAAAATCAGAGGGGACGTTGTTGACAAACCGGACAAACTATTTCCGTCCTTCCGGCTCGATTTGCGTCACTAGGGTGAGGTGATCCAGGGCGTCGCTCGAGAAGATCAACCAGGGCGGGCAAGGTAGGACCCGGGGTTGCGGAGACTGGTCGAGGAGTGGGAGGATGCCTAGTCCCGCTGGAACCTCGGTGGATCCGAGTGCGCCGAGTGGCGGTGGGCTTGAGGACGGTGAAAAGGGCCAGGGTGGTGATAGCGTTAGAGTCCAGCCTCGGG
>Ga0335070_10011082_pt1 | contig 10539 bp, 9 predicted proteins | sample Lox_Sample_13_FD_206722 | JGI IMG/M metagenome (GOLD analysis project Ga0335070, IMG submission 206722) | Soil microbial communities from Loxahatchee National Wildlife Refuge, Florida, United States - Lox_Sample_1.3 | ecosystem: Environmental > Terrestrial > Soil > Wetlands | place: USA: Florida...
CATCATCCAGCTTGCGCCGAATATTCTTTATGTGCGCGTCAACGCTTCTTTCGTATCCTTCGAATTGGTACCCGAGGGCTTTTTCCACGAGTTCCCCTCTGGTAAAGACTCGTTCCGGAGCCACGGCAAGTGTGAAGAGTACCTTGAACTCGGTGGGCGTGAGGTCCAACGCCTTCCCCTTCCTGGTGGCTTTGTAACTCTGTCCGTCGAGAATCAGGGCTCCACGATTAAAACTCAAAGGTTCTGTCCCAGCAAGGTCTTTCTTTTCGAAGCGCTTCAGGACTGACTTGACCCTGAACACCAGTTCCCTCGGGCTGAAGGGTTTTACCACGTAATCGTCGGCTCCGAGAGCAAACCCTGCGACTCTCTCCTCTTCAGAGGCTTTTGCGGTGAGCATGATGATGGGTATGTCGGCCATTTCTTTAAGTTGGAGACAGACATTCTCACCGCTCATATCGGGAAGCATCAGGTCGAGGATGGCGAGCAGGGGGGATTCTTTCTGGGCCGCTTCGATCGCATCCTTTCCCCGGTCGACGTGCACCACTCTGAAACCCGCACCCTCAAGGTAGACTTTAACGATACGCGCTATCTTGGGGTCATCTTCAACGACAAGTACCGGGTAAAGCATGCCGCAAGTTTATACTATAATGAACACCGGGACAAGCCTTTGCCGGGCAATCATAAACCAATCGCTTCGATACCCGGTGGCTTGACAAAAAGAATGCGGGTGCATTGTAGTGTTTATATTATGCGAGACAAAGAGACAATGAAACGACCTGAGCCACCTCTGAAGTCAAACGCTTTGAGCCGCAGGCAGATATCTGTCAGACCCTCGCAAACCCCAAGAGGCTTCAGATACTGAGTCCGTTGAAGCAGGGGGAGCTCTCAGCCGGCCGGATCGTGAGTACCATGCGTATAGCCAAGGCGAACCTTTCTCAGCACCTCGCGCTGTCGTTCGATATGAGGTCGGATGCGCGAATCAGGTGAAAAGCATAAGGGTTATCGCATAGAATTAAGTGCGCGGTATTATTTTTAGTAGTGGAACCATCCCTGGTAGCGACAGCGCTGAGAACAGCCTCGCTCCTTTTTCGAATGGTGAATTGTGGCCCTTGACATGATTTCCCTTCTCCTGGTTTCACTGCCGGTCGGGTTTGTTGGTTCTCTCACCGGCCTGGGAGGAGCCAGTATCCTCGTGCCGATTCTTGTTTTTCTTGGATTGCCCATAAAAGAAGCTATCGCGTCAGCGCTTGTCAGCGTCATCGCTACATCCAGCGGCTCGGCATCCGCATACGTGAAGGATAAACTTGCTAACGTTAAGATCGCCATGTACCTCGAAATGTTCACAAGTGTCGGAGCCATCATAGGGGCGACGATCACGACCCTGATCGCACCCGTCTATCTCTATTTCTTCTTCGCGGTTTTTCTGATGACCTCATTCCTGAAATTGCGCCACCGGCCGATTGCCAGTTCTGCAACTCCCGCGCATATACGCCTTTCGCGATGGCTTCAGCTGGAAGGGAGCTATTTTGATGAGGCAAAGAGGGAAACCGTCGACTATACGGCGGAACGGCCGTTGCTTGGCGGGTTGGGTATGATGGTTGCGGGTCTCGCCGCAGGCATGCTTGGCATCGGAGCAGGGGCTTTCAAGGTGACGGTGCAGGAGAACATACTGAGGCTTCCGCCAAAAGTAGCGAGCACCACGAGCAATTTCATTGTGGGCATGACGGCGTTGGCCGGCATCAGCGTCTACTTCTTCAGCGGCCTTCTGAATGTGACCTTGATGGCGCCGTTGGCAGTAGGTACCACTCTCGGTGCAATAGCAGGGGGCAGGGTATTGAACAGGCTCAACGATCATACGTTGCGCCTCCTTTTCTATTGTATTGTCGTCCTGCTGATTGTGCAGATGCTCTATAAAGGGGTCAGACTCTTATGAATCGAAGAGCGACAGGCAGCGGAGAGACCAAACTGGAGATGCTGATCAGCTACGTCCTCATCGGGGGCGTCATAACAAGCCTCCTGTTTGTAATCGCAGGTATGGTTCTTTTTTATCGTGAATACGGCAATGTGGCTGTTTCTCACAGCAGCCAGATGTTTCTCCGGGGGGAAGATTTTTTTCTGTTTTTTGTGCAACTCTTCAGGGAATCAAACTCCGAATTGTCTATCAGGGTGATTACCATCGGTATCGCGGTGCTCATCCTGACGCCTTACATCAGGGCCCTGCTTTCGGTCATCTATTTTGCGGCCAGGGAAAACGCGAAATACCTGGTGATCACCTCGTTTGTCCTCGTACTCCTCACGATAAGCCTGCTGCTGCATTGAATTTCTTGTTAGTGAGGATCGCCTATTTCGAAGGCGCTTTTTCGGCTTGCTTTTCGAGCGTGTATCCGCTGGGATAGCTGGCCGGAGCGGTGCTCTGTCCCGGTCCCGGGCCGCACGACGTTGCGCATGCGTAGGCGAAAAGCGACGTGCCGATGAGCAGCAGGCTCAATTTCAATCTTTTCATCTCTTTGTCCTCCTCTAGACCCTACACTTTAAGAAACACACGTGCTGCGCACCTGTCAATCCCGAAGATAGAATGAAAGCGCGTAAAAGCGAGCGCCAGGAAAAGGAAAGAAAAAGGATTGACAAGAGCAGTCTGAAATGGACAAATATTGGCGATGGATTTTCTGCACGCCATAATCTTCGGAATAGTTGAGGGCATCACCGAGTTTTTGCCCATATCATCGACCGGCCACCTGATGCTGACAGCCCAGGTTATGGGACTGGGCCAGACAGAATTTCTCAAAACTTTCGAGATTGCTATACAGCTTGGCGCTATTCTCTCCGTGGTGGTTCTCTACTGGAGATCCCTTTTTGTGGACAGGGAAATCGCAAAACGTGTTCTTGCAGCCTTCCTCCCCACGGCGGTACTGGGGCTTCTCTTCTATAAGATCATCAAGAAATATCTCCTTGCGGGCACGGGTGTCGTGCTCTGGTCTTTATTCATCGGAGGTATATTCCTGATTATCTTTGAAATTCTGCATCGCCGAAGAGTAGAGCCCTTCGATGAGCTATCTTCCATACCGTACTCCACCGCACTCGTGATCGGCGTGTTTCAGTCCATAGCGATGATTCCAGGAGTCTCGAGGGCTGCTGCGACTATAGTCGGAGGTCTGCTCCTGGGAGTCAGGCGCAAGACGATCGTCGAGTTTTCCTTTCTGCTGGCAGTACCCACCATGCTTGCGGCGACCTGTCTTGATCTTTACAAGAACGCCGGAAGTTTTTCCATGGCGCAGCTTGGGTCCCTGGCAGTCGGATTTGTTGTCTCCTTCGTTGCGGCATTGCTGGCTGTCAAGTTTCTGCTCAACTTCATCAAGCACCACACATTTATCCCGTTCGGGATATATCGTGTTGCGGTTGCGCTTTTTTTCTGGGTTTTCCTTGTACTGAAGTGACACAGTCCGAACGCGAGTCCGATGCGTATCGCAGTCCCGGTGAGGAGGGGTGAACCAGATGCCGGAGCTCGAACTCCCGAATATGGAAGAGCTGGAAAAGGAGAAAGAAAAGAGCTTTACGAAGCGGGTGGCGCTGGTCACGGCTGTCTTTGCTGTATTCCTGGCCATCACCTCATTGGGTGGCAGTAAGGCCATGAAAGAAATGCTGCTTGCGCAGCAGGAGGCATCCAACCAGTGGGCCTACTATCAGGCGAAAGTCATCCGTGAACATCTGTACAGGTCGCAAAGCCTGATGCTGGAGGCGCAGCTCCTCGATCGCGACAACACTATGACCCATCAGGCCAGAGAGAAAATCCAATTATTGATAAAGAAGTCGAGTGACGAGGCAGACAGGTTCGCCACGGAGAAGAAGCAGGTTGAGGAAGAAGCAAAGAAGGTAGAGAAGGAGCGGGACACCTATCGGGCCAAAGACCCTTATTTCGAGTATGCAGAAGTATTGCTGCAGATCGCGATTGTCATGGCCTCCATAGCAATTCTGTCTGCATTTCGTCCTATCTTTTATTTTTCCCTCGTGAGCGCTGCAGCCGGGGTTCTTCTTTCTCTTAACGGGTTTCTGATGGTATTCCGTGTGCCGTTTCTGCATTGATAATGGCCCTTCGCGTCTTAAATAGCTCTGTAGTGCCTTTTTCCGCGGATTGAAATAGTGATTGGTTAGTCGGATTTTTGGCCGGCTGTTTGCATTGGGCGATGTTGTAAGACAACGCAGCTATGCTGGAATGCTAAGGGGGTGGGTCACACGTACATGGTGGATGTGAAGAAGGTCGATCTCATTCCGTCGGAGCTGGCCGCAATAGAGACTCATAAATACTTTATGTCCGTAAACCAGGGCCGGGAGGTCTCTATCGAGGAAGCCATCGAGGACTTTGTCGAAAAATACAGGGCAGGCTGGCTTCAGGAGAAGCAGCGGCTGGACAACGAGGAGCAGATGAGGGAGATCGAGAGACATAAGTATTTGCGCTCGACCGAAGCCGGATACGATATAGGGAGGAGGGTGGCCTCACAGGAATGGATCGTAAAGTATGCCCATATATGGAGGGAGGCGAAGGAATCGCTCCAAGCCCACGGCTTCCTGCAGGTCAATCTGATTGTTCAGAACAAGGAGGGCCTCCACATGGGTCCTGCGTCACGGCTTTCGGAAATTGCCAGGAGTTGTGACTGTGACATCTATGTTCACAGAAAGGGGATGGAATACTACAACCTGGTTCTGAATGGAAAAGAATACCTGAATGTAAAATCGGTTATTTCAATCCTTCAGCTGGACGCAGCCATGGGAGAAGAATTGCAGTTTATAGCTACCGGAGCACAGGCTAAAGAGGCTCTGGACGAGGTCACACTCCTCCTCAGTGAACCGGATACGGAGTCACCCTAGGCGTTTCGGCTACCGCGGACGTTTCCTAACCCGGTGCCACCCCGTCATAGTCATAGACCAAATTTTCCAGTGATCTTCGTCGTAGCCAGCGTCTTGCCTTCCAGTGCTTTCTGAAAGGCCTGGAGTGAAACGTTTGTGTCCAGATCAAGTTTCTCGACGCTCAGGGCGTAGAGGGTGATCACGTAGGGGTGGTCGCCCGAACCTTTCGGTGGCTGCGGTCCTCCATAGCCGGTTTCCCCGAAGGAATTCTTCAGTTCGAGGGATCCAGGGGGCATTTTCTTTCCGGATGTTCCCGGTTCAAGTGCGGTAGTCGTCGCAGGGATATTGATCACGAGCCAATGGACCCAATTCCTTGCCACCGGATGAGGATCAACCATGGAAAGGGCAAAGGACTTTGTTCCCGCAGGTGCGTTCTTCCACGCAAGAGGGAGTGAGACGTTCTTCCCTCCTGCTCCCGGCATAACATACTGAACCGGGATTTTTTCTCCATCCTTTAAGGCGGTCGATGAAATCTCCATGTCACTCCCTCCTTGCCCCTGCGCGTGTGCAAGGGCCAGTAGCACAAACCACACCGCAAGCATTGTCCTGCGGGTCAATTGGAAGAGTTTTGTGCTGAAACACGTGCGCCGGAATTCTCTCATTTGTCCCCCAGTATATCGTAACCTAAGTCTCGCCCGGAGGCCATGTCAACGAGGACTCCGTCAAGATCTCTTCAGAAGATTCCGCCAATACTCTTGGCGTAACCTGTCATCTCGATATAGCCCTCACAGGAGACTTCTTTCCCTCCCGATGTCCCGGTGCCGATGACCGTACCTTCCCAATAGATGATGCCCGTAGAGCCTTCGGTGAGAAGTTCCTGGTCCGCGACAAGGGGTTTCACACTGACCTCTATGCGCTGCGAAGGTATGCTTATGCGCCAGTGGCTCGGATAGACCGCTTCACTCTTCTGGCTCTTCCAACGATCAAGCACTTCCATCTGGATATCTCCAAGCCTGAGGTGTGTTACTCGTCCCGAATGGTCCACAAGAGTCCCCGATGACGAGGGCTCCACAGTGCCATCTTTGCGTCTCAAGAGGTAGATCATCAGATCCCGCCTATCTGACAGATGAATACTGAACCAGTCCCATCCGACCTGGTCGCCAGCCAGCTGATTCGAACCGAACTCGTGGTCGAACCAGCTTGTCCCTTTCACTGGGAGGGTGTGTGGTGATCCAGGCGTCTTCAACGTGCCAACCGTCTCCAGATCTGTAACTGAATAGTAGTAGCTCGCTTGTCCCTCCCGCGGTCCTTTCCTGCTCAATCCATGTTCACCGTGGAGCACAACCGATTTTCGCGGCGCGAGATCAAGCGCCAGGCTCATCTGATCGTTGCGTGCCTGGATGTGTATCGTGTTGTTCTCCATTGTTGCGGACCAACTGAGGAGCCACACCTGCATGCGATCCTGAGCGGCTCCGGCGAGTCCCGGCCCACTCCTCGATACCCTTTCGTCATAGGAGAAACGTCCGGCTGCGGCGTCGGTAAGAGTAAAATGGGCGAGATAGAGGTCGCGCAGGGACCAGGCATTCTGCGGATCTTCGGGATGTTTAAGAACAGCCTGGCGAAAGAAAGTGACTTGGTATCCGTAGCGTTTTCCCGTAGCGTCCGCCAGGTTGCCGGTGAAGTACCACCATTCCGTACGGAATTGGGGGTGAGAGCCGTGATCACGGGGGAAAGCCCACTGCCACGGCCCGATCGCCTGTTTCCAGTCTGCATCAGTGACTGCCGACTCTGTCAGCACCAGTGAGGGTACTGCGAGCAGAACGGCGGCAGCGAGAAGCGTAGCAGCCTTGCGCCTTGCGCCTTGCGCCTTGAGCCTGTGGTTGATGCTCGTCACTGTCTCTCACTCCTCCCGTATCTGCATCTGGGGATAGGTTCTGCACACTTTCCAGATGGGGTAGGCGGCAGCCCCTAAACTTGCGACAAGGGCCGTCAGCGCAGTCCACACATAGGGACCCGGCTCAGCATAGAAGAATATGGTCCAGTTAAAGCTTCGCAGATTGATCACGTTGATCAGGAGAACGGCCAGAATTGTACCGACGCCGGTGCTCAGAAGATAGCTGACCGCGCCCATGCCCAGTCCTTCCAAGAGCGTCATTGTGGCGATCTGAAATGTTGAGAAGCCGAGGGAGCGATAGATGCCGAAATCGCGACGTCGCTCCATGAACAGCGTGAGCAGCGCACCTGCGATGCCGAAGAAGGCAACGACAATCGCCAGAGCACGCATGGAGCGGGTGACCGCAAAGGTGTTGTCAAACACCTTGAGGATACTGGCGCGAAGCTGTGACTGGGTCTGAACGGGCAGGCCCCTGGCCTCAGCTCTTCTTTTTATGTCATGAATAATTTCTGCCCGGTGAGGGTTGTCAGGATCGATAAACACCGCAAGGCTGTTGATGGTATGGTCTCCAAAGACGCGAAGGAACGTGGAGCGATCCATCATCAGAAGACCGTGCTCTGTTGTGTAGTCGTAGAAGATACCGCCTACCATGAATTTTTCGTGGCCGTGCGCTCCCTCGAGCACTATCGCGTCGCCGGAATTAATATGAAAACGTCGCGCGAAACTCTCGGAGATAACTACGCCGCCGTGCTTGACCGGATCCCAGTTTTCGCTTCCGCCTTTCAGCCATCCAAAGCGCGTGAATCGCTGCACCACGGTAGCATCGACAGAGGCGACGTAGACAGGAACGCCGCGGTATAGTACCTGGACATTCCGGTAGGGATCTGCCCCGCCCAAGCCGGGAATCTGCTTGACCTCTTCATAGAAAGATTCGGGTACATCGGCCTCGCCTATCTTGCCTATATAGATCTCACCGCGGAGCTGTGAGTCCATCCACCAGACAAGCGACTGGCGGAAGCTGCCAATCATGGCGCCGAGACCGACAGACATGGAAAGAGCTACCATGAACGCAGCAACCGCAACAGCAGTACGGCCAAGATTTTGCCGAATGTTCCCGGCGGCTATTTTTCCAGGAAGTCCGCCCAGGAAGCCCAACAGCCACTTCAGGCTGGAGTGGGCCGCGACGAGGATCGTGCCTGTGAGGAGACTGGCCCCGATTAGAAAGGCAAAGACACCGGTAAATCCCACATAAATATGCGTCCGCGGCAGGGCGAGAAGAAGAGCGCTGATAGCCATGATTGCCAGACCGGCAACCGATGTCTTATGGGCTATGCGTCCGCCCTTGCGGTCAACTACCCGGCCTGAGAGAGCTTTTATCGGCTCGGTGCGGACTATTTCCAGCAGCGGCAGGGCGCCGCCCAGGATACTGGCTCCGCAGCCAAGGCCTATCCCGGCAAGCAAAACCCAGTTCGACCAGACGGCAGGTTCGGGTCGGAGAAAAAAGTAGAGATCGCTGATGCTGGTGCCGATAAGCGCTGTTAAGAATCGGGTCAAGATAAAACCGATAAGACTGCCGAGTACACCCCCGGCCACGCCGAGTATGAGAATTTCCGTCAGGAAGGCTGTTATGATCTCATATCTCCGGGCGCCCAGGCTGCGCAGAATCCCGGAGTCGCGTCTGCGGTTCACCACCGCAAACATCGCCGTATTGTAGATCAGGAAGACACCTACAAAGAGGGCGAGAAGGGAAAGGGCCTCGAGGTTAAGGCGGAAAGCCCCGAGCATCGCAGACAGTGTCACGCTCCGCTCCTGCCCTGACTGTATGAGAAAGCCCTTTTCCCATCGTGTGCGAAAGCCCGTCTGATCATTGAGAATGAGATCCACTCTATCCACCAAGCCCTTTAGTCCAAAAAGCTCCTGAGCGTGAGCAATGTCCATGAGCACGAGCGGTTCGCCTGACAGATTCGAGAACGTGCCCATGACCCGGAGCGTACCCTTTGTGGTCGGAAGCAGCGAACCTGGTGATAGGTTCAGTTGGAGGGCCAGTTCCCTGTCGACAAGCACGGTATTGTTATCCAGAATAAAGGAAAGAAGAGTAGTGCGGCCGCCTGTTTTGTTTTTTGTCTGAGAGTCGGCGATCTCGGGACGCAGTGCACGATCCAAAAAAGGATCGATGCCGAGGAAACGTACAAGGTCGTCGTTCCGAAGTCGCAGCTTCCTGTCAATTACGGGCGAGAACCTTTCCACTGCCGGATCGCGTGCGAGGGCCGCAAGTATCTGTTCCTCCATCGGCCCGGCAGGCCGCTGCATGGAATGGGTCGCTTTGCCGCTCAAAAAACCGACCGCCTTCGTGAAGCTGGCTAGTGCGGTGATGGCCGACATGGTCATGCCCACCACAGCGGCAACCCCGCATGCTACGCCCATCAGTTGAAGGAAGCTGAGACTCAAGCGCCTCGGCAAATAACGTAGAAATGACTTGGTGACGGATTTCAAGAAGTGATTACCCTGGATGCTGCATCTTCGACAACGATACCATCTACCATCTTGAGCACGCGGTCAGCATAACGGCAGGTGAGAGGTGCGTGGGTTGCCATAATCAGCGTTGTCCGTGATTCACGGCATTTTCGAGTGAGGAGATCGAGGATCATATCGCCGGTAGCCGTGTCCAGATTTCCGGTAGGCTCGTCAGCCAGGATTATGGATGGTCGCTTGACCAGCGCTCGCGCTATGGCGACACGCTGTTGTTCACCTCCGGACAGCTCGTTAGGGTAACGGTGCGCTTTACCGTCAAGGCCGACCTCCGTTAAAACGCTTTGGGCCCGCTCCGGATCCGGCTTGCCCACCAACTCGAGCGACAGAAACACATTCTCGAAGGCGGTGAGCGTAGGCAGGAGGTTGAAGAATTGAAACACGAATCCCAGGCTGAGCCTGCGCAGGTTTGTTCGTCCCTTCTCGCCAAGGAGCCTGAGATCTTGTCCGGTAACTTCTATGAGGCCCTTCGTGGGATAATCCAAACCGGCGATCAAGTTGAAGAGTGTGCTTTTCCCCGAGCCGCTTTTTCCGTAAAGCGCTATTACTTCACCTGCAGCTATTTCAAGACTGCTGCCGCGCAGGGCAGGAGCATTGGTGAGATCGTCCGCGTAATCCTTCCAGAGATCGACCACGCGAATTACTGTCTCGCTCATTCTTTTAGCTTCTCCCGGATTGCCCACCTGCCGGCCAAATGGAGGCAGGCTGCGAAGTTTTAGCACGCATCTTCCACGACAATCAAGCCGCAATAGATGTAGAAGCGCTCATCGCTTCAGTTTTATCCGGACCCTTTGAATCCTGCTGGGTTAAAGAAAGGAAACCTGATACATGGGAAAAGGAAAGGGAACAGTGGAGGGGGTTAGAACGTCTTCATGAACTTAATTCGCCAGCCCATGTCGTAGACGTGGCCAAAATTCGTGTCCCCGTCGCGATCCAGCTGTACCGCACGTCCAAAAAGAATGCTGCCATAATTACCCCATTGGTAGCCGACGAGCAGTTCAGTGTCTATATTGCTCTGATACAATTTCTTGAGCTCCATTTTGTCTGCGTTGCCGATGTTGGCCATGCCGACGAGTGTGCTCTCTTTGTTCACGTCGTACGACAAGAGGTAGGAACGGGCAGGGGTCTCCTGACGTGCTTCCGGTTTTGCCGCGGAGAATGACTGCGGGTAAAGCGAATAGGTCCGAACCTTGCTTTGTCCGTCGGCATGTTCATCAGTAGTACCTAGCTTTGAGAGATCGAGGCGCTCCCAGAAGACCTCGGACTCGCTTTTT
>Ga0335070_10011084_pt1 | contig 10538 bp, 6 predicted proteins | sample Lox_Sample_13_FD_206722 | JGI IMG/M metagenome (GOLD analysis project Ga0335070, IMG submission 206722) | Soil microbial communities from Loxahatchee National Wildlife Refuge, Florida, United States - Lox_Sample_1.3 | ecosystem: Environmental > Terrestrial > Soil > Wetlands | place: USA: Florida...
TCGGCAGATACAGGTATACGGAGAAACCGAGGACAAAAAACGCAATTGAAACTATCTGCTCTTTAATCCGCTTGAACAGTCTCCAGTCGGCCGACAGGACAAGCCATGCATACGAAGGAACGAGCAGGACCATGCTCTGGTGCGCACCGAACGACAATCCGCACAGGAAGGCGCCAAGGTAAATGTAGCCGGGGCATTCAACCCCTCTCCGGTAATTCCGACGCCATAGTAATACCAGATAGAAAATCAATGCGGAAAGAAATGCCAGCAGCGGGTAAGGTTTGTCATGGTTCGACTGGAGCCAGAGCCGGGAGGAAAAGGCAAAAGTCAGCGCCGCGCCCAGCGACGTAATTTTTACAAGAAAAAGGGAATCGGGCTTTTCCTGTCCGTCCTGACAATCCGCGAGCATGTACCCGGTCAGAAGGTAGACGCCGTAACAGGCAGCGGAGGCAGAAAACGCGGTAGCCAGGTTCACGCGAAATGCTATGTTGCCGAAAGGCAGCCAGGTGAACGGTTTCGCGAACAGCACGAAGAGAGGGTATCCTGGTGAATGGGGAGAGCCGAGAGAGTAAATCGCGGTAATAAATTCGCCGCTGTCAAAAAAAGTGACCGAGGGGGCAAGAGTTATCAGATAGAAAACAAAGGGGATTATGACGGAAAGGAGAGCAAATAAGTCGATTTGATTCGCCAGGCTAAATCTTTTCAACTACATCCCCTCGCTTTAATGATTTTTCTTCGGCATCCCTCAGTGAAATCCTGTCCCTCATGACATAGAAGAGTCCCAGTATTGTCACCGGGAAAAAATTTATCGCATGGGCCGTCAATGCCACACTCAGGGCCTTCTCTTTCGGCAGGTTGAAAGCCATCAGCCCGTAAACACATGCCGCATGATAAGTCCCCACGAAACCTGGGGAGGCAGGCACCATGACGGCAAAGACGAGAAGGATCAGGATGAACATCGCCGCCGTTATCGGAAGCTCTATGCCGAAGGCGCGAAGCGTCAGGTCGACGGTCCAGACCGACAGCGCCCACATGATCACGGACGTCAGGAAAAGAGCAAAGATGTCAGCAGGTCGAGAGGAAACCCGGATTCCTTCCACGAAAGAACCGGCAATATCAAGCACTTTGTTTCTTATCCTGTCCGGAAATGGATTCAGAATCCGTCCGAGAAAGGAAATCGCCCAGGAAGAAAATATTTTCAGTATGAAAAGGAAAAATATGACCAGAATATAAAATGCAAGGGTTGCGCTCCCCCCGTATTGCAGGCTTTTCTGAGCCCAGGACATGTTCTCCGGGAATCTGAGCCGTAGTAGAGTGAATATGAGAAGAATCAATACGGTGAATCCATCGAACAGTCTGTCCAGGACAAGGGTTGCAAACACAGAACTCTTTTCCATCCGCTCTTTTTCACCAAGGACATACGCCCTGATAAGTTCGCCCAGCCTTGCGGGGAATAGGTTGTTCGCCATGTATCCTATGACAGTCGAGGTGAACAGGTTTTTCATGCCGGTGTCTTTTAGAGGCATGAGCAGGTATTTCCAGCGGACGGCTCTTACATAATACCCAATGAGAGTGGCAATAACGGCCGGTAACAGATACCTGTAATCCATTTCGGCAAACGCGGCAAACAGCCGATGAAGGTCGATCTTCCGGAAAAGCACGTAGAGAAAAAAAAGACTTACTCCGATACCTATCCACAACTGCCAGTTGAATTTATGCTTCTTCAAAAATGTTATCCTTTCCCGGGTATTCGCCCGGGATTATTCCGGACAGGACTTCGCGACACATGGCGACATCCTTTTCGATAGCCTGCATCAGGCAGGCGGCATCCGAAAACGTCCTTTCGTCCCTTATTCTATCAACGAAGCAGACACGCATTTCCCGGCCGTACAGGTCACCCTCGAAATCCAGAAGGTGTACTTCCACCGTAAGCTTTCCACCTTTGAACGTGGGATTAAACCCAATATTGCAGGCCCCCTTGTACGAAATACCTTCACATGTAGCCATCACCGCATACACTCCGGATTTTGGCAGCAACTCCTCCTCCGGGTCGACGTTTGCCGTCGGGAAACCGAGCGATTTCCCGCGGTGCAGGCCATGGATAACCGGACCCTTGACCGAAAAATACCTGCCCAGGAATGGGACGACCCCGCCCACGTTTCCGTCTTCGATCATCGACCTTATGACGCTGCTGCTGTATGTAATACCGCCGTTTCCAACCAGGTCGAGCGTTTCCACGGAGAAACCGAATTCTTCTCCGAGCCGGCGCAGGAGGTCGACGTTTCCTTCCCGGTTTCTTCCGAAGGCGTAATCGTTGCCGATTATTATTTTCCTGACACCGACGCGGCGAACCAGGACATCAACGACAAAATCCCTGGCGGAAATCCCGGCGAATTCCCTGGAAAAAGGGATGATTATCAGGTAATCAATACCGGAAGCCCCGATCAGAACCTCTTTTTCCGCGTACGTAGTGATCAGGCTGAAGCTTCGTTCAGGGGCGAGAACCTTGAGCGGATGGGGATGGAACGTTATCACAACTGATACCCCCCCCAACTGCGAAGCCGCAATTTTAACCCTTCGGAAGATTTCACGATGACCCAGATGCACGCCGTCGAAGTTGCCGACGGTAACCACCGGCTTCAGCGGTCTACCAGTAATATCTTCCAGATTCCGGATTATTTTCATGTCAGGCCTGTTCCGCCGCTTCTTCCTTTTTTCTTTTGCCGAACAGATACGCGACCCATATGCTTATCTCGTACATGAGGTACAGCGGGACCATGACGACGAACATAGTTACCAGGTCGGCGTGAAACGCGGCCACTATCGAGCTTGCGAGAAGCGCGTATTTCCGGTTTCTCGCCAGCAGTTTCCCCGTAACGATTCCGATTCGTGAAAGCAGCAGGCTTACTATGGGCAACTCAAAAATGAGGCCGAATATGAGAATAAGACGCAGGCAGAAATTGACGTATTGACTGAGATTGAACCAGCTTCGCAGACCTTCGGCTTCATAAGACAGGGAAAAATTTATGATGACCGGCCATATGATAACAAGGAAAAATAACGCCCCTATGCAGAAATTTATGGTAGCAGTCGTTACAAAAGGGACAACCAGACGCTTTTCCTTGCGGGTCAGGCCCGGAGCGCAGAAAAGCCACAACTGGTGAAAAACGATGGGAAGGGCAAGGATAAAACCGGCGATAATGGAAATTTTGCATTGCATGAAAAACGGCTCAAGAGGCGCGCTGTAATTGAGCTGCCGGTCTTTTATCGGCATGGCCGCGTCTTTTCCCAGGCTGTAGCGGCTGTAAATCGCCGGGTATCGTTTTCTGGCCTCTTCATAAAGCTTTTTTTTCAGGTCCGTCAGGTATGTATGCCCGGTCAGGGGTTTCTCAATGAACGACAGCATATCGTTGGAAAAACTCCACGAAACCCCCATGCCTATTATGATCGCAACGACAATGATAATCAGCCTTTTGCGCAATTCGACAAGATGTTCAATGAATGTTAAATGTTTTTGGTCCGACATGCTTATCTTTCAGCGTTGTTTATTAGTCCGGCGGGCGCGGGTCCTCTATTTTAATCATCAAAAACAGCCAATTTATGAATCTAAAAATTTAAAACGCCCCGGCGACCTCCTGGACAAGCGGTAAGATTAGCACAGCAAAGCAGGCGCACGCAACAGCTTTCACCTTAATCGCCCTCTCGTCGGGTTTTTGAATCCCTTTCCTTTTTTGCCTTTTTTCGCGCTCTTTCCCTTTCCGCCAGCGGTGCCTTCCCGCCGGTGCGCATCGGCAGTTTTCAAATCCGGTTTCCTCCGGGCCGGTTTCCCGGCTTCCGGGCTTATTTCGTCATCAACCGGAATGAAGTCTATCTGCCTTTTCTCAAGGCTGACCCGGGCAACCCGGACCCTGATTTTTTCGCCTATGCGAAAGGTCTCGCCCGTATGCTCCCCAACGAGCGAATGCTGTTTTTCAGCGTAATGATAGAAATCCCGCGGCAATGAAGACACATGTACCAGACCTTCCAGGAAATATTCCACCAGCTCGACAAAAAAGCCGAATGCCGTTACCCCCGAAATGAAGCCGTCATACTCTTCACCGATTTTATCTTTCATAAACTGGAGCTTTTTCAAATCAACGATTTCACGTTCGGCCTCCATGGCGATCCGTTCCCGCCCGCTGGTGTGGCCGGCCGTTTCAGGAAGAATCTTTTCAAGCCGTTCCCGCCCGCTTTCTTTCAATTTGCCCGCCAGGATTAATTTCAGGATCCTGTGTACGACCAGATCGGGATACCTGCGTATGGGAGAAGTGAAATGGGTGTAGCAGGAAGACGCAAGCCCGAAATGCCCGAGGTTCTCCATGCTGTAGCGCGCCTGTTTCATGCAGCGCAGCAGCACCTCGTTGATCATCTTCTCCTCCGGCCGTTCTTCGGCCTGCCGGAGAATCCTTTGCAGTTCACCCGGCTCCACCCTGTCCCCGTCCATCTGAAACTCGTAACCGAAATTGAAGATAAATTCCCGGAAATCCCTGAGCTTCACCGGATCGGGGTTTTCATGAATCCTGTACAAAGACGGCGTATTACTGTCATGGATATAAGAGGCGACAGCCTCGTTGGCTGCCAGCATGAACTCCTCGATAACCCTGTGGGCGATGTTTCTTTCGGCCCGCAGGATCGCCTCGGTCTGTCCCTGCAGATCGAGGATTATCTCCGGCTCCGGCAGGTCAAAATCGATGCTGCCTCTTTTCCTGCGTTTTTCCATGAGCCTGAGCGCCAGCACTTTCATCAGGAACAGATCGTCGCCGAAAACCTCGTAAATTCCGGAATTGTCCCCCGGTCCGTTTTCCAGCAGGTCTCTCACGGTGGTGTATGTGAGCCGCGCCCGGCTCCTGATCACACTCGGATAAAACCGGGCCTCGACCATTTCACCGGCCGGATCGAAAAGCATTTCGGCGGTCACGGCAAGCCTGTCCACATGCGGGTTCAGGGAGCATATACCGTTGGACAGTTCTTCCGGCAGCATCGGGATGCACCGGTCGGGGAAGTAAACCGAAGTACCGCGGGCGTAGGCTTCCATGTCCAGCAGCGAGCCCTCTTTCACATAATGGGAAACATCGGCAATGGACACCCACAGCCGGATCATGCCGCCTTCTTTTCTTACCGAGACGGCGTCATCGAAATCACGTGCCGATTCGCCGTCAATCGTCACGGTGACGTATTCCCGAAGATCGGCGCGTCCCTTCATATCCGCCGTTTTCGGCACCTGCGGTATCGCGCGGGCCTCTTCCAGCGCTCCGGGAGAAAACACGTGCGGCAGTTCGAATTTCGCCAGGATGGTCTTAACCTCCACCTCCGGGTCATCGGGCCACCCCAGGACCTCCGCGATACGTCCTTCCGCGTAACCGCGGGCGGTGGGATACCCGGTAATTTCCACGACTACCGACTGGCCGCTCTTCGCCTTTCCAAAGGCTGACAGAGGAATGTAGATATCATGGGTAATCCGCTGTTCATCCGGCACTACGTAGCCGAAATTCCTTGAAGTCTCGAACCGTCCCACTATTTTCGAATATCCGCGTTCGAGGGTCCGTATGATCCTGCCTTCCCGCTTCCCCGATCCCCTGTCCCCTTCGATACGCACCGTCACCCTGTCACCGTGCATGTTTTCCCGGAGAAACCTGGCCGGAATAAAAATATCGTCTCCCCCCTCTTCCGGCGACACGAATCCGTAGCCGTCCCTGTGGCAGGAGAGGCGGCCGGTAAACAGATCGAATTTCGCCGGCAGCGCATACCTGTTTTCCCTTGTCTTGATGATTTCACCGCTGACGATGAGTTCGTTCAGGGCATTACTGAAGGCCGCCAGCTTTTCTTTCGCCACGCCCAAGGCCTGTGTCAGTTCCGCGAAAGTCAAGGGACGGATTGCCTTCGACCTCAGGAAGGAAATGATTTTATTATTTTGTTTATTCATTGTATCCCTTGTGTATTTTCGTTTAAAAATGTTTGCAATCACCAAAGTATTGGGTTTACTATACACAGAAACCATGACACCTTCACGCCGAGCGTGCGTGATGCCGTGATTCAACATCGATGACGTACGGGGCATTTGAGAGACATTCCCAGCCCCTGCAAAATTTTTTACAATTTAAATCAACGCGGCAAAATCCGCGTTGCGGTTTTTTATTTTAGGAGTGTAGCATGCTTTCCCGCCTAATTGTCGTTTTTCTCGTGTTTTTGTTTCTCGGTGGTTCCGCTTCCGCGGGGCCACTCTGCTCTTTCAACGATCCCGATCTCATGGAATCCGCAAAAGAATTCAGGCAGAAAAACTATGCCGTCGCATGCGACATCGCCGCCAGGGCGCATGAAACGCCCGTCCGGAATTTCCTGCTCGGCATGTATTACCACAAGCTTGAAAAATGGTCCGATTCCGCCGATGCATTTGCAAAATCCATGGAAGGATTTGAACTTCTTGCGGATTATGCCCTTTATTACCGCGCCGACTCACTCATTCGCCTCGGCCGCTATGACGAGGCGGCGGCAGAATTGCTTAAACTGAAAAAAGACTTCCCAGCAAGCCCGCTGTTCAAATCCGCCGCCTTTCTCCACGCGGACGCCCTTTACCGGAAAAATGATTTCGCCGCTGCATTGGACGCGTTCCAGAGATACGTGGAATCATACCCCTCCGGGACTAAAGCGCTCCAGGCCCTTTACCAGGCCGCGCTGTGCCGGGAGGCACTGGGCGACAGGGATGAGGCGGCAAACGAGCTTCGCAGGATATGGCTCAAATATCCCGGTTCGCCGCTGGCCCTTCAGGCGGAAAAAGACCTGGACAGGCTGAGAGCCGAAAATGTCGCCGTGGCGCCTTATACCGCGGAGGAGCTCTTCGACAGGGGGGTAATCCTCTATGACCTTCAAAAATACAAGCAGGCCATTCAGGCATTCAACTCGCTTTCCACTGAGGAGCTGCCAAAAATCCTGGCGACCCGCGTCGAACTGAAAACGGGTGAGGCTCTCTTCAAAGCAAGGCAGTACAAGGAAGCGGAGAAAATTCTCTCCAGGCTGACCATGGACAAGGACCTGGATACCGTATGCGAATCCGCTTACTGGCTGGCCCGGACCTGCGACCGTTCCAAAAAGGAGCAGCTTGCCGTCGGCTGGTTTAACATGGTGGCCGATACCTTTCCGAAATCCGAAATGGCAGACGATGCACTGTATTATTCGGCAATGATACGCAAATACAGGGGTGAAACCGGCAAAGCCGTCGAAACCCTGGACAAGCTTGTTTCAAGGTATCCGTCATCGGTGCTCGCATCGAACGCTCTCTGGGAAGAGGCATGGATCAGGTATCTCGGAAAGGACCTGAAGGGCGCCAAAAGCTCCTTTACGCGACTACTCGAATACCCCGCATACCGTGACAGGGCCCTTTACTGGCTGGGAAAAACCGAAGACGCCCTGGGAGAAAAGGACCTCTCCGGCACCGTATTCGCAAGGCTGATGGACGAGTATCCATACGGTTTTTATTCGCTGTTGTATCAAAGCCATGCGAATGTGAAAAAAGGGCCGCCGAATCCTGGCGCGGCCGGGTCTATTCCCTTGCCGGCCGGTTATGACAGGGTTAAAGCCCTGATTGCCTTCGGCCTTACCGATGAAGCCGGAATGGAACTGGCTTCCTGCAAGAGCAGGACTTCCTCAAAAGGCAGGCTTCTGGAAATCGCCAGACTTTACTGGGAAATCGGGGATTACCGGAACGCCATGGGATTATTCCGCAATATGGGCGCAATCGGCGCCCCCGAGTGGAATTTCAGCTACCCGCTGGCATTCAGCGAACATGTTTCGCGTTATGCAGGCATAAACGGGGTTCCCGAGAGTCTCGCCTACTCCATCATCCGTGCAGAAAGCAATTTCTATCCCTCGGCCCGGTCGCCGGTCGGGGCCGTCGGCCTTATGCAGATCATGCCCGGAACCGCTAATATTCTGGATAAGGACAGTTCAGGAAACAGTGCGGCAGCCCGTCTCACCATCCCTGGTATCAACATAAGCCTCGGCATGAAACACATCAAAGACCTAATCAGGCGGTACAAGGGCAATCTCATTTTCGCCGTCGCGGCCTACAATTCCGGCGCGACTCCGGTCGACCGCTGGCGCAGGAATTACCCCAACCTGGATACCGACGAATTCATTGAAAACATCCCTTATCCCGAAACGCGCGAATACGTGAAAAAGGTACTTGCAAGCATGGAGATTTACAAAGCCCTTTACAGCCTCGACTCGTCTTCCGGAAAAACATCAGCGTCCGATTTGCCAAAACCGGCAGCCGACATTTCCGGTTCCGGCCTGACCTCCGCCAAATAGTATTTCCTTTCCTTGCCCAACCCTGCCCGGTACATGCGATTTTCCCCTCCCCTTAATTTAAGGGGAGGTCGGGCCTGCGCGCTGAAGCGCTTCGGCGCGCAAGCGGGAGGGGTTAATCCAGTTTCATCATAACTCCCCCTCTTATTTACGAATGACGTCTAATTATCTCCAAATATTTATATTGCAATTCAAACAAATGTTTGATATTCACGTTTTAAACACTTGTTTGAAACTCATCTGAATCCGTGACGCATTCACGCCGAGGCGAGCAGAATGCCGGGGTTTGAACTTCGCTGACACCGTTTGATGCCTGTTACACCGCGTGAACTTCGTCGGGCGGTCTCATCCCGCGGGAATGCAAGAAACCGAGGCGTTCCGCGCAGACGAAGGCGTGAAGGCGTCACGGATTCAGGAACTCAGATTGAAAGGCCACTTCACCCATGGGCGTTGAAAATGTTGAAACCCGGCTCCGCATTCTGGAAACCGCGGCCCTGGTCTTCGCGGAACGCGGATTCGCTGCGACCACGGTACGGATGATCTGCGGACGAGCCAATGTCAATATTGCGGCCGTCAATTACCATTTCGGCGGCAAGGAAGCGCTTTACCGCGAAGTTCTGCGTTACGTGCGGAGCCGCGCCTATGAAAAATACCCCATCACTTACGGACTTGCCGCCAATCCGTCCCCTGACGCAAGATTGCACGCATTTGTGCATTCTTTTCTCCTGCGTGCCCTGGGTGATGAATGGGCGGTCGGGTTCGGCACGCTTACGATGCGCGAAATGGTCGAGCCGACTGGGGCTCTCGACATGATCGTAGATGAGGGAATACGGAGCATGTTCCAGCAACTCATGGATATCGTCGCGGCGATCCTTGGGAAAGAGGCTGACGACGAACTCGTACAATCCTGCAGCAGGAGCATCATAGGCCAGTGCGTCTTTTACATGTTCAGCAGATCCGTTATCACCAGGATGGCCCCGGAACAGAAATTCGACGAAGAAGCATTGAAAACCTTTGCCGGCCACATAGTGGACTTTTCCATGAATGCGCTGCGCGGCATGAGGTCGCAAACCAAAAAGAAATCCCGTACATAGGCGTTCCCGATGAAATCACAAGAATCCCCTCCACGGATAAACAAGTGGCTGATTACCCTGACGGTAATGATTCCCGCGTTCATGGAGATCGTCGACACATCCATAGCCAATGTCGCCCTGCCGCACATGCAGGGCAGCCTTAACGCCGGTACCGAGGAAATCACCTGGGTGCTGACTTCCTACCTCATCAGCAACGCCATCATAATGCCCATGACCGGATGGCTGGCACGGGTCTTCGGCAGGAAGCGCTTTCTGATCGCCTGTATCTTCTTTTTCACCTTCTCTTCGTTTCTCTGCGGATCGGCGCCGAATCTCGCGGCCCTGGTTTTTTTCAGGATCGTGCAGGGGGCGGCTGGGGGCGCGCTGATACCCATGAGCCAGGCAATCATGATGGAATCGTTTCCGCCGCAGGAGGGCGGGATGGCAATGGCCATATTCGGCATCGGCGCGATGTTCGGTCCCGTCGTGGGACCCACCCTCGGGGGATGGATTACCGACAACATAAGCTGGCGCTGGATTTTTTACATCAACATCCCCGTCGGCATGATCGCCGTCATCATGGTGAAGTACTTCATTTTCGACCCGTCATACCTTAAGAAACAGGTTGCAAGAGTCGACTACCTGGGGCTGGCGCTCCTGACGGCGGGAATCGGATCGCTTCAGGTGGTACTGGACAAGGGGCAGCAGGACGACTGGTTCAATTCCTCATTTATCATCGCGTTCTCGATCATAGCCGTGCTGGCGCTGGTGCTGTTCGTATTCGCGGAACTGAACCACGACCATCCGATCGTCAACCTGCGACTTTTCAGTACCGCCTCCTTCGCCTCGGGCAACGCCATCATGTTCATGGTCGGATTCTGCCTATACGGCTCGGTGGTGATGCTCCCCCTCTTTCTCCAGACCCTCATGGGATACAGCGCCACCACGGCCGGTATCGTCATGGCTCCGGGCGGAATCGCCTCCGTCATCGTACTGCCTATCGTCGGGGCATTCATCCAGAGAACCGGCGGGAAAAAATTCATTTTAGCGGGCCTTTTGCTCGGCGCGCTGGCTCTTTACTTCATGCGCGGATTCACCCTGCAGGCTTCCTACTGGGATTTCGTC